>Ga0210377_10003890_pt1 | contig 12725 bp, 9 predicted proteins | sample PLM4_65_b1redo_FD_155480 | JGI IMG/M metagenome (GOLD analysis project Ga0210377, IMG submission 155480) | Groundwater sediment microbial communities from an aquifer in East River, Colorado, USA - PLM4_65_b1 redo | ecosystem: Environmental > Terrestrial > Soil > Riparian zone | place: USA: East... | reverse complement strand
GCTCTGCGCGGCCCTCGCTGCCGACGCGGCCACCATCTACGACGAAGCCGTCTCGGGGGACCTGTCCGGCTCCGGACTGACTCCGAACTCGCTCTCCGTCGCCGAGGGATCCAACCAGATCTTCGGAACGACCGGGCGCGACGCGGTGACGGGCGTCGATCGCGACTACTTCACCTTCACGGTCCCGGTCGGCTACGAGTTCGTCTCGCTGATCGAGCTCGCCGGGACGACGGTCGTCGGCGGGATCTCGTTCATCGCGATCCAGACGGGACCGCAGGTCACCGTGCCGAGCAACACACCCGATGCGACCGGCCTCTACGGCTGGACGCACTACGGTCCGGCTGCGAGCCCGGTCGACATCCTCCCCGCGATGGGCATCCCGATCGCCGGCTCGACCGGCTTCACGCCGCCGATCGGCGCCGGGGCCTACGCGTTCTGGATCCAGGACACGGGCCTCGGCAGCTCCAGCTACGGCTTCGACATCGTGATCGCGCCGGTGCCCGAGCCTGGCGCGGCCGCCGGGGTCCTGCTCGGCCTGGTCGCGCTCGGAGTTGCACGCGCACGCCGCTTGGGCTGAAACTCGCCGGGTGCACCCGGCACTCCGCACATCTCTCTGCGAGCTGCTCGGGATCGACGTTCCGATCGTGCAGGCGGGCATGGGCTACGTCGCGCGCGCGGAGCTCGCCGCGGCGGTGTCGGCGGCCGGCGCGCTCGGCATGATCGGCGCCGCGTCGCTCGACGCGAGTGGGCTGCGCAGCGAGATCCGCAAGGTCCGCGACCTCACCGATCGCCCGTTCGGGGTCGACGTGCTCTTCGCGACCGTGGGCCGCGCGGCGTCGAGCGACGCGGCCGCGCGCTTCACGCGCGACGTCGAGGCACAGCTCGAGGTGGTCTTCGAGGAGAACGTGCCCGTGCTCGCGAGCGGCCTCGGGGACCCCGGGCCGATCGTTCCGCAGGCGCACGCGCAGGGCATGCGCGTGATCGCGCTCGTCGGCAATACGCGGAACGCCGTTCGCGTCGCGAAGAGCGGCGTCGACGTGATCGTGGCGCAGGGCTACGACGGCGGCGGGCACACCGGCCGCGTCGGCACGCTGTCGCTGCTGCCCGCGGTGCTCGACGCGGTCGACGTACCCGTGATGGCGGCCGGGGGGATCGGCGACGGCCGCGGGCTCGCGGCCGTGCTCGCGATGGGCGGCGCGGGCGCGTGGCTGGGAACGCGCTTCGTCGCCAGCCGCGAGGCCTTCGGACACGACGCCTACAAGCAGCGCATCGTCGAGATCGACGACGAGGGCACCACCGTCACGCGCTGCTTCTCCGGCAAGCCGTGCCGCGTCGTGCGCAACCAGACGACCGAAGCCTGGGAGAGCGCCGAGCTCCAGGCGAAGATCCGGCCGTTCCCGCAGCAGTTCCGCGTGGTCACGGACTGGCTCGGCTTCGATCCGTACACCGCGGGGCGTTACGACGGCAAGACGGACGTCGGCGCGCTCGCCGCCGGCCAATCCGCCGCGGTGATCGGCGACGTGCGGCCCGCGGGCGAGATCGTCCGCGCGCTCGAGCGCGAGGCGAGCGAGGCGCTCGAGCGCCTCTCCGCGGCGCGGTAGCTAGAGACCGCCCATCTGACCGGGCACGTGGTTCGAGCAGTGGAAGTGCACCATGCGCCAGTCGCCGCCGATGCGCTGCCAGATCTCCGTGCAGCGCGCGTCCTGAGCGATCTTCCCCATCGCGCCGAAGTCCGCCCTGAAGTCCAGCGCGTACACCACCCACGCCGCGTCGCCCGCGACCGTCACGCGCTCCTCGCGCACCTTGCATTCCGCCTTGCGACCGGCCGAGACGCCGGAGAGGAACTGCCAGAGCTCGCTGATGTGATCGACGCCGACGTAGTTGCTCTGGTTCAGGTTGAACCAGGTGAGCGCGTCCTTGCCCGGCACCATGTGCGCGCGCAGGAACGCGACGTCTCCCGTGGTGTTGGCTTCGACGAAGCCGGCGTGCAGCTCGCGGATGCGCTTCTCGTCGTCGGTCATGGCTTCCTCCGGAGCTCGCTGCGTGCGCGGCCGAGCTCGGCGACGATCGCCGGCAGCTCGTCGGGCGCCGCGAAGATCCCGACGGCGAGCTCGTCGATCCCCGTCTCGGCGTAGCGCGCGAGTGACTCGGCCAGCCCGTCGGGGGTCGAGACCAGCGCGATCTCGTCGATCGCCGCGGGCGTGAACAGCTTCGCCAGCGCGAACGGCCCGCCGCGCGCCGCCGCAGCGGTCACCTCGCCTGGCGCGAACACGCCGCGCGTCAGGTGCTCGACCATCGACGGCTCGCCCATCGCGAGCAGCGGCACGACCGTCGCGCGCGCCGCGTCGAGGTCCTTCGCGATCACCGCCAGCGAGAGCGCGGTGACGCGGAAGCCCGCACGGGGCTTGCCCTGCGCAGCCAACGAGCGCTCGACGCTCGCCACGGTGTCGCGCAAGTACGCGCGCGATCCGCCGACGCTGAGCGAGACGCCGTCCGCGACGCGCGCGGCCGTCTCGATCATCTTCGGGCGCACCGCCATCACGTCGATCGGCGGCGGGGGCGCGAGCGGAGCGAGCTTGAAGCCGCGAAACGCGTAGTCGGGGTACTCGACGTTCATGTCGCTGCCGGCGAGCGCCTCGCGGAGCGCCCGGACGAACGCCGCGGTCGAGCGCGCGGGCGCGTGCACCGGCTTGCCGAGCTTCGCGACCAGCGACGGATCGCCCGTCCCGACCTGAACGCGGATGCGCCCGGGTGCGAGCTCGGCCAGCGACGCGAGCTCCATCGCGAGGAGCCCCGGGTGGCGGCTCGCAGGCGAGAAGCCGACCAGGCCGATCTCGAGCCGCTCCGTCTCGCGCAGGTAGAGGACGCTCGGCGTGATCGCGTCGTGAAAGCCGATGTGCTCCGCCGACCAGACCCCGTCCAGCCCGTGCCGCTCGGCCGCGAGCACGGCCGGCAAGGTGGATACGATCGGAGCGAAGCCCGTGAAGACGAGCGAGACGCGCATCGCGCGAGTCTCGCACGATCACGGCTCCGCCGTCGCGCCCTCCTGTGCGGACATTCGCTTGCGCACCCGCGCGCGGCGCTCGAGCGCCGTGGCGTCGTCAGGCGCGAGCTCGAGCAGCTCGCCGTAGACCTGATCCGCGCGGGGGAGATCTCCGGCGACGACGTACAAGGTCGCGAGGTCTCCGAGCGCCTGAACGCGGTCGGGCTGCAGCGGGAGGATGCGCCGGTAGAACGCGATCTCGCCCTGCACTGCGGCTGCCCGCTCGGCCTGCGCCTCCTTCTCCCGGCCTGCGCGCCGGAGCGCACCCGACAGGTTGTAGCGCGCACGCGCGTTCGTCGGCGCGGCCAGGACGTCGGAGCGCCACAGCACGACCTCGTCCGCGTACGCGCTCGCGCGCTGCGCGGAGAGCGCGGCGAAGACCACTGCGACGAGCCCGGCGAGCCAAGGCGCGAGTCGCGCACGGCCGCTGCGTGCGAGCCCGAGCCAGACCGTGCACACGGTCCCCGCGACGAGCGCCGCGAGCGGCAGGTACATGCGCCGCTCCGCGCCGACCTCGGATGCAACGGGAACCACGCTCGACGAGGGCGCGAGCAGCGCGAAGCAGGCGATGCCGACGAAGCCCGCGGCGGGCCAACGCCAGAGTGCGTAGAGCGCGAACGCGAGCAGCGCGACCAGGAGCACGGCGCCGAGCCACACGTCGCCGAGCGCCAACGGCTCGGGCAGGCCGTAGTCGAGCCGCAGCGGACTCGGCCAGAAGACGAGCCGCAGGTACTCGGAGAGCACGCGGCACTGATTCAGGAGGTACACCCAGGGTGTGACCCACAGCGCGAAGCCGGCGGACTCCGCGCGCGGCTGCGCGAAGACGAGCATGCCCAGGACGCCCCAGGTCGCAGCGAGCCCCGTCCAGAGGACCGCGCGCGCGCGCGCCGCGTCCCGGCTCGCGGGACCGAGAAACACGACGTCGTGGAGCGCGACCACGAGCGGCGCGCTCACCATCACCTCCTTCGTCGCCATGCCCAGCGCCGAGCACCCGATCGCCCCCGCCACGAAGCCCCACGGGCGCGGAGCGGTGCGCGCGCGAATCGCGAGATAGAGCGTGGCCAGGTAGAAGACCGCGACCAGCGACTCGGTTCGCGCGCTCACGTAGCTCGCGACCTCGCTCGCCAGGGGGTGCACGAGGAACAGCAGCGCCGCCGCGAGCGCGAGTCCGTCGGCGCTCGCCGCGAAGCGCTCGGCCAGGCGCGGACCGCGAAGCGTCCGCCGGACGACCGCCGCGAGAAGCAGCGCGCAGAGCGCGTGAAGCGCGACGTTCGTGACTCGGAAGATGCGCGGGTCGGAGCCGGCGAGCGCGTAGTCGAGCGCGAAGCTCAGCGCCGCGACCGGCCGCCCCGAGGTCGTGAGATCCGCGGGCTGCGCCAGCACCGTAGAGAGTGGCCAGAGGCGCTGCACGCTCTCGTTCCGGACGATCGCGGTGAGGTCGTCGAAGACGAACGGGCCGGGCAACGCGGGCGAATAGATCAGCGCGGCCACGGCGAGGAGCGCCGCGACCTCGACGAGCCGCGCGCGCCGGGACGACAGAGACACCTTGATATACTGCGCGCCCCGCGGAAGGAGAGCGAGCATGTCCGGACGATCGCGCGCTCCGCTCGGCGGGGTCGGGGCCGCGCTCGTGATCGCGCTCGCCCTCGCCTGCACGGAGCCGCTCCCCAAGTCGCGAGTGGACGCGGGCTTCCGCGGACCGGGGCGCCTGGTCGTGATCTTCGAGCCGGCGGATCCCGAGGCGCCGCGCTTGCTGGTCGTGCACGATGCGAACGGCGCGCGCGAGATGCCCGTCCCGAACGCGCGCGCGGCGCGCTGGCTCTCCGAGCGCGAGCTGCTCGTGAGTCAGGAAGCAGCCCCGAACGAGCCGTACGGACTCCCGCTCACGCAGCTGCTGCGCGTGGATGCGGACACCGGCCGCGCAACGCCGCTCGGCGCACCGGGCCGCTACTTCGACGCCGAGCCCGACCCGCGCGGCGAGCGCTTCGCGGTCGGTCTCGAGGTCGACGACCAGGGCGAGAGCGATCTCCTGATCCTCTCGCTCGCGGACCCCGCCGCGAAGCCGCTGGCGGGACGGAGTCAGCCGCTCGACCGGCCGCGCTGGAGCCCGGGCGGGGCGGACCTCGTGGTCCTGCAGACCCTGCCCGACCCCGATGGAGAGGACTCCGAGACCGGACTCTCCTTTGGCGGCCAAGCGGTTTCCTGGCCCCGGCTCTTTCGCATCCCGAGCGATCTGCGCGGCAAGCTCGAGATCCTCGCCGACGGCGAGCCCGGAAAGCCCCTGGCCGCGGGGGGATCGCTGCCGCTGTTCTGGGACGCGCGCGGGATCTACGCGCGCCAGCGTCGAGGGCTGGTGCGCTGCGACCCTGCGGGGACGGGCTGCACGTTCGTCTGGTCGCCCGGCGGGAAGAAGCGCGTCTTCGGCGCGCGTCCCGCGGGCCTGGAAGGCGCGCTGGTGCTCGTCCGCGACCACGCCCTGAAGTCCGACCTCGATCTGCCGCGCGAGCTCCACGCCGTCCGGCTCGATACGGGCGCCTCGGAGCTCCTCTACACCACGCCGCCCGAGCTCTACCTCGCGGAAATCGACTGGGTGAACACGCCCTAGCCCGCGCGAAATGCGCTCTATCCACACAAGAGTGTTTGGGTCTATGCTGTGGGATCAAGCCCCAGTCGGCCCACCCGACACCCCGGAGGTTTTCCGATGCGATCTCTCTTCATTGCGCTCGCGCTGCTCGCGAGCCTGCCGCTCCAAGCCTTGGCGCAGGAGAAGAAGGCGCAGGACGTGCTGCCCTCCACTCCCTTCAAGGAAGGCGACACGATCAGCTTCGATCAGCTCGAAAAGCTGAAGGATTTCCTGCCACCCGAGTTCTGGACCAACCGTGAGTTCTTCTTCTACGAGGGCATGCAGCTCGAGATCGGGCCCACCTTGCGCAAGTACGGGGCGGCCGACGCGTACGTCGCCGCGAGCGAGAAGTTCAAGGGCCAGGCAAAGATCGGCGAGGACGGCGCGCTCGAGAACTACGCCTCGGGCCTGCCCTTCGCGAGCGATTCGATCGACTGCAAGGGCGATCCGAACGCGGGCGTGAAGGTGATCTGGAACTTCCTCCGGGCCTGGAACGGCGACGGCGCGCGTTCGACGTGGTCCTACACGTACTGGGATCGCGGCGAGCAGCTGCCCCTCTATTACGAGGGCACCGCGAAGGTGATCGGCCTGACCAACCGGGTCGAGCCCGAGTACCTGGACAACAACCAGGGCGACGTCTTCCCGAACGAGAAGCGGAACTCCGTCTTCGGCATCGAGGTCGACGCACCGTTCGACGCCCGCGGCATCCTCGTCATGACCTACCGCTACAAGACCGCGGACGGTCCCCTGAAGCAGGCGAAGAACGACGACACGTGGGTGTACGTGCCGGACCTGCGCCGCGTGCGGCGCATCTCGTCGGCGCAGCGCACCGACTCCGTGCAGGGCACGGACTTCACGATGGACGATCTGCGCAGCTTCTCGGGCATTCCGCCCCAGTACGAGTGGAAGTGTCTGGGCGACGCGACCGTGATCGCGCCGATGAACACGAAGTCGCTCGCCTACCCGTACACCGACTCGTACAACTTCGGCCCGTACGGCTTCTCGTTCGCGAGCGACCGCTGGGAGGTCCGCAACGCCTGGATCGTCCGCTTCGACCCGCGCAACGAGGACCACCCGTACCACCACAAGGACATCTACATCGACAAGGAGACCTTCGAGCCGCTGTACAGCTTCGCGTACGACCGCAAGAAGGAGCTCTGGAAGGTCATCTGGCACAACCACCGCTACAGCGAAGACTGGAACGGCAAGGTCAACAAGGACCCGAAGGCGGCCGACGGTGTCTGGTACCCGGGCTGGGAAGGCGTTCCCGAGCCAAAGGACAACCGGATCATCTCGGACATCATCGTGAACGTGCAGACCGGCACGGGAAACCGGATCGAGTTCTGGAACAGCGAAGGCTCGCCCTTCAACAGCAAGGGCAAGATCCGCCGCTACATCGACATCGGGCGACTCAACAAGGGCAGATAAGTCATAGGGGGCCCGGCGCGCGGGCGGCCGCGCGCCACCCCTCTTCGCTCGCCTGCGGCTCGCTGCGCGCTTCGCTTGCTCAGAGCTGCAGCGCGATCGCGGCGCAGAATTGATCCGTGGACGCGCTCCCGCCTTGATCGGGCGGGAGCGCGTCGCCGTTTCGGTACGCGGATTCGATCGCGCGCTCGAGTCGGCGCGCCTCTTCGGCGAAGCCGAGATACTCGAGCAGGAGCGCGCCGGAGAGCAGAGTCGCCGTCGGGTTGATCGTGTTCTTGCCCGCGATGTCGGGTGCGGTCCCGTGCGCGGGCTCGAAGTACGCGTAGCGCTCGCCGTAGCAGCCGCTCGGTGCGAGGCCGAGCCCGCCGACGAGTGCGGCGGCCGCGTCCGACAGGATGTCGCCGTAGAGATTCGGGAGCAGCACCACGTCGAGCTCGTGCGCGTGCGCGACCAGGCGGTGCGCGAGGTCGTCGACGATGCGCACCTCGAACGGGACGTCGGCATACTCGCGAGCGACGCGGGCGGCGACGTCGCGGAAGAGGCCGTCCGTCTGCGCGAGCATGTTGTGCTTGGTGCCGCAGGTCACCCGTCCCGGGCGCCCGCTGGCGCGCCGGCGCCGCGCCAGCTCGAACGCGAAGCGCGCCACCCGCTCGCTGCCGCGCTCGCTGATCACCTTCAACGCGAAGCGACCGGGTGCCAGGTCGGCGATCGGCCGCCCGCTGGTGCGGCTCTGCAGCGCCAGCGGCGCGAGCTGCTCGATCGGGCCTTCGACGCCGACGTAGAGGTCCTCGAGGTTCTCGCGCACGATCGCGAGGTCGATCCCGGCCGGCCGCGCGAGGGGACTCTTCGCGCCCTCGAGGAAGCGCACCGGCCGGAGGTTCGCGTAGGTCTGCTTGCCCCAGCGCAGGTAGAACAGCGCAGCCGTGCTCGCCCCGCTGGTGGCCCCGAAGAAGGTGGCGTCCGACGCGTCGATCGCGGCGCGGGCGTCCGCGGGGCCGGGCCGGATCCAGTCGATCGGCAGCCCGAGCCCCTGGAGCAGCGCGACGCTCGGGCGCATCGCCTCGGGCGCGGCGTCCTCTCCCTCGATCACCACGACCCGCTTACGCGTCATGGCCCCTTCCTAGCACGCCCCCCGAATTGGCAGTTGCCGGTCGACGTCTGCTATAACGCCGTTAGCTGTAACAGCGTTACAGACGGTCGGAGCCCATGGTCGAAACCCCCGAGAACGAAGATCGGCGCCCGCGCGAGACCTCGCGCCGCGCGATCCTCGAAGCGACCCAGGCGCTGCTGCTCGAAGGCGGCCTGGAGCAGGTCTCGATTCGCCGGGTGTCGGCGCGCTGCGGCTTCCAGGCGCCGACCATCTACCATCACTTCAAGGACAAGACGGGGCTCATCGACGCGCTGCTCGAGGAGCGCTTCGCGGAGCTCTTCGAGCGTCTGAAGCGCGTGCCGCGGCCGATCGACCCGATCGCCTACATGCGCGCGCTGGCGCGCGCGTTCCTCGAGTTCGGCCTGGAGAATCCGGCGCACTACGCGCTGCTCTCCGCGCCGCGGCTGGCGCCGAACGAGATGCTGCCGTCGGCCGAGGCGGCGCGCGAGCTGGTCTTCGGCGCGCTGGCCGAAGTCGCCGAGACGGGGGCGCTTCGCACGCCCGATCTCGAGTCGGCGTTCCAGCTCACCTGGGTGGTTCTACACGGTGTCGTGTCGGTGCGGATCAGCCGCCCGGCCTACCCGTGGTCGGAGGAGCTCGTCGAGCTCGCGCTCGACGTGATCGAGCGCGGACTTTTGGGCAATGAGACGGGAGAGAGATGATGCGGCGGATCGCGGCGACGGGATTTTGTGTGCTTCTCCTCGGCGGGCTCGCCGCGTGTCGCGGCAAGCAGGCCGAGGACGCGACGCTCGCCAGGGCGGTCGTCCTCGTTCCCGTCGCGGTTCGCGACGTCGAGGAGCGCGTGGCCGCGACCGGCCAGCTGCTCGCGAAGCAACGCGCGGACGTGGCCGCGCAGGTCGGCGGCGAGATCACGCAGATCCTCGCCGACGAGGGCGAGGCGGTCGCCGAAGGCACGGTAGTGCTCGAGATCGACCCCGATCGGCGGCGGATCGACCTCGACCGCGCGCGCGCCCGCGTCGCGGAAGCCGCTTCGGCGCTCGCGGAATCCGAGCGCCAGCACAAGCGCGTACAGGAGCTCGCCGCGAAGGACATTGCTTCACGCGCGCAGCAGGATCAGGCGCAGATGAACCTGGAGAGCGCGCGCTCGCGGCTGCAGGCGGCGAAGGCCGATCTCGGCGCCGCGGACCGCGCGACCGCCGACTCGCGCGTGACCACGCGCTTCGCCGGCGTGATCGGCCGCCGCTTCGTCTCGCGCGGCGAGTTCGTCCAGCCCGGACAGAAGCTCTTCGAGCTCGTCTCGCTCGATCCGGTCGAGGTCGAGTTCTCGCTGCCCGAGTCGGACGCCAGCCGCATGGTGCTGGGCCTTCCGCTCGACGTCACGGTCGCGCCCTACCCCGACGAGACCTTCCACGCGACCGTGTCGATGATCTCGCCGGTCGTCGACGAGCGCACGCGAACCCTGCGCGTGAAGGCGCTGCTCGCGAACCCGGATGGGAAGCTCCGGCCCGGCCTGTTCGCGCGCTCGGACCTCGGCATCGCCAAGCGCGAGAACGTCGTGCTCGTTCCCGAGGAGGCGGTGCTGCAGCGCGGTGACGGCGCCGTGGTATTCCGCGCCGTGGACGGCGGGACCAAGGCCGAGCGAGTCGTCGTGGAGCTCGGGAAGATCAAGGGCGGCGAGGCCGAGATCATCGCGGGGCTCGCGGCGGGCGACACCGTGGTCGTGCGCGGTCACGCTGCGCTGATCGACGGCTCCGCGATCACCGCGCGCAATGCCGACGGAACTCCCGCGGTCGCGGCCTCCGCGCCCGAAGCCGCGCCCGCCATCGAGGTGAAAGAGTGAGTCTCTCCGATCTCTGCATCAAGCGTCCGGTCCTCACGCTGATGATGACGCTCTCGCTGATCGTCTTCGGCGTGCTCGGGTACTTCGAGCTCGGCGTCGACCAGATGCCGAACATGGAGTTCCCGAACGTCACGATCACCGCGATGCTCGAGGGCGCGAATCCGGAGTCGATGGAGGAGGACGTCACCGAAGTCCTCGAGGAGCACATCAACACGATCGCGGGCCTGCGCTCGCTGCGCTCCACGACCTTCCACGGCGTGACCATGATCCAGGCCGAGTTCGAGCTCGAGCGCGACATCGACCAGGCCGCGCAGGACGTGCGCGACAAGGTCGCGCGCGCGCGCTTCCAGCTCCCGAAGGAGCTCGAGCCGCCGGTCATCGACAAGCTCAACATGTCGAGCCGGCCGATCATCTGGATCGCGATGAACTCCGACCGCACGCAGGTGGAGGTCACCGAGTACCTCAAGTACTCGTTGAAGCCCTACCTGGAGACGATCAGCGGCGTCGCCTCGACGGAGATCTTCGGCAAGCGCGAGCGTGCGATCCGCATCTGGGTCGACGGCGAGGCGCTGCGCGCGCGCGGACTGTCGGTCATGGACGTGATGATGGCGATGCAGCGCGAGCACATCGACGTCCCGGGCGGGCGCGTCGAAGGCCACTCGATCGAGTACTCGCTGAAGACCGACGCGGAGTTCCAGAGCGTCGAGCAGCTCTCCAACCTGATCGTGGCCGAGGTCGAGGGGGCGCAGGTGCGTCTGTCGGACGTCGCGCGCGTGGAGGACGGCGCCGAGGACCTGCGCTTCCTGGCGCGCTTCAACGGCGGCGAGGGCGCGGGCCTGGGCATCCTGAAGCAGTCGCGCGCGAACACGGTGCAGATCGCCGACGCGGTCTACGAGCGGATCGAAGAGGCGAAGAAGTTCCTGCCGGAAGGCATGAGCCTGCCCGAGCACGATCAGATCATCGACTTCTCGCTCTCGATCCGCGAGTCGGTGGCCGAGACGCAGTTCGCGCTGATCTTCGGCGCATTCCTCGCGACGCTGACCGTGTTGGTGTTCCTGCGCCGCCTGACCCCGACGCTCGTGATCGGAACCTCCATCCCGCTCTCGCTGATCGCGACCTTCGGCGCGATGTGGCTCTTCGGCTTCACGATCAACACGATGACCCTGCTCGCGCTCGCGCTCGCCGTCGGCGTCGTGATCGACGACGCGATCATCGTGCTCGAGAACATCGAGCGTCATCGCGAGCTGGGCGAGGGACCCTACGAAGCGGCCTCGAAGGGCGCGAGCCAGATCGCCTTCGCCGCCACCGCGGCGACGCTCTCGATCGCCGTCGTCTTCCTGCCCGTCGTGTTCGTGAAGGGCATCGTCGGCAGCTTCCTCGGCGAGTTCGGGCTCACCGTCGCCGCTTCGGTCGTGTTCTCCCTGTTCGTCGCACTGACCTTGATCCCGATGCTGGCCGCCCGCCTCCCTGCTCCGAAGGAGCATACGCACGGGGGGGTCTATCACCGGCTCGAGCAGGCGTTCGCCTGGCTCGAGGCGAAATACGAGCGCACGCTCGATTGGGCGCTCACGCACCGTCTGGCGGTGCTCGGTCTCGCGCTGGGCTCCATGCTCCTCGCCGTGTTCTTCGGCAGCCGGCTCGGCGCGGAGTTCTTCCCGCCGTCGGACGAGGGCCGCATGTTCGTGATGATGGAGACGCCCCCGGGCACCTCGCTCGAGGGCACGCTCGCGCGCGTGAAGCAGGGGGAGAAGTGGATGCTCGCGCAGCCGGAGATCCACGGGCTCTTCGCGGGCGTCGGCGTCTCGGGCCCGGCCGGCCCCGGCAAGGTCACGAACGCGGTGTTCGTCGGAATCCTGAAGCCGCGCGACGAGCGCGAGCGCAGCGCGCAGGAGCTCATGGTGGCCGCGCGCGCGGCACTCGGCTCGATCCCGGGCATCGACGTGAAGGTCTTCGATCCGTCGTCGTCGATGATGGGCGGCGGCCAGGGTGAGCTCGAGTTCGCCTTGCGCGGCGACCTCGAGATCGACGAGCTCGACAAGCTCTCGGACACGTTCATCCAGCAGCTCGGGCAGCACAAAGGCTTCGTCGATCTGGCGAAGTCGCTCAAGGTCGGTCTGCCGGAGGTGCGCGTGATTCCCGACCGGGAGAAGGCCGCCGCGGTCGGCGTGGACGCGCGCACGATCGCGCAGGTCGTTCAGGCGGGAATCGGCGGGCTCGACATCGCCACGTTCAAGGAGGGCGGTCACCGCTACGACGTGCGCGTGCGCCTCGAGGAAGCGTTCCGTGGCGACCCCGACGCGATCGGCGCGCTCTACGTGCGGACGAAGGACGGGGGCGTGATCGAGCTGCGCAACATCGCGCGGATCGAGACGGGGGCGGCGCCGTCGACGATCAGCCGTGACCAACGTCAGCGCTCCGTCACGATCTCGGCGAATCTCGAGGGCCTGGTGGTCGGCGACGCGATCAAGATCGTGGAAAAGGTGAGCAAGGAGATCCTGCCGGACGGCGTCTCCGTTCGCTTCGGCGGAAGCGCCGAGGCGTTCCTCGAGAGCATCCAGCAGTTCGGCCTCGCGATCGGCCTGGCCGTGCTGATCATCTACATGGTGCTCGCCGCGCAGTTCGAGAGCTTGGTGCATCCGCTCACCGTCATGCTCGCGCTGCCGCTGGCGATGGTCGGGGCGCT
>Ga0210377_10003889_pt1 | contig 12726 bp, 14 predicted proteins | sample PLM4_65_b1redo_FD_155480 | JGI IMG/M metagenome (GOLD analysis project Ga0210377, IMG submission 155480) | Groundwater sediment microbial communities from an aquifer in East River, Colorado, USA - PLM4_65_b1 redo | ecosystem: Environmental > Terrestrial > Soil > Riparian zone | place: USA: East... | reverse complement strand
CGAGCAGCCGCAACCGGCCGGTTGCGGCGGCCCGCGGCGGCAAACCCGCCACATCCCTCATCGCTATGCAAAAGCCCCTGTGTCATGGCGCGCAGTATCAGCCCGCCAGGAGCGCTGTGGGATAACATCTGGCCGGGATTTTTTCCTCGCGTTGAATGCGTGAGGAGTTTTCCGCGCAAGGCCGGGCTGAGGTGGTGGCTAGCAGCAGCTGTGCTACAGGCGCTGCGCATGACCGACGACGCCCATCATCAGCGCCACCGGCTCTATGGCCGCGCCGCCGGCAAGCCGCTGTCGAAGCGGCAGCAGGGGCGTGTGGAGACTCTGCTGCCCAAGCTCGCCATTCCGGAGACAGGCCCAGGCGTTCTCGATCCGGTGACGCTCTTCGATGCGGTACGCGAAGTGTGGCTGGAGATCGGCTTCGGGGGAGGCGAGCACCTCGCCGGACAAGCGGCGCGCCATCGCCACATCGGCTTCCTCGGCGCCGAGCCTTTTCTCGAAGGCGTCTCCAAGGCGCTCAGCGAGATCGAGCGCGACGGCCTCGCCAATGTCCGCTTGCGGCGCGGGGACGCGCGGCTGCTGGTGGAGGAGCTGGCCGCGGCCTCGATCGACCGCGTCTTCATCCTGTTCCCCGATCCGTGGCCCAAGACGCGTCACCGCAAGCGGCGGCTGATCCAGCCGGAGTTCGTCAGCGAGCTTGCCCGCGTGATGAAGCCAGGGGCGCGCTTGCGCTTTGCGACCGACTGGGCCGACTACGCCAGCCGCGCGCTGGCCGATGTCCTGCGCGACGGACGGTTCGAATGGACGGCGAAGCGCGCAGACGACTGGCGAAAGCCGCCGGCCGACCATGTGACGACGCGCTACCAGGAAAAACGGCTGGGAGATTGCGAACCGGTGTTCCTGGATTTTGAGCGGATGTAGCCGCGGCTGGAAAACGCTGGCCGAACCCTTGACTGTCTGAAATGAGAATGACAAATATGTTGTGCATTTAGACAAAAAGGTTGGTCATGGCAAAAATGGGGGTTTCAGGAATGTCGGGCGGGGCGCCGAAGCTTGGCCGGCTGTCGCTGCTGGGGATCGGGCTGGCGGCGTTGCCCGTCTATATCGCCTGGACGCTCTATGCCCGGTCGCAGGAAATGGGGCCGGATGCGTTCCGGCTGCCCCTGTTCGCGGTCATTGCATGGGGCGTGACCTTTACCTTCCTCTCCTGGCGGCGGCTGGACGAGGGCGGGAAGGAAGCCATCAAGTTCGCCTTCTGCTGGGGCGCCGGGCCGGGGATGATGATTGCCGCGGTGACGGTGCTGCTGGTGCTCTACTATCCGCAGCCGGTCGGCGAAAGCGTGAAGCGGGCAGTGGAGGGATATGCAGCCATGCGAGGCGGCGCCCTTCCACCGGAGACGGCGGGGTTCTTCGTCGGCGCGGCCATGGTCATCGGCATCCAGCAGATGCTGTTCGTGGCTGTGTGGCTGGTCTGGTGGGCGAGGCGAAGGCTCGGGCCGCGATGATCGCCGAAGCAATCGACATGAAGAACCGCATACGCGTGCTGCGCGCAGAAAAGAACTGGACCCAGGCCGAGCTGGCCAAGGAGCTCGACGTCTCGCGCAACACGATGAACGCCATCGAGAACAATCGCTACGACCCATCCCTGTCTCTCGCCTTCAGGATCGCAAAGCTCTTTCGCCTGAAGATGGAGGACGTCTTCCAGGACGAGGACTGACCTCATGAAAAACATCATGGTGTGCGCGGCGATGGCAATCGCCGCGATCGCGGGCGGCTGCGCGTCGCAATCCGCGGGCTCAGTGGACAAGGCGACCGCAATATCTGTCGCGCCGAAGCCGGCGACGCCGGTGGGCGACTGGCATGGAACGGTGAGCCGCCCGCCCGGCGTCACCTATCGCCTTGGCTTCCATTTCGAGGAGGCCTCGCCGGGAGCATTTTCGGGGTCAGTTGAAAGTCCCGACATGGGCGCGCCGAAAACGCCGCTCGCCGAGGTGACGCTTGCCGACAATACCCTGAGCTTCGCCGTCCCCGCGTCCCGAACCAGTTTCAAGGGAACATGGGACGCCGCAGCCGGCGCATGGGTCGGCGACTACAACCATCCTGCCGGCGCTTCGCAGCTGAAGCTCGTGAGCGGGGTCATGCCGCCGATGCCGCCTTTGCCCGCCGTGGCCGGCCTCGATGGACGTTGGGAAGGAAAGGTCCAGGCGGCTCTGCCGGTCGTTGTGCGCGTGAAGACCGACGTCAACGGCACGGTCGTGCGGATCGATCTGCCCCCTCAGGCAACCGACATCCCCGCTTCCACGCTGACGCGCGAAGGCGCGCGCGTGAGGTTCTCGATAGCGGGATATGCAATGAGCTATGAGGGGACCCTGTCGGCCGATGGATCTGTCCTCACCGGCGCAATGTCGCAGCTCGGGCAGGCGCTGCCGCTCGTCCTCACGCATGCATCTTCGGACATGGCGCCGGCGGTGCTGTCGCAGCGCCCACAGACGCCGGTGAAGCCCTATCCCTACAGGGAGGAGGAAGTCGCCTTCGACAACGCGGCGGCGCCTGGCGTCAGGCTGGCCTGTTCGCTTACCTCGCCCAATTCGCCGGGGCCGCATCCTGCCGCGGTGCTGATCTCCGGTTCCGGCCCACAGGATCGCGATGCGACCGTGCTGGGACACAAGACCTTCCTTGTCCTTGCTGATCATCTAACACGCAAGGGCATCGCGGTTCTGCGCTGCGACGATCGCGGCGTCGGCAAGTCGACGGGAGACTTCACGAAAGCGACCCTCGACGATTTCGCATCCGATGCCGAAGCCAGCTTCGCCTTCCTGCGCACACACCCCAGCGTCGACCCGAAGCGCATCGGCCTCATCGGCCACAGCCTGGGGACAATGATCGGTCCCAAGGCCGCTGCGAAGCATCGAGATGTCGCCTTCCTGGTGATGCTTGCAGCCGCCGGCGTACCTGGCCGCGATATCTCCATCGACCAGCAACAGGCCATCGCTCGCGCGGATGGTATGCCGGACAAGTTCCTCGCCAGCAGCGGCGCGCTCTGGCGGAAGGTCGTGGCGATCGTCAATTCGTCCGTGGACAACGCAAGCGTTCGTTCATCCGTGCTTGCGCTGCTGCTGGCGGAAGGTCCTTCCGCCTACCCAACCGGAATGACCGAGGCGGTCGCGAAGGCCGAGGCCGATCGTGTCAGCTCGGACTATGTTCGCGGCCTTCAGGCTTACGATCCCGCAAAGTTTCTCTCGAACGTTCGGACGCCGATCCTCGCGATGAACGGCTCGCTGGACGTGCAGGCGACGCCGGCGCTCAATCTTGGCGGCCTGCGAAAGATCCTGGCGAAACATCCCGACGCAACCGTGCTCGAAATGCCTGGGCTCAACCACGCCTTTCAGCACGCGAAGACCGGCGCGATGTCCGAGTATGTGGAGATAGAAGAAACCTTCGCGCCGGAAGCTCTTGAGACGATCTCGAGCTGGATCGCGAAACGCGTGATCGCAAGCCGCGGCTGATTGCGTGGGGAGGCGATCGCGGAAAAAGCCCCCGCGGTTTCCCGCGGGGGGAGCCTTCTTCCTTCCGGTGGTTGCTAGTTCGATCCGGCAATGATCGAGGCGATCAGGCCGGTGGCGACGGTGGCGAGGATGATGTCGCCCTTGTCGTCCCTCACATAGTGGTAGCCGCGCGGCGGCGCTTTCAGATGGCGGTCGCGATAATCCACCTCGACATATCGCGTCCCGTAATAGCCTAGGTGGTCGCCCTTCCTCCACGGCTTGTAGCCGACCCGGAAGCCGCGCTTGTGGTAGGCGTCGGCCGGGGGCGGGCCGAAGCGCCAGGCGCGGCCGACATAGTAGCCATTGTAGCGGCTCGCATCGAAGCGGTCGGCGTCGTTGCGATGATCGCTGTCCTGGTGGCGCGGCGCTTCGGCGAAAGCCGGGGCGGCCACGGGCGCCGCCAGCATCGCGGCGGTGAGGGCGGTGAGAATCAGACGTTTCATGTCGTGGCTCCTTCAGCCGGTGGTCCGTTGTCTTCGGACATGCCGGAGTAGGCGGCTTCGAAGCTGAAATGAGCGTGGCCCGAACATTCCATCGCGTTCATTTGTGTCGCAATTTGTCGCAAACGAAGCAGCAGTTGCGACGGCCGGGCCCGCCTGTCCGCTTCGCGGAGGCAGAGCGTCTCAACGCAGCGGCTTGCCATCCGCCGGCTTCACGAACGTCGCGATGAAGCGGTCGGTGCGGCCGCGGACGCCGGGGCGGAAGACGTTGAAGCGGCGGTCGTCGTACTGGCTTTCGATCAGGATCATGTCCGTCATCGCAAAGCCGGCGCGAAGCATCAGGCCTTCGACGTCGCCATGGGAAATGCGGTGCAGGTTGAGCTGCTGCGCGAAATACATTTCAGGGATCGCATCGTGGTCCTCGATCACGACGCGGCCGCCGGGTTTCAGGAGTTCGAAGAAGCGCTTGTCGAGCGCGGCGTAGTCACCGGCTTCGAGGCCGACATCGTGATAGACTTGGCCCAGCACGATGATGTCGTAGCTGTTGGGTTCGCCCGGGATGCCGTTCCACGGCTCGGTGATCCAGCCGATGTTGGCGCGCTTGATCCGCGCTTTCTGTACGCTGGGGTCCATCGAGGGGAATTGGTTGATCCAGCCCGGCGTGTTGTGGATGTCGACGTGGCCTTTCTCCCCGACCAGCGAAGAGAAGAGCAGGGCGAGATAGCCGCCGCCGGAGCCGACATCGAGCACGCGCTGGCCGGGTCTTGCGTCGGCCGCCTTCAGGATCAGCTCGACCATCCGGCCTTCATCGCGCACGCGTGCGTCGACCGATCGGTCCTTTGTGGCGAGCGCGGATTTGATCGCGGGATCGGCCTTGGCGTCCTTGAGCAGCGCGGCGATATCGGTGCGCGGCGCGGGTGTTTGGGCGATCGCCGGCGCAGCGAGTGCAAGCAGAAGCGCGAGAACAGCCGCTCGCATCATTCCTTGAAGCCGCCGGCGACGACCGCGAACGGCCTTATCTCGATGCGCTCCCACAACTTCGCCTCGCGATAGGGATCCTGAGCGTAGATCCGTTTGGCCTCTTCGAGGCTCTCGGCTTCGAGGAAGATGATCGAGCCTACGGGCGTTGCGCCGTCTTCGGCCAGCATCGGACCGCCGAGCTTGGCGACGGGCCCGAGCGTTGCGATCCATTCGAGGTGCGCCGGGCGGGTCGCCTTCCTGATCTCGGGACCCTTGGGTCCGTCGAAGCCATGCATGACGTAAAGCGGCATCAGTCTTCTTCCTTGAAAGGTCTGTTCAGCAGGCTGCCGAGCGCGGCGCGCGCATCCAGCCTGCCTTCGATCATCTCCAGAACGGTCTCACATATCGGCAAGTCGACCTTGAGTTTGCGCGCAAGCTCGACCACCGCCGGAGCAGTCTCCACGCCTTCGGTTACGGATTTCCTCTGGCCCAGGATATCTGCGGCAGGTTTTCCGCGTCCGAGCTCCATGCCGAAGCTCATGTTGCGGGATTGCGGGCTCGAACAGGTGAGGACGAGGTCGCCGAGGCCGCAGAGGCCTGCAAGCGTTTCGGCGCGCCCGCCCAGCCTGACGCCGAGCCGCGTCATCTCGGCAAAGCCGCGCGCAATCAGGGCGGCATGGGCCGAGCGGCCGAGTCCCATGCCCTCGCAGACACCACAGGCGATGGCGAGCACGTTCTTCACCGCGCCGCCGGCTTCGGCGCCGATGAGGTCGTCGGTCCAGTAGGTGCGGAAATGCGGCCGGCCGATCGAGGCCATCCAGATGTCGCCTATCGCGCGGTCGGGGCAGGCGAGGGTGACGGCGGTGGGAAGGCCGGCCGCGACGTCGGCGGCGAAAGACGGCCCGGAGAGAACCGCGGGCGAGGCTTCGGGGCACTCTTCGGCCAAGACCTGCGTCATCAGCTTGAGAGATCCGCGCTCTATGCCCTTGGAGCAGAGCGCGACGGCGGTTCCGGGTTTGAGGTGGGGGGCGAGCGCATGCAGCGAGGCGCGTAGGTGCTGGGCGGGGGCGACGGCGAGGATGGCGTCGCAGTCGGAAAGGTGGGCCATGACGGTTGAGGCGTTCACGGCGGGAAGGCTGACGCCGGGAAGGAAAACCGGGTTGCCGCGGCCTTTTGTCAGGGCCTCGGCAATCTCGGGCTCGCGCGCCCAGATTTTTACGTCGCGTCCGGCGGCGATCGCGCATACGGCGAGGGCAGTTCCCCAGGCGCCTGCGCCGGCGACTCCAATCCGCTGGAAAACCTCCCCGGAATGAGTTATATTGGCTGAAGATTTCATTGAACGTTCAGCGTTCCAAGGCAAAATCGCCAGATGACAACTGCCGTGACCGAAAAAGCCGATCCCCGCGAAACCATCCTCAGGGCCGCGGCGGAGCGTATCCTGCACTATGGATACAACAAGACCACGATGACCGAGATCGCCGCCGACTGCGGCATGTCCGCCGGCAATATCTATCGATTTTATCCCTCAAAAATCGATATTGCAGAAGCAATGACGCGCCTGTTCAGCGCGGAATCCCACGCTCAATACGCCAACATCATCAGGGACGCGGCCCGTTCGCCCACGCGCAAATTGTCGGATTTCTTTCTCTACCGGCTCGAGCGCACTTTCCGCCTGTTCGAGCAGAACCCGAAACTGATGGAGCTGGCCGAAATCATGGGCCGGGAACGGCCGGAATTCCTGGCCGAAGAGCGCGCCCAGGAGCGCAAGCAGATCGAGAAGATCCTGGATGAGGGCCTGAAATCAGGAGATTTTGCATTTTCGCACGATCTGGCCATCGCCGCCGACCTGGTTCAATGCGCCATGATGAAGTTCCGCTTTCCTCACCTGTGGACCACGGAGCAGCTCGACTCACTGAAAGTTGAAGCGGAAGGCGTACTAGGCCTTATTTTCACAGGACTTTCTGCCCGCCGATAGGCGCTGGTGGTTACTTCTTGTTAGCGGTTGCAGCATAGATTAGCTGGGCTACGACCGTCATGCAGCAAAAATAATGAACATTTTCGATTTCGTTCATTGCTTTTGGCTCAGGCGTCATTTATATGGTTGCGTATGGACGGGAACAGAGAAACCCCCCGTTCAAAACCCAACGAGGCCGCTAGAGACCTCGGACAAAAAAACGGAGCTGCATATGACCTTCCTCCCCCGCACTGCCGAGTCCCGTCAGGAACTCCTGACCCTGCTCATCGCGATCCCGCTGTCGCTCGTCGGCACCGGTTTCCTGTTGTTCCTCCTCGAAGCTGGCAGCCGCGTAGCTGTCTAACTTCGATCCCAGGCGGCTGGCCGCCCGGCAGACTTGAGGCTGAAACGCCCTGGACCGCCGAGCGCCGCCCCTGCCGAATTCTCTCGATGCCGCAAGGCATCTCGCGCGGAACGAACTCTCTCCTCCCCATTCGTTCTCGACGCTAACTGGCGCCGGCCTCCCCAAGAGACCGGCGCCTTTTTGTTTGGCGGAAAACCCCCGATCTGACTGCTGAAGCGCGCCTTTCCAGCCGCGCACTTCCGTCATCCCAAAATTCGTAATGCGAAGCACTTGCATTCGCAGGAGTCCCCGCATAGACGAGTTGCTCTTGCAAATCGTTCTCAATCTCATTCAGCGTAGTCGGGGAAGTGGATGTCAGTGGAATTCGGCGCAGGCCAACCGGCCGGACCTGGCAAGCTGCGTACAGGGGCGGCTCTCGCCCTGGTGCTTGCAGCAGCGAGTGTGGCGCCGGCCCTTGCCCAATCCGCGCCAGAGCCGATCGATGCCGCCGCTGCTCCGGCCGATGCCCCGGCTGCCGGTGAAGCCGCCGACGAGGAGCAGAAGCCCGGCGACACGGTCTACGTGTTCGGCCGGAAGGTCACTTCATCGATCGCGACCCTGCCGGATGCGAAGGACGCGCCGCAGGTCATCAACGTGATCACCGCGGAGACGCTGGCCGAGCAGGGCGTCACCTCGCTCGAGCAGGCGCTGCGCAACGTGCCCGGCATCACCACCCAGATCGGCGAAGGCGGGACGATGAACGGCGACCAGTTCTTCATCCGCGGCTTCGCGGCGAAGGACGACATCTACACCGACGGCCTGCGCGACTTCGGCGTCTTCACCCGCGACAGCTTCAACTACGGCCAGGTCGAAGTGCTCAAAGGTCCGTCGTCGACGACGCTCGGGCGGGGAACAACCGGCGGCGGCATCAACACCACGACCAAGACGCCTTTCCTGGAGAATGGCGGCAGCATGAACGTTGCGGGCGGCAACGCGGAATACCAGCGCGCGACGGCTGACTGGAACCAGGTGATCGGCGAGGGCATGGCGGTGCGTCTCAACGCCATGGCCCACCACAACGAAGTGGAAGGCCGCGACTTCATCCATTCCGACCGCTGGGGTCTCGCGCCGTCGATCGGCTTCGGGCTCGATGGCCCGACCACATTCACGCTGGCGGCGCTCTACCAGAAGGATGATCGCGTTCCGGACTACGGCATCCCGACCGCCAGCCTGCCCAGCCCGACCGCGGCAAACCCAACCCGCGCGATTGGCGTTCCGCTATCCCGCCTTGGGGTGAAGTCTAGCAATTACTACGGCTATGACGCCGACACCGACCAGACCGAGGTCTACACGGTCACCGCGCGCCTGCGGCACGAAGCGGCCGACTGGCTGACGTTCACCAGCGACACCAAGTACGGCAACTACACCCGCTATTTCCGGCAGACCGTCCCTAACGCCTGCGCCGATACGCCGGCGTCGGCGCCCACCGGCATCACGCGCTGCGTAACCTACCTGCTCGACAACAACCCAGCGACGATCCCGCTGGTCAACATCGGCGGGCCAGGGCCCTACGACCAGATCACGCAGGGCGTGCAGAACATCTCGACCGTCTCGGTCACCGCGCCGGTCGGCGGGTTCAGAAACGAGTTCCTCGGCGGCTGGGACGTTTCCTGGCAGAACAACGACCGCGACCAGTTCAACTATGTCACCACGGGTCCGACGGCGCGCACGCCGAAGGATGTGTTCAACCCCAACCACACGCCCAACCCGACATTGCAGGCGGTGAGGAACAATGTCCGCGATTCGACGGCGAGGGATGTGTCGCTGTTCCTGACCGACCGCTTCTGGTTCGACCCGCAATGGTCGGTGTCGGTCGGTCTGCGCTCGCAATGGTACGAGATCGACCAGAACACGACGGCGTTCACGGTGAGCGGGGCAGGGGCGGTCGCCTCGACCTACACGCCCCTGTCGTCCAAATCGGAGTTCACCTCGCCACGCGTCTCGGTGATCTGGGAGCCGAGCGCGGAGATGTCGTATTATGTTTCCTATGCCACCTCTGCGACGCCGCCCGGCATCACTGTTTCCAACGGCTCGACCATCTCCGGTACGACCAAGGATCTCGAGCCGGAAGAGAACGAAAGCTACGAGCTCGGCGCGAAGGCCGAACTGTTCGAGCGCGTTCTGGTCCAGGCTTCGATCTTCGACGTCAAGAAGAACAACGCCAAGGTCTACGACGTGGACGGGACGACGCTGCTTGCCTCATCGGGCGACAGCCAGGAAGCCAAAGGCGTCGAGCTTGGCGTCGGCGGCGACATCACGCCAACCTGGGGCGTCAATTTCACCTACGCCTACACCGATGCGACGATCACGGAATCGACCACCGCCGCCAATATCGGTCAGCAAGTGCAGTTCGTGCCCAAGCACGCAGCCTCGCTGTGGTCGACCTACAATTTCGAGCGCGGGCTTGCCGGCCTGCAGATCGGCGGCGGCGTCACCTACCAGGACCGCGTCTTCCTCAACAACACGAACACATCGCAGGCGCCGAGCTACATCTCGCTCGACGGAATGATCAGCTACGGCTTCGACCGCTACCGGATCTCGGTCAACGCCTACAACCTGCTCGACGATCTCTACTACGCCCAGGTGAACGGCAACCGCGTCGTGCCGGCGCAGGGGCGAAGCTTTGTCGCGACCCTCGGCGTGGTCTTCTGATTCCTCCCCAGACCACGCCGCTCTGCCTCGGCCGGACTCTCACCAGAGAGTCCGGCCCTTTTTATAGGAGAGGCGAAAACGCCCCGGGAAAAGAATCTGGACGAGAGCGCCACGAGGGTAGGCGGACATGCTGGTGAAGGTCGAAGCCGTGCTGACGAAGGAGGAGGTGGCGCATTGCCGCTCTGTCCTCGAAGGCACGCAATGGGTGGATGGTCGCGTGACGGCGGGTGCGCAGTCGGCGCTGGCCAAGCACAATCTGCAAGTTCCCGAGGACGCGCCGCAGGCGCGGGTGCTGGGCGAGATCGTGCTGCGGGCGCTGGCGAAGTCGCCGATGTTCAATTCGGCGGCAGTTCCGCTGCGCGTCTTCCCGCCGCTGTTCAACCGCTACGACACCGGCATGAAGTTCGGCGCGCACGTCGACAACGCCATCCGCTTTATTCCCGGCCCCAACATTCGCGTGCGCACTGATCTCTCGGCCACGCTCTTCCTCACCGACCCTGCCGACTATGACGGCGGCGAGCTGGTGATCGAGGACACTTACGGAGAGCAGAGGGTCAAGTTCGCCGCCGGCGACATGGTGCTCTATCCCGCCTCCAGCCTGCATCGCGTCGAGCCGGTGACGCGGGGGAGCCGCTGGGCGTCGTTCTTCTGGATCCAGTCGATGGTGAAGGACGATGGGGCGAGGGGGCTGCTGTTCCAGCTCGACCAGTCGATCACGAGGACCCGCGCCGAGCTCGGCGACACGCACGAGGCGGTGCTGGGGCTGACCGCCGTCTATCACAACCTGCTGCGCCGCTGGGCGGAGGTCTGATCATGGATGCGTCTTCCAATCCCGCCGAAGTCGCGGCTGCAAAGCCGGTGAAGCGCCGGCCGCCGGGCGTTCTGCTGTTCATGCCGGGGCCGCTCAACCGCACCGAAGTGGTGCAGTGGCTGAAGCGCATCCATGCCTGGACCGGTTTCTGGGGCGCGCTCGCCTTCCTGCTGATCGGGACCAGCGGCATGCTGCTCAACCATCGCTCGGTCCTGAAGATCGACACCGGCGCGGCGCAGGAGGTCATGTCAGCCGACATCGCGGTCGATCCCACGCTGATCAAGTCGCCCGAGGATCTCGGGCGTTGGGCGCAGAAGGAATTCGCCACCTCGCTTGAACCGCGCGCGCCGCGCGCTGAAGGCGGAGGCGCCGGCGGACCGGGTGGACGGGCCGAGGGCGGGCAGGGTGGACCGCGTCCGGAGGTCATCGGCGGTCAGCGCGTCGAGCTGATGGGCAGGGAAGTGACGACCGCTCCGGTGTGGAAGCAGTCGTTCAACGGACCCAATGGCGTGCTCAGCGTCGAATACTCGCCCGGCGCTGCAAGCGTGAAGGCCAGCAAGTCGGAGCAGAACGCCTGGGGCTTCCTCAAGAACATGCACAAGGGCGTAGGCATGAGCTGGGTGTGGGTGCTGTTCATCGACACCATGGCGGGGGGCCTCATCGCCATGAGCCTGACCGGCGCCCTGTTGTGGAGCCGGTTGCACGGGCCGCGTCTGGCTGCCGTTGGGATAGTCGTTGCGAGCCTCGGCCTCGCCCTGTTCGCGGCCTGGCCGAGCATGGTCTGAGTTCTCCCCCGCCGAGCAAAGATTTGACTCGGATTTTTCCGGGCAGATACTCGCCTCCGACATTCCGGGGGCGGACATGGCCGAACAGACACCGACACCTCAACCCGGCGCGCCTGCGCCCGAGAAGGACGCCAAGGCGAATGCTAAGGCAGACGCGAAGGCCTCAAAGGCTGTTGCGGCGCCGGCAGGCGACGCTCGCACCGGCATGTCGTTCTGGAATACCGCAACTTTCGTCACCGCGGGCGCGAGCGATCTCGTAAAACCGGTCGCGGACTTCGCGATGTTCTTTCTGATCGCCTTCGCGATCGGAACGGCGGGCGCCGCCTATTTCACCTTCGCGCGCAAGCCGCCCCTGCCGTTTGCCCGCACTTTCCTCGGCACACTTGGCCTCGGCACGGCGGTGTTCGGTTTTCTTGTTCTCGCGCGTTTCGCGACACCCGAAGGCATCGGACAGGAACGCGGCGTCATTGCCGCGTTCGTTCCGCCGGTTGCGGCCGCCCAGACGGCGGTGCTGCCGCTGTCGCCTGTCGAGAAGGAGCTGCTGACCCTGTCGTCCAGCCTGTCGAGCGGCGATCCGGAAGCGCGCTCGGCCGCGGCCCGCACGGCGATCAGCGATCCCAAGGAGGACAAGGCGCTGCGCCGCGCCAAGCTCGAGCGCGTGCTCAACAATTCCGATCCCAACATCCGGCAGGCCGGCATCGTCCAGGCGCTGGCCGACCGCGGCCGTTCGCCATTGTCGATCATTCCGGACGACAAGGCGCCCGACGGGCCGCTGAAGACCTTCCTGATAGGAGCGCAATTCGGCTTCTACGCCGTCAGTGTCGAGACCGGCGCCTTCAACGGCGTCTTCGCCGCCGGCGGCGCCAACCAGCGGATGAGCGGCACCGTCGCTAATGGCCGGCTCATCCTCAACGCGCCGTACGCACGCGAGCGCTGGAAGGACGGGCTGGTGATGGATCTGCACATCGGCGACCAGTTCAAGCTGGTCGGCACGGTGCGGACCCCGGAAGATCCGCCGATCACGGTCGAAGTTCCGCTGCTCTAGATCAACCTCTAGAAGTCGACGGCGAGGCCCTTCTTCTCCCAGTCGCCATAGCGCGTCGGTTCTTCTCCGCCGCGGCCATTGATCTCGGTAGGCAAATCTTGCCGGGGCGCGGCCTGGCGCCGCGCTTCAGCTTC
>Ga0210377_10003888_pt1 | contig 12731 bp, 11 predicted proteins | sample PLM4_65_b1redo_FD_155480 | JGI IMG/M metagenome (GOLD analysis project Ga0210377, IMG submission 155480) | Groundwater sediment microbial communities from an aquifer in East River, Colorado, USA - PLM4_65_b1 redo | ecosystem: Environmental > Terrestrial > Soil > Riparian zone | place: USA: East... | reverse complement strand
GCCCGGGCTCGATGTACATCTGTACGGGTTTTTTCTTCAGCGTTTTCATGGTGTTATTTTATATCAACAATGGTGATATGTCAACGAATGATATATACATACATCAACGCCCCGGGCAACGTCACAGTCCTTTGCAGGCATAATTAACAATCTGTTTCCTGAATGTTATCTAAGTTGGGACGTGTCCCACATGTGCATTGTTTTTTTGGGCAGCTCATCACTCGGCCACGCAGCATGCTTTTTTTTTTGCACATCCCCTTCGCGTCCTGAACGACATTTTTGACCCGTCTAAGGCCATGTCCGCTCGCCCGCGTAAACTCGGCCTACGGCCTCAGACAGTACGCGTTCGCCCTGTGGGACGCTTCCTTAGTCCAAGACGGGTGCCCAAAAATATCGTAATGGCCGCTCCGGGGACGTGCGGGGTTGGGGTAAAGTCAAGGCTGTGTTGTGTTACTCCCATTCGAAAATTTAGGCGTGCGACCGAGTCCGAGGGTTAAGCATTTCGGACTGTCTGAGCCCGTAGGGCGAGTTTCCGAAATGTACTGAGGACGACTGAGCACACCGTGAAGAATTTTCGTCGGGTGCCCTTCTTTGGGTCACCTTTCTTGGGCACGCAAGAAAGGTGACAGTAAAGAGCGAAGGGGAAGTGCGATGCTCGAAAAGGCTTGTTATCAGTACCGGCAATGCATTCCGGAGCCTGCCCTCGAATGAATTCATCGGGGGCGGAGCTGTGAACTGGGGTGCAGAAAAAAATAGGATCGTGACATGTGATGAGTTAGGAACAGAGAAAAGCGACCCACACAAAACCCGGAAGACTCACTTTTTATTTACACAGTAAAAATGGAAGCCGAGATCAACCCTGCCCTGCGGCTTCCTCGAGCCATAGAGTGCGAAGTGAAATACCTTCACCGACCTTCCCGATGTCTCTTGATCGCCTGGAAAACATATGGGTATATTTTCCCGGTAATGATCCGGTACCCCTCTGCAGTTGGATGGATGCCGTCCTTCTGGTTCAGGGACGATTCACCTGCCACTCCCTGGAGAAAGAAGGGGACCAGGGTCACGTTGTGTTTCGCGGCTAGGCGGGGATAGATGGCGTTGAACGCGTCGGTATATTCGGCCCCGAGATTCCTGAGCATCCGCATGCCGGCAAGCACGACCAGGACTTTGTTCTTTTTAAAGATGCGGAGCATCTCGTCGATATTTTTTTGAGTCACGCGAGGATCGATGCCGCGCAGGCCGTCATTGGCACCGGTTTCCAGGACCACGATATCGGGTCTCAGCTTCATCACCCAGTTGATCCGCGAGAGCGCGCCGCTGCTTGTTTCGCCGCTGATACCTGCGTTCACGACCCTCCAGTTAAGTCCGGCAGCCTGAAGTCTTCTCTCAAGTTGCGCCGGATAGGCGTCATTCTCATTCACGCCGAGACCCGCGGTAAGGCTGTCGCCCATCGCAACGATGGTCCCCTGGGAGGCGGCCTGACTCTGCTGAGGCACGGCAGATGCCTCATTCCTTTGTTCAGATCCGGAAACCTGTGCCTGTAGAATAATGACAGCGATGAAAGCTGCAAGCCCGATCCATCTCTTCATACCATGCGCCTCCTACTCTGAACTCCACACTCCGCAATCAACAATCCGCAATCCGCAATCTCTTCACATTACTCCTCCGTCTGCTCCCGAAGAAAAGCAGCGGGTTTCTGGTGAAGTGCCGGGACCGAGGCCCCCAGACCTGCGGCAATGACGACGATTACGGTAATGAAAACGATCGCAAGGTTCACGCCGATAAAAGGCGTGTAGGGCACATCGAGGGCGTATTTGCAAATGATTAACGTCGTCGTCTGGGACAGAACGACGGCGAGGATACCGCTCGCGAGCCCTATGAACAGGTTTTCTACAGCGAACACGGCGAGCACGAAGCGCGGCCGCGCGCCGAGGATGGTGAAGAAAACCGCCTCCTGGACGCGCGCGTATCGGGTGGCGAACACCGAACTGACAATGATGAGCACCCCGGCCGCAACGGAAAACAGAGTGAAGAAATTGACGATTCGTGAAAGCCGCGTCATGATCCTCGCGAACACGGAGATCGTCTCGGTCACGTCGATTATGCTCACGTTCGGGAAGCGGGTGGCCATGCGGTTCTGGAGCGCAGGGACGCATTCCTTTCCGATGCGAATGGCCGTGAACAGGGTCTGTGGTGCATCCTTGAGCGTCGCCTCCTGAAATACAAAATAGAAGAAGGGCTGGAGGGATGCGTGCGTTCGTGTCCTGATGCTCGAGATCCGGGCCGAGATGGGAATTCCCTGGACGCGCAGCACGATCGTATCGCCGATCTTCATTTCCCGCATCTTGGCCACCGTGTCCATGACCGACACCTGCGTATCTGTCCAGTCGGGTCTGAAGAGACCCCCGCCCGCTACGATCCGCTCGTCATCCAGAAGATGTTCACGGTACGTAAGGTTGAACTCCCGGCCGAGGTTATCGCCCCGCTTTTTGCTTTCTTTTTCGCGGTCGATCTGTTCATTGTTCACCGAGAGGACCGTGCCACGGACCAGGGGATAGTAGATCGCGTCGATCCCGAGCGACTGTGCAAAACGATCCTTTTGCGAAGGCTGGATATCGACGAAAAAGAGGTTCGGCGAGTCCGGAGGATACGATCGGACAAAGGTCTCATCGAGGTTTCTCTGAACGAGCGTGAGCGATGAGATCACCGCAAGAGACGCAGTCAGGGTGACGATGATCGAGCGCGTGGCATTTCCGGGACGAAACAGTCCTTTGAGCGCCTGACGGAATACGAGGCGCCTCACCGACTTTCTTTTCAGAACGCGCAGGAGACCGTCAGCGCAACCAAACGAAATCGCGATGAGAAGGCCCAGTCCGAGGACGAAGTATGCGCCCGTCTTGATCTCGCGCAATCTCCACACGACCATACCGGAAAAAAAGAAAACATTTGCCAGGATAAAAAGCCAGGGAAAGCGGCCTTGCCCCGGCTGTTCGGCCTTGCCGAAGATGGCGCGCGGCCGCACCAAGAGAAGCTGACGCAGGGGATGCAGGGTGAAGAGAGCCACCACCACGCTGCCGAGGACAAGACCCTCCAGCATCGAGGTGGCGGAGATGCCAGGCTCGATTCCTGACGGAAGGAGGCCCTGAAACAGGGCAATAAGGATCCTTTCCAGCGGAAGGCTTGCTGCGAGACCCAGGATCGTGCCCACGAGACCGAGGAAAATGACCACGGCATAATAGTGCAGGACAATGAACCGGCCCCGGGCACCGATTGCCTTCATGATCGCGATGGTCCGTTCCTGTTCACGGAGAAAGGCCGTGAGCGAGCTCTGAATGCCGATCCCGGCCAAAAGCAGGGTAAAGATCCCGATCAGATTCAGGAAAAAAAGAAAGTTGTCAAAGAACCGCTTGATGCCGGATTCCGCGGTCTGGAATGTATCGACCCGCTCCGCGTCCATATTCGATGCAGATCGGAGCTGTTTCGTGATCCGGTCCAGGTCCGTCTGGTTTCCCACCCTGGCAAGTACCGTATAGTTCACGCGGCTCCCTTTGCCCACGAGTTCAAGGGAGGCAAGGTCGCGGCTGGAGATGAAGATGCGCGGGCCAAGCGCGAAAAAATTTACCGGCCGGTCCGGCTCCTGCAGCACCACGTCCCTGATCACGAACACGGCGTCCCCTATTTTGAGCGAGTCACCCGTCTTTAACGAAAGACGGTCCAGGAGAGTCTGTTCCACGACAATGCTTCCCGGAGTCAGTACCTCGCTGAATGGCTTTCCCGATGCGAGGACAAGCGTGCCGTAGAAGGGGTAGCCGGGTTCGACAACCTTCAAATTTGAAAGGAGCGTGTCCGGCTGCTCGCCTTCGTCATGTTGCCCGGAAGCTGAATGGCCCCTTATGGCCCGAACTACGGAGTAGAACTCGTAAACGTGCGCGCTTTCGATCCGGCCCTGCTTCGAAAGAGCGGCCAGCTCGTTTACAATGGAAGAGGAGAGGGGAGCATGCGAATGGATGATGATGTCCGCGGCATGCAGCGCGCGGGCGTCCTTCAGGAACGTCATGTGAACGCTACGGCTGAATGCGGAAAGCGAGACCAGGGTCACGAGAGAGAGGGCAACGCAAAGCACGAAGACGACGGATTGGTGCCGCGATCCCGCGATCTGGCGCCGGACAAGGTGAATATTAATCATCGGAGAGTCCTGGTGCAATTTTCCCGTCCCTAAGCAAGACCACACGGCCTGCCTTTGCCGCAATGTCCCTGCTGTGCGTGACAAGGACCAGGGTCGAATTCTTTTCACGGTGGAGTTCCAGGAGCAGGTTCAGCACGGCCTTGCCATTTAGCGAATCGAGATTGCCCGTGGGCTCGTCAGCGAAAATAATGCGCGGTTCGTTGATCAGGGCGCGGCAGATGGCACAGCGCTGCTTTTCGCCGCCCGAAAGCTGATGGGGAAAACTTGCGGCCCGGTCTGAAAGCCCGACCCGCGTGAGGAGCCGTTCGGCCTTTTCCCGGGCCTGCCGGTCGCTGCGCAGTTCAGCCGGGAACATGACGTTCTCCAGCGCAGTAAGCGAGGGCACGAGGTGATAGGACTGGAACACGAAGCCGAAGCTGCTGTTCCTGATCGGGGCAAGATCATCCTCGGCTAGATTGGTAATGTCCCTTCCTTCGATGAGGACCCTGCCTTCGTCGACCGTGTCGAGTCCCGAGAGGATGGAGAGCAGGGTCGATTTGCCGCTGCCGCTCTCTCCCTGCACGACGAGAAATTCGCCTTCCGCCACCGAGAGGGATACGCGGTCGAGCACGGAGATCCTCCTGCTTCCGGCAACGTAGGACTTGGATATTTCTAGTGCTTCAAGGACGGCCATGGGAAGTCTCCAGCGACGTATTGATGCACGGACCAATATGGCAGTGCATTTGGTTAATACTATCATTCCCCGCCAAGAGAGTCAATTTTATCAGCGAGTTCAATAAGCAAGTGCAACGCGATGGCTCGTGGGCGCCCGGCCCGGCCTCAGGAAAAACGAGGTCAAAAATCAGGGATTCCCTGATAGACATTTAGTGGAAAATATTATACTTTATCATCGGCCCATGATAAAAAGCAGGCGACAGCGCGCATGGCAGCTGACCTGATGCGGTTTGATGAGGGAGATCTGGGGGGCTCATGTCGTTGTAATTAAGGAGTTCATAACGAGCGGAGAGAAAACTCATGGTAAAGGAATATCAAAAAACGATGTTGTCGTTATTCATTGACAGCGAGCTTAAACTCGCCGAACTATACGACACTCTCGCGGACAGGTTCTCCGAAGAACGTGCTTTTTTTAAGGTTCATCAAGCTGAGGAATTAAAACACGCGCAGTGGATTGAGTACTTCATGGACAAGGTTGAAGGGGGAGAAGTCCTGTTCCATGAAAACAAGACGCGCATGGATGCGATCAAATCCTTCCTGACCTACGCGCAAGAGATCCTGGACAATGTCAAATCAGACAAGATGACGCTCCTCATGGCGCTATCTTTGAGTGCCAGCATGGAGGATTCGCTCATAGAGCGGAGGCTTTTTGGGCACTTCAGTGCAGATTTCCCGGAATTTCAAAACATTCTAAAACGCCTGAGGGATGAGACCAAAGCGCACGCCGCGGAAATAAAAAAACTCAAGCTCAAATATTCAAATCTCGCGGTCCGATGATGAGAGGCAACTGTGAAAGTGCCTGCATATAGATCAACCAGCCTCGATGGCTTCATCTCATGGGAAAACGGCGATATCGATCGGCTGCCGGAGAGCAGCGGTCGACGGAAGGGGGCGCGGGCTTCAGGTCCGAAGTCATTCATATGGAGAACAATATAAGCTAACGAATCGTTGCTCCACCAGGTCGGTTCAAACTCGTCGTGGGGTTCGATCACTTTAATAAAACAGGGGGCAGTAAAATGGCTGAGGCAACGTATGAATTTTCATGGAGACCGAACCTTGTGTGTATCGCGACCTATAACCTATTAGAAGGGGACGATGCAATGGATCAGTTTGACGAAAGTGATATCCCCTTCGATAAAGCGGCAGATGTGGCGCTGAAGGGGCTTCGCTACTTTCCGAAAACGACAACGAATGATTACATTCTCGATGTTATTTTTTATGAGGTTGCGAAAAAGTTTGTTACGTTGTTGGTGAAAAATTATTCAGTAAACACGGAAAAAGATGAACTAAATTCTATGGACATTATCGAAGCCATTTCCGGGATATTTCGCGATGGCGAAAAAACGATCAAAGACCTGGCTTCCGCAACGGATGAGCTCTTTAAATTTCCCGACGAAAACTACGGGTAATAATCACATCATATGTGTCTTGTTGAAAGGCAAGCAGCCGGACGGATCGATATCGGCATTAGCGACCACAATCCATTATTCGGACCTGATTGACAATAACCCTGTCCGGCAATTTGAATCAGGAAATAGTGCCCAAAGGAGGAAAAATGATCATAAATTCAAAATCCCCTGTTAACTTCTCGTTCAACCGCAAAGGCGGAACCGATATCCAGGCCGAGGTCCAGATTTGGATCAAGCAGTCTCAGTACGACAGTGACGATCGTCCAATTGCGCGTCGCCGTTTTGATAATGTGACTAAGGCCACCGAAAAACAGGATATTGTTTTGCCCCAAGGCGCATATGTTTGCGTTTTTTTATGTTTGGTTCGCGAAGCGCTTAATGGTGTCTTTGACTTACGATTTGCAGTAGGAGACTCAGAGGCTTATGCCCAAAAGGGGATTACGCCAAACCCAAACGATGTGCGTAATTATAAGTTTGAATTTGACTTGATTGTAGTATAGCTGGCTGCGCGCTACTTCGGCCTCGATTCAGCCCCGCAGTGACCATCACCGCCCATCCCGACCTGATCCGGAAGAAACTGAAGATACGGACGGTCTTTCGATCATCGTCGGGATAGCGCTCGGGTATGCGGATACTGAACATCCACAGATCAAAACCAGCAGGAAACGATTAACGCCAAAAAGAAAGACCTGACACTCGGCGGTCCTTTTAGCAGGTGTGCAAATAGTTCGGGGATGAAAAGTAATTTGCTTGTTTTCTTTCTATAGTGTCATGAGTGTTATAAGCTTCCTGATACTTTAGTCTATCAGGAAAAACGAGGCTAAAAATCAGAGAAACCCGGATTGCGCTTTTGCTATTTATTATTTATCATTTAAACCATCTTCTATTATCTTCGATCGTAATTATAAGCGCATCTGAACGCGTCCATGGGAATTCTCGCTGGCGGTGCGCTGTCGAACTGTGCGGCTGCAACCGCTGTGGGCGACACCCATCTGAGGACGTTCAGCGGTTTGTTCTACGATTTCCAGGCAGCGGGCGACTTTGTACTGGCAAAATCCGATCCTGACTTTGTCGTTCAAACACGGCAAGTGTCGGCAGCGCCGACGTGGCAGAACGCATCGCTCAACAGTGCGGTCGCGACGCGAATGGGCAAGACTATGCTTGCCCTCTGCATGGCACCGAGGGGCAATATCACGGCGCGCCTTGTAATTGACGGCAAGACCACCAATCTGGGCGATGGCAAATCGCTTGAGTTGCCTAGCGGAGTTTGGGTGTCGCGGAGAGGCAACGTGTACGTCATTACCGATCAGGAAGGCAATTCCGTGCGTGCCGTGGTCAATACCAATACCGGAAACGCTAATAACTGGATTGATGTCGACGTGGGTCTCGGCCATTGGCCCGCCAAGGTGAGCGGCCTTCTTGCCAACCCCAACGGAAATGTCAACGCGCTTGAGGTGCGCGACGGAACAGTACTGGCGATGCCCGTCTCCTTCGAAGACCTTTATGGCCGCTACGGCGACAGCTGGCGCGTTCCATCGAACGAGTCGCTGCTATTGGCCTGCGGTGGCAAGAAGGTTGAACGCAGCAATCCAAAAAAAGCGTTTTATGCCGTCAATCTCGATAGTAAAAAATACAAACGCGCGCGGGCGATCTGCACCCAAGCTGGCGTGAAAGAGGGGCCGCTTCTCGAAGCCTGTATGCTGGACGTTACGGTGCTGAACAACAAGGCCGCAGCCAAGGTTTTTGCCCGCAGCCTCGCGCCGGTGCTCGCTGTCATGTCGCCACCAAAGCATATCAGGGGCAAGTCTTTTCCATTGCAGTAGCTACTATTTCGAACAGGTTATTCTATGAAATGCACGGAGAGAGATGTCCTCGACGATGTGGGGGCTCTTAATGGCATCGGGGATGCGTCGGTGACTAATTCGGATCTGTTGGTGATCACGGTTGAGGATACGGCCGGCACAGCACGGCGGGAATCGTAATCAGTGATTTTCTCGGCGAATGGAGGTCATGAAAACAGGCCGGAAGGTGCCCGCATGTGATCCCGAAACCGGAAGAAGGAGGTGATTGTATCGACGTCAATAAGCAAATATTTCATGGTAGATGCTGTTTATGATTTTCCAATTTCCCTATGGAGGTAATTAAAATGCCAAATAATGAAGTTTTGGAAGAACTGAAAAAACAATACGGCGAAAACATTAAGTTAGGCAGAATTACCCTGTCACGCGGCGCCTACACCCTGACTGTCGGTGGCAGGAAATACGCACTGGACCCCGATGAAATGTGTGGTACCCCGCCGCGTCCGAAATTCACCGGGAAGGCCGCGGTTGCAGGCGTCATCATCACTGACGGAAGGCCATCGGTCATCGCAATTGTTCAGGAGAAACCCTTCAGAGTGAAAGGTCCGATCCTCTGCTATGTCCCGGCCCCCGATTTCAGAAAAAAAATGGAGGCAGCGGCCAGGCTCCAGCTCGTCACACACCTTGTCGAAGAAGGAGCAATTTCCGACATAATGGCAAGACAAATCAGCAAAAGCATAGGGTAACGGGAGATGGGAAAACAGCGGTTTATCTGCATCGAACTGACAGAGAGCTGCAATAATGCCTGTAGGCATTGCTACAATATCTGGCGGGAGAAAACCTTACCTGTAAGGTCTTCTCGGAAGCGGGTATTGACGCGGCAGGAGCTCATCGGTCTGGTAAAAAAAATACAGCGTGATATTCCGCTGCAGTATGTCGCTCTTTCCGGCGGGGAGCCGCTTCTTCGTTCTGATGCGGCGCTGATTGCCGGAGACCTGCTCGATCTCGGCCTCGACCCCATTGTTTTGACGAACGGTGTCCTGCTTTCGGAATCACAGCTCAGGCGGATGCCCCAGGGAATCACCTATCAAGTCTCGCTCCTGGGGCATACCGCCGCTTTGCACGACGCGATGACTGGGCGCACGACATTTGAGCGGGTCATCCGCAACATGGCGAGGATTGAGAGGTACGGCTCACATATGTCAGTTGTATTCGTGGCGTCGAAACTGAACGCCCTTGCCGTCGACCGCACGGTCGAACTTGCACTGGCAGTTGGTGCCCAAGCGATCATGTACAACCGGGTAAACGTTAGCTCGGCCATGAAGGGATTTGCCGGGGACGTCGTTCCTCCTTTAGAAATGCTGTGCGAAAGCCTGGAACGTTTGCAGGCTGTGGTGAAAAGATATGATATGCCCGCTGTTTGCTCCGTACCGATACCGCCCTGCATCGTCGATCCTGCCCGATATCCGGACATACAGTTCGGATGGTGTCCGCGGGGAGGCAAGAACGCATACTATACGATCGGATGCGACGGAACGGTCAGGCCGTGCAATCATTCGTCGGTCATTCTGGGCGATCTGCTGAAGCGCGGTTTTTCCGCAATTACGGCAAGTCCGCAAAGCAGGGCATATTGGAAGGTCTGGCCTTCCGAATGCCTTAAGTGCGATCATCCTCTTAGAAAGCTTTGCCACGGCGGATGTACGGCCGCGTCGCATGAATTCTACGGCTCGCAGCGCCGCCTCGATCCGTATTGTGAACTGGCGTTAATTAAATAAGCCTGTATTCGATCCATTGCAGTGCGCCAGATAAATACAGGAGACATCATGGAAATGAGATTGTCTGAAATAAACTTTAAGGCCCTTTGCGGGAGAAAGTTTTTCCCTTCGCCTGAGGCATGGGAAGATCATGTATTTTATTTCCTGCTGCTCGACCGGTTCTCGGACGGAGATGAAAAAGACTACCTCGATAATGACGGCAAGAGGGTAAGCACAGGAAGCACCGCTTTGTTTCTGCCTGCCGACAGCGGAAATGCAGTAACCAGCGAGGCCCTGGCAACGGATTGGCGCGATGCGGGGTCTAAGTGGGTCGGGGGAAACCTGAAGGGGTTAACCGGCAAAATAGGGTATTTGAAACGTCTAGGTGTCACCGCTATCTGGGTGAGTCCTGTATTCAAGCAGGTGGAGTTTCAAGCAACTTATCATGGCTACGGTATCCAGAATTTTCTTGATGTTGATCCTCATTTCGGAACTCGCGAGGATCTGAAAAAGATGGTTAATGTCGCCCATGAACACGGCATCTATGTAGTCATGGATATCATCCTGAACCATTCAGGGAATGTTTTCAGCTACGCCCCTGACCGCTATTGGACGGAAGATAAAAATACGGGCAACTCGTTCATGGACCCGCGCTGGGACAACAGGCCGTACCAGGTAAAGGGATTCAACGCTGAAAACGGTGCTCCGGAAATTCCGTTTACGCAACCCTCCGCCGCATCGATGAAAGATGCGGTATGGCCCGTTGAATTTCAGGACCCTTCTTTTTATACACAAAAAGGGCACATAAACAATTGGGATAACGACCCTGAATACCGGGAGGGCGATTTCTCCGATCTCAAGGACATTCACCACGGTTTCGGAGATATCGATAAGTATCAGGCATCAGACGCCCTCAAGGCCTTATGCGAGGTCTACAAATTCTGGGTCGCCTATGCGGACATCGACGGATTCAGGGTTGATACGGTCAAACATATGGACCCGGGTGCAACACGTTATTTCACCTCAGTCATCCATGAGTTTACCCAGGACATCGGGAAAGAGAATTTCTACCTGATCGGTGAAATAACCGGAGACAGGGAGTTTGCGTACAACCTGCTTGAGTTGACCGGTCTGGATGCGGTCCTCGGCATCGGCGATATACAGAACAAGCTGGAGTTCCTCGTTAAAGGAAAATGCGATCCGGCCGAGTATTTCGACCTCTTCCGCAATTCGGCGTTGGTAAACAAGGATTCTCATCTGTGGTTCAGGAACAAGGTGGTCGTAACCTTTGATGACCATGACCAGATACGGAAGGGTGAGCGGAAGGCGCGATTCTGCGCCGATAGCGAGGAAAACAGGGAGCAGATATTAAACGTGATGGCGCTCAATGCCAGCACGCTTGGTATCCCGTGCATATATTACGGCTCGGAGCAGGCCTTTGAAGGCGAGGGCGGGAATGACCGCTACATCAGAGAGGCAATGTTCGGCGGGAAGTTCGGCCCTTTCAGGAGCTCCTCCCGGCACTACTTCAATGAGGACAGCTACATATATCGGGAACTGGCCGAGGTCCTGGCCATCAGAAAAAGAGAGATCGTGTTGCGCAGGGGCCGTCAGTACCTGAGAGAGATTTCGGGAGATGGAGTAAATTTCGGGCTTCCGCGGGTTTTCGGCGAGAAGTTGCTCTCGGTGGTGGGTTGGTCCAGGATATTCGACGACCGCGAAATGCTTCTGGCGCTCAATACGGATTCATACAATGTGCGAAGCGCCTGGGTAACCGTCGATGACAGCCTGCATGAGGAAGGCGGTACGCTGAAATGCCTCTATTCCACCGATAAAGGGCAGATCGGCCAGGAGCTGAAGATAGAAATAAGAAACGGAAAGGCTGTTTTCCTCAACGTGCCTCCTGCCGGTTTTGTGATCTTTGGGGAATAGATGTACCAACGTTGATACTCAGCGTGCAAAAGAAATTAAATGAGTTCAATTCCTAAACGTTCAGGGGTATGGGCTCATAGGAATACGCGGACATAATTGGAGAAAGGAGAATGTCATGTTCAGCGGAAAAAGTTCAACTGTAAGACGCGACCCCAATGTTCTCTTATACTGTGACCGTCCCTGATAAAAAGCTGGGACAGCGCACATGGTAGTTTATCTGATGCTATCGCCATTCGAGAGGGCAGTTTTGGCTTTTAATATAAGGAAGAAGCCCCGGCGGGACATGGGGGAATTAAATCTGTATCGGCGAGCAGAAAAGGTCGGCGGGAAGTATATGACGAACAGATTCTCGGATGCGACAACTTTGTTAATGAGATTTTAAGGAAGCACTATTTAGATGATCAGGTGAGGTGAGAGAAGGTAGAAAAATATGCGGAACATCGAAAGAGCACTCATGCTGTTCGCCGCGCTGTTTGTTTGTGCCGTTGTCCCGGCCGCGGACGTCTTTGCACAAGCTTATGTTTTGCCGGCGTCACCGCACGTTGAATACGGAAATCAGCAAGGAAATGACAAGAGCGGGTGTGATAAAGCATCACCGATCAGCACTTATAAGATAAATTATTTTACCCTGAACAGATTTCCGAATAGCGATAATGCGCAGATCAAATTCCAGTTCAGCGTGAAATACAAATTTCTAGATCGGGACGTTCCTGTAGGGGGACGTCCCCTGGCCCTGTATCTGGCCTATTCTCAGAAATCGCTCTGGAACGTTGGTCAGGATTCAATGCCGTTCGAAGAGAGCAATTATAATCCCGAGGCCTTTTTTAACTACAGCGCAAACATAACGTGGGGACCTGTTGTGCTGCGGGACATCATCCTGAGCCCCTATGAGCATGAATCGAACGGGCTGGTAGGGACCCAGTCCCGCAGCTGGAAC
>Ga0210377_10003887_pt1 | contig 12733 bp, 10 predicted proteins | sample PLM4_65_b1redo_FD_155480 | JGI IMG/M metagenome (GOLD analysis project Ga0210377, IMG submission 155480) | Groundwater sediment microbial communities from an aquifer in East River, Colorado, USA - PLM4_65_b1 redo | ecosystem: Environmental > Terrestrial > Soil > Riparian zone | place: USA: East... | reverse complement strand
TCTCACGCAGGATTTCCTCGGGCGACGCGTAATCCCATTTGGATGACGTCTCGCGTCCGAGTCTACGCTCGAGCCTGTTCGCCAAATCGCAGAAAATTTTCCAGTCTGGACGCGCCAAGCCACGGGGCGGATGAGCCGTCCGCACCCGTTGGACTCGCCGGTCCGTGTTGGTGAACGTCCCATCCTTTTCCGCGAACGGAGTCGCAGGCAGGAAGACATCCGCAAACGCGCCGGACTCGTTGATGAACAGATCTTGCGCGACTAAAAATTCGAGATGCGTCATGTGCTTGCGCGTCTCGTTGAGATTCGGCTCGGACATCATCGGGTTCTCGCCCATGATGAACAACGCACGGATGCCGCCTTCGTGCGCATGACCGAGAATTTCCGTGGTGGTGAGACCGAGTTTGCGCGGGAGACCGCCGGGTTCGATGTTCCAGGTCTTTTCCCATTTTTCTGCATTGGCTTCATTATCCACGCGCATGTAACCGGGATAATGGAACGGCATCGCGCCCATATCACTTGCACCCTGCACATTGTTCTGCCCGCGCAAGGGATTCAGTCCCGTGCCATCGCGCCCGATGTGACCCGTGAGGAACGCCAGATGGATGAGCGCCATCGCGCTGGCGGTGCCATGTGAAAGCTGCGAGATGCCCATGCCCCAGTAGATCGCGCCTTTCTTTGCGGTCGCATACATGCGCGCGGCTTTACGAATATCTTCGGCGGGCACACCGCATATTTCTTCGGCGTACTCCGGTGAAAATTTCTCCAGAGCGGACAGAAACTCGGTATAACCTTCTGTGCGGTCATTGATGAAATCGTGGTTGACAAGGTCTTCTTCGATGATCACATACGCCATGGCGGTGAAAAGCGGCACGTTCGTCCCAACCTTGAGCGGAAGCCACATCTCGGCGAAATCCACCAGGTCGATGCGGCGCGGGTCAATGACGATCATCTTCGCGCCATGTTTCTGCACCGCTTCCTTCATCTGCAAGCCGATAATGGGATGGTTCTCGCTCGTATTCGAACCTGTGACGATAAACACATCGTTTTGAATCACCTGCGAAGCCGTGTTGCTCATCGCCGAGGAGCCGATCGCTTTTTGAAGCGCCACCACCGAACCCGCGTGACACAAGCGTGTGCAGTGGTCTATGTTATTTGTTCTAAACAATGCACGGAAAATTTTCTGTAAAAGATAATTATCTTCGTTTGTGGCTTTGGCACAGCAATACACAGACATCGCCTCCGAGCCATCGCGTTTGTAAATTTCAACAAGTTTATCGGCGGTGATATTGAGGGCGGTATCCCAATCGGTTTCCACCCAGTCCCAGAGATTAGAGATGTTTGAATGCTCAATCGGCTTGCCATCTTTACTGACGGCGAAGACTTGTTCGCGCCCTTCGGGTTTGGGCTTGCCTTCCAGCAAATATCGCCGCACAAGAGGAGTCGTCACTCGTTTTGGATGATAGATAAAGTCATACCCAAAACGTCCCTTCACGCACAGGTTGCCATGATTGACAGGCGAATCGAACGGCGACGTTACCTTGAAGATAAAGTCATCTTTGACGTGCAATTCCAGATTGCACCCAACACCGCAATATGGACAAGTCGTTGTAACAATCTTGTCCGCAATCACCCGTTTTGAATCTAGTTTAACTTCAGCAACCATATAAGCCTCCAATAAATACCTTCAAATTCATTGCGTTGCACTGGACCTATCCCCCCTGCCCCCTTTCCTTGAAGGAAAGGGGGAGTCTGCTCCCCTTCCCTGTTAGAGAAGAGGTCGGGGGGTTAGGTCGGGTTAGGTCCTTTTACACTCTTCCACAATCTTCTGCAACACACCTTTCAAATTCTTGAATATTTCTTCATTCCTAAACCGAATAATCCGCAACCCAAACGACTTTAAATACTCTTCACGCTCAGCATCATACTCTGGTTGCAAATCGTGTATGTCGCCATCCACTTCCACAATCAACTCATGCTGATGACAATAGAAATCAGGAAAGTATCCATGAACAATTTGTTGTCTGCGAAAGTGCAATCCATTCAACCTATTCGCTTTCAGGTGTTTCCAAAGAATTTTCTCCGCAGAGGTCATCTCACGGCGCAATTCTTCTGCGCGCTCCAGCATTTCAGGAGAAACCTTTTGTCCACGAACAATATTCTTTATTGGCATCGTTACCTACTCCCCTTCCCTGCCAGGGAAGGGGCCGGGGGATAGGTCAAACAAAAACGCCCCGCGCACAGAATGCCCGGGGCGTTCATGCGGTAAATTAATTATACTCTCTCGACTCTGACAGCAGCCACCTTGTATTCCGGTATCTTCGCCACGGGGTCCACAGCGTCGTTCGTCAACGCGTTGGTCGGGACTTCGGCAAAGTGGAAGTTCATAAAGACCATACCGCGCGGAAGTTTATCCGTGAGGCTGGCTTTACCGGTCACTTCGCCTCGGCGGGAGGTAACATGGATCATATCGCCAGAGGCAATTCCAAGTTGTACGCCGTCTTCCGCATTGATCTGAATCTCGCCTTCCGGCACAACCCAATCCAAACCTGCCGAACGCCTGCTCATTGTCCCGCCATGCCAGTGCTGGAGGATCCGACCCGTGTTCAACATGAACGGGTACTCGGCGTCGGTGGCTTCCATCGGTTCACGGAAAGTCAACGGCGTGAATTTGCCGAGTCCGCGCGTGAATTTTTCTTTGTGCAGGATCGGCGTGCCGGGGTGATCTGCTGTCGGGCAGGGCCATTGGATTCCGCCACGCTCAAGCTTCTTGTAACTGAGTCCAGCCATGGAGGGAGTCAAACAAGCGATCTCATCCCACACGGCAGAGGCGCCAGTGTAGTTCCAATTCGTGATGGAGTGAACGACGCCAGTTGAGTTTTCATCCGCAGTAGTTTGACTCAAGCGTTGACCGAGGTCGCAAATGATATCGAGATCACGACGCGCCTTGCCGCGAATGGGCAGTGCCGTGCGCACGCGTTGGACGCGTCGCTCGGTGTTCGTGAAGGTCCCTTCTTTTTCGGCAAAACTCACACCGGGCAAAACCACATCCGCAAGTTGCGCGGTCTCGTTCAGGAAAATATCCTGCACCACCAGGAACTCAATTTCGTTGAGCGCGTGTTCCACATGATTCATGTTCGGGTCGGAGAGGAACGGATTCTCGCCCATGATGTACAGCGCCTTGATGCGCCCATCGAGCACACCGTCCATCAACTCGGTGACGGTGAGCCCGGGCTTCGCAGGAATCTTCACGGATGTTTGCCACGCGTTCTCAAACTTTGCGCGAACGGTTTCATCAACGACAGATTGATAACCCGTGATGACATTCGGAAGCCCGCCCATATCGCACGCACCCTGGACGTTGTTCTGCCCGCGCAACGGATTGACGCCCGAACCGGGCTTGCCGAAATTGCCGGTGAGCAATGCGAGATTTGCCAATGCCTGGACGTTATCAACACCATGTGATGACTGCGTGATGCCCATCGCCCAGAAGATCGCCGCGCTTCCCGCCTGACTGTAAACCTGCGCGGCTTCGAGGATCAGTTCCGCAGGAACGCCTGAGATATCCTCCGCCCATTGCGGCGTGCAATCCCTGACCGCGTCATTAAGCGCGTCGAAGTTTTCAGTTCTCCCTTCGATGAACTCTTTTTTCACCAGACCCTGCTCGATGATGACATGCGCCATCGCGTTGAGCAGAGCCACATCCGTGCCCGAACGTGGACGCAGATGCAGGGTCGCAAAATCCGCCAACTCGATCTCACGCGGATCGATCAGGATCAACTTCGCGCCGTGTTGACGAACCGCTTTCTTCATCTCCAAACTAATGACAGGATGTGCTTCAGTTGTATTGCTTCCAGTGACCAACAAAACATCCGCAAAATGAATATCGCCAATGGAGTTGGTCATCGCGCCTGAACCCAGTGTCGTTGCCAGACCGGCAACGGAACTGGAGTGTCAGAGCCGCGCGCAGTGATCGACGTTGTTCGTCCCGATCAATCCGCGCGCCACCTTTTGTAAAAGATAATTTTCTTCGTTCGTGCATTTGGCTGAAACGAGGAAGCCGATTGAGTCAGGTCCATATTTTTCACGGATCCCAAGCAGTCGCTCAGCAACATGTCCCATCGCAACATCCCATGATGCAGGGACAAGTTTGTCATCCTTGCGCATCATTGGTTGTGTGAGGCGATCCTTCGAATGGATGAAGTCATATCCAAAGCGACCCTTCACACACAAGTTGCCATGATTGGCGGGTGCGTTGAACGGCGATGTGACCTTGTACACAAAGTCATCCTGGATGTGCAAGTTCAAGGTGCATCCCACACCACAGTAGGGACAGGTGGTGGTAACCACTTTGTCTTCGACAACCCGCTTTGGATTAAGTTTCACTTCAGCCCCGCTTGGGGCGGGATTTTTAACAACCATAATAAGCCTCCAGTAAGCACCATGTCACTCTCCCAAAGGACATCGGGACGATGTGAGGGAGCGCTCGTTGCGACCGAAGAGTCTCGAATTTCGTGAGAGAGATTCTTCGCTTCGCTCAGAATGATATGCCGTGGTTATTTATCTTTTCTTCGTTTTCTTCCTGTATTCAATACGCTAATTTCATTAGGGCTCATGCCCTGCTCCAACTGGAATTGTCGTTTCGGTTTCAGCGCGCCCGTGGGGCAAACGCCAACGCATTGACCACACAGCACACAGGATGTTTCAGGAATTGCTTTATCAAAGAATGTGCCAATTTGAGTTTCGTAGCCGCGCCCCTCGAAGTTGATCGCGTACGTGTATTGCGCATCGTCCGCACAGACCTGCACACAACGCCAGCATAATAGACACTTCGAGTAATCGCGGATGTACATCGGGTTATCGTCTATGACTTCGGACTCACGTCGCTCCGCACCTGGGAAGCGTTCCGCGCTTGCGCCGTACTCATCCATCATCGTCAGGATCTCGGGCGCATCAGACAAATCCATGGTGGAAGCCAGCATCTCCAAAATTGTCTTTCGCGCACGGACAACTTTCTCGCTGCGTGTCTGGACCTTCATATTTGCCGTCGCGTTGACAATACAAGAAGGTTGGAGCACACGCATCCCTTCGACTTCCACGACACACATACGGCACAGTCCGTTCGCCGTGGTCGCTTCGTGGAAGCAGATGGTGGGAATGTCCATGCCGTTTTCACGCGCGGCTTCAAGCAGGGTTTTGCCGTCTTCTACCGTTATTTCCTTGCCGTCCATTGACAATGTAACAGCCATAGTTTCACCTTGGTGAGTCAAAAGTCGAAGGTCAAAGGTCTATTGACGTTCGACTTTTGACGTTTGACCTTCGACGAACATCTCTGGCCACAACTTGATCGCTGATAATACCGCGCTCGCTGCCGTCTGCCCCAACCCGCACAGACTCGCATCCGTCATCGTCCAGCCGACATCTTGCAGGCGGATCATGTCATCGGGCAGTGTCATATTATTGGCGACGCGATCCAGGATTTCCTTTTGGCGTTGGGTGCCCATCTGGCAGGGATAGCATTTGCCACATGATTCGTGCGCAAAGAAGTGACCCAGACTCTTGAGCACCTTGGGCATGTCACGAGTTTCGTCAAAGACCATGACCACACCGGAGCCTAATGGCAGGCCTGCTCCACGCAAATCTTCGAAAGTCATTTTCACATCGAGGTGCTGGGAAGTGGCAAAGGCGCCAGCGGCTCCACCGAAGAGCACGGATTGCAGAGTCTTTCCGTTCGCCACACCGCCTGCCATTTCGAGCAGTTCGCGTAATGTCACGCCAAAGGGAACTTCGTACAAGCCAGGTTTCGTCACATCACCGGAAACACAGAAGAGTTTCGGACCGGGAGATTTTTCCGTGCCGGTCTTGCGATATTCGGCAGAGCCCAACGAAATGATCAATGGGACATTACATAAAGATTCGACGTTGTTGATCACCGTTGGTTTACCAAAGACACCATATGTCGTGGGGAAAGGCGGTTTCACACGCGGAAAGCCGCGCTTGCCTTCGATGGATTCAAACAAGGCGGTCTCTTCTCCGCAAATATAGGCACCCGCACCGACACGGATTTCGATATCGAAGTCGGTTCCTAAATAACCTGCATCTCTCGCTTCCTTCAAAGCGTTATCCAGCACAGGGACAATGTATGGATATTCACCACGAATGTAGATATATCCTTTTGTCGCGCGGATGGCGTATGCCGCGATGCACATGCCTTCGATGGTGAGGTGTGGATCATCGATGAGAAGTATGCGATCCTTGAACGTGCCCGGCTCGGACTCGTCCGCGTTGCAGATGACGTATTTCTGGTCCGCTTGGGCGTTCGCGGCACCTTCCCACTTGATGCCGGTGGGGAATGCCGCGCCGCCGCGCCCGACGAGACCGGAAGCTTTGATCTCCGCTATGATCTCTGCCGAACTCATACTTTTCGCTTTTTGGAGCGCGGAATATTCGCCATATTTAGCAAGTGAGGTCGTGCCGTTTCCGCAGTTGGCGGTCAATAAACGAATTGAGCCGTACACCAATGACGGCGGACGACCCAATTCATACGAGTTATTTTGGAGGTCGATGTTTGTTTCAGCATCATTCGCGACCAATGCGACGGGAGCAAGTTCACAAAGCCCAAGGCAGGGACTCGGCTCAATGGTCAGAGACAGGTCCGGCTTGGAATGACTGTGTCCCCCTGTGGGACCGGGCTGAATCCCATGATGTTCACAGAGATGATGTAGAATCCCATCCGCATCCTTCAGCGCGCACGCCACATCCGTACAGACCCGGATGACGCGCTTGCTGGTAGGCTCGTTATAAAAGAGGGAATAGAACTCGATAACGCCGTGCACATCCGCAAGCGGGACGCGCAGCGTTTTGGCGATCTCCGTGGCAACTGGCTCGGAGACCCAGCCATACAAATTTTGAGCCGCATGCAGGGCTGGCAAAAGCCCCGAGCGGCCCAGAGGGATATATGGTTCGATGGCGATATTGAGAGAAGTAAGGTTGTGTTCGTCCATAAATGCTCCAAGGGGAAGTATAGCCCAAATTCCTTATACCGAAAATATGATATTGCCCGTAAAATTACAAAAACGGCGGATATGAACACACTCAATCACCCTCCTTCCTGTAAAACCTATCATCTCGAATTGCCCCTGACTAAATTGCACATCATGGAGGCGGGATCAGGTGAACCCTTGATCATCGTCCCAGCCACGATCTCAGAACTGGAAAACTGGGTGGACTTGATCCAGTTCATGGCGCAGTGGTTTCACGTATATTTCTTTGAACTACCAGGGCATGGTGAGTCGTCAGCGTTTCCTCAACGATTCTCAACACTCCTGGTGGCAAGGACCGTTTCAGACCTGGCGGATCGTTTGCAATTCGAACGTTTCAACCTGATGGGTTTCTCCTTTGGGGGTATCCTGGCGATGAGGACCTTCCAATTGCTCCAGCAGCGCATCGACAGGGTGATCCTGACCGCACCCTGTGTGACCCGGCGGGCGATCCTTCTATCGAAACGACAAAAATTTGCGATGTGGAATATCAACCGGCTTTTTCGCAGGCAGATCGTCCAAAGATATCTTCACAGTTCATTTCATGACCCACGCAGGAGAACAAGAATGATGAGACTTCTCCAGATGGTGGGAAACATAGAGAACCCGCATCTTTTGGAACGCAAATTGGGAACAACAAGCCTTTCGACGATCGAGGTCCTGACCGAGGAAATTGCAGAGATCATGCGGATTGAATTTCCACACCCCGACCAAAAATTCAATACACCGTGCTATTTAACCATGTCCGTCAACGATCCGCTATTGGATTTTCAAACCACCCTGAACGAGCTGGAATATCACTTTGCGAATGTTTACGTGACCCGATTAAATTTCCCATTTCACCAGCCACCCAAACCATTCACATTCAATGAACTTAACCGGGATTTCAAGGAATCAGCCGAGAAGTTTCTAGCCTAAAGGGCATCTGAAAAATCAAAAATATTATCCGGCATGTCATTCTGAGCCACGGAGTGGCGAAGAATCTCTGATCTACCGGAAAGACTTCAAGCGAACGGAGAGATGCTTCGCTGCGCTCAACATGACATTTCACAAAAGGTTTAGTTATATATTCAAATTAGCCGTTGGAAGATAACGCGGCTGCCTGCGATATTGTGTCGCCTGTTCGAAGGCATAGGCGAACTTGATCAGGTTCGGCTCCTGCCAGGCAGTCGAGAAGAACGAGATGCCCACCGGAAGTCCGAAGACATATCCCGCCGGGACGGTGATGTGCGGATATCCCGCCACGGCGGCCGGTGACGTGCTTTCCATATCCCAGTTGGTTGCATCACCGTTGGCAAGATCAATCATCCACGAGGGTCCGCCCGATGGGACGATGATCGCGTCGAGTTTATGTTTGCGCAGCGCGGCGTCGATCCCCTCTTTGCGTGTCAGGCGCAGGTTCTTCGCCAGCGCGTCCTTGTATTTTTTATCGCTCAGCACGCCTTTTTCCAGTGCAATGGTCATATGCTCCTGACCGAAGTAAGGCATCACGCGGTCTTCATTTTCCTCATTGAACCTGACCACCTCTTCCATCGAACGGACTCGCACATTGGCATCCACCGATTTGAGATATTTATTCAGGTCCGTCTTGAATTCGTAATGCAACACTTCCCGTTCGGTCGTTTCAAATTTATCGAAATTCGCCACTACCACCGGGTCAATGATGATCGCACCCAGTTGCTTCATCACTTCGATGCAAAGTTCGAATATTTTGAGGATGCGCGGATTGGTTCCCGCCATGTTGCGGGCAACACCGATGCGTGCGCCTTTGAGCCCATCCAGGTCGAGATATTTGGCGTAATTGGAGAAAGCCCGCTTCTTGCTGGATCTTGTAGCTGAATCCTTTTCATCGACTCCAGTCAGCGCCCCGAGCAGAATCGCCGCGTCGGCAACCGTACGCGCCATGGGACCGGGCGTATCCTGACTATGTGCGATGGGAATGATCCCGCTGCGGCTGGCGAGTCCCAGCGTTGGCTTGATACCGACGATTCCATTCGTTTGCGATGGGCAAATGATCGAGCCATCTGTTTCCGTTCCGATCGCCGCGACACATAAATTGGAAGCCACAGCCGTGCTAGATCCAGAAGAGGAACCGCAGGCAGAGCGATCCAACGCGTAGGGGTTACGAGTCAAACCGCCGCGGGAGGACCATCCACTCACCGAATGTTTCCCCCGGAAGTTGGCCCATTCACTCAAATTGGTCTTGCCCAAAATTACCGCGCCTGCCCTGCGCAATTGCTTCACAATAAAGGCGTCCTTCGCAGCGATATTTCCTTCCAACGCCAGCGAACCTGCCGTTGTCTGCATCCGGTCATGGGTATCGATGTTGTCTTTAATCAGAATCGGAATACCGTGCAATGCACCGCGCACCTTCCCCGCTTTTCGCTCCTGGTCCAAATTATCGGCGATTTCCAAAGCATCCGGGTTCAACTCGATCACCGAGTTGATATATGGACCACCCTTATCCACCGCCGCGATGCGTTGCAAATATAAATCGGCAGCCTGGCGCGCGGTCAGCTCGCCTGATTCCATTTTCTCTTGAAGTTCCGTGATCGTCCACTCGGGCAAAATCATCCCGCCCACTCCTTTGTAATCGTTGATGATGCGAGTGGGACTATCATCCCGTTCGTTTCCTTGAAATAATATAATGAAACGAACGGGATCATCGTCCGCCGCCCGTGATGTAATGCTCCAATTGCGAGATCATGAACTTCTGCACATCCACCACTTCCTTGAGCACATCACGCACAGAGATCAAACCCAATAATTTACCGCCATCAAAAACGGGAAGATGACGGATGTTCTTGTCGATCATCAACGCCATACATTCCTCCAGAGGCTGGCCGGCTTCGATATAGACAACCTTGGTGGTCATGATCTCGGTCACTTTGGTGGTTTTCGCGCTCTTCCCTTCAAGGTCCACCTTACGCACGCAGTCGCGCTCTGAAAGGATTCCCTCCACTTTTTCCCCATCCATCACGAGTACTGCCCCCGAGTTCACCATCGCCATCAATGCCAGGGCATCGAAAACGGTCGCATCCGGAGCGAGGGTATACACCTCGCCACCCTTCTTACGGATCATATCGCGTACAGTAGACATGCCAGCATCTCCTTTGGACGTAAGATTGTGCGAAGTATAGACTCAAACTCGTTCCCTGACAAGAAAAGATCACCCGCTTCCGCCTTCGGCCCCAGCCGATAATTGCCCCCGTTTCCGAGCCTTTTCCTCCCCTAAAAAATGCTCTGTTTCACGTTCCAGGAGGCGCAAATCTCCCGGATCTGTTCCGGGCTGAGACCATCGCTCTTTCCTCCGCCGGTCAGGTTCAGGTGTTCGTAATGAGACGCTGTTTCCGCGTACTCGATTACATCCAGGGCATGGATGACTGAATTCTCTGCCCGCGCCATCACCCCGTGCCGCGCCCAAATGACGATCCGGTGCTCGCGCAGGGAAAGCTTCGTTTCCACCACCAGTTGAGCAGAGCCGGGCAGGAGAAACGGCAGAACGCCGATCCCCTCGGGCATGTTCAGGATCGTCTCCGGTTGCCAACGCAGAAGATGCCGGTTGAGATACTTCTCATCCAAATATTCCTTGAGGTGACTGAGATATGTGATATGGACCGGCTGCCCATGCAGGACGGTGTGGAGTGTGATCTCGCCCAACTTCATATGATCGCCATGCACCGCCAGATGTGAATTGAATTCACTGGTTACGCGCTTGAAATGTTTTTGCGAAGAGGAAAACATCTTGCCGGTTTTTCCGTTGGGCTCAACGACCACACAGGCGAGGTTGGCTAATGGAGCCTCCGCGATCTCGCGCAAGCGGCAACCCGAGCCTGAGACGATGAGCATCATGCCCGCCAATTCCGGCACCGTGACCGGCAAATCCATCATCTGCATCTGCGGGAAAAGAGCACTTACATCCAACGGATTGCGAAGACAAACGGAAATATTCCCAGCCGCTCCTTCTGCTCCACCAATGGAGGCGAGCCGCTGACCGGTCTGCCCCATTTGAAAAATGATTTGATCCAGATCCAATGAAGTCAATTCTGCCATTTCAGTCGTTATCCAAAAATTCGTCGGTGATTATATCAAGCGTTCAAGATGCGGTCTGTCAGTTCAATCGCAAGCCCAAGATACGTTTCAGGAGAAAGCAATTTCAAACATGCGCGTGTTCCTTCTTCCACATCGATGGCTTCATACCATGATCTGTAATCCGCTTCTGTCAGGATGCGTCCGCGCGTTTGCTCTTTGAGCGACTCATACGCGTCGGGTTTTCCGGCCGCACGCAGGATGGTCTGTGCACCCTCGGAGACGACTTCCCAATGAGCATTTAAGTCGGCTTTGAGTTTTTCCTCATCAGGAGCGATGCGCTTCAATCCGCGCTGGAAGCTGGTCCAGGCGATCAGGCTGTGACCAAGTGCCGTGCCGAACGTGCGCCGGACAGTTGAGTCCGAGAGGTCACGTTGCAGGCGGGAGACGGTCAACTTTTGAGCGTAATGTGTGAAGAGTGAATTGGCAATGCCGAGATTGCCCTCCGCGTTTTCAAAGTCGATCGGGTTGACCTTTTGCGGCATGGTGGAGGAACCCACCTCCCCCGCAACCACTGCCTGCTTGAGTGAACCGTCGCTGATGTAACGCCAGATATCCTGGGCAAAATCCATCAAAATGGAGTTGGTTAAGCGGATGAGATCAAAGTAACAGACCCAGTTATCGTAAGGGAGAATTTGTGTTGTGAGCAGGTTCGGTTCGAGATCAAAACTCGAAACGAAGTTTTCGCTGAAGGAAAGCCAATCCACCTGCGGAGCGGAGGCTTGCAGGGCATTGAAGTTGCCGACCGCGCCGGTCAACTTGGCTTCAAAACGAAAATCAGATATTTCGTCATGCACTTTTTTGAGGCGGGCCATGTAGACTGCAAATTCTTTTCCTAATGTGGTCGGTACAGCGAACTGTCCATGCGTACGTGCCAGCATGGGGACAGCCCGGTTTTGCGCGGCAAAATGACGGAGTGCAGAAAGAATATTATCGAGCACAGGAAGAATGGCTTTATCTCGCGAGTCGCGTAAGGCGATGGCTTGGGCGATGTTGTTGATATCTTCGGAGGTCAAGCCAAAATGGATCCACGGGAGTAAATCCTGTAAGGATGTATTCTTTATTTTGTCCTGAAGAAAGTATTCGATGGCTTTGACATCGTGCCGTGTCACGCGCTCGTGCGCCTGAATGGCGTCAGCGTCGGCGGTAGTGAAATTTGATTTAACGGATTCAAGCTGTGCGGATTCGGAATCGGTCAAAGGGCGAGTCAAGCTGGTTTTGGAAAGAGCAGACAAAAAATCCAGTTCGACGCGGACACGATCGCGCAGATAGGCGAATTCGGAGAAGTAATCCGTCAACGGCGCGGATGCTTCGGCGTAGCGTCCATCCAAAGGAGAGAGGGAGTGGAGAGGGTCGGTCATTCTGGGAACTCCTGTGTGTTTCCATTATAGACCAGTCCATGTTGAAATTAATTTACCCATTTGGGTAATAGACTGTCCCATCCCCTCACCCCTATAATCCGTCCAACAATTTTTCATTTCATTGCAGGAGACACGAATGGCAAAAACAATCAAGGAAGTTCTGGAGATGGCGAAGGGCATCGAGTTGGTGGACGTGCGCTTCATTGACCTGCCCGGGACCTGGCAACACTTCACCATGCCGGC
>Ga0210377_10003886_pt1 | contig 12733 bp, 10 predicted proteins | sample PLM4_65_b1redo_FD_155480 | JGI IMG/M metagenome (GOLD analysis project Ga0210377, IMG submission 155480) | Groundwater sediment microbial communities from an aquifer in East River, Colorado, USA - PLM4_65_b1 redo | ecosystem: Environmental > Terrestrial > Soil > Riparian zone | place: USA: East... | reverse complement strand
AAGGCGCGGCCGCAGCCGCCGGGTCTCCTAAGACGCCGGGGGTGCCGCCGCCGGTGTTGCCGCTGCCGGCTTCGCCGCGAGCTCCTGATCGATCCACTTGGAGAAGTCGTCGATCGGGCGCGCCCCCGAGATCAGGATTCCGTTGATCAGGAACGCGGGCGTGCCGGTGATGCCGACCGCGCGCGCCGCGTCCGAATCGCGCTGAACGCGCTGGGCGGTCTCGGGGTTCTGCTGGCAGGCCTTGAACGCCGCCTGGTCCAAGCCGAGCTCGGTCGCGTGCTTGTCGAGGTCCTCGTCGTTCAGCGCCTGCTGGTTCTCGAACAGCTTCCCGTGGTACTCCCAGAACTTGCCCTGCTGCTCGGCGCAGACGGACGCGATCGCGGCGGGGCGCGCGCGCGGGTGCAGGCCGTCGAGCGGCAGGTGGCGGTACACGACACGCACTTGTGTCGGATACTTCGCCAGCACGGCGTCGATGGTCGGCTCGGCGCGCTTGCAGAACGGGCACTGGTAGTCGCTGAACTCGACGATCACGACCGCCGCGTCCGCGGGTCCGCGCGACGGGCCCGTCGCATCGACGTTCGCGCGCGGCGGCTCGAGGAGAACGGCGATCTTCGCGGCGGCACGCAGGTTCTCGCGCACCTTCTCGGGCCGCTGCGACTCGAGGTGTTGCTTGATGCGCGGCGCCAGCGACTCGAGCGTCGCGCCCGGCGGGAGCCGCGAGGTGTTCCCGTCGAAGAACGCCTTCACCTCCTCGTCGCCCACGGGGCCGAGCAGCTCTTCCTGCGCCTTCATGAACGCCTCCGGCGTCTGGCCGGCCTTCTTCGCGGCGTTCTCGACCAGCTCCTCGTTCACGAGCGCATCGATCGCGGCGGCCTGCGCTTCGTAGACCTCGCCCGCGGGCTTGCCCTCGATCTCGCGCTTGTAGAGGTCCTCCTTCATCCAGGTCTCGAGATCCGCGCCCGTGATGTCGCGGCCGTCGAGCTGCGCCACGACCTTCGAGTCGCCGGCGCTGGCCGCGCCCGGGCTCGCGCCGTCCCGCTGACAAGCGAGCGCGCCGAAGGCGAGGGCGAGAATGATGAGCGTGCCAAGTCGCATTCCGTGTTCCTCCCTGGAAGGGGCGTGAAGGGGCGCCGAGTCTAGCCTTGTATCCTGGGCGCTGCCCAGAGAGAATCTGCCCCGTGCAGACGGCGATCGCGGAGCGCATAGAGGGGGGGACGGTCCCCGAGAACCGCGTTGCCGCGCCTCTGACGCTCGGTACGAAGATCGCATTCGGGGCGCCGACCTTCGCAGGCGCCGCCATGGCGATCCCGCTCGCGATCCATCTCACGATCTTCTACTCGGACGTGATCCTGGTCCCGCTGGGCGTGATCGCCTTGGCGAAGTCGCTGGGCCGCGCGTTCGACGCCCTCACCGATCCCCTGATGGGCTGGATCAGCGACCGCACCCGCAGCCGCTGGGGACGGCGCCGGCCGTGGCTGGTGGTGGGGGCCCCGGGCGCGGCGCTGGCGTTCTTCGCGATGTTCGCACCGCCCGAGCAGTTCGGCCCCGCGGCGGCCGGCTTCTGGCTGGGCACGATGTACATCGTCTACTCGATCTTCCAGACCATCTATCAGATCCCCCTCTATGGTCTGGGCGCGGAGCTCACCCTCGACTATCGCGAGCGCAACAGCTTGTTCGGCTGGGAGCAGGGGTTCTCGGTGGCGGGCACGCTCCTCGCGTCGGGCATCCCCGGCCTGCTTGCCGCGCAGCTCGGCGCGCGCCGCGGCTACTTCTGGTTCTCGGCGGTCTTCGGCGGGCTCTTGGTGCTGCTCTTGTGGAACCTCGCCTGGCGCGTGCGCGAGCGCGCGGAGTTCGCGACGCGCGAGCCGAACCCGCTCGTGCCCGGCGTGCGCCGCGTGCTGCGCAATCGCGTCTTCCGGCTTCTGCTCAGCGTGTATTTCATCGGCGCGCTGACCGGCGCGATCCCGGGCACGTTGATGCCGTACTTCGTGACCTACGTGCTCCGGCCGGAAGGCAACCCGCTCAATTGGATCTCGCTCTTCCTGCTGCTCTACTTCGGGTCGGCGTTCGTGTGTCTGCCGCTCTGGGTCTGGCTGGCGAACCGCATCGGCAAGAAGAGCGCGTGGCTCCTGTCGTTCATCTCCGGCGGCACGGGGTCGCTCGCGCTGTTCTTCGTCCCGCAGGGCGCGACGGGGCTGTTCGCCGGCATCCTCATCTGGGCTGGCTCGTCGTTCGGGGCGCGCCTCTTCCTGGCGCCCGCGATCCAGGCCGACGTGATCGACTACGACGAGCTCATCACCGGCAAGCGCCGCGAGGCGCAGTACGGCGGGCTCTGGTCGATCATCACCAAGTTCGCGGTGATCCCGTCGCTGACGATCCCGCTCGCGGTGCTGGCGACGCTCGGCTACGAGCCGAACGTGGAGCAGTCCGACGAGGTGAAGCTCGCGATCCGCTCGATCTTTGCGCTTGCCCCCGCAGGGACTGCGCTGATCGCGTTCGGGATCGCGTGCTTCTTCCCGATCACGCAGCCGGTGCACCAGAAGATCTGGAACGGGATCGCGGCACACAAACGCGGCGAGAGCGCGGTCGATCCGCTCACGGGAGACACCCTGCAGCCGCCGAGCGGTCGGGGCGTCAGCGAGGAGACCGGCTGGTTCCTCGATCACTTCAGCAAAGGCGAGCTGCGCCGCGCGCTCGGCGAAGGGCCGCGCACGCTCGTGCGGGACGCCGTCTTCTGGCTGGTCGTCTCGGCTGTGCTCTGTGCCGGCGGCACGGTCTACGTGCTGGAGACCGTACGCACGCTCTCCACCGAGCCAGGGCTGCTACCGGTCCTCGCGCTCGTGATCGCGGGACTCACGTTCAACGCGGTCGTCTTCCACCTGGTGCGCCTGCGCGCCGCGATCGTGCACCTGCGCCGGCCGTTCGATCCCGCGATCCTGCGGGCGCACGTGGGCTCGGCCTGAGTCGCAAGCGAAGCGCGCAGCGAGGCGAAGCCGAGCGTAGTGGGGTGGCGCGCGGCCCGACATCGGCCCGCGGGCCGATGTCCCGCGGGGGGCGCGCCGGGACCCCTAAGACTTCAACCCGCCGAGGAACTCGAGCAGCGCCTTGTTCGTCGCGTCGGGGGCTTCCTGCTGATTCCAGTGGCCGGCGCCCTCGATCAGCACCTTGCCGCGCAGGTCCGTGCAGAAGGCGGGGAGCATCTGGACCATCGGTCCTTCGCCTTCGCCGCCCGGGCCGGTCACTACGCCGTCGCGCAGTCCGCCGACGAAGAACGAGGGGACGGTGACCTTCGCGTCCGCCCACGGCGCGAGCAGCTCCCAGTTGCGGTCGAAGTTCCGGTACCAGTTGAGTCCGCCGCGGAAGCCGCGGCGCGAGAACTCGCCCGCGTAGAAGTCGAGGTCCGCCTGCGAGAGCCAGCTCGGCAGCTTCGCCGGCTCCTTCATGCCGGTGAGGAAGCCCGACGACTTCGGCAGGTCGAGGTTCCACTTCTCGTCGCGCGGGACCGAGCCCGACGCGCTGTACAGCATCATGCGCATGGTCTTCTTCGGGTCCGCGTTGAGCTCGCGCTCGGCGCGGCCCGGCTCCTGGAAGTACAGGATGTACATGAAGCGGTCGCCGGCCATCGCCTTGAACATCTGCGTCGGCGGCATGGGGCCGCGCGGGAAGAACGGCACGCTCATGCCGCACACGGAGCTGAAGCGGTCCGAGCGGAGCAGCGCGGCATTCCACGCGACGATCGAGCCCCAGTCGTGGCCGACGATCGTGCACTCGCGCGCGCCGATCGCGTCGAGCAGTCCGACCATGTCGCCGATCAGGTGGAAGACGGTGTAGCGGTCGATCTCCGTCGGCGCGTCGCTCTGTCCGTAGCCGCGCATGTCCGGAGCGATGGCGTGATAGCCGGCGGCGGCAAGCGCGGGGAGCTGATGCCGCCACGAGTACCACGACTCGGGAAAGCCGTGGCAGAGCAGCACCACGGGGCCCTCGCCGGCCTCGGCGACGTGGAGGTTGATGCCGTTGGTCTGGATCGTTCGGTGTCGGATGGAAGTCATCGAGTTGCAGGCTACCACGGCGGCGGTCCAGACTTCGCGCGCATGCCGATCGTCCACACCGAGAAGCTCCGCGTGAACTGGATCGACACCGACGCGAGCGGGCGCATCCACTACACCGCGGCGCTGCGCTACTTCGAGGTCGCCGAGCACGGGCTGATGCGCGCGCTCTTCGGCGTCGGCGGCGGGCCCGGCAACCGCAGCTTCTCGCTGCCTCGCGTGCACGTCGAGGCCGACTACAAGCTCGCGCTCCGCTACCCGGACGAGTTCACCTGCAGCGCGCGGGTGGAGAAGATCGGCAACACCTCCGCCTCATACGCCTACGAGATCCGGAATCTAGCGGGCGAGCTCGCGATCACCGGCCGGATCGTGGTCGTTGCGACGGACGCAGCCGGCAGCAAGGCGCCGCTGCCGGCGGAATTCCGGAGCGCTCTCGAACGCGCGCTCTAGAGAGATACCGCGCGTGGTAGACTCGCGGCGGAATCCGTGAGTGAGCCGCCACTTGCGGGAGGGTCCATGCGCGCGGTCTGGCTGGCCACACTGACTGGGATTCTCGGATTCGCACTGGGCGTCGCAGGCCAGCGCGTCTGGGAGGCGCGCGAGCTCGGCGCGCAGGTGAGCCCGAAGGCCGCGCCACTGCCCGGTGTCGGCGCGGCCCCTGCGCCGCAGGGCGTCGCCTCGCTCGGCCGGATCGAGCCCAAGGACGGCCTGATCCGCGTGGCCGGCCCGGCCCTTCCCGTCGTGGTCGTGCGCAAGCTCCTGGTCGACAAGGGCGACCGTGTGCGCTCGGGCCAGGTGATCGCGCTGCTCGAAGGCGAGCGCACGCGCACGGCCGAGGTCGAGCGCGCGCGCGCCGACGTCGCCAACGCGAAGAGCGAACGACGGCGCAGCGACGAGCTCGCCCGCGGCGCGGTCATCTCGGACAGCAAGCGCGACGCGGACGCGACGCGGCTCGCGATGGCCGAGGCGAACCTGCACGCGGCCGAGGCCGAGCTCGAGCGCACGCGCGTGCGCGCGCCGATCGACGGGCAGGTGATCGACGTGATCGCGCGCGAGGGCGTGCGCGTCGGACCGGAGGGCATCGTCGCGCTCGGGCGGACGGATCAGATGTACGCGATCGCGGAGGTCTATGAGACCGACGTTGGACGACTGCGGCTCGGCCAGCGCGCGACGGTGGCGAGCCCCGCGTTCGGGACGCCCCTGCACGGGACCGTGGATCGGATCGGGATGAAGATCGGGAAGCTCGACGCGATCGGGGCGGACCCGGCCTCGCGCACCGATGCACGCGTGGTGGAGGTCGAGATCCGCCTCGACGAGAGCGCCCCCGCCGCCGGCTACACCAACCTGCAAGTCGAGATCGTGTTCGAGGGCTAGAGGGCTGGTGGCTTTCCGCACTCCGCTCGCGTGGCTGCAGCTCAGGAAGGAGAAGCTGCGCTTCATGGTCGCGCTCGCGGGCGTGTCGTTCGCGGTCGTACTGATCCTCATGCAGCTCGGCTTCCGCGAGGCGATGTTCGTCTCGGCGGTGCGCTGGCTCGACCGCATGCGCTTCGACGTGGTGCTGCTCTCGCACGACACGTCCTTCATCGTCGCGCCCATTCCGTTCGCCCGCGCGCGCCTCTTCCAGGTGCTCGGCGTCCCCGGCGTGGCGAGCGTCGCGCCGATCATGGCGTACCTCGGCACGCTCGAGAACCCGCAGAACCACGAGGTGCGCCGCATCTACGTCGTGGGCGTCCGTCCGGCCGATGACCCGATCGACGTGCCCGAGATCTCGCGCCAGCTCGCCGCCGTGCAGGTGCAGGACCGCGTGCTCTTCGACGAGCGCTCGCGGCCCGAGTACGGGCCGATCGCAGATCTGGTGCGCGCCAACGGGCCGCTCAAGGTCGAGATGAGCAAGCGCGCGGTCGAGATCGTCGGCACGTTCCCGCTCGGCTCGTCGTTCGGCATCGACGGCAATGCCGTCACGAGCGACGCGAACTTCGAACGCATCTTCCCGGCGAGAAAGCGCACCGCGATCGACTTCGGCCTCGTGCGCGCGGCCGAAGGCGAGTCACCCGAGGTCCTGCGCGATCGCATCCGCGCGACCGTCGAGCGCGACGTGGACGTGCTGACCAAGGCGGAGTGGATCGCGCGGGAGAAGCGCTTCTGGGCGGCCACGACCCCGATCGGCTACGTGTTCGCCTTCGGCACGGTCGTGGGCCTCTTCGTGGGCGCGATCATCGTCTATCAGATCCTCTTCGCCGACGTCTCCGACCACCTGCCCGAGTACGCGACCTTGAAGGCGATGGGCTACACCAACCTGTTCGTCGCGTCGGTGGTCGTGCAGCAGGCGGTCATCCTCGCGGTCTGCGGCTTCGTGCCCGGCTTGCTGATCTCGGCGTGGCTCTATCGCGTCGCCGGCGCCGCGACGCGGCTTCCGATGGAGCTCACGCCCGAACGCATCGCGGCGGTGCTCGGGCTCACCATCGCGATGTGCGCCGTCTCTGCGCTCTTCGCGATGCGCAAGGTGCGAAGCGCGGATCCGGCGGAGATCTTCTGATGAGCGCGCCGATCGCCTTCAGCGACCTCTCCCACTCCTTCGGGTCCGGCGTGAACCGGCGGCGCGTGCTCGAGTCGCTCGAGGGGGAGATCCGCGCCGGCGAGATCGTGATCGTCTCCGGCCCCTCGGGGTCGGGCAAGACCACGTTCCTGACCCTGGTGGGCGCGCTGCGCTCCGCGCAGGAGGGAAGCCTGCGCGTGCTCGGCACGGAGCTGCGCGGCGCGGGGTCGCGCGCGCTCGCGACCGTGCGGCGCCGGATCGGGTACATCTTCCAGTCCCACAACCTGCTGGCCGCGCTCTCCGCGGTGCAGAACGTGGAGATGTCGTTGTTCCTGCAGCCGGGGATGACGAACGCCACCGCACGTCGTCGCGCGGAGGCGATGCTCGACTCCGTCGGCTTGCACGAGCACATGCACAAGCTCCCCGAGACGATGTCCGGCGGACAGCGCCAGCGGGTCGCGATCGCGCGCGCGCTCGCCGGCGAGCCGCGCATCGTCCTCGCCGACGAGCCCACCGCTTCGCTCGACAAGCGCTCGGGCCGCGACGTGGTCGATCTGATGCGCGACCTCGCCAAGAAGCAGGGCGTCACCGTGCTGATCGTCACGCACGACAACCGCATCCTCGACGTGGCCGACCGCATCGTCCACCTCGAGGACGGCAAGCTCTCGACGTTCGCCGACGCGGTCGTCGCGGAGCAGCGCCACTTGATGACGCTCCTCGCGCAGAGCAACCGCAAGGGGGAGCTCGTCGAGCGCGTCGCGGACCTGCCGCTCTCGGCGTTCGTGAGCCTGCTCGAGCGAGTCACCGCAGAATCGCAGCGCTTCATCGAAGCCACCTCGCTCGCGGCCGACGACGCCTTCGAGAGCATGCTCGCGCAGGCGATCGAGGCGTTCACCTTCAAGCTCGCACAGGTGCTCGACGCCGAGCGCGCGTCGCTGTTCATGGTCGATCCGGCGCGCGGCGAGCTGTGGCTGCGGGTCGCGCGCGCCGAGGCGGGCCGCGAGGTCGTCGCGCGCTTTCCGATCGGCACGGGCGTTGCGGGCACCGTCGCCGCGACCGGCCAGAGCCTGCGCGTCGACGACGCCTACGCGCACCCGCTCTTCAATCCCGCCGTCGATCGGGAGAGCGGCTTCCGGACCCGCTCGATCCTGTGCGTCCCCGTGCACGCGTCGGATGGCGGCGTCATCGCGGTCGCGCAGCTCCTGAACCGCAGCGACGGCAAGCCCTTCGACGAGAAGGACGAGACCCGTTTCGTCGAGTTCATGCGCTCGATCGGCGTGATCCTCGAGGGCTTCGCAAAGCTAGAGCGCGGGCGCGCGAGCGGTCAGAGGGAGTGACCGCTCAGAGATCCAGCGGGATCACGAACATCGCCACGACCGAGACCGCGAGACAGACGAGCGTCACCAGGAACGTGTAGCCGACGACGTCGCCGAAGCGCATGCGCGCGATCGCGAGGATCGGGATGGCGAAGAAGGGCTGGATCAGGTTCGTGGTCGAGTCGCCGTACGCGTAGGCGAGCATGGTCGTGACCGGCGAGACACCGAGCGCGCTGCCCGCGGGCAAGAGGAACGGTGCTTCGATCAGCCACTTCGACCCGCCCGAAGGGACGAACAGGTTCAGCACCGCGGAGTACGCGTACACGATGACCGGATACGTGCGCGGCGTCGCGAAGCCCGCGAAGAGCTCGCCGAGCCAGCGCCCGAGGTGCGCGTCCTGCATCAGTCCGAAGATCCCGGCGTAGAACGGGAACTGCACGATGATGCCCCACGACGCGTCGACGCCGTCGCGGCACGCGCGCAGGAACGGAAGCGGACGCCCGTGCAGGACCAGCGCCGCGATCAGGAACACGGTGTTGTAGGCGTTGATCGTCCAGGTGGCGCCGAAGCCGCGCGTCACCATGGAGTGTAGAAGCGGATAGCCGAGCAACAGCGCCGCGAGCCAGACCCAGCCGCGGAGTCCGTCGAGCGTGCCCGCGGGCGTCGGCTGCGGCGGCAGGACTTCCGGCGGGCGCGGCAGGATCGCCTCCGCCTGCTCCGGAGCGAGCGTGACCGCGCCGCGGCGCGGGTGCAGCGCGATGATGCAGAGGAGTCCGACTGCGCCGACCACCGCGATGTAGACGAGGTTGAACGGACTGAAGAGCGTCTCCGTCACCGGGTAGAGGCGCGTGACCAGAGGCGCGCCGCTCGCGGGCGCGAGCATCGGATTCCCGGGGGTCGCGAGGATCAACGGGGCCGAGCCCGAGAGTCCGCCGTGCCATACGGTGCCGGTTCCGAGGTACGACGCGGCGATCAGCACGCGCAGGTCCGCGCGCGGGTTGCGGCGCACGATGAACGGCAGGAAGAGCGCGCAAGCGACCAGACAGACCGCCCAGTTCAGATAGGCGGTGACGAGCGAGAAGAGCCCCGCGAGCAGGACGGCTTGCAAGGGCTTCTGCGGGTCGGGCAGCGCGGCCAGCCGGTCGAGAACGCGGTAGACCGGGCGCGAGACCACGCAGGCGTGCGCGGCGACCATCGCGATCGTGAACTGCATCGCCAGGGTGAGCAGGCTCCAGAGCCCGTTGCCCCAGGCCAGTGCGGCCTCGTGAGGGGTGGCACCCGCGCCCAGAATCGCGAGCGCCAGCGCGGCCGCGGTGAGCCCCATACAGATGACCCACGCGTCCGGCACCCAGCGCTCGGTCACCCGGGAGAGGGAGGCTCCGAGGTTCCGCAGGCGGTCCAGACCGCGCACCGAATCTGCCATGTTCCCCGCCCGCCGGACGGGCCGGCGGGGCATTATAGGCAGGCAGTCGGCAGCGGGCCGGCAGGTCGAGACGCGACTTCACCCAGGGATGGGTGCGGATCTACACTCTCGCCTCGCGGGGCGCTGTGGGGACGGCGGAGTGGGCTCCGGCCGGCGGTATGGCTTTTGCGAGCAGGGCGGCCCGGCGAGGGGCCAGGGAAGGAGTCACGGTGATCAGGAACAAGCGCCTTGCGGCGTGGGTCGACGAGATGGCGGCGCTCTGCAAGCCGGATCACGTCCACTGGTGCGACGGATCGCAGGCCGAGTTCGACCGGATGTTCGAGCTGATGCTCGCGACCGGAACCGCCGAGCGCCTCGAGCCCAAGAAGCGCCCCAACAGCTACCTCGTGCGCTCCGATCCCGCGGATGTGGCGCGCGTCGAGGACCGCACCTTCATCTGCTCCGCCGCGCGCGAAGACGCGGGCCCCAACAACAACTGGCGCGAGCCCGCGGAGATGCGCGGCGTCCTGCACGGACTCTTCAGCGGCTGCATGCGCGGCCGCACGATGTACGTGGTCCCGTTCTCGATGGGCCCGCTCGGCTCGCACATCGCGCACATCGGCGTGGAGCTCACCGACTCTCCGTACGTGGTCGCGGCGATGCGCACGATGACCCGCATGGGCGCGGGGGCGCTCGAGGTCCTCGGCGACGGCGACTTCGTGCCCTGCATGCACTCGGTCGGCGCGCCGCTCGAGCCCGGTCAGCGCGACGTGCCGTGGCCGTGCAACGCCGACAACAAGTACATCGTGCACTTCCCCGAGACGCGCGAGATCTTCTCGTTCGGCTCGGGCTACGGTGGAAACGCGCTGCTCGGCAAGAAGTGCTTCGCGCTGCGCATCGCCTCGGTGATGGCGCGCGACGAGGGCTGGCTGGCCGAGCACATGCTGATCCTGAAGCTGACGTCGCCCGCCGGCCGCGTGCGCTATCTCGCCGCGGCCTTCCCGAGCGCGTGCGGCAAGACCAACCTCGCCATGCTCCGCCCGTCGATTCCCGGCTGGAAGGTCGAGTGCATCGGCGACGACATCGCCTGGATGAAGTTCGGTGCCGACGGCCAGCTCTACGCGATCAACCCCGAGGCGGGGTTCTTCGGCGTGGCCCCGTTCACGAACATGAAGTCCAATCCCAACGCCATGCTCACGCTGACGCATGATTGTGTCTTCACGAACTGCGCGAAGACGGCCGACGGCGACGTCTGGTGGGAGGACATGACCGAGGAGCCGCCCGCGGGCATCATCGACTGGCGCGGCCAGCCGTGGACGCCGGCGAGCAAGACGCCGGCCGCTCACCCCAACTCGCGCTTCACCGTTCCCGCGCAGCAGTGCCCGGTGATCGCGCCCGAGTGGCAGGACCCGGCGGGCGTGCCGATCAGCGCGATCCTGTTCGGCGGGCGCCGCGCGACGGTCGTTCCGCTGGTGAACGAGGCGCGCGACTGGCAGCACGGCACGTTCTTCGGCTCGATCATCGGCAGCGAGAAGACGGCGGCCGCCGCCGGAACGATCGGCGAGCTGCGCCGCGATCCGATGGCCATGCTCCCCTTCTGCGGATACAACATGGCCGACTACTGGGCGCACTGGCTCGCGATCGGCCGTCGCCCCGGCGCGCAGCTGCCGCGGATCTTCTGGGTGAACTGGTTCCGGAAGGGCCCGAACGGCGAGTTCCTGTGGCCCGGCTACGGGGAGAACAGCCGCGTGCTGAAGTGGATCTGCGAGCGCCTCGAGGGCGAGGTGAAGGGCATCGACTCGCCGATCGGCATCCTGCCATCGGAGGCCGAGCTCGAGACACGCGGTCTCGACATCGACCCGGAAGATCTGGCAGTGCTGCTCGGCGCGGACCTCAAGGGTTGGCTCGCCGAGATCCCGATGATCCGCGAGTACTACGCGCAGTACGGCGCCAAGCTACCGCCCGAGCTCTCGAAGGAGCTCGACGCGCTCGAGCAGAGGCTCCTCGTCGCAGCGGGCTGACGGATCTTTTCTGACAAGATGCGGCCGAGGAGAACTCGGATGACGCCGCCGATCGCCGTTCAGCTCTACACCCTGCGCGAGGCCGCGGCGCGCGATTTCGCCGCGGTGCTCGCGCGCGTCGGCCGGATCGGCTTCGCGGGCGTGGAGCTCGCGGGGCTCCACGGGATGCCGCCTGCCGAAGTGCGCAGGCGACTCGCGGACGCGGGCCTCGAGATCGCCGCCGCGCACATCCAGGCGCCGATCGGCGACGCGCGCGACCGCATCCTCGACGAGCAGGAAGCCCTGGGCACGAAGACCCTGGTCGTGCCGTTCATGCCGCCCGACCGCTTCAAGACGTTGGGCTCGATTCAGAAGGTCGCGGCGGAGCTCGACGAGTCGTTCGCGAACGCGCGCGCGCGCGGCTTCGCGCTCGGCTACCACAACCATTGGTGGGAGTTCGAGACCCAGCACGGCGGCAAGAGCGCGCACGAGCTCTTGATGGGCCTGATCGACCCGGGGATCTTCGCCGAGGTCGACACCTACTGGGCGCGCGTGGGCGGCCGCGATCCGGCGAAGGTCGTCGCCGAGCTCGGCCCGCGCGCGCAGCTCCTGCACCTGAAGGACGGCCCCGCCGACGGCTTCAAGTCGCCGATGACGGCGATCGGCGAGGGCGTCATCGACTTCCCCGCGATCGCCGCGGCAAGCGACACCGTCCGGTGGCACATCGTCGAGCTCGACGCCTGCGCGACGGACATGTTCGAGGCGGTCGAGAAGAGCTACGCGTACCTGGTCGGCAGGGGACTCTCCCGAGGTCGCGTTTGAGCGCTAGGACCGGCATTGGAGTGATTGGCTGCGGCTTCATCAGCGACGTCTACGCCGCGAAGCTCGCCGCGATGCCGGACATGCGGGTCGTGGCCTGCGCCGATCTCGTTCCCGAGCGCGCGCGCGAGCTCGCGGCGAAGCACGGCATCCCGCTCGTGCTCGAGCCGGAGAAGCTGCTGCGGCATCCCGACGTCGAGATCGTGCTGAACCTCACGATCCCCGCCGTCCACGCCGAGATCGCGGCGGCCGCGCTCGAGGCCGGCAAGTCGACGTACGGCGAGAAGCCGCTCGCGCTCGGCCTCGCCGACGGAAAGCGGCTGCTCGAGCGCGCGACCCGCGCGGGGCTGCGCGTCGGCTGCGCGCCGGACACGTTCCTCGGCGCGGGCATCCAGACCTGCCGGAAGCTCATCGACGACGGCGCGATCGGCGAGCCGGTCGCGGCGAACGCGTTCTTCCTGTCGCCCGGGCCGGAGCGCTGGCACCCGCGGCCGCAGATGTTCTACCAGCACGGCGCGGGCCCGCTCTTCGACCTCGGTCCGTACTACCTGACCGCGCTCGTGGCGCTGCTCGGACCCGCGCGGCGCATCACGGGCTCCGCGCGCATCACGCAC
>Ga0210377_10003885_pt1 | contig 12734 bp, 12 predicted proteins | sample PLM4_65_b1redo_FD_155480 | JGI IMG/M metagenome (GOLD analysis project Ga0210377, IMG submission 155480) | Groundwater sediment microbial communities from an aquifer in East River, Colorado, USA - PLM4_65_b1 redo | ecosystem: Environmental > Terrestrial > Soil > Riparian zone | place: USA: East... | reverse complement strand
CGACTGGCTGGCGAGCGCGTCGCGGAACGACTGGTTCGCCAGGGCGTCCCGGAAGGACTGGCTGGCGAGCGCATCGCGGAACGACTGGTTCGCCAGGGCGTCCCGGAAGGACTGGTTGGCGAGCGCGTCGCGGAACGACTGATTCGCCAGGGCGTCCCGGAAGGACTGGCTGGCGAGCGCGTCGCGGAACGACTGGTTCGCCAGGGCGTCGCGGAACGACTGGTTGGCGAGCGCATCCTTGGCGGTCTGGTCGCTGAGCGCATCGCGCGCCGACTGGCTCGCCAGGGCGTCCCGGAAGGACTGGTTGGCGAGCGCGTCGCGGAACGACTGGTTCGCCAAGGCATCCCGGAACGACTGGTTGGCGAGCGCGTCCCTGGCGGCCTGGTCGTCCAGGGCGTCCCGGAAGGACTGGCTGGCGAGCGCGTCGCGGAACGACTGGCTCGCCAGGGCATCCCGGAACGACTGGTTGGCGAGCGCGTCCCGGAACGACTGGCTGGCGAGCGCGTCCCGGAAGGTCTCACTTCCCAGGACCTTGAGGGCACGCTTGTCGGAAATCAGGGTGTGGAAGACGTCGGTCTGCATGAAGGCCTGCAGCTCGGCGTTTTGCAGGACAACGTCCTTCCCGGAAATCTGCTCGGACTGGTAGCGCTTGGCGGCGCCGACGGTGGCCTCGGACCCGGGGCCGACGGGCGGGAAGCCCGTAATGGCGAAATAGGCGATCGCGAGGACGGCCACAGCCGCGATACCCAGTAAAACCTTCCTGCTCGACATGCTCCCACCTCCACTCGACTGATGTCGCCTTGCCGGCGACCAGAATTCAGGATTCCTATTACCCAATACATTGGACGGGCCGGAAAGTTGGCGCATGACGCTCGGAACCAGGTCGGCCGGGGGCTCGAGCCGCTCGGCCGACTGGAGCGCCCGCAGCGCCCGCGCCTCGTCGGGGTCCAATGCCTCGTCTCGTTCGTCGATCATTGCAGGATCTCCGGCTCCAGGATTCGCCCGAGCCGCTGACGCGCCTCGTGCAGACGCGACTTGACCGTCTTCTCCGGGACGCCCAGGGTCTCGCCGATCTCGGCGTACGACAGCTCCGCGAAGTGGCGCAGCACGATCACCTCGCGGTCGTCCGAGGAGAGGCGTAGCAGCGCCGCCTGAACGCAATCTTTGCGCTCGCGCGATGCGAGCACATCATCCACACCGGCGCCGCCGCCCGGCAGGTCTGCCACGAGCGGCGAGGCCGGCCGCCGGCGGCCACGCGCGTTGAGAGCCTCGTTGACCACGATCCTGTAGATCCAGCTGAAGAAGCGATGACGGGGGTCGAAGCTCGCAAGCTTCTCATAGGCTTTGACGAGCGCGCCCTGGGCCACGTCCCGGGCGTCCTCGCGGTCGCCCAACAGGCGATAGGCCGCGTTGTAGAGCACTCGCTGGTAGCGAGCGACCAGCGGCTCGAAGGCCTCGACCTCGCCCCGAAGGCAGCGTGCGACGAGAGCCTCGTCCGGATCCCCATCGACCATAAGTACAGAGCCGTCCGCCGAAAGTTGGTGGCGACACTAGCACGATTCCCCGGGAGGGGTATCATGCGCCGTCTTCTATTCCTCTTGATGTGAAGGAGTGCCCGTGAACGCGGGGGAGACCCGTCGGCTGAGCGTCCCGGCGACGGACCAGGGCATCAAGGCCGCCCTCGATGCCCTGGAGGGCCTGTGGGCCGCCCAGGGAGTCTCCCGCGCGGTTACGTGGCCCATGGAGGTTTCGCTCGACGAGGTGCTGGCGAACGTGGTCCGCCACGGCCTGGCGGGCCGCGGCGCGGAGGCCCAGGTCGAGCTCGAGCTGCAACTCGACCCCGGCAACCCGCCCCGCTGCGAGGTGCGGATCGCGGACGACGGCCCGGAGTTCGACCCGCTCCGCACGGAGGCGCCGGACACCTCGCTCGGCGTCGACGAGAGGCCGATCGGGGGGCTCGGGATCGAGCTCGTGAGGCGGCTGATGGACGAGGTGCACTACGAGCGCAAGGACGGCCGAAACCGGCTGCGGTTGGTGAGGCACCTCGTGGCGATGGAGCAGTAGGGGGGCAGCATGGAGATCGGCGAGGAGAAGGCGGACGGGGCGCTGGTGATCGCCCCGGTCGGCCGCGTGGACTCGGTGAGCTCGGGCGAGCTCGAGCGCCACGTGGTCGCGCGCCTCGACGCGGGCGCGCGGCGGGTGGTGATCGACATGGCCGGCGTCGAGTACATCAGCAGTGCGGGCCTGCGCGTGCTGCTGGTGGCTGCCAAGCGGCTCAAGCCGCCCGCGGGCGCGCTCGTGCTGTGCGGGCTGGGACCCGGTGTGCGGACCGTGCTCGAGCTCGCCGGCTTCCTGCCGCTGTTTGCCGTCGAGACGGCCCGCGCACAGGCGCTCGCCCGGATCGAGGCTTTGCCCGCGTCGTGACCACGCTCCACCTCCTCGTGCAGCCGCGCGACGGAGAGGTATTCCGCCACGAGGTGCGCGGCGAGGCCGCGGTGCTCGGCCGCTCGTCGAAGGCCGACGTGGTGCTGGCCGACCGCTACTTGTCGCGGCAGCACGCGCGCCTCGTGCTGCGCGAGGGGAGCTGGTTTCTAGAGGACCTGGGCTCGCGCAACACGACCTTCCTCAACGACCGACCGCTCGCGCAGCCGATGCCGGTCCGGCCCGGGGACGTGATCCGCCTGGCGGAGAGCCGCATCACCGTCACAGAGCCCGGCGGCGACGCGCCTCCGCCGGCCGTGGGCGACGGCCTCACCGGCGGCACCGACGAGCGGCTCCCCGAGAGCACCATCTTCCGGCCCGCGAGCGAGCTCCTGGCGGGCTCGGTCGCGGCGGGCGAGAGCGGAGGACTCGCCGCGCGCATGCGGCTCATCAACGAGGTCCACCGCGCGCTCGCCGCGCCGATCACGCTCGAGGCGCTGCTCGACCTGATCCTCGATCGGGTCTTCGTCCAGCTCCAGCCCGAGGAGGGCGCCGTCTTCCTGCGCGACGAGAAGGGCGAGCTGAAGCGCGCGGCGATCCGGCGAGCGCGCGGCATCACGGGCGAGCCGCTCTACTCGCGCAGGCTCGCGCAGGAGGTGACCGAGAAGGGCGTCGCGGCGCTCGTCACCGACGCGAGCGCCGACGAGCGCTTCGCGAAGGCCGAGAGCATCGTCTTCTCGGGCGTGCGCAGCCTGCTGGCGGCGCCGCTGCTCGACAGCGAGGGCTGCCTCGGCATGATCGTGCTGAGCGCGAAGAGCCGCATCCACCCGTTCCAGGAGGACGACCTGGAGCTGCTGATGGCGCTCGCCTCGGCCGCGGCGATGCGCCTGCGCAACATCGCGCTCGCCGAGGAGACGGCGCGCCGGCGGCTGCTCGACCGCGAGCTGGAGCTCGCGCGCGACATCCAGATGGCGATGCTGCCGAAAGCGTTCCCCCACCTCGGAGGGATAGACGTGAGCGCCGCGCTGCGGCCGGCGCGCACGGTGGGGGGCGACCTGTACGACGTGATGGCCGACGGCGAGCGCGTCTGGCTGCTAATGGGCGACGTCTCGGGCAAGGGTGTCGGCGCGGCCCTCTTCATGGCGGTGACCAAGACCCTGTTCCGCGCGATAGCACCGGGGTCGGCGTCGGTGGCCGAGGCCGTCGGGCGCATGAACCGCGAGCTCGCGCGCGACAACGAGCGCGCCATGTTCGTGACCGCCTTCGCCGCCCGCCTCGACGTCGGGACGGGCGAGCTCGAGTATGTGAACGCCGGCCACAACCCGACGTACCGGCTGGAGGCGACCGGTGCCGTCGCACCGCTGCCCGGCCCGGTCGACCCGGCCCTGGGCGCGGTCGAGGTGCACGACTACCGGTCGACCCGGCTGCGGCTCGCCCGCGGGGATGCCGTGCTGCTCTACACGGACGGTGTCGTGGAGGCGCACAGCGCGGCGACGGAAGGGGTCGAGACGCTGGGGCTCGCGGCCGGGAATGTCGCGGAGGAGTTCCACACGCTGCGGCTCGAGTCGTACCTCAAGGGTTGCCGCGGAGAAACGGCCGAGCGCATCGTCCAGGGCTTGCTCGAGCGGCTCGACGAGTTCGTCGGCGACGCACCCCAGTACGACGACGTCACGATCCTCGCGTTACGCTGGCTCGGGCCGAGGTAGCGCTCGCAGCCTACGCGCCGCGCATCTGCCTCAGCCAGTTTCGAGCGACGAAGAAGATCACCGTGGAGCCGGCGAACGAGACGAGCAGCGTCAGTCCCGTGCCCAGGTAGGGCCAGAGCATTTCGTCGATGATCCAACCGGCCAGCATGGCGACGAGGCCAGCCGCAAGTGATGGCATCGGTCCCTCAGCGGCACTGACATCGCAGGGTAGTTGAAGACAACACCAAGGATACCCGACCAGAGGAAGATGCGGGTCTTTTTGTGTGCCTGCTTCCTTTGTGCTGAAGTAGCCCGGTGACGCCGCTGTTCCGTAAAGTGTTGGTCGCGAACCGCGGAGAGATCGCGGTGCGGGTCTTTCGCACCTGCCGCGAGCTGGGGGTCCGAACTGTCGCCGTTTACTCCGAGGCCGACCGCGGCGCGCGTCACGTGCGTGAGGCGGACGAATCGGTCGCGATCGGGCCTGCGGAGGCGCTCCGCTCCTACCTGTCCGTCGAGGCGCTGCTGCGCGCCGCGCACGAGACCGGCGCCGAGGCGATTCACCCCGGCTACGGCTTCCTGAGCCAGAGCGGGGACTTCGCCGACGCCGTGCGCGACGCGGGTCTCGTGTTCGTGGGGCCGCCGGGTGACGTGCACCGGCTGATGGGCGACAAGCAGGCCGCGCGGCGAGCCATGGCGGCGGCGGGTGTGCCGGTGCTGCCCGGCTACGACGGGGACGAGCAGGACGACGTTCGACTGCTGGCCGAGGCGGAGCGGATCGGCTGGCCGGTGCTGCTCAAGCCCACGCGCGGCGGCGGCGGCAAGGGCATGCGGATCGTCGGCCGAGCCGCCGACTTCGCTTCCGCGCTCGCCGCGTCGCGGCGCGAGGCGCGCGCTGCCTTCGGGGCCGAGACGCTGCTCGTCGAGCGCTACGTCGAGCGCTCCCGCCACGTCGAGGTACAGGTCGTGGCCGACGCCCACGGTGCCGTCCTGCACCTCGGCGAGCGCGAGTGCTCGATCCAGCGCCGCCACCAGAAGATCGTGGAGGAGACGCCGAGCCCGGCGCTCTCGCCCGCCGAGCGCCGCGAGCTGTGCGACGCCGGCGTCGCGGCCGCGCGCGCGGCTGCGTACCTCGGCGCAGGAACAGTCGAGTTCTTGATGGCGCCTGACGGCCGCTTCTATTTCCTCGAGATGAACACACGGCTCCAGGTGGAGCACCCGGTGACGGAAGCCGTGACCGGCCTCGACCTCGTGCGCCTCCAGCTCGAGGTGGCGGCGGGCCGTCCGCTGCCCCTGACCCAGGAGCAGGTCGTCGCCCGCGGACACGCGATCGAGTGCCGGCTCTACGCTGAGGACCCGGACAACGATGACCTGCCGTCTCCGGGCCGTGTCCTCTACCTGTCCGAGCCCGAGGGGCCGGGCGTCCGTGTCGATTCGGGGTTGCTGGTCGGCAGCGAGGTGACAATCCACTACGATCCGTTGCTCTCGAAGATCGTCGCCTGGGGCCAGGACCGTGCCGAAGCGGCCGCGCGGATGCGCGGGGCGCTTCGAGAGACGGTCGTGCTCGGTGTCGTGACCAACCTCGCGCGGCTTCGCGCGATCGTCGAGCACCCGGCCTTTACGGCGGGGGAGCTCCACACCGGGTTCATCGAGGAGCACCTTTCCGAGCTGTCGCCGTCTCGGTGCCCGCCGCCGCTGGCGCTCGCGGCGCTCGCCGCGGCGCTGCGTCTCGGCCGCGATGGTGGCTCTCGTGCACGTCGCAAGGCTCCCGACCCGTGGACGAGCCTGGGCCCGTGGCGCCTCGGCGGGGGCGCCTGATGCAACTGCGCTGCGGCGACGAGCTCTTCGACGTCCGGCTCACGGGAGCGAAGGGCGATTGGCAGGCCGTGGTCAACGGCCAGCCGCTACGGCTGTCGCTCCGCGCGGCAGGCGAGGGGCGCTTTACCGTACACCACGCGGGCGAGAGCCTCACGCTACACTTCGCGCGCGACGGTGCGACGCTTCACCTCTTCTGGGACGGCGTCGCCTACCGCCTGGTCGAGGCGCGCGAGGGCGCGCGCCGGACGGTGCGTCACGACACGGGCGCCCTCGAGGCGCCGATGCCTGGCCGCGTGAGCGCCGTCAAGGTAGCGGTGGGCCAGCGCGTGACCAAGGGGGAGGAGCTGCTGGTCGTCGAGGCCATGAAGATGGAGAACGCGCTGCGCGCCCCGCGCGACGGCGTCGTGCGCGCCGTGCACGCGAGCGTGGGCGAGATGGTGGCGCCCGGGCGCGCGCTCGTGGAGATCGGCGACGTCGAGGGCCGAGAGTGAGCCTGCCGTCGCGCGTCACGGTCGTCGAGGTGGGCCCGCGCGACGGGCTGCAGAACGAGACGGCCGCGCTCACGGTCGAGGACCGGGTCGCCTTCTGCGACCGGCTCACTGCCGCGGGCCTGCCGGTCGTGGAGGTGGGAGCCTTCGTCTCGCCGAAGTGGGTCCCGCAGATGGCCGGCTCCGACGAGGTGCTGCGGCGCGTCCGCAAGCCCGCAGGCGTTCGGCTGCCGGTGCTGGTTCCGAACCGCCAGGGCTTCGAGCGGGCGCGCGCGGCGGGTGCCCGCGAGATCGCCGTCTTCACCGCGGCCAGCGAGAGCTTCAGCCGCCGCAACACGAACGCGTCGATCGACGAGACCTTCGCGCGCTTCGCCGAGTTCGTGCCGGAGGCGCGCGCGCAGGGGCTGCGCGTGCGCGGCTACCTGTCGACCGCGTTCGGCTGCCCCTACGAGGGCCGGGTGGCCCCTGAGCGGGCGACCCTCGTCGCGCGGCGCCTGGTCGAGGCGGGCTGTGACGAGGTGTCGATCGGGGATACCATCGGTGTCGCGGTGCCGACGCAGGTGAGCGAGCTCCTCGGGCGTCTCAGCGAAGTAGTCGCGGCCGGCCGCCTGGCCGTGCACTTCCACGACACCCGCGGCACGGCGCTCGCGAACGTGCTCGCCGCGCTCCAGCAAGGCGTCACGCTCGTCGACAGCGCCGCCGGCGGCACCGGGGGCTGCCCCTACGCGCCCGGCGCCTCGGGCAACCTCGCGACCGAGGACCTGCTGTACATGCTCCACGGGATGGGCATCGAGACGGGGGTCGACCTCGCCGCGGTGGCCGAGGCGTCGCGCGCGCTCGCGCACAAGCTCGGCCGCACCCTGCCGTCCCGCTACCTCCAGGCCGGGCCGCCCGCGGGGCGGGGCGCGTCGTCGTGAGCGATCCGGTCGCCACCATCCTGGTCGTGGACGATCTTCCGGCCAACCGCGACCTGATGGCGCGGCGCCTGCAGCGATCGGGCTTCCAGGTGCTCGCCGCCGCGAGCGGGCTCGAGGCGCTCGAGCTGGTCCGGCGCGGCAGTGTCGACATGGTGCTGCTCGACATCATGATGCCAGGCATGACGGGGCTCGACGTGCTGCGCACGCTGCGCGCGACACGCTCACCCGCGGCGTTGCCGGTGCTGATGGTGACCGCGAAGACCGACAGCGAGGACATTGTCGAGGCGCTCTCGCTGGGCGCCAACGACTACATCACCAAGCCCGTCGACTACCCGGTGGCGCTCGCGCGCATCCAGACGCACCTGCGCACGAAGCAGGCGCTGCGGACCGAGGCGGTCGCAGCAGTCGAGCCGCGCAGCCCCGCGCAGGCGGTTCCCGGCAGCGTGCTGGGCGGACGCTATCGGCTCGACCAGCCGATCGGCGGCGGCAGCTTCGGGACCGTGTTCCGGGCGCGCCACCTCGAGCTCAACCGCGACGTGGCGGTGAAGGTCCTGGCGACGAGCGCAGGGACCGACCCCGAGGCGCTCCAGCGCTTCAGGCGCGAGGGCGACTCGGCGTGCCGCGTGCAGCACCCGAACGCGGTCGCGGTGTTCGACTTCGCGGTCAACCCGGGCGGCGTCGCCTACCTGGTGATGGAGCTGCTCGAGGGGCACTCGCTCGAGAAGGAGCTCGAGGAGCGCGGCCCGCTGAGCCCGCTGCGCTCGGCGGAGATCGTCGTGCCTGTGTGCTCGGCGCTCGCGGCGGCGCACGCCGCCGGCCTGATCCACCGCGACATCAAGCCCTCGAACGTCTTCCTGCACCGCACCGAGCGCGGCGAGGTGACCAAGATCCTCGACTTCGGCATCGCCAAGCTGGCGGCCGACTCGGCGATCGGCCAGAGTCTCACCATAGACGGCTCGCTGCTCGGAACGCCGGCCTACATGGCCCCTGAGCGCTTCCGCCGCGGGCCTTACGGACCCAAGTCGGACATCTACAGCGTCGGAGCCATGCTCTACGAGATGCTGACGGGGCGGCTGCCGTTCATCCCGAGCACGGCCGACCCGCTCGCGCTCGTCGCGATGCAGGCCGAGGAGGACCCGCCGCCGCTGCGCGCGCGCCGGCCCGACGTCTCGCCCGCGCTCGAGGCGCTCGTGCTCCAGGCGCTGAGCCGCAACCCCGACGTGCGCCCCACGGCGGACCAGCTCGCGCGCCGCATGGCGCACGTCCTCGCCGACCCGTTCACGCCCATAGACGAGCGGGCCTGATCACTCAACGCCGACCGCGGACCAGGCCGCGGCCACCTGCGCCGCCTCGGCCTCGCCGTAGAGCTCAAGCGCGGCGCGCAGCGTGGCGGCGCGCGCGTCCTTGAACGTGGCCGAAGGCGTCAGGTAGGCCGTGAAGCCGCGGTAGACGATGCGTTCGGCCTTCTCGCGTCCGCCCGGCCCGAGCCCGACCACGCGCTGGCCGGACGTACGGTTCACCCCGCCCTCGGCCATCAGGAAGAAGGCCTGGTTGGCGATGCCGCTGTTGTGGTGGATGCCGCCGCTGTCGGCCGAGCCCAGGTAGCGCTTCGAGTAGTGGTCGGCGTCGCAGGCCCCGAGTGATGCCGAGCAATACAGGCCCGGGTTCTCCATCGAGCGGACCGCCGTGCGGCTCGGATCGAAGCGGTAGGCGAGATCCTCGCCGAGCGCGTAGTCCGCGTGCAGGCGTCCCGTTCCCGCAGGCTGGTGGAAGAACTCGACGGCCGTGCCCATGATGTCGGAGAACGCCTCGTTGAGCGCGCCCGACTCGCCCTGGTAGATGCCGTCCCAGCTGTGGAATGTGACGCCGTGCGCGAGCTCGTGCGCGACCACGTCGAGCGCGCTCGAGAAGGGCGCGAACTCGCCGTCTCCGTCGCCGTAGATCATCACGTTCGCGAACGGGTCGTAGGCCGCGTTCGCGAACTGGAAGGCCGGCGACAGCGGGTGGACCATGCTGCGCACCGCCAGGTTGTGGTCGTCGAGGCCGCGCCGGCTGTGCCGCTTGTAGAAGTAGTCGTAGGTCCAGCCGGCATAGACGTGCGCGTCCACCACCGCGCCGTCGCTCCAGGCGTTGTCGGCGTCCCAGGCGATCCACGACGACTCGAAGCGCCCGGTGGCGAGCGCCGTTCCGGTGAGCGAGGCGTCGTAACGCATGTCGTAGGTCGTGAGCGGGCACGGGCGCAGCCTGTCGTCCGCGCGGTAGACGCCGTTCGCACGGTCGGCCGGCAGCTTCTTCTGGTCGCCCCAAACGCCTGAGCCGAGCCCGACCGCCGAGTCGGTGCGGAGGTCCGAGTAGCGCTCGAGGACCGCGCCGGTCGCCGCGTCCACGAACACCCGTTCGAGATCGTGATCGAGCCGCAGCCACAGCGTCCAGGCCAGTCGGCGCTCGGCCGCACGCACGACCAGCTCCGGCTCGCCGAGGGAAAGGGCGCCCCGCGGGGACGCTGCGAGCGCTTCACGCTGCGCCTGGTCCGCGCTCAGCCGTGGGCGCGTGTCGAGCGCGAGCCCCTCGGCGATCGAGCCGGAGACGCTCCGGGTGCGGCCGTCCGCGTCGAGCTGCTGCACCAGCTGGGCGCCGAAGACCCGTACGCCGCCCACGCGCTGGTCGAAGCGCAGGTGACGGCGGCCCGGGAAGTCGGAGTCGGCCTGCGTGCGGGCGAGCGTCAGCGCCCCTCGCCGCACCAGCGATTCGACGCGCGCCGCGAGCGCGTCGCCGTCGCGGGGCCGGCCGCGATCGGGCGGCGCGAGCCGATCCGCCGCCAGCAGCGCGGGTACCAGCAGCAACGCCAGAGCGATGCTGCGGCGCGGGAGCGGCCTCACTCCGCGGACTATAGGGGGGCGGCGTCGCGGCGGCAAGGCGGCTACAATCGATGTCCCGAGGGTTCCCCATGAAGCCAGTCGAACGCTGGGTGCAACAGATGGAGGCGACGTTGCGGCCCGACCGCGTAGTCTGGTGCGACGGCTCCGAGGCGGAGAACGCCCGGCTCGTGGACGGCATGCTGCAAGACGGCACGCTCCAGGGACTCCACCCGCAGCACGCGCCGGGCTCGTACCTCCACCGCAGCCACCCCTCGGACGTCGCGCGTACCGAGCACCTGACCTTCATCGCCAGCGGCACCCGCGAGGACGCCGGACCCACCAACAACTGGATGTCGCCCCAGGAAGCCAGGCAGCGCGTGTTCCCGCTCTTCGACGGGGCGATGAAGGGGCGCACGCTCTACGTGGTGCCCTACGTGATGGGCCCGCTCGGCTCGCCCTTCAGCAAGGTCGGCGTCGAGATCACCGACAGCGCCTACGTCGTCGCGAACATGCGGATCATGACGCGCATGGGCACGCAGGCGCTCGAGCAGCTCGGCGCCTCCGAGGACTTCGTGCCGGGGCTGCACTCGCTCGGCGACCTCTCGCCCGACCGCCGCTTCATCGTGCACTTCCCGGAAGAGCGCACGATCTGGAGCATCGGCTCCGGCTACGGCGGCAACGCGCTGCTCGGCAAGAAGTGCTTCGCGCTGCGGATCGCCTCGACGCTCGCGCGCGAGCAGGGCTGGATGGCCGAGCACATGCTGATCCTGGAGCTCGAGCTGCCGGGCGGCGAGGTCCACTACGTGGCGGCCGCCTTCCCCTCGGCCTGCGGCAAGACGAATCTCGCGATGCTCGTCTCGCCGTTCGAGGCTCAGGGCTACAAGGTGCGAACCGTCGGCGACGACATCGCGTGGCTGCGGCCCGGACCCGACGGGCGGCTGTGGGCCGTCAACCCGGAGGCCGGCTTCTTCGGCGTCGTGCCGGGCACGGGCCCCGACACGAACCCGAACGCGCTCGCGACCATCGCGCGCGACACGATCTTCACCAACGTCGCGGTCAGCGGGGACGGAGTTCCGTGGTGGGAAGGCAAGGACCAGGCCCCGCCCGCGGACCTCGTCGACTGGCAAGGCAAGCGCTGGGACGGCGCTGGAAAGGCCGCGCACCCCAACTCGCGCTTCACGGTCGCCGCGCGCCAGTGCCCGTCGATGTCGCCCCGCTGGGAGGACCCGCAGGGCGTCCCGCTCTCGGCGATCGTCTTCGGCGGCCGCCGCGCGCGTCTCGCGCCGCTCGTGTTCGAGAGCCGCGACTGGGCCCACGGTGTCTTCATCGGCGCCACCATGGGCTCGGAAACTACTGCAGCCGCGACCGGGCAGGTGGGCGTCGTGCGCCGCGACCCGATGGCGATGCTGCCCTTCTGCGGCTACAACATGGGCGACTACTTCGCGCACTGGCTGCGGATGGGGCGGGCCGTGAAGCACCCGCCCGCGGTCTTCCACGTCAACTGGTTCCGCACCGACGAGCGGGGCCGCTTCGTGTGGCCCGGCTTCGGCCAGAACCTGCGCGTGCTGCTGTGGATGATCGAGCGCGTGAAGGGCCGGGCCGCGGCCGAGGAGACCCCGATCGGCCTCGTCCCGACGGAGGGCGCCCTCAACTGGGACGGCCTCCGGCTGAGCGCGGCCGAGCGTCAGCTGCTGCTCCGGGTGGACCGCGGCGAATGGGCCTCCGAGGTCCCGGAGATCCGCGCGTTCTTCGACCGCTTCGGCGACCGCCTTCCGGGCGAGCTAGACGCCCTGCTCTCGTCCCTAGAGCAGGACTTAGCCAAGGTCGCAGTTTAGAGGGGGCTCGGGATGCAGGGGGGGCTCGGGGGGCGCGATGCCCCCCGAAAGCTCAGTCCAGGCCGTCTTGCTTTGTCCGTTGTTCCAGTTCGTCCAGCCGTCCAGCCAGTGTTCCGTGTCCGTTGTTCCGGTTCATCCAAGAGCCCAGCTACTACTCCTTCTTCTCCACCAGCACCGGAAGCTGCGGCTTCGCGGTGTGCTCGAAGATCAGGTGCGTCTCGATCCGTGCCACCTCCCGGCGCGAGGTGAAGGCGTCGAGAGCCAGGTCGCGCAGGTGGTCGGCGTCCCTCGCCGCCAGGTGCACGATGAAGTCGTTGTGCCCGGCCACGTGGTAGAGCGCCACCGTCTCCGGCAGCGACAGCGCGTGCTGGCGGAACGCCTTCACCTGCTTGCGCGCGTGGCGCACGAGCCGGACGAAGACGAGCGCCTGCATCGCGATCCCGAGCGCCCGCGGATCCACGAGCGCGCGGAAGCCCGTGAGCACGTGCCCCGCACGGAGGCGGCGCACGCGCTCGAGCGAGCTCGAAGGGGCGAGCCCCACTCGCGCCGCGAGCTCTTTGTTCGACAGCCGCGCATCGTTCTGCAAGGCCGCCAGGATGGCGAAGTCGATTCGGTCGGGGACGTACATAGAGCCCTCTTTCCGAAGAGTATTCGATTGACCGTCAGTAGACCGAATGTACACCATATCTCCATGAGCATACCGAATCCTGTTCGA
>Ga0210377_10003884_pt1 | contig 12734 bp, 8 predicted proteins | sample PLM4_65_b1redo_FD_155480 | JGI IMG/M metagenome (GOLD analysis project Ga0210377, IMG submission 155480) | Groundwater sediment microbial communities from an aquifer in East River, Colorado, USA - PLM4_65_b1 redo | ecosystem: Environmental > Terrestrial > Soil > Riparian zone | place: USA: East... | reverse complement strand
GCAAGAAGGTCACCACTATCGAGGGGCTGCACCCGAAGGGTGAGCATCCGGTGCAGGTGGCCTGGCGCGAGCATAACACGCCGCAGTGCGGTTACTGCCAGACCGGCCAGATCATGCGGGCCGCGGCCTTCCTCGCCGCCACTCCGAAGCCCACCGATGAGCAGATCGACGAAGCGATGAACGGCAATATCTGCCGCTGCGGCACCTACCTCCGCGTCCGGGCCGCGATCAAGTCGGCGGCGGGGAGGTCGGCATGAACGGGAAAGACACGATCGAGCGCCGCGAGTTCCTGCGGCAGGTCACCGCCGGCGGGCTGGTCCTGGCCGTGGGCGCCGCGGGCTGCCGGCGAGTGGACGACGCGGCAGTGCCCCAGGAAACCGGCGGCGGCATCACCCCGGTGGCCTGGGTCCGGGTCGATCCCTCCGGCACGGTCACGGTGATCTGCCATCGCTCGGAGATGGGGCAGGGCATCCGGACCTCGATGGCGATGATCATCGCCGACGAGCTGGATGCCGACTGGAAGAAGGTCCGGGTGGAGCAGGCCATCGGCGACGAGAAGATCTACGGTTCGCAGAACACCGATGGCTCCACCAGCATCCGCAATTTCCTGGACCAGTACCGCCAGGCCGGCGCCACCGTGCGGGCCCTGCTGGAGACCGCCGCAGCCAAACAGTGGAATGTCCCCGAGGCCGAGGTCGAGGCCCAGTTCCATGAGGTGCTGCACCGGAAGAGCGGCCGCCGGCTGGGCTACGGAGCCCTCGTCGCCACCGCGAGGGATCTGCCACTTCCCACCGGCGACCGGATCCGGCTCAAGGAGCCAGCCCAGTTCCGCTACATGGGCAAGGAGATTCCGATCGTCGACCTCCGCGACATCATCACCGGGCGTGCGGTCTACGGCCAGGATCTCCGCCACGAGGGGATGCGGATCGCGGTGATCGCCCGGCCACCGGTGTATGGTGGCCAGCTCGCGAATCTCGATTCGAGTGAGGCGGAGAAGGTGCCCGGCGTGGAGCGGATCATCCGGCTCCCCAGGGCCGAGATCCCGACCGCCTTCAACGCGGTCGGCGGCGTGGCGGTGGTCGCGAAGAACACCTGGGCCGCCATCCAGGGACGGAACAAGCTCAAGCTCACCTGGAACGATGGACCCAACGGGAGCTACGACTCCGCCGCCTACCGGAAGGAGCTCGGCGCCACCTCCCGGAAACCGGGGAGGGTGACCCGGCGGCAGGGTGACGCCCGCGCCGCGATCGCCAAATCAGCGAAGCAGGTGACCGCCGACTACTACCTGCCCCACCTGGCGCATGCGCAGATGGAGCCGCCCGCGGCCCTGGCTGTCTTCGCGAACGACAGCATCGAGATCTGGGCGCCGACGCAGGATCCGCAGTCGGCACGGGGCACCGTCTCCGATGTGCTCAAGATCCCGATCGAGAAGGTCACCGTGCACGTGACGCTGCTCGGCGGCGGGTTCGGACGGAAGTCCAAGCCCGATTTCATCGTCGAGGCGGCGCTGCTGGCCAGGGAAATGAACGGCGCGGTGAAGGTGGTCTGGACCCGCGAGGACGATATCCAGCACGACTATTTCCACGCGGTGGCCGCCGAGCATCTCGAGGCTGGGCTCGATGCGAACGGGAAAGTCACCGGCTGGCTGCACCGGACGGTGTTGCCGCCGATCGGGTCGACCTTCTCCAGCGACCAGCAGTACGCCGGGGCGTTCGAGGTCGGAATGGGCGTCACCGACCTGCCGTTCGACTTCGACAACTACCTCGCCGAAACCGGTCCCGCGCCGGCCCGCGTACGCATCGGCTGGTACCGCTCGGTGATCAACATTCCCCACGCGTTCGCCATCGGCTCATTCGCCGACGAACTGGCCCACGCGGCCGGCCGCGACCCGCGTGAATTCCTGCTCGAGCTGCTCGGCCCCGATCGGACGATCGACATGACCAGGGTCGGCCTGGCGGGCGATCCCTGGAACTACGGCGCCGGCTTCGACAAGCACCCGATCAGCATCGCCCGCTACCGGAACGCGGTCGAGCTGGCCACCAGCAGCGCGGGGTGGGGGCAATCGCTGCCGGCGGGGGAGGGGCTGGGGCTCGCGGTGCACCGGAGCTTCCTGAGCTACGTGGCCGCGGTGGCGCGGGTGAAGGTCGAGGCCAACGGGCGGGTCACGGTGCCGCGGATCGATCTGGTGATCGATGCCGGTTTTGTGGCCCACCCCGAACGGGTGCGGGCTCAGATGGAGGGGGCCGCCATCATGGCCATGAGCAACACCCTCTATGGCGAGATCACCTTCCAGCAGGGGCGCGCGGTGCAGTCGAACTTCACCGACTACCGGGTGACGCGAATCGCCGAAGCACCCCGGGAAATCGTGGTGCAGGTGGTGCCGAGCACGGCGCCGCCGGGCGGCGTGGGAGAGCCGGGTGTGCCGCCAATCGGGGCGGCGCTCTGCAACGCCATCTTCGCCGCCACCGGCAAGCGCATCCGGACACTCCCGGTGGGTGAGCAGCTCAAGCCCGGCGCGGCCTCCGCATGAGCATCTCGGTGGAGACGATCGCCCCGGATGACCATGTCCGGGGCCCGGCCAATGCACGCCTGACCCTGATAGAGTACGGCGATTTCGAGTGTCCCCACTGTGCCGCCGCGGCGCCGGTGGTGCGGAGCGTCCTCGCCGAGCTGCCCGGCGACCTTCGATTGGTCTTCCGTCACTATCCGATCGTCATCTCGCATCGCGAGGCCCATCTCGCGGCCCAGGCGTCGGAGGCCGCCGCCGCCCAGGGGAAATTCTGGGAGATGCACGACCTGCTCTTCCAGCGCCAGGCGTCGCTCTCCCGGGCCTCGCTGCTGAGCTATGCCGGCGAACTGGGCCTCGATATGGGCCGGGTGTCGGCCGAGCTGGAGTCCGGGCGCTACGTCGAACGGGTGGACCGCGATCTCGAGCTGGGCGAAGAGATCGGTGTGCGCTGGACTCCCACCTTCTACCTCAACGGACGCCGCCTCGGTCCGCTTCCCGATCCCAGCCAGCTGCTCGGCATTGTCCGATCGGCCTGAACTCTCTCGCATTGCCAGCTCATGAACACCGATGATCTCCGGGCGTTGCAGGCGCCTATCAAGGACCGCTACCGCGCCGATCCCGCAGCCGCGATGGTCACGCTCAAGGCTTCCGGGAGCCTTACCGCCGGCGGTCTCACCTGCAGAGTCGAAACCGGCCGGGCGCTGGCCGAGGCGGGGCTCCACCCTGCCAGCGGCGGAGACGGCTCGGCGCTCTGCTCGGGAGACATGCTCCTCGAGGCCCTGGTGGCCTGTGCCGGAGTGACGCTGCAGGCGGTGGCCACCGCCCTGGCAATCCCCATCCGGAGCGGCACGGTGCGGGCCGAGGGGGATCTCGATTTCCGCGGGACCCTCGGAGTCAGCAAGGAGGCAGCGGTCGGGTTCGCCGCGATCCGGCTGGCATTCGAGCTCGATACCGACGCATCGCAGGAGCAGCTCGATACCCTGCTCAAGCTGACCGAGCGGTACTGCGTGGTGGCGCAGACGGTGAAGGCGCCGACGCCGGTGGCGATTTCGATGAGCCGATAGGACCGCGGGAGCGACGGGCATGGCGGAAAACCTGTCCTGCCCGCCCTGCCCGCCCTGTCCGTCTCGTTCCTCTACACCTTTGTGATCCTTCACACTGTCCCCCAGCCGCGCTGCGCCGCGCGGTTCGCAATTCTCCCGGCCGTTTCCCCCCGGCGCGCCGTGACATCCGCGCAACATCCGCCCGCATAGTCCTGTCCGATTGGGGCTTAGCCTGACCCCCTCTGGGGCGGCCTCATCCTTGCCCCAAAATCCCCGACCGACTCGACCCGTTCACTTCCCAACAGACCTGCCTGGAGCCTCGCTTATGGGTGCTTTTCTCCAGAACCTTCGCCGTGGTGGCGCCCGCGGCGAGGATCTCGCCGTGTTCCAGGAACTTGCGGACCGAATTGAAGGCCAACGGGCCGCCCTGGAGGAGCTGGTTCGCCATGCCGACCGCTCCATCGGCCAGCTGGAGCGTCTGGGCACCATGGGAGAACGCCTGAATACGCTGGAACGGCAGATGAGTGCCGTGGAGCAGCTGGTGAACCGGCTTGCCGAGGCCGACTCCGCCCTCGCCGGTCTGCAGGCCCGGCAGAACCGGTCCGATGAGAAACTGACTGCCTCGGCGGAGCAGGTGGACCGGATTCAGGGCCAGGTTTCGTCGCTGGTCCAGGCCGGCGAGACCGCCGACCGGTTGCGGGAGGATCTCACCGGGTTTCTCGCGCTGCAGGGCCCCTTCGCGCAGCTCAAGAACGATCTCGAGCTGGCCCAGAATCAGCTCGAGGGCCATCGCGCCGATCTGGGTCGCATGCGGGAGCAGCACGATTCGACCCTCAAGAATGCCAGCTCCGCCGCGTCACGGCTCCAGTCGGTCGAGACCGACTGGAATCGCATGTCGCAGCGGCTGTCCGAGACCGAGCATCGGGTCGCGGGCATCGAGCAGCTGGTGACCAGCCTGAGTCCGGTCACCGAAGGCGTCACCCAGGCGCGACGCCAGCTCGCCACCACCAAGGCGGCTGCCGATCAGCTCGCCCAGCGCATGGCGGCGCTGGAGCAGCAGCGCGAGGCGGTAGACCGTGCCACCGGCCGGGTGGAGCACCTCGGCACCCTGATGCGCCAGGTGGACGCCGGCATGGAACGGCAGGAGGAGTACGCCCGCTCGCTGGCCGAAATCGGGGCCCGGCTGGAATCGCTGACCTCCACCCAGGGCACCCTGCTCGATCGGGGCCGGCAGCTGGCCGACCGGCTGCAGCAGCTGGACAACGTCGAAGGCTCGGCTCAGCGCGAGCTGGCCGCGCTCAAGGAAGCCCTGCAGCAGAATGCCGAGCGCATTGCGCTGGAGGAGAAGAGTCTGGAAGGACTCACCGAACGGGTCGCCGACCTCCGTCGGGGTCTGAGCGACTGCGAGGGGCGCCTGAGCGAGATGGGCGAAACCAGCCAGGCGGTCTCCAACCTCACCGGCAAGGCCGAGACCCTCGGGGCCCAGGTCGTGAGTCTCGCGGCCGAGGTCAGCGCGGTGCAGGAGCTGGCCGGCAAGGTACGGGCGACCAGCGCCCAGGTCGATCGGCTCGACACCCTGCTCGACACCCTCACTCCGCGGGTGGAAGAACTGGAAGAAGTCGGTCCGCGGCTCGAGGCGGCCACCCGTGATCTCGCCATGCTGAGCCGGAGCCATGAGGCGATCCGCGAGGCCGGCGAACAGATGCGCCGGAGCGAGGAGCAGATTGCCCGGACGCGCGAGAGCCTGACCACGACCGACAGCTGGCTGGGAGAAACCGAACGGAGCGTCTCGGCGCTGCGGCAGGATGTCGCCGGCCTCGACCGCATGCGTTCGACGGTCGACACGCTGCGGCAGGAAACCGAGCAGCTCACCGCGTCACTCAACGTGGTCGAGACGCGGCGCGGGCTGCTGGACGACGTGCAGCGGCGTTTGACGGAAGCCGCCGGCCTGGGCGCCACGATCGAAGAACGGTCTCGGGCGCTGCAGGAGCGGCTGTCCTCCTCCGAGGGCCTCCTGACCGCCCTGACCCCGCGCCTCGAAGAGGTGGGACGGGCCTCGAGCCAGCTGGTGGGGCTCAGCGCCGACCTCCGCGATCTGGAGCAACGGGTCCGCCAGGTGCAGGGTACGGTGTCGCACGTGGAGACCCGCTCGGGAGACCTGAAGTCACTGGCCGACCGGCTGCACGATCTGGCCCGCGACGTGGATCAGCGGCAGGCCGCGCTGGAGCGGACCACCGAGCATCTGGAGCGCGCCTCGGCGCTGCGCCAGGAGGCGGCCGAGGCGGCCGAATCGCTCGGCAGCCGGACCAGGGAAATTGCCGCCGCGCTGGAGACGGCGGGTGAACGTCTGGCCGGGCTGGAAGGACTGTCACACAGCCTGGACGGGCGGGTCGAGATCCTCCAGTCGGTACAGGAGCGGATCACCGGCTTCGAGCTGAAGCTGGCGGAGTGGCGGAGCACCGAACAGCAACTCGCGCAGGCGGTGGATCAGGCCTCGTCCCGCCAGGCGACGATCAGCAAGCTGGAGGCGGAGATCCGGGGCATGTACGAGCTGGCCGAGCGCACGATGGCCGATGTCCGGTCCATCACCGAGGCCGGACCGCAGGTCTCCCAGACTCGCGCCGAGCTCGACACGCTGCTCGCCCGTCTGGGCGACGCGGACAGCGCGCTGCGGACCCTCGATACCCGGAAGCGCCAGCTGGAGCAGGCGGAAGAGCGGCTGGCCTATGCCGACGTGATGCTGGGCGACGTCCGTTCCAGCCTGGAGGCACTGCTGTCCCAGAAGGCCCAGATCGACTACGTGCTGGAGAAGGCCGCCGCGCTCTCGCTGCAGGCCCGCCAGGCCGAGGCGCTGATCGATACCCTGCGGGAAGAGCGCCGGCTCACCGACCGGGTGCACTCGGCGATCTCCGAACTGCGCCGGACCGATCGATCCGACCGGCCGGAGGAGCAGGTGGCGCGGGTGACGTTGCCGCGGATTCAGAAGCCGGACGTCGCGGAGTCCGAGATCGAGGGCTGATCGGGGCCGGCCTCCGGACCCGGAAACTGAAAAAAGCCAACGCAGAGGCGCAGAGGACGCAGAGAGCACAGAGGTTTCTTTGCGCCCCTCTGCGTCCTCTGCGCCCTCTGCGTCTCTGCGTTGTTCTTCTTCAGTGGCGTGCCGACTCTCGGGTCCTTCGCATCGTGCCGCCGACATCCTCGTCGGACTGCTAATTTCCGCCCTCATCATGCCTCGCACCCGCTTTGCTCCCGCCCCGACCGGATATCTCCACCTGGGCCACGTTGCCAACGCGCTCTTCGTGTGGGGGGTGGCGCGGGCCCGCGGCGCCGAGGTGTTGCTCCGGATCGAGGACCACGACCGGACCCGATGCCGGCCGGAATACGAGATGGCGCTGCTCGAAGATCTCGAGTGGCTCGGCTTCAGGCCCGAGGGCTCGCTGGGGCCGCCGCTTCGGCAGAGCAACCATCCCGAGCGGTATGCGGGCGCCGTGGACTGGCTCCGGCTCGCCGGACACCAGGTCTATGCCTGCGACTGCTCCCGCAAGGATCTGGCGGCCGAGTCCGGCGTCGTGCCCGACCGGGAAACCCCGTATCCGGGTCGCTGCCGTGACCGGGGACTGACCCCGGGGCCCGGGCTCGGACTGCGGGTGAGGCTGGCGCCAGGAGAGGAGAGCTTCACCGATCTGACCCTGGGTCCCGAGCGCCAGGATCCCTCACGGCAATGCGGGGACCTGCTGCTCCGGGATCGGATAGGGAACTGGACCTATCAGTTTGCCGTGGTGGTCGATGACCTGTTGCAGGGTATCAACCTGGTGGTTCGCGGGGCCGATCTGCTCGACTCTACGGGCCGGCAGATTCGCCTGGCCCGGATGCTGGGGCGTTCAGAGGCGCCCGCGTTTCTCCATCACCCGCTGATCCGGCGGCCGAGTGGCGAGAAACTGAGCAAGGCCAGCCGAGACACCGCCATTCGGGATCTGCGTTCGCAGGGGGCTACCCCCCAGGAGCTATTCGGCCGCATCCTGTGCATGCTTTCCGGCCTGGATGCCGGACCGACTGAAATCGAGGAAGCCCAGACCCGCCTTTGCATCCTCTTGACAATTCCCGAGCCGGCGGGAGATTGACCGGCTCACACCCCGCAGTCCTTTCGCACAAAAACTCGTGAACCAGCGGCAACCACGGAGAGCTTATGCGGCCTCGGTTGGTATGGCTGGCGCTTCTCGGGCTGTTCCTGCTTCCCCGCACCGGGGCGGCTCAGGGACGGGTTCTCACCGGCACCGTCAGAGACTCAGCGACCGGCGCAGCAATCGCCGGCGCAACGGTGACCGTTGAGGGTACTCGACTCGGCGCCTACGCGAAGGAGAATGGCACGTTCCTGCTCACCAATGTGCCTGACAGTGAAGTGGTGATCCTGGTGCGGTTCATCGGCTACAAGCGCAGGACCGTTCAGGTTCCCGCCGAAGAGAGCACGGTCGACATCGCGATCGTCCGGGACTTCCTCAAGCTGGAAGAAATCGTCGTCACCGGACAGGCAACGGGCGTCGCGAAGCAGAATCTGCCCAACGCGGTGGCCACGGTGAGCGCCGACGAGCTGGTACGGGCGCCGGCGCAGACCCTGGAGAGCGCGCTGCAGGGCAAGGTGCCCGGGGCCTACATCCAGCAGAACGGCGGCGCCCCGGGTGGCGGCATCCAGGTGAACCTGCGCGGCATTTCCACCATCAACGGCGGCGCCGATCCGCTGTTCGTGGTCGACGGCATCGTGGTGAGCAACGCCGCGATTCCCAACGGCCAGAACGCGGTGACCGCCGCCGCGGCCGGTGGCAACGCCTCGAACCAGGACAACGCGGTCAATCGGATCGCCGACCTGAATCCGGCGGATATCGAGCGGATCGAGATCCTCAAGGGCGGGTCGGCGGCGGCGATCTACGGCTCCAAGGCGACCAACGGCGTGGTGATCATCACCACCAAGCGCGGCCAGGTCGGGAAGCCGCAGTTCAATTTCACCCAGCGTTTCGGGTTCTCGCAGATCTCCCGCAAGCTGGGTCAGCGGGTCTTCAACGATTCCTCCGAGGCATTCTCGGTCTACGATTCGTCGCTGGTCCGGGCGTTCTTCGTGCCCGGCAAGCGGGTGGATTACGAGGATCTGTTGTACGGGCGGCAGGGGCTTTCCACCGAGACCGAGGGGAGCGTCACCGGTGGCACCGAGCAGACCAGGTATTTCATCTCGGGCCTGGTCAACAACGATAAGGGCATCGCGCTCAACAGCGGTTACAAGAAGCAGGGCCTCCGGGTGAACCTGGATCAGACGCTGAGCAGCCGGGTGAACCTGTCGGTGAGCACCAACCTGATCCACAGCCAGGCGGAACGGGCGCTGTCCAACAACGACAACAGCGGAACATCTCCCGGCCTGGTGCTGCCCTTCACCCCGAGCTTCTTCGATCCCCGGGCGCAGAACGGGATCTATCCGGTCAACCCGTTCGAGCGGAGCAATCCGCTCCAGACCCTGGCGCTGCTGAAGAACGACGAAGATGTCTGGCGGGCCCTGGGCACCATCACCGCCCGGATCTCGCTGATGACCCGGGAAACCCAGCGGCTCAATGTCACCGTCATCGGGGGCGCCGACTACTTCTCTCAGCGGAACAACTTCCTCTCCCCGCCGGAGCTCCAGTTCGAGCCCAACGATGGCCAGCCCGGCACCGTTGTCCTCGGCAAGGCGTCCAACCTGAGCACCAACCTTGCGGTCAACGCGGCGCACAACTACACGCCGGCCTCGAAGAAGTTCGACGCGACCACGTCGGTCGGGGTGCAGTATGAGGACCGCGAGCTCAACGCCACCAGCAACGTTGCCCGCACGCTGGTGTCGGGTCAGTCCTCTCCCGACCAGGCGGCCAGCCGGGACGTGAGCGAGTTCATCAACAAGGTCCGCGACTTCGGTGTCTTCGGGCAGGAAGAGCTGCTGCTGATGGATCGCCGGCTGCTGCTCACCGTGGGGCTCCGGGCCGACCGGAGCAGCTCCAACGGGAATCCGGACAAGTATTTCGCCTATCCCAAGGCGGCCACCAGCTACCGGATCATCAAGCCGTTCGGCGGGGTGGATGAGGTGAAAGTGCGGGCGGCGTACGGCGAGACCGGCAACCAGCCGGTCTTCGGCGCCAAGTTCACGCCGGATACCTCGCTCACGACCAATGGCCGGGTGGGTACGCTGGTCAGCCAGCGGCTGGGTGATCCCAACATCAGGCCCGAACGACAGAAGGAAATCGAAGCCGGGTTCGACGCCCAGATCGCCAACGGGCGGGCCCAGCTCTCGTTCAGCGTCTACCAGCGGCGCATCACCGACCTGCTGCTGGAGCAGACCCTGGCCCCCTCGACCGGATACTCCACCCGCATCTTCAATTCGGGCGGCGTGCTGCGGAATCGAGGTATGGAAATCGGCCTGCAGCTGGTGCCGGCCCAGTCCTCTGCTCTCTATTGGGTCTTCGGCACCACCTTCTCGCTCAATCGCAGCAAGATCACCAGTCTGCCGATCCCGCCCTTCCAGACCGGCGGCTTCGGCACCTCGCTGGGTGTCTTCCAGATCGAGAAGGGCAAGTCGGCCACCCAGATCATCGGCCTGGTCAACGGCCAGCAGGAGGCGATCGGCGATGCCTATCCCGATTTCCAGATGGGCTTCTCCAACGACGTCGAATGGAAGCGCTTCCGGCTCGGCATGCAGTGGGACTGGAAGCAGGGCGGCGATGTGATCAATCTGACCCGCCTGCTGTTCGACGCCGGCCAGAACAGCGCCGACAAGGCGGACGGCGGCCTTGCCCGGGTAAGCAAGTGGGGAGCGGGGAACACCAAGGTGTATCTCGAGGATGGTTCCTACTTCAAGATGCGCGAGCTCTCGCTGTCGTATGATCTGCCCGAGCGTCTGGTGACTGCGATGTTCGGCGGAGGGGCGCGCTACACCAGGCTGACGCTGAGTGGTCGCAACCTCATCCATTTCTACGGCTACTCCGGGTACGATCCCGAAGTCAGCAATTTCGGCAATCAGCCCATCGTGCGGAACATCGACGTGGCGCCGTATCCGCCCAGCCGCAGCTTCTTCTTCTCAGTCGACGTGGGGTTCTGACCATGACCAACAGACTACTCCGCACCGCCTGGGTCTCCGGCCTCGCGCTGCTCGGGGCCACGGCGTGCGACTACGACATTCAGAATCCGAACAGCCCCGATCCACTGGGCCCGAATCCGACCCGGGCACGGGTCGCCAACGCGGCCACCGGGCTCCTCATCGGCGAGGTGGTCTATTACCCCGGCTGGATTCTCAATACCAGCATCATCGGGCGCGACGGCTATCGCTTCGACGGATCGGAGCCGCGGTACACCAGCGAAGCGCTCACCGGTCAGCTGGACGCCGGCGGGTTCATCGGTGGCTCGCAGTGGCTGCCTCCCTACCGTAACATCCGGGGCGCCAATGCCCTCCTGACCTACGCCCCAACCTCGGCGGAACTGTTGGCGGAGGAGATCAGCGCGGTGAGCGGCTTTGCCCGGACGATTCAGGCGCTGGATTTCCTGAACGTCGTGGTGGGGCACACCCAGGACTCGATCCCGATCGATGTCGGTACGTCACCCACCGGGCCGCCGGCGCCGTTCGTGACCCAGGCCGCAGCCTACGATCACATCGAGCGGCTGCTGGATTCGGCGCAGACGGACCTGCAGAACGGAGGATCGGCCTTCCCCTTCGAGCTGTCGGCTGGTTACGGTGATTTCTCGTCCCCGACCGAGTTCATCAAGTTCAACCGGGCGCTTCGCGCGCGGGTCGACGTTTACCGGCAGAACTGGGCCCAGGCACTGGTCGACCTGTCTGCCTCGTTCGTGGATACCCTGGCGTCGCTCGACCTCGGCGCGTATCACCTGTTCAGTATTGGCGCCGGCGATGCCACCAATCCGCTCAACTCCAACACGGTGGAGAATTTCGCCCATCCCCAGCTGCGGGACAGCGCCCAGCTGCAGCCCGGTGGCCAGCGCGACCTGCGATTCCTGACCAAGACCAGAGACCGCACCTCCCAGACCACGTCGGACCTCACCTCCGATCTGGGGTGGAACCGCTATCCCGGACCTACTTCTCCGATCCCGATCATCCGGAACGAGGAGCTGATCCTGATCCGCGCCGAGGCGAACATCCAGCAGAATAACCTGACGGCCGCGCTGGCCGACATCAATTTTGTGCGGGTGAATTCCGGTGGGCTGGCGCCGCTGGCGGCATTCGCCGATCAGGCCGCCGCCATCAATGCCCTGCTCTATGAGCGGAGGTACTCGCTGGTGTTCGAGTGGGGCCACCGCTGGATCGACATGCGGCGCTACGGCCGGCTGAGTCAGCTTCCCATCGACCGGCCGGGCGACGTGGTGTATGCCACCCTCCCGATCCCGACGGACGAGGTGTTGCCGAGGTAGGGGAAGGCTGGTGAAAGGCGAAAGGGTAAAACATGAAAGGGTGAAAAGTGAAAGGGTGAAATGCGGCTCCTCTCGGAACCGTGTTTCACCCTTGTTCCCCTTTCGCCCTTTCACCCTTTCACCTTTTCACCCTTTCACCTTTTCACGCCCTTCTTCAAGATCCCGATTTGCCCCAGATGATACGCGTCGTGCTGGAGGATCCCCTGCAGCATCTGGGCGTAGGTCTGACCGGTGCCCAGCGCCTGATTGCGCTCGGTGCCGAGTGGCTCGTCCAGCCGGGATGCCGGGAACGACTCCAGCGTGGCGATCAGTGCGCGGTGGGCTTCCTCGAGGCGGGAGACCGCTGCGCGCCAGTTGGCGGCGGTAGGATCCGAGGGAACGGGCCAGTCGCCGTCTGCCGGCTCCTGCCAATCGCCGTGCTTGAGCCGGCGGTTCACTTCACGGATCCAGGTGGTGATGTGAAGTACCAGCTCCCAGATGCTGTGCCCGTCGGCGAACGGACGCTGGGCGGCCTGGTCGTGGGTCACCCCCTCGAGCACCCGGAGGATCGGATCACCGTACCAGGGATCGCCATCGAGGAGTCGCTGGACCTGATCGAGAAAGTCGTGGGTGCGGGACATGGAGGGGGGCTATGGGCTATGGGCTATGGGCTAAAGTGCCGCCGGCGGAACACTGGGAAACTATGCCATTCTGCCGGGAAGCCCATAGCCCATAGCCCATAGCCCCTGGCTCTACGTCCCGGTCAACAACCC
>Ga0210377_10003882_pt1 | contig 12737 bp, 13 predicted proteins | sample PLM4_65_b1redo_FD_155480 | JGI IMG/M metagenome (GOLD analysis project Ga0210377, IMG submission 155480) | Groundwater sediment microbial communities from an aquifer in East River, Colorado, USA - PLM4_65_b1 redo | ecosystem: Environmental > Terrestrial > Soil > Riparian zone | place: USA: East... | reverse complement strand
TACGTCGCGGTGTTGCGCTCGCTGCCGGAGCTGACGGCGAGCCTGCAGGTGGAGAACCCGGTGCTGGTGGCCGGCAAGCGCGCCAGCCTCAAGGTCGAAGCGGGCGGCAGAGAGAAACTGAGCGAGGCCGAGTTGCGCGACTTCGTACGGCAGTTCCGGGGAGTCTCCTGATGCGGGCGGTGCTGGTCCTTGCCATCGGCCTCGGCGGTTGTGCCGCCGGGGCCGGTGGCGCTCCGGGACAGGAGTGGGGCTATGCCGAAGCCCACGCCGACTGCGCGCCGTGGGATGGCGCCGCCACGACGATCACGCTCAGTGATACGCCCGTTGGCGAGACCCCGGCCCGCCCCTACCTGGTGATCTCGGTCTATCGCGCCCTGCGCGAGTCCGGCGGCACCACCCGGATAGACTCCCAGCAGGGCCAGGGCATGTCGGCTCAGCTCTGCCCCGCGGATGACTCGTGTATCCTGGCAGACGAAGGATCGGTGGACCTGACACCGGCCGACAGCAGCATCCGTGGCCGGTACACCTTCCGGCTCACCGATGGCCGGAGGGTAACCGGCAGCTTCACGGCGCGGGTCGTGGCGTTCAGGGTCCTCTGCGGCTGAGCTCCCGAGTCCCGCGTTTGACGAAAGGATGAAGCGGAACGTACGCATGGCACCATCGCCGATCGAAGAGCTGTTCGCCCAGTACCACGAATCCCTGCTGCGGATGCTCTATCGCCGCACCGGGGACCGCGATCGTGCCGAGGACATTGCCCAGGAAGTCTTCACCCGGGCGCTGACGGCGCCGCCGGATAACCCGCGCCCGTGGCTCTTCGCGGTGGCCCTGAACCTGGTGCGCGACGATGGCCGGCGCGCGGTGCGCCAGGGGCGTCGCCTGCAATTGCTCAAGGCGGAATCGCCCGACCGGGCGCCGGCACCGGACGACGAGCTGGATCGGAATGAGAAGTCGGCGCGGGTGCAGAAGGCGCTCTCGGAGCTCAGGGATATCGATCGCGAGGTATTGCTGCTCAAGGCCGAAGGGTTTGACTACGACGAAATCGCCGCGACCACCGGCCTCGCCAAGGGTGCCATCGGCACCACCATTGCCCGCGCTCGGCGGCGACTGGTCGAGGCCTATCGCGCGGAGGAGAAGGACGAGCATGTCGCATCTTGATGAAGGCCAGTTGCACGCCCTGCTGGACGGCGAACTGGATGAAACGGAGGTCGCCGCGGCGGAGGCCCACCTCGCCGCCTGCGCGGAGTGCCGGCGGGAGCTCGCCGAGGCCAGGGAGTTTGCCGCCGGGGCGGACGACCTCATCGAGGCTGTCGACCTGCCCACGGCAACTCGCGCCGTCACCAGAGCACCGAAGGCCGCCGCTCCTCGATTCAACTGGCGGAACGTGGCCTGGGCCGCGAGCCTCGTGTTTGCGGTTGGGCTGGGCTGGATGGCCCGGGCAGATCAGTTCAGGTCGGCAGACACCGGGAGCCTCGCCGGGAAGGACGCCGCGACTACTTCGGTGACGGGCGGGCCCGATTCTTCGGGACAGGAGAGCAAGCAGAAGCTCGAGCAGAACGAGCGTTCGCTTCCTCCCCCCGCCCCCAGCCTGGCAGACGACGCCACCGAGCCGCGCAAGCGGTCGGCCAGACAGGAGGCCGCCGGGGCGGCACCGGTGGCTGCCCAGGCTCCGATCCCAACAGTCGTTGGAGAGCTGGCTCAACAGGACAAGCCTGCGCCGGCGCAGGACGCCCTCCGGGCGCTCACCAACCCGGCCACCCAGCCTGCGGAGCCGGCCATGGGGAAGAGCGCCGATGCGCCCGGGCTGGTTGCCTCCAAGGTGAGCGAAGAAGAGCGGGCGAAGGAGGCTGACCGGGGTTTCGCCGACGCCGCGGCCCCGGCCTCGGCGGCCGTCCCCGCTCCCAGAGAATCCCTGCTGGGACGGACCAACGCCTTTGCCGCTGCACCCGCAGGCCCAGCCGCACGCCGGGACGGAGCAGCTGGAGGATTTCAGGTCACTCCGATGGAGGGTGCCGTGAGAATCCTCGGTGGGTCGATACGTCTGGTTGACGGGATGACCCCGATCCGCGTACAGGTGGCCCCCGGGAGAATGGTACCGGGTGCGGATCCGGGGCTCGAGATCGTCCGAGTGGTGTACAATGACCCTCCGGGCCGGGAATTATGGCTCGACCAGCAGCGTCCGTCTGAGCCGGGCGGCGATGCCGAGGTTCATGGTCAGCGGGCCACAACGTTGCTCCCGGGCGACACCCTGATCGCCGCCGGGCCGGCCGGTTCCCGGAAGCTCCGGTGGGTTCACCAAACCGGTTTCAGGCTTGGACTTACGGGCTTCCTGCCCGCCGATTCCCTCCGGGCACTTGCCCGCCGAGTCCAGTAGCACCGGTCCTTGCAGACTGATACTGGATTGCTGGCCTTTCGGAGGACGGACATTGGCAGTAGGCTATGTGCCCCGCGGAAGTCCAGGCGGACGGTACGCCGCCTGACACAAGGAGTGTTGGATGTTCCACCTCAACGAGCGCTTGCTGGAAAAGCTGGTCTCCGGCTCCGCACCGGTTTCGGATGTCGAGCGCATCCGTCACCACGTGCGCGACTGCCGGGCCTGCGCTCAGCGGCTGGAGGAATGGCGTGACGCATACGCCGAGGTGGATTACGCCTATCCGGAGCTGGCCTACGCCGATTCGGCCACCACGCTGACCGCCGGCGGTATCGTCGTGGTTCCGAGCGACGAGCCCAGGTGGAGGCTCCCGCTCCCCCGGTTGAACCTCGCCAACGCGCTCTGGATCGTGGCCCTCCTCATGGCGCTGGTGGTGGGCTACGGCGCCAACCGGCTGCGGTCGGCCAACGACGGGTTCGCGGCGGTCGCCTCCTCCAAGACGCGAACGCCACGCCCGGAAAAGGGCACCGGCGCCGGTGTGCCGATGCCGCTGGCATCGGCCGGCGACAGCCTGGTGCGGGTGGTTCCCAAGAACACTGCGGGCACACCCGCGGTGATCATCACCGCCGAGGAGACGGCCGACGACAAAGCCGCCACGCTGCCTCCGGCTGCCACTCGGGGCAACGCCTACAAGCCCCAGACCCCACGGAGTACTCCCCGGTCCTTGCCGGCTCAGACGATCGACACGCGCGCCGAGCCGCCCCCGCCCGTGGCGGTCTCTCCCAGTTTCCGGAACGTGCAGGCGACCGAGGCCTCCCGCAGGCTTGGCGGGGCGCTCCGGCTGATGCGCGGGCTCGAGCCCGATCACATCGAAGTCGGCCCCGCGGCTGCAGTGCCGGGTGCCATATCCGGGCTGGCGGTCGTCCGAGTGGTGTACCGCACGCCGGAGGGCGGGCGGATGCTACTCGACCAGCAGTTGATCCCTGCCGACAGCGCCGGATTCCACCCGCTCGATGATCCGACCCTGGCGAATGGCCAGACCGCCTTCGGGACCGCGCCTAACGGGGTCTCGGTAGCCACCTGGGTCGATGAAGAAGGCTACCGCATCTCGCTCGTCGCCCAGGCACCGGTCGATTCACTCAAGCAGCTGGTGCAGCTGGTCAGGTAGTTCCGAGTTCCGAGTTCCGGGTGGGCGCCGCACAGCTGTGCGGCGCCACACTCGGAACTCGGAACTCGCCGCATGTGACCGGGATTACGGCGTCTCCCCCCCCTGACATAGCCATTGTGGAGCATCCCTTTTCCGGATTCTCCCAATGCGAACCCGCCTGACCCTGGCGCTGGCCGCCTTTGCGGTCTGCGTTGGCGCCCGGGCCGCGCCGGCCCAGGGCGACATACGGCTCGGCCTCGGCGCCGGCATCACCGTTCCTTTCCGCAGTTATGCCGACGCGGTAGAAAAAGGCTGGATGGGGAATGCCAATCTGACCTTCTTCCCTTCTGCATCCACCTCACTGGGCCTGCGGCTGGACGGCCTCTACGGCCGCAGCTCGCTAAGCGCCTTCAGTGGGCACAACTCTCTGGCGGGTGGGCTGGCCAGCCTGGCTTTCCAGTTCGGCGCCAAGCGCTCACCCAACCGGTTCTACGTGTTCGGTGGCGGCGGATACGTCCGGACCTCCACCAAGGCATCGGGGTTTCCCAGGAGTTCCGAAACCAGCCCGGCCATTTCCGGCGGTGTCGGCGCGACGTTCGGCACCAGGGGGATGGCCTTCTTTGTCGAGGCCCGCTACCTCAACGTCTACAGCAACGGCGCCAAGCCTCAAGTCGCCCCACTGACCGCGGGCGTTTCCTTCGGCGGCTTGTGACCGAAAACAGCGCATCGGGACTCCCGGATGGGGGGCCAGATTTGCGTCGCCGGCTGATTATATTCGTCGCGCCCGGGGGCGTGCCCATGGTGGTCACGTTGCCATCCCGGCCGAACTCTCAAGGGAGTGTTTTATGAAGCGGATTGTTTCCGTGGTGCTCGCAGCCGGCGCAGCGATTGTCCTCAGCGCCGCCTCGGCCCAGGCACAGGTGTCGATCGGCGTGGGTGGCGGTCTGTCCATCCCCCTCGGCGACTTCGGTGACGCGGCCAAGACCGGGTGGAACCTTCTCGCCAACGTCGGCTACAACACGCCCACCGGACTGGGTGTCCGCGGCGACTTCTTCTATGGGCAGCACAACTTCAAGGGCGGCATCGACGCCAAGTGGAAGCTGGCGGGTGGTCTGGCCAACGTGCTCTACAATTTCCAGGGTGCGGGCGCGGTCACTCCCTACGTGATCGGCACCGTCGGCGTCATGAACCTGAAGGCCGACGGCGGTGGCGGGGCCTCTGCCTCCGAGTCCAAGCTCACCTTCGGTGGCGGCGGCGGCATCAAGTTCAAGGCCGGTAGCGACTCGCACATCTTCGCCGAGGCCCGGTACCTGACCATCAACACCTCCGGCAGCAACGCCAACTTCATCCCGATCAGCGTCGGCGTGAGCTTTGGCTTCAAGTAAGCCACTCAAGTTTCATGAGCTAGAGGGGTGGACCTTCCGGTCCGCCCCTTTTGCTTTGCCGGCTCCCAGCCCGGCGGTCCGGCCGGTAGACCAGGCCCAGGAGAAGTTGTACCCCCCGATCGGACCGAACGCATCGAGAATCTCACCACAGAGGAACAGTCCCGGGTGCCTTCGGCTTTCCAGCGTGGCGGGGTTCACCTCGCTCAACCCAACACCGCCGCCCGTCACCTCCGCCTTCCGATAGCCCTCGTCACCGGTCCAGGGCAGGGAGTAACGCACCAGCCGGTCCACCAGCCCGCGCCGCTCCTGGCGCGTGAGCTGAGCCAGTTGCCGGCCCGGCTCGATCCTGCTTTCCGTCAGGAGCTGCTCGGCCAGGCGTGCCGGCAACTCGTCCCTGAGGAGCGTGAGCACCGCCCTGGTGCTTCGCTCCTGAAGCCGCCGCTCCCACTCGGCCTCGCCCACGGCGCACCATTGCACCAGCAACTCCTGCCGCGGCCCGCCGGCGAGCCGTGAGCGCACCGCCAGGTGCGAGAGATCGAGGACCGCGGGGCCGCTGTATCCGCGATGGGTAAACAGGAAACCGCCGGTGGTCTCCACCCGCCTCCTCTCGACCCGTGACGAGAGCGTGACGGTCAGCGAGAGCCCGGAGAGCCCGGCGTGAATCGCGGGTTCGGCGGTGAGTGGCGTGAGTGCGGGATAGGGTTCGTGAATCAGGTGTCCCAGCCTGCGGGCGATCGCGAGGCCTGTTCCATCGCTGCCGGTGGTCGGCACCGAGAGCCCGCCCGTCGCCAGGATCACCTCGGAGCCGGCAAGGATCCCACTCTCGAGGGACACCGCCCAGCCGCCGGGCGCCGGCGCCAGGTCCCGGACCGGAGCATCGAAGCGAAACTCGACCCCGGCCTGCCGCCCGCGCGCGATCAGGCCGTCCCGCACCTCCCGGGCGCGGTTGCTGGCAGGGAAGAGCTTCCCGGTCTCGGGCTCGAGCACGAGCGGAATGCCGAGTTCTTCCTCGAAGTACCGGCGTTGCTCGGCGAGGGGCCAGGCGAGCAGCATTCGCCGGAGCAGGTGGCGGGACGAATCGGTCACGAAGCGACCGGGATCCAACTCGGATGGGAGGATGTTGCAGCGCCCGCCTCCGCTGATGAGGATCTTCCTGCCCCCGTCGCGGGTTCGTTCGAGCACCATTACACGACGACCTTCGCGGGCCGCGAAGATCGCGGCCATGAGCCCGGCGGCGCCGGCTCCGATCACGACGAGGGGGGGATCCACGGGCTGGAATATGCCTGCCCGGTGGTTTGACACACCATTCTCAGGCCCCGATTGCGCACCTCACCCGGGTGCGGGCCACTCGAGTGTTGAGTCACCCTCCGGTTCGCGCTCCTGACATGGCCGTCGCGCCTCCGGGGCGGGCGGGGGGCGGTGTCGGGCCAGGGCGGCGGCGGAGGGCGCGGGCCCATCGCCGCCAGAGGGACACGGGTTCCGGTGCGGGGGAGACCGGCGGCGCGGCGGGTTCGGCCGGCCCGGGCATCTGCCGGAGGGCGGGTTCGTCCCGGAGGACGGCGCGCAAGATATATAAGTGTGCAGCATACATATAAAACCCCCGTGTTCGAACCGCTCGCGGCTCAGGCGTCCGCCCCCTGGGCGGCACAGTTTACCGGACAGCTGGCATCGGGGCAGACCGACAGATCGCAGAGCCGGCAGATGTGATCGGAGTGCTGCCGGTTCCGGGTCAGCGCCCCCAGCAGCTTCTCGGTCAGCCGGAGCAGCTGGGCCCGCTCGGGGCCGGTCAGGGCGTTCAACGCCGGCTCCAGCGCGCCCTGCCGGGCCTGGAGCACCGCCCTGGCCTGGCGCTTCCCCTGCGCCGTCAACTGCAGGGCCACCGACCGGGCATCCTTCCCCGACCGGCGTTCCACCGTTCCCTCCTGCTCCAGCGCGTCCAGCAGCCGGACCGTCCCGCTGTGGGACAGCCCCAGGATCTGCCGCAGCGCCTCGATGCTGAGTCCGGGCTCCCCCAGCATGGTTGCCAGCGCCGCGGGATACGCGGCCCCGTGTTCGGCGGCGTCGGTGGTGGCCGATTCCATCTCGTCGTGCAGGGTCACGACCAGGGCGCCGAGGAGGTTGGCGGTACGGGCGTCGCTCATGGATCTAGTATATGTGCGTCACACATATAAATCAAGGCCTCCGGGCCCGGGAGTCCCGGCTTCAGGGTTTCCGGCGGTACAGCCCGTCGAACGCCACCTGCCAGCTGCTCCCGTCGGAAGAGGTCTCCCACAGCTGGCGCACGGTGCCGTCGGCGTTCTTGAAGAAGGTGAGCCGCTGCTGTTGCGGCTTCCCGTCCGGGCCGGGGGCCACGCCCGTCAGGCGCATCTGGTTGTCCGCGAAGGTGCCGGAGAGCCGGAGAGAACTCGCCGAATTGTCGACCCAGACCTGGTTCCATTGCCGGGTGGACGCATCGAAGAAGTTGAAGCTCTGGCCGGTGCCTCCCTTGGCGCCGGTCCAGTGCTCGTGGATCAAGCAACCCTGCTCCTCCCGGGTGATGATGTTGGTCCCCGCCGGGTTCCCCTGCACCGTCACGTCCCACTGCCCGACCCAGAAGTCGAACTGACGGAATTCCGGCCCGGGGCAGCCGGAGGTGGGCGGCGCATTCTGGGCGCTGAGCCCTGCGCCGGCGAGGGCCAGCAACAGCGCGGCAGGGACTGCGCGACCAAGCAGCATGGTCGAATTCTCCAAAATGGGTAATGCCGAAGAGTCGCCTCAGGCTCACGACGCCGGCAAGGAGTTCGCCGGGGTATGGAGACTGCTCAGACCACTCTCTTACACACTCGGCGGGCCGAGAGCGCAATCCGATGACAGTCTGGTGCGCCGCCGGCCAGCATTCCCTACCTTCCGTGCATGAGCAATCGACTCGGATCGGCCGCGAGCGCCTACCTGCAGTCCGCCGCCCATCAGCCGATCCACTGGTATTCCTGGGGCGCCGACGCGTTCTCCGCCGCCCAGCGGGAGAATCGCCCGGTGCTGCTCGATATCGGGGCGGTGTGGTGTCACTGGTGCCACGTGATGGACGGCGAGTCCTACGAGGACCCCCGCCTGGCCGAGTTCCTCAACCAGAACTTCGTCTGCATCAAGGTGGACCGGGACGAGCGTCCCGACGTCGATACCCGGTATCAGCGGGCCGTGCAGGCCATGACCGGCCAGGGTGGCTGGCCGCTCACCGCGTTTCTCCTTCCCGACGGCCAGGTGTTCTACGGCGGGACCTACTTCCCGCCCGACGGGAAGTACGGCAGGCCCGGCTTTCGCGCGGTGCTGGAGCAGGTGCTCAACGTCTACCGCAACCAGCCCGAAAAGGTGGGGCAGCAGGCGGTGGCCATTCAGCGGGTGCTGGCCGAACAACTGGATGAAGCCGGCCCCGGTGAGGTCGGACCGGCCCAGCTCACGGCGGCGACCGAGCGGATCGCCCGGCTCTTCGACTTTCGCAACGGAGGCTTCGGCACCCAACCCAAGTTTCCCCACCCCGCGGCCGTGGCCTACCTGCTCCACCGCTGGCACGATGGCGACACGGCACTGGGAGAGATGATCGAACGGACCCTCGACGGCATGGCGCGCGGGGGAATTCACGATCAGCTCGCGGGCGGCTTTCATCGCTACAGCGTGGACGCGCGGTGGGTGGTTCCCCACTTCGAGAAGATGTCGTACGACAACGCCGAGCTGCTCAAGGCCTACGCGGACGGCTACGCCGCCTTTGGACACGAGCGCTGGGCCCGGGTGGCGCGCGGGATCATCGCCTGGATTCGCGAGGTGCTGGCCGATCCCCTGGGCGGGTACGGCGCCAGCCAGGACGCCGATGTGGGTCTGGAGGACGACGGCGACTATTTCACCTGGACGCTGGAGGAAGCCACCGCCGCCATCGGCGATCCGCGGGCGCTGGAGGTGACCGCGGCCTACTATGACATCGGCACGGCGGGGGAAATGCACCACCATCCCGCCAAGAACGTGCTCTTCGTGGCCGAACCGCTCGAGGCGATTTCCCGCAGGATGGGAATCAGCGAAGCGGAAGCGGCCAGGCTCCTTTCCACCGGAGAAGAGGGGCTCCGCGCCGCCCGTGCCGCACGCCAGGTACCCGTCATTGACCGGGCCCGATACACCAACTGGAACGGGATGCTCGCCGGTGCCCTCATCCGCTCGGGCCGGGTGCTGCAGGAGCCCTGGGCGCTGGACCATGGGCTCCTGACCCTCGGGCGGATCCGCAGCGAACACCCCGATCCGGCCGCGCTGAGCCACAGCACCGGTGGCATGAACGGGTTGCTGGACGACCAGGTCCAGGTGGCCCTGGCCGCCATCGAGGCGTACGAGGCCACCGGCCAGCAGGAATGGCTCCGCTGGAGCGAGTCCCTGCTCGACCGGGTGTGGCGCGATTACCTCGATCCCGAGCATGGGGGCCTCTTCGATACCAGCGCCGCCGGCGGCGAGGGGCTCCTGCCCACCAGGGCCAGGCCGGTCCAGGACACGCCCACCCCCTCGCCTAACGGAGTGGCCGCACTCGCCTCCGCGCGGCTGGCCGAGTTGACCCAGGCTCCCCGCTGGGCGGAACGGCGGGACGCCCTTGTCCGGGTCTTTGCCGGCGTGGCGCCGGAGCTCGGCGTCTTCGGCGCCACATTCCTCCTCGCGCTCGACTGGGCGGTCAGCTCCGCGGCCCATCTGGTCATCGTCGAGGGGAACGAGGCCGGACATGCGGAGCGTGCGGACTCCATGCACCGCGCCGCGTTGGGACGCTTTCTGTCCCGCCGGGTGGTCCAGCGGGTCCGGACGGGAGAGACGGGAGGCCTGCCGCCGGCCGTGGTGGCGATGGCCGGCAGCGGGGGCGGTACCCGCGCCTTTGCCTGTGTGGGCGCAAGCTGTCTCGCGCCGGCGGACAGCCCCGAGACCTGGGCCGCGCGGCTGGATGAATTGACCCGCCGTTCCGCCTGACTGAAGCTCCTCCCGCGGTCTCCTGTCCCCCGGGGCGGGCCCAGTCTGATTGAGGTTCCTGCGTGGGGGGCTTATCCTCCCGGTTGAGGCCGCCCGGGTTCCCGTTCTCCTTTTCCCCCTTCTCCATGAAGACCGCGACCATCGAAACCAGCCGAGGCACTATCGTCGCCGAGTTGTTCGACACGGAGGTGCCCAATACCGTCGCCAACTTCGAGAAGCTGGCCAACTCGAACTTCTACGACGGTATCCGGTTTCACCGGGTGATCAACAATTTCATGATCCAGGGCGGCGATCCCTACTCGAAGGATGAGAACGACCCGCGGGCAGGGACCGGCGGTCCCGGTTACAAGATCAAGTGCGAAACCGCGCTGAACACCCACAAGCATGTCGCCGGCACCCTCTCCATGGCCCACGCCGGCAAGGACACCGGTGGCAGCCAGTTCTTCATCTGCCATTCTCCCCAGAGTCATCTCGACGGCAAGCATACCGTGTTCGGCCAGGTGACCAGTGGAATGGACGTGGTCAACGCGGTCCGCAAGAACGATCAGATCGTCTCGATCCGGGTGAGCTGACCCTGCTCCTCGATTTCGCGGTTCTGGCGGACTATGCCCTCATTGACCAGCAGGGCAAGCTCTCGGTCCTCGGGCTCTTTCAGCACGTGTGGGTGCCGCACTTCCCCGCGGTGCATCCCCGAGCTCATCTGGTGCTCCGCCTGCGCGGACGGCGCACCGAGATCGGGGAGCACCGGATGCGGATCCGGTTCGTGGACGACGAGGGGAACAAACTGGTCGAGGGGGAAGGTGCGGTGCACTTCGGTGAGCCGCCGGCGGGAGTGGTGGACGTGGAAGCGGGCGCCGTCCTGGTCTTCGATCTCCCCCTGCCGCGTGCCGGCGTGTACGCCTTCGAGATTTCGCTGGACGCAGACCAGGAATACCGGGTGCCCCTCAGCGTGGGACTGATGCCCGGTGCCGCGACCGGGAGCGAGGGCGGCGGCACACTGCACTAGTTACAACTCCTTTCATGCTTATCTCATTGCAGAGCGCCATGCTTTGACAAAGTTGTGGGCGCTCCGTACTCTTGGGAGGTCTGCCCCCACGACTTCCCAGCACTACCGCACATCGCGTCCTTCCTCCTCGGAGTCTCCTCTATGCGGCGGTACCATGTTTGGCTGGCCGTCGGTGGACTGGCCGCCCTGCTTGGCGTCCCGGTTTCACTGCGCGCACAAGGGTACAGTGTCAACGAGCATGGAACATGTGCCATGGCCCGGGGCGGGACGGCAACGGCCTCTCCCTGTGCCGATGGCTCAGCCATCTTCTACAACCCGGCAGGCCTCGCCGCCCTCCGCAAGGGGCGCGGGGTTGTTTCGGTCGGGGGCACGGGCATCCTGGCAAGCGGCGGATTCAAGAATGACCTGGGCCCGGAAGACGATCTCAAGCGCAAGGTGATCCCGGTCCCCCACCTCTACTTCGCGTACGGGCTCACCGACCGCGTGGCGGCCGGCATCGGCCTGTTCGCCCCCTACGGTCTGGAGACCAACTGGGACGAAAGCGCGCAAGGCCGGTTCCGCGGCTACGAGAGCCGCATCCGCAACATCAATATCCAGCCCACCCTCGCGGTCCGGCTGCATCCCCGGATCGATTTCGGCGCCGGGTTCAACTACAACTTCTCCCACGTGCGGCTCCGCCAGCACCTGGATCTTTCCGAACAGGCGGTTCCCGCCGGGCTGTTTCCCCCCAACGTCCAGACCTTCGCCGATGTCGGTATCCTGAGCGGGACCGACTTCGCTGATGCCGATCTCCACGGCAACGGCCACAGCGTCGGGTACCATCTGGGAGTGATTTTCCGCCCGGTCGACCGGGTCTCCCTGGGCGTGCGCTACTTGAGCCGCCAGCGGAGCGAGATCAACAGCGCGACGGCGGAGTTCACGCAGATCAACACCAACATTCTGCTGGGCGGCCAGCCGCTGGATGCCCAGTTGGCGCCCCAGTTCGGCGCCGGCGCCCCGCTGGGCACCCAGAATGGCAAGACCGTGCTGCGGTTGCCGGAGCAGCTCTCCTTCGGCGCGGCGGTGGATGTGACCCCCAAGTTCCGGGCCCTGGTCGACTTGGTGACCACCAACTGGACCGTCTTCGATACCCTGGTCATCGACCTGGCGGAGGCCGGCAGAATCTCGTTGCCGCAGGACGACAAGCGGACCTGGGCCTTCCGGATCGGCGGCGAGTACGCAGTGAGCCCCAGCACGACCCTCCGCGCCGGGTACATCAACCATGGCGCTGCCGCCCCGGATCAGACGGTGACGCCGAACCTGCCGGAAGGGCCGCGCGCCGAGTTTACCGGTGGCGTGGGTACCCGGCTGGGCCAGAAGCTGCAGGTCGCGCTGGCCTATCAGTACATCAAACAGCAGGAGCGCCGTGGCCGCATCGTCTCGGATCCTGCGGTGACCAACGGGGTCTATACGTTCAACGCGCACCTGTTCGGTGCGACGTTCACCTATTCGTTCTGACCGGGAGACACACGGCCATGAAGCGCATTCACTCGGTCGCTCTTCTGCTGGCGCTCCCGCTGTTCGCCGGCTGCTATAGCGACGACTCCCTGAACCCACCCGCCACCCCACCGGTCCCCAGTGGCGGCGCCCTGTTCCAGCGCTATGTGGCGATGGGCAACAGCATCTCCGCTGGCTTCCAGTCCGGCGGGATCAACGACAGCACCCAGCAGCGCGCCTTTCCGGTCCTGCTCAGCGAGGCAGCCGGCGCCGACTTCGCCATTCCTCACCTGGTCATGCCGGGCTGCCCGTCGCCTTATACCAATAACGTCCAGCGGACCCACGTGGGCGGCATCCCCGATGCCACTTATCGTTCGATCTGCTTTGGCC
>Ga0210377_10003881_pt1 | contig 12741 bp, 13 predicted proteins | sample PLM4_65_b1redo_FD_155480 | JGI IMG/M metagenome (GOLD analysis project Ga0210377, IMG submission 155480) | Groundwater sediment microbial communities from an aquifer in East River, Colorado, USA - PLM4_65_b1 redo | ecosystem: Environmental > Terrestrial > Soil > Riparian zone | place: USA: East... | reverse complement strand
AGGTCGCGGATCGCATCCGCAGCTTTCTCGACGCAGCGCGCACCAGCGAGATCACGGTCGCGCTGCGCAAGAGCGCGAAGGTCGAGGTGCTGCTGGAGCCGCCGCGGATCACGGTGGCCGCCGAGGGACCGTCGGTCGGCCCCGCCGGCGCGCCGGTGACGATCGTGGAGTTCAGCGATTTCCAGTGCCCGTATTGCGCGCGCGCGGGAGCGGTCGTGAAGCAGATCCACGAACGCTATCCGACGCAAGTGCAGATCTTCTACCGCCACCTGCCGCTCGACCGCATCCACCCGAATGCCCGGGGCGCGGCTGAAGCGTCGGCCTGCGCCGATGCGCAGGGCCGCTTCTGGGACTACCACGACAAGCTCTTCGCCAACCAGCGCGCGCTCTCCGCCGCCAACCTCCAGGGCTACGCGAAGGAGCTCGGCCTCGAGACGGCGGCCTTCGAGCAGTGCGTGAAGGAGCGGAAGTTCCAGGCGCAGGTGGATCGCGATCTCGCCGCCGCGGCCGAGGCCGCGAGCAGCGCGGGCAAGCGCGGGCTCGGCACCCCCGCGTTCTTCGTGAACGGGATCCTGCTCACGGGCGCCAAGCCGGCCGAGGACTTCTACCGCCTGATCGACGCCGAGCTCGCGCGCGCCGGAGCGCCTCCGGCCGCACCGGCGGAGCCGGCGGAGCCGGCGGCGGGGTCCTAGCTCGGTTGAACTCCGCTCGCCTGCGGCTCGCTGCGCGCTTCGCTTGCGCGCGCTCCGCTGGCTAGAGCGATTCGATCCGCTCGAGCAGCTCGTCGCGGTGGGCGGCCATGCGCTCGGGCGTGCCGGCCTCGAGGTTGAGGCGCAGCACGGGCTCGGTGTTCGATGGCCGTAGATTGAACCACCAGTCCGGGTACGAGACGCGCAGTCCGTCGAGGTGCGAGATCTCGGGCGCGCCCGCGTGCTCGGCCTCGATCGCGGCGAGCACGCGCGGGATGTCCTTCACCGTGCGGTTGATCTCGCCGCTCGCCGCGTAGCGCCGGAGCGGCGCCACCAGCTGCGAGAAGGGGCGCCGCTCCTCGCCGAGCAAGTCGAGCACCGCCACGAACGCGGCGATCCCGTCGTCCGCCACCAGCGTCTCCGAGAAGCGGAAGTACATGTGGCCCGACAGCTCGCCCGCGAAGATCGCGCCCACCTCGCGCATGCGAGCCTTCACGAAGGAGTGGCCCACGCGACACATCTCCGGGACACCACCTGCCGCCGTGATCTCCTCCGCGGTGACACGGCTCGAGCGCAGATCGTAGAGCACGCGCCCGCCCGGTCGCCGGCGCAGCTGCCGTCGCGCGAGCAGCGCCGTGAGCAGGTCGGAGGAGATCGGCTGCGCCTGATCGTCGATGAACACGGCCCGGTCCGCGTCGCCGTCGAAGGCGACGCCGAAATCGGCGCGCGTCCGCCGCACCGCCTCACGCACGTCGCGCAGGTTCTCTAGCTTGAGGGGGTCCGCTTCGTGGTTCGGGAACGAGCCGTCCGGCTCGAAGTAGAGACGCGTGACCTCGAGAGGCAGGCGTTCGAGCAGGGGCACGAGCCCCACCCCCGCCATCCCGTTCCCGCAGTCGATCGCGACCCTCAGGCGGGGCGTCGCGCCGCCGACGCGCAGCACGTGGTCGACGTAGGCGTCACGCACGTCGGCGCGCTCGACGCTGCCCCGGCGCGCCGCCGGCGGGTCGCTTGCGATGCTGCCGGCGAGGCGCTCGATCTGCTTCAGACCGCTCGCCTCGCCGATCGGAATCGCGTGCTCGCGGCAGAGCTTGAAGCCATTGTACTGCGCCGGATTATGGGAGGCGGTGAGCATGATTCCGCCGCCCGCGCCGAGATGCTCGACGCCGAAGTAGAGCATCGGCGTGCAGACCAGACCGAGATCGACGACCGAGACGCCTTCGTCGATGACACCGCCCAGCAATGCCTCGAAGAGCTCCGGAGAGCTGCGCCGAGCGTCGCGCCCGATGACGATGCGCGGCGTGCGCAGGAAGCGCGCGGCGGCGCGTCCGATCCGCCGCGCCGCGGCCGCGTCGAGCTCGTCGGGCACGACGCCGCGGATGTCGTAGGCCTTGAAGATCGGCATGGCCGGCAAGGTAGACGCTCCCCTGGGGTGCTACCATGAGCTCGCCTGATCCCGAAGCGAACGGCGATCAGGCGGTGCGATTCTGCACTGATGCGAGGTCGGGTATGTTCGGCATCGGCACGACCGAGCTTCTGATCATCCTCGGGATCGTGGTCGTCCTCTTCGGTGCCCGTCGTCTCCCGGAGCTCGGCTCCGGAGTCGGTCAGGCGATCCGCAACTTCAAGACCGGTCTCGCCAGCAAGGACGAGATCGACGTGACCCCGAAGAAGGAAGAGGTCCGCGAGGGCAAGCAGGGATCCTGAAGGGATCCGGGCCGCCTTCACTGGCCGGACGGAAGTCCGCCCGCGGTGGCCAGCGGCGCGCTTCTTCCCGGCGCGAGCGGCTCGAGCACGAAGCGCGACGCGGACAGGGGAACGACTCCCACCACCGCCTCGAATGCGAGGCTCTGCCCCGGCTGGATCACCTCGACGGCGAGGGCGAGACCGCCCTCCGCCTGGCGGGCCTGCAGACCCCTCGGATCCGCCTCGCGCAGCTCCCGTTCCAGAAGCACCGGGCCCGCGGCGGCGGGCTCACCCGGGAGGCGGGTTCCGTTCGCATCGAGCAGCCGCACGCCGATCCGCGTCCCCAGCGCCGCGGGCTCGGCGGCCGGATTCGCGAGACGACCCGAGACGACGAACAGCGCGCCGGAGACCGCATTTTCGACCCAGCGTCCCGAGATCTCCTGGGCTTCGAGCCCGGCAATCGGCTGCGTGCCGAGACCCGCTTCCGCCTCCGGGGCGATCGCCGGCGCGAGCGTGACGATCGCCACGATCGAGAACAGGATCGCGGTCGCGCTCCACCCGAGCCCGTGTCCCATGCGTGCGATCCAGGCGAGCACGACCGAGGGCTCGGAGGGTGGAGTCCATTCGGCCACCGGTGGTGCGAGGACACCCAGCCGCGCGGCGACGGCCGAATCGCGAGTCGTCTCGGGGGCAGCGGCCTCCGACTCCAGGGACTCGCCCAGATCCGCGCTCGAAGGCGGATCGTCGGCGAGCAGATCCCAGCTCTCGGGGCTCCCCAGATCCTCCTCCTCGGCACCGAGGTCCGGGGCCGCCACGGCCGCGGGCTGGTTCCGGCGTGCGCTCGGCGCTACCGCCGTGCGCGGCGCGGAGCGAGAGCCGAGCAGGTCGTCGATCGCCTCGCGCGCGGCGTCCTCGACCTCGCCGGCTTCGCTCTCGCCGGACAGATCTCCGCCCAGGGGCGCCTTGTTGAACTCCCAGTCGCTCTCGCTCGTGGGGTCGTCCGAGTCCTCGAAGTCCGAGTCGAACCCGGCGGAAGGCGCCGACAAGTCCTCGGTCGGAGCCGGCGCCGGCGGCGCTTGCGCATCCAGGGCGTCCTGCGCCGCGCGATCGACGCGTCCGAGATCGGGCGCCTCCCCGGGCGGCTCGATGAAGAAGGCATGCTTGCAGCGCGAGCAGCGCACGCGGACACCGCCGGGCGGAACCTTGGCGTCGTCGAGATGAAACTGCGTCGCGCACTGTTCGCAGGTGACGATCAACGGGCCCCTCCCGCCGCGCCGGCGCGAAGCCCTGTGCTAGGGTCGCGCCGGTTTTCGGCCGTTCTGACGTTTCGGAGCCGCCGACGCTCCGCTTGAGACCCGGCGGCGCCTCCGCGGGCGCCTCTGCGCGCGGAGGGCCCGTGACACCGCTGCGCCCTGCCTCGCTGCTCGAGCGCCGGCTCGTGATCGTGACCGGCAAGGGGGGCACCGGGAAGACGACCGTGGCCGCGGCCCTGGCGGTCGCGGCGGCCGGCGCGGGCCGGCGCGTGCTGCTCGTCGAGGTCGGGCGCGACGAGCAGATCCCGTCGCGGTTCGCGCCCGGCGGTCCCCCCGCCGGCTACACCGGCCGGGAGGTCCATCCCGGCATCACGGCGATGCGGATCGATCCCTTCGAGGCGCTCGGCGAGTACTTGGCGCTGCAGCTCGGCGTGAGCGCGCCGGTCGCGCTGGTGCTGCGCAACCGCGCCTTCCGACAGCTGATGGAGGCGGCACCCGGCTGGCGCGAGCTGATCACGCTCGGCAAGGTCTGGCATCTGGAGCAGATGCGGCAGTCGCCCGGGCGCGCGCGCTGGGACCTGATCGTGGTCGACGCGCCCGCGACCGGGCATGGTGTCAGCTTCCTCTCGGCGCCCCGGGTGGTGGTCTCCGCGCTGCGCGCCGGCCCGCTGCGCCGCCATGCCGCGCAGGTCGAAGCCCTGATCGAGGATCCGGTGCGGACCGCGCTGCTGCCGGTCTCCCTGGCCGAAGAGCTGCCCGTGCGTGAGACCGAGCAGCTGATCCTAAAGGTCAAGAGCGACGTGGGCATCAGCATCGACCGCGTGGTCGTGAACGCCGTGCTGGCGCGACCTTTTCCGGCCGGTCTCGACGACCTCGACGAGCGCCTGCGCCGCCTGCCCGAGGCCGCGCCGCTGGGTGCCCTCCCGGCGCCGGGCGTGCTGGCTGCCTGCGCTGCCCACCTGCGCGCGCGCTGGGAGCTGCACGAGCACTGGGCGAAAGCGCTCGCGGCGTCGATCGGCCTGCCCTGCGTCCGACTGCCCTATCTCCCGGAAGGCGTGGAGGGTCCGGCGAGCCTGGCGCGGCTCGGCGCGGCGCTGCTCGGGGACACACCCGCCGAGGCGGCATGAACGCCGCGGGCTTCGCGCAGGCATCGTTGCTCCGCCCTCGCATCGCCGTCTGTGTGGGATCGGGCGGCGTCGGCAAGACCACGGTCGCCGCGGCGTTCGCGCTGGAGGCGGCGCGGCGCGGCCGCCGGGCGCTGGTGCTGACGATCGACCCGGCGCGGCGTCTGGCCGACGCGCTGGGCGTGGGCGCGCTCGGCAATCAGCCAGAGGCGCTTCCGCGGGAGGCGCTGGCAGCTCTCGGGGTGCCGCCCGAGGGCAACCTCTCCGCGCTGATGCTCGACATGAAGCGGACCTTCGACGACCTGGTCGAGCGCTTCGCCGACACCCCGGAGACCCGCACGCGCATTCTCCAGAACCCGATCTACCAGCACGTCTCGGAGGCGCTCGCGGGAAGCATCGAGTACTCGGCGATGGAGAAGGTCTACGAGCTGGATGCGCAGCGCGCCTACGACCTGATCGTCGTCGACACGCCGCCTTCCCAGCACGCGCTCGACTTCCTGGAAGCCCCCCAGCGCCTGGTCGAATTCCTCGACAGCCGGATCGTGCACATGCTGATCCACCCGGCATTCGCGGCGGGCCGGCTGGGCTTTCGTCTGTTCCAGCGCGGTGCGCGCCGGGTCCTCCAGATCCTCGAGCGGATCAGCGGCATCGGATTCCTCGAGGACGTGTCCGAGTTCCTGCTCGCCTTCGAGGGCATGAGCGAGGGCTTCCGCCAGCGGGCGAGCGGTGTGCGGGCGTTGCTGCTGGGACGCGAGACGGCGTTCGTGTTGGTCGCCGGCGCCGGCCGCGACTCGATCGAGCAGGCGCTCGCGCTGCGCGAGAGGCTCGCCGGCTTCGGGGCTTCGCTCACGGGCGTGCTGGTCAACCGCGTGCGGGTATGGCCGGGAGGCGGCTCGCCGCCGGACCTCAGCGGCGCCGAGGGCTCGCTCGGCGCGCTCGCCGCGGCGTTCGCGGCGCGCGAGGGCGCCGGCTTCCCGGCGCAGGCCGCGGCGCGGGCGGCGCTGGACGCGGCGGCGGGATACGCTGGATTCGTGCGCCGCGACGCGCGCGAGACCGCAGCGCTGCGCGGCGCCGTCGAGAAGCAGGGCAGCTACTGGGGAGCGATCCCCGAGCTCCCGGGCGACGTTCACGATCTCGCGGGGCTCGCGCGCATCGCAGGCGCGATCTTCGGGAGCCAGGCCGATTCGGGAAGGGAGGCGCCGCGTGCCGGAGAACCGCATGGACGAGCCGCGCCCGCCTGAACGTCCGCGGGCGACCCGCGGCGCGCCGGCCGATCTGGCGGAGGCTCTTTCGCGCGCGCGTCAGCACGCGCGCAGCTCCGCATCGGAAGCGCTCCTCGCCATACACGCGCTGCTGGATGCGGCGGCGCTCGCCACCAGCGGCCTCCCCTCCGACGCGAGCCGCCTGCTCGCGCCGCTCGCGCAGCTGCTCGAGAGTCTCGCCCAGGGGCTCGCGCCCGATGCCGATGCGATGTCGGCCCCGCTGCTGGCTGCGCTCGCGGACGCGCTGGATGCGGAGATCGCGCGCTGGGAGGCGCGCGGCCGCGACGACGCCGAGGCCCGCGCCGTGCTGCGAGCATTTCTCGGCGTGCGCGAGCTGCTGTGGGAGCTCGGCCTGCGCCGCCGCGAACACGCATCGCAAGAGACCGGCGCGGCGTCCAGCGGCTCGGGTGCCGACGCGGGGCCGCGTGCACCGCGCCCGGTGCGGCGTCGCCCCCGCGTCCAGCGCGTTCCGGTGCAGGGCTGACCACCCCCGGCGCCTGAGCTAGCGTGCCCCTGCTGCGGCGCCACGCGCGGCACGGCGAGGACCCCCACCCGCATGACCGTCCTGATCAAGCGCTACGCGAACCGCAAGCTCTACAACACGCAGACCAGCCGCTACATCACGCTCAAGGGCATCGCCGAGCTGATCGACGCGGATGAAGACGTGCGGGTGATCGACAACGAGACCGGCGAGGACATCACCTCGGTCGCGCTCTCGCAGATCCTGGTCGACAGCGAGCGCGAGGGGCGGCGCGCCTCGCGCCCCCTGCTCTCGGGGCTGCTCCAGCGCGGTGGCGACGCGCTCTACGGCGCGCTGCGACGCAGCGTCGGCGATGCCTCGGAAGGCATCGGCGAAATCCAGCGCAACGTGCGGCGGCTGGTGCGCCGCCGCGAAGACGAGAGCGGCGGGATCGGCGATTGGATCTCGCAGGGCACGCCAGACATCGAGCACATCCTGCACAACGCGGTCGAGCGCGTCTTCAAGCTGCTCGACCTGCCGCGCCGCTCCGACATCGAGGCGCTGAGCCGCAACCTCGACCGTGTGGCGAGCGCGATCGAGGCGCTCGAGCGAAGCCGCTCGGAGAGCGCCCCGGCAGTCCCGCCGGTGCCGCGCCCCCCGAAGCCGATCGACTAGCGCGTCGCTCTTTCTTCAACCCCAGACCGACTCGCGCTCCGCCAGGCCGACGTCCACCAGCCCCTGGATCTGGGCGCGCAGGTCCTCGGTCAGCCGGGAGATCAGCAGCTCGTCGGCGGACGAGTCCGGGGACAGGTGGGCGAGCGAGAGCGGCTCGCCGATCCGGATCACCCACTTGGTCGGCAGCGGCAGGAAGCCGAGCGGGCCCAGCAGCGGAAAGGTCGGGGTCACGGGCAGGAAGGGAAGGCCCACGGCGCGCGCCGGCGTGGTCCACTTGAACAGGATCGGGTGCGCCTCCTCGGCGCCCACGATGCCCACCGGCAGCAGCGGAACGCCGGTCTCGATCGCGAGACGCAGCACGCCGCCGCGACCCAGTCTTTTGAGCCGATAGCGCTCCCGGAAGACCTTGGCCGCCCCCTTCACGCCCTCGGGAAACGCGATCACGAATCGTTTGCTTTCGATCAGCCGCTGGGCGTTCTCGCGGCAGGCGCGCACCCCGCCCAGGCGCGCCAGGTAGGACTGCACGAAGGGCAACGTGATCAGCCAGTCTGCCACGAAGAAGCGCGGGCGCTCGCCGCTCGGGTGCGAGCGCTCGATCCCGTGCGCCAGCATCAGGCCGTCGTAGGGCAGCAGACCGGAGTGGTTCGCGACCAGCAGGCAGGGGGCGGTGGCCGGCAGGTGCTCGACCCCGGCCAGGCTCACGCGCCAGTACTGGTCGTACAGGAAGTCGAGCACGGGCCGCGCCCTGCTCAGCACCACCTCGTCCATCCCGAACTCGTCCACCTCCCCGGAGCGCTCGCTCATGCCGAAGGTGCCGAAGCGGCGACGCAAGCTTGCGTAGAGAGCGTCCCAATCGACCGCGGCGCGGGCCGGCTCGCCGTCGTGGCCGGGGAAGCGCACGCGAATCTCGCGGCGCAGCGCCTCCAGGGCCTGCGTCAGATCGTCGCCGGGCTCGGGCTCGCGCGGCTCGTCCAATCCGTTCTCCCCTAGCGGTAGCGCCGCATCCGGCGCGCCGAGATGAAGGAGATCCAGGCCTCCTTGGTGGTGTAGACCGGCTCGCCGAAGGCCTCCCAGCCGCGGCGCCCGTCGGCGACCCACAGGTAGCGCAGATAGTCGTAGAACCCCGCCGGCGGATCGCCCGTCTGGGTCTGCGACGGGTAGTAGGCCATGCGATAGAGCAGCGGCGCCGGGAGCGGCAGGATCCGCTTGCCTCCCTGGCGCAGCAGGGTCGAGAGCGGAAGCACGCCCTGCGCGACCACGTTGAAGACGCCGGGGTGGGGAGCGAGCGTCGCGCGCTCGAACGCCCACAGGCAGTCCTCCTCGTGCACGAACTGCATCAGCGGGTCGTAGCCGAGCAGCATCGGCACGACCGGGAGCGAGAAGTAGCGCACCACCGGATCCCAATGGGTCGGACCCAGGACCCAGCCCGTGCGCAGCACGGTCACCTCGGTGTCGGGATGGCGCGCCCGCCAGCCGGCGAGCAGCGTCTCCATCTCGACGCGGTTCTGCACCGAGTGCGCGTCCGGGTGACCGCGCAGCGGATGTCGCTCGGTGAGGAAGTTCGGATTGTCCGGCCGAGGTCCGTAGAGCATCGTGCTCGATGCGACGACCAGGCGCTTCACCTTCGCGGCGGCGCAGGCGTTCATCACGTGGAGGCTTCCGATCGTCTCGAGCTCGTGATCGAATTCGGTGTCGGAGGTGGGCTGCGTGAGGAAGGCCGCGTGCACCACGGCGTCGACCCGCTCGCGCACCAGCAGCTCCGCGACGCGGTTGTCGGCGGTGGGCTCGGTGAGGTCGATGCGATGGAAGCGGACCCGCCCGTCCAGACGAAACGGCCGCCGCTGGTCGAGGCCGACCACGCGCAGCTCCGGAAGACGCGCCAGCAGGCGTTCGACCAGGCCGCGGCCGATGCTGGTGCCCAGCCCGGTGATGGCGACGACGCCCGGTGAGCTCATCTCACTCCACTCCACGCCCTGGCGTCCCGCTGCCTGGCTGCCTCGCTGCCGGCGGGGCGCTCGGATAACATGCTCCGTCATGGCCGTGCCGCGGGCAACCGGCGTGGTGGTGGACCGCCGCTACCGCGATCACCGCGGGCCGGGCGGCCATCCGGAGCGCCCCGAGCGGCTGGCCGCCGTCGAGCGCGCCATCGACGCCCATCGCGCGCAGCTGGTCGAGATCCCGGCCCGCCCTGCCAGCGATGAGGAGATCCTGCGCGTGCACGGCGCCGGCCACCTCGCGCAGATCGCGCAGGCCGTGCGCCGCGCGCCAGGGTACCTCGACCCCGACACCTACGTCTCCGCCGAGAGCCTCGAGGTGGCGCGGCTGGCCGCCGGCGGCGCGATCGACCTGGCGCGGCAGGTGGCGAGCGGGCGCCTGCGCACGGGCCTCGCCGCGGTGCGGCCCCCCGGCCACCACGCGGAGGCCGGCCGGCCGATGGGCTTCTGCCTCTTCAACAACGTCGCGATCGCCGCGCGCGCGCTACAGGCGGAGGACGGCGTGGGGAGGATCCTGATCCTCGATTGGGACGTCCATCACGGGAATGGCACCCAGCACAGCTTCGACGAGGATCCCACGGTGCTCTACGCGTCCACCCACCAGTTCCCGTACTACCCGGGAACGGGCGCGGCCGGCGAGGAGGGGCACGGCAAGGGGACGGGCTTCACGCTGAACGTGCCGCTGCCCGCTGGCTGCGGCGACGAGATCTACCTGGGCGCGCTCCAGCGACTCCTGGTTCCCGTCACTGAAAAGTTTCACCCCGAGTTGATCCTGGTGTCGTGCGGATTCGACGCGCACGCCGACGATCCGCTGGCGGCGATGCAGGTGAGCGGCGCGGGCTTCCGCGGCATGACCGCGATCGTGCGCGCGCTCGCGGAGACCTGCTGCGCAGGCCGCGTCGCCTTCGTGCTGGAGGGCGGCTACGCGGCGAGCGGCCTGTTCGAGGGCACGCAGGCGCTTCTCGAGGTGCTGACGGCGGCCGCCGCCCCGCCGCCGCCCGCCACGGTCGAAATGGTGCGCGGAGGCGTGCTCGAGGCCGTGGTGGGACGCGTGGCCCAGGTCCACCGCGGCCGTCATCCGGGCCTCGGCGCCCCCTGATCCATCCAAACATCGTTTTGAATCGCGGACCAGCCCGCTGCATCTTGTAGTGAGCCCGCCCGCCTACCGCGATATCTAGGGCCGCTCTGGTCCACGAGATTTTTTTTTTGCTCGAGCGAAAAATTCTTGTTGCCGTACGCAGTCGAGTGGTTTAAAAGTGTGCCGCAGTGGGGATTGGTGGGGAAAAGTGGTAAATCCGAACCACCCGAGCAGAGGCTCCGCTGATGTTCCGAGGCCGGTTCGTACACACCATGGATAGCAAGGGTCGCGTCAGCATTCCGTCGGGGTTTCGAGTGGAGCTTCAGCGTCGCAGCGAGCGGGCACCGATCCTGACCAACGCGGACGAATACCTGGTCCTCTACCCCTACGAAGACTGGTGCCAATACGAGCAGCAGATCGTCGGGCGTTCCTCCTTCGATCCGGACGCGCAGGCCTACGCCCGGATGATGATCTCCGGCGCGTCGGAGTGTCCGATCGACGCCCAGGGAAGGATCCTGGTGCCGCCGGTGCTTCGAGAGTACGCCCGGCTCGAGCGCGAGGCGATCTTCGCCGGCGTCGGGCCCCGGATCGAGCTCTGGGACAAGGTGCGTTTCGACGCGAACCTGCAGAAGACGCAGGCGCGGTACCTCGAGATCTCTTCGGCGATGGCAAAGCTGGGCACGCAGCAGGCTTGAGGGTAGGGGACCGGAGGAGAAGATCTCCTCCGGGCGAGAGGTTGGGGTGTCCCCGGAGTATCTCTTCGCGGTGGGCGGGGCGTTACTGGGGGGGACAAACCGTTCCCGGGAAGTTCGATGCTCCGGGGCACCCCAGCGTCTTTCGGAATCCAGCGACCCTGCCGAGGGGGTGACGGCAGGAGGCGCTGGGTTCCCGTGGTCGAACCGTTCGCGCACCAACCCGTCCTGCTCGCGGAATCCCTCGAGCTCCTGGCCCTTCACCCGGGCGCCGTCGTGGTGGACGGCACGGTGGGAGGCGGCGGCCACGCGGCCGCCATCCTCGAACGCACCGCACCCGACGGGCGTCTGATCGGATTCGACATGGACGATGACGCGCTCGAAGCGGCGCGCCGGAGCCTGCTTCCCTTCGGCGACCGGGTGCAGCTGGTGCGCGCTTCCTTCCGCGAGCTGCGCGGGGAGCTCGCCGCTCGGAGGTTGCCTCGGGTCGACGCCGTGCTGCTCGACCTCGGCGTCTCCTCGCACCAGCTCGACGCTCCCGCCCGCGGCTTCCGCTTCGCGGAGGCCACCGCCGCCCAGACGCCGCTCGACATGCGCATGGACCGGCGCAGCCCCGTCACCGCCGCCGAGATCCTCCGCACCAGGTCGGCCGAAGAGCTCGAGGCGATCTTCCGCGAAGGAGCGGAGCTGCCAGGAGCGGCCCGCCTGGCGCGCCGGCTAATCGAGGCCCGCCAGCGCGCCCCGCTCGCGACCACACGCGACCTGCTCCGCGCGATCGAGGCCGCGCGCGTGGGCGGCGGCCGGCGCCACCACCCCGCGACGCTCGTCTTCCAGGCGCTGCGGATCGCGGTCAACGACGAGCTCGGGGCGCTTCGCGAGGGACTCGACGCTGCGATTCTCGCACTCCGTCCGGGCGGGCGGCTGGTCGTGATCGCCTACCACTCGCTCGAGGACCGCTGCGTCAAGCACCGCTTCCGGGAGGCCGAGCGCGGTTGCACCTGCCCGCCGCGCATCCCCGTATGCGTCTGTGGGGGCGTGCCCCTCCTGCGCGTGCTGACGCGCCGGCCGCTGCGACCGGATCCGGCCGAGATCTTTGATAACCCGCGGGCCCGCTCGGCCCGCCTGCGCGCCGCCGAGCGCATCGCCGAGGCCGCGTGAGCGCCGCGCACCCGCTCCGCGCCTGGTCGAGCCGCGTGGCCGGTTGGCTGGGGCCGCCGCGCACCCGCCGTCCCGCGCGGGCGCGCGCCGATCTCGTGGGCCGCGACTTCGCCCAGTCGCGCAGCACCGGCAGGCGCTGGCCCGGCGGATTCCCCGCGCTGCTCGCGGGCGTCCTGCTCGCCGCCCTCGCGCTCGCTGCGCTCCGCGTCGACCTGATCCGCGTCCGCTACGGGCTGGGGCAGGCGATGCGGGAGGAGAAGGAGCTGCTCGAGCAGGACCGCACGCTGCGGGCGCAGGTCGGAAGCCTACGCGACCCGATCCGCCTGGCGCGCCTCGCGCCCCGCTACGGGCTCGCTCGCCCCGCTCGTGTGCTCGAGCTCTCCCCCGGCCCCGCGCCGGACCGGCGCCCATGAGATCGCCGGACGTGCGGGTCGCCGCCCGGCGCGTCGCCATCGCGCGCAGCGTGCTGCTGCTCCTCTTGGGCGTGCTCTGCGCCCGTGCGGCGCACCTCGCCGTCGACGAACGCGGCGCGCGGCGCGGGCTGGTGCAGACGGCGAACGCGGTGACCCTGCCGGCCGAACGCGGCGCGGTCTTCGACCGCGACGGCACGCCGCTCGCCCTCTCGATCGACGCGCCCTCGGTCTACGCCATCGCAGGCGAGCTGCGCGACGTG
>Ga0210377_10003880_pt1 | contig 12744 bp, 8 predicted proteins | sample PLM4_65_b1redo_FD_155480 | JGI IMG/M metagenome (GOLD analysis project Ga0210377, IMG submission 155480) | Groundwater sediment microbial communities from an aquifer in East River, Colorado, USA - PLM4_65_b1 redo | ecosystem: Environmental > Terrestrial > Soil > Riparian zone | place: USA: East... | reverse complement strand
CACGACCAACCCCAGCACGCCGGCGAAACCGGTCGCCGTCTTGAGCAGCCGCTGCGATACCTCGATTGCTTTCGAGGCACCGGAGCCTGGCGGCACAACGACGACGGTCCACTTCCGCTCGGACATGAGTCGGCCTTGTTGGTTGAGTGCTAGTGTCGGCTGCTAGTTGGAAAAGCTGTGCCCGTCCGGGATACCCAACTGGTACTCCCGAGGGGCGGGATAACATGCCCCTCGTTCGGGGAGGTGTCAAGTGCAGTTTATCACGTTCAAGTCCTTGACTGTCAAGGATTTGGTGGGGGTGGCTTGGGGAACATACCCTCCGGTTTTCGGACTTTCGCCGTGGCGGGATTCGGTCGTTCGGCCCGGCTCCAGCCCTGGGCCACCGATGCATCCTGCCCGAGGTACTGCCAAAGCTCCTGAGCCTTGCCCGGCATGAACGGGCTGGCCAGTACACTCAGCCTGACCAGGCACCGCGCCAGCGCGGCCAGCGCGGCATCCAGCTCAGCGGCTTTCTCCTGCTTGGCGAGGCTCCAAGGAGCCGTCTGCACGATGTACTGGTTAGCCGAAGTGACGAGTCCCCACGCCGCCTCGGCTCCGCCCTTCAGGTCGAACCCATCCATGGCGCGCACATAACCGGCGACGGCGGCGGCTCCCGCCTCATCGAGCGGCGTGGCGGGGCCCGCCGGCACGACGCCGCCCCGGTATTTCTCGATCATCGCCAGCGAGCGGGAGGCCAGATTGCCGAGCCCGTCGGCCAGGTCGGAGAGATAGCGTTCGTCGAAGCGCTCCCAGGTGAAATTCCCGTCGGCGGCGAAGCCCACTTCGCGGAGCAGGAAGTAGCGGAGCGCATCCGGACCATGGCGGCTGATCGCCTCACGGAGATCGAGCCGGACGCCGGCGCTCTTGGAGAAGCGATCCCCGCCGTAGTAGATGAAGCCGTGGGCCCAGACCCGCTCGGGAATCTCCTCGCCGGCGGCGTGGAGCATGGCCGGCCAGATCACACAGTGGAACCGGGTGATGTCCTTCCCGATCACGTGCAGCTGGGCCGGCCAGGTTGCTCCCGAGCCGGGAAAATCCGCGGCGGTCCAGTAGTTGGGCAGGGCATCGAACCAGACGTAGGTGGTCTGGGTCTCTCCGTCGCTGGTGGGGCGGGGGAAGGGCACGCCCCAGCTGAACCGGCTCCGGCTGGCCGAGACATCCTCAAGTCCCTGGCGGAGCAGGCCCAGGATCTCGTTGCGGCGGGTGTCGGGCTGGACGAAGTCGGGCCGCCGCTCCATGAGATCCTGGAGGAACTGCTGGTAGCGCGACAGCCGGAAGAACCAGTTGCGCTCCTCCACCCACTCGAGTGTGCGGGTGGGGTGGAGCACGCACTTCCCGTCGACGATCTCCGCCTCGGGCTTGAACGACTCGCAGCCTACGCAGTACCAGCCGGCGTAACTCCGCTCGTAGAAGTCGTCAGGATTCTTCGCGAAGATCTTCTCGATCAGCCGGCGCACGCCGGCGTGATGCTCGGGCGCGGTGGTCCGGATGAACTGATCGTTGGAGATGCCGAGCTCCGACCAGGTGCGCTGGAAAACCGCGGCGACTTCATCGACCAGCGCCTTGGGGGTGATTCCCCGCTCGGCTGCCGTCTGGGCCACCTTCTGCCCATGCTCGTCCATGCCGACGAGGAACCAGACGTCGTCGCCCCGGAGCCGCCGGTACCGCGCGATGCAATCCGCGCCCAGCTTCTCGAAGGCGTGACCCATGTGAGGGTCGCCGTTTGCGTAGTCGATGGCAGTTGTGATGAAGAACCGGCCCACTCACGCCTCTGGGGCTGGAGATGAACCCGGGGTACCACCGCCGCCCTGACCGCCGCGCCCGCGCCGCCCGCGCCGGCGCCGGCGGGAGCGCTTCTGGCCCTCGGCGGGACTCTGTGAAGCGGCGGCCCTGTCGTCGGCGGGTGGCGCGGGCGCCGCAGGCGGTGTCGCTGCCTCGGGCCTGACTTCCGGGCGGGCCGTCGCCGCGGGGCGCTCGGGCCGGTCGGGACGCTGACGCCGCTCCGGCGCAGGCCCGCGGCGATCGGGCTCGCGCCGCGGCTGAGGTGGGGCCCCCGGAGCCGGCCGGCGCTGGACAGGCTCGGCGGAAGCGACCGCTGCGGACGGGCCGGCCGCGGCCGCGGTCTCGATCTCCTCCTTGAGCTGGACCAGCGAGATGATCCGGGGGCCGTGCTCCTCGCTCCGGAGGAAGACCCGCTCGCGGAAGATGTCTACCGCGACGACTTTCTCCTTGCCGAGCGAGGTGTCGAGCGCCTTGCCCTCGCGCGGGAAGCGGCGCCGCGAGGCGACATAGAACTCATGCTCGTACTTGAGGCAGCAGAGCAGGCGGCCGCAGCCCCCGGAGATCTGGGCGGGATTGAGCGAGAGGTGCTGATCCTTGGCCAGCGCGAGGCTGACGGGGGAGAGATCCTTGAGCCAGCTGGAGCAGCAGTATTCCCGCCCGCAGCGCCCGACCCCGGTGAGTCGGGCGGCCTCGTCCCGGACGCCGATCTGGCGGAGCTCGATCCGGGTGCGGAAGAGACTCGCGAGATCCCGGACCAGGGCCCGGAAGTCGACCCGCTTCTCGGCGGTGAAGTAGATGCTCAGCTTGGCGCGGTCCCACTGCCACTCGGCGTCGCTGACCTTCATGTCGAGCTTGTGCTGGCGGACCTTCTCCAGCACCTGGCGCCGCACGTTCTCCTCCGAAATCCGGAGCTCATTGGAGAGGCGGATGTCTTCCTGCGTGGCTCTTCGCAGCACTGAGCGCAGTGAGGAGACGGTCGGGATGGGCGAGACGATCGACTCCTCGGAGGCGGACAAGGCGGGCGGGGCGGACAGGGCGGGCAACTCATCGGAGGGCAACGAATCCTGCTCTACGTTGAGTACGTCCGCCTTGTCCGCCTTGTCCGCCTTGTCCGCCCCGCCCGCCTCTTCCGACGCTACCGCCTTCCCTCCCGCCGCGCTCTCGTGGATTCCCTCGCCCACGGCACAGCTGGTACACCCACCCCCGCACTTCTTCTCCGCCGCTTCGCCCGCGGTGTGGATCCGGCCGAAATCCTGGCCGCGATCCAGCTCGACCACGACCGCTTCCCGGAGCCGGAGCGGATCCTGATCGTCGGGCCAGTGGAAGAAGTCGCGCCGAGTGCCCTTGAACCGTACTTCGACAGTCTGCGGCATCAGGCTTCGGTGTACGCGCCCATCGCGGCATACTTGTCCGCGCGGCGGCGCACCAGCTTCTCCGGGCGGACTTTGCGGAGCTCGTTGACGTGGCGGATCAGCGCTTCACGGAGCGCCTCGCCGGTGGCATCGGGATCGAGATGGGCGCCGCCCATCGGTTCCTTGATGATCTCGTCCACCAGCTTGAAGCGGAGCAGGTCCTGGGCGGTGAGCTTGAGGGCGTCGGCCGCGCGCTCGCGCTGGCTGGCGTCCTTCCACAGGATGGCCGCGCAGCCTTCGGGAGAAATCACCGAGTAGACCGAGTTCTCGAACATCAGGATCCGGTCGGCCACGCCAAGGGCCAGGGCGCCGCCCGACCCTCCTTCGCCGATCACCGCGGCGACGACCGGCGTGGGGAGGGCGGCCATCTCCAGGATATTCCGGGCCAGCGCCTCGGACTGTCCCCGCTCCTCCGCACCCAGCCCGGGGTAGGCGCCGGGGGTGTCGATGAGGGTGATGACCGGCGCGCTGAACTTGGCCGCCAGCTTCATGAGGCGGAGCGCCTTGCGGTAGCCTTCCGGATGGGCCATGCCGAAATTGCGCTTCAGGTTCTCCTTGGTGTCCCGCCCCTTCTGATGGCCGATCACCATCACCGACATCCCGGCAATCCGGGCCCAGCCGCCGACGATGGCCGGGTCATCCCGGAACGAGCGGTCGCCGTGCAGCTCCACGTAGTCGGTGAAGATCGTGCTCAGGTAGTCCAGCGGATACGGACGCCGGGGGTGACGGGCCACCTGTACCCGCTGAATCGGCGACAGGCTGCTGTAGATGTCCTGCCGGAGGGAGGTGAGCCGCACCTGCAGCAGGCGCGCCTCCTCCGCGACATCGAAGCCTTTTTCCTCGCCCAGCTTCTGCAGATCCTCGATCTGCCGCTCCAGCTCGAGCAGGGGCTTTTCGAAGTCGAGGGCGTAGTTGGAGGCCATGTGGGATCCTTGTAGGGTCGGTCTTACGGGGGCTATGGGCTATGGGCTATGGGCTAACACGGGTCCGGTGACTGGCGAGTGGCGTCTCGTGCACCGAAGCCTCAGCCCATAGCCCATAGCCCATAGCCTTCATGCTTTCACAAACGCCACGGCATCCTGCCCCAGCAGTTGCCGCAGGCCCTGCACCAGCTCCTGGTCGGGGGCGACGCGAAGGCGACGGGAACGGGCCCGGAGACGCTCGCCATTCCCGTCGCTCCATTCAATATAGAGCGGGGCCGGACCGGGGTGCCGGGAGCAGAGGGCCACGGCCTGCTCCAGGGCCTCCCGGGCCGGTGCCTCGGGCGCCTTCCAGCGGAGCGCCAGCCCCAGGGCGCCGCTGGCCATCAGATCCTCGAGCGGCCTGGCCGATTCGATGACGAACGGCGCCCGGTCCTCGCCCCGGTCCCGGGCACTGTACCCGCCGGTGAGCAGCACCGCCAGATCCTCGCGGATCACCTGGTTCAGTTTCGCCCAGGCATCGGGGAAGACGATCGCCTCGGCGGTCCCGTGGAAATCCTCCAGCGTCAGCCGGGCGTATTCCTTCCCGGTCTTCTTGGAGATCTGCCGCTTCACCTGGGTGATCACCGCGGCCAGCGTCACCTGGTGCTCGCTCCACTCGGCCAGGGTGGCGGTGGTGCGGGAGCCGAAAACCTCGACCTCGGCGCGGAACCGCTCCAGCGGGTGGCCGGAGATGAAGAAGCCGATGACCTCTTTCTCCTTCGCCAGCCGCTCCTGCTCGCTCCAGGGCGGTACATCGGGAAGCCTGGCGCCCGAGGGCCGGGCCGGAACCGCGGCCTCTCCGAAGAGGGACGCCTGCCCCGCCTCGCGCTCCTGCTGCAGCACCTGCGCCTCGCCCAGGGCTTCGTCCAGGGCCATTGTGAGCTGGTTGCGATGGCCGTCCAGGCCGTCGAGGGCCCCGGCCGCGATGAGCGATTCGACCACCCGCTTGTTGCAGAGCCGGAGATCCACCCGCTGCACGAAGTCGGCGAGGGTGGTGTAGGGCTTCTCCAGCCGGCCGGTGATCATCGACTCGATGGCGCCGCGCCCTACGTTCCGCACCGCGCCCAGGCCGAACCGGATCCGCTTCTCGCCGGTGACGGTGAACTTGAAGCCCGACTCGTTCACGTCCGGCGGCAGCACTTCGATGCCCAGCTCGCGCGCCTCGTTGATGTACTGCACCACCTTGTCGGTGCTGCCGATTTCCGAGGAGAGCAAGGCCGCCATGAACTCGGCGGGATAGTAGGTCTTGAGCCACGCGGTGTGATAGCCCAGCACCGAGTAGGCCACCGAGTGCGACTTGTTGAAGCCGTACCGGCCGAAGGTCTCGATCTGGGTGGCGAGGTCGTCGGCCAGCTTCTTCGGGTGGCCCAGGGCCACCGCCCGCTCGACGAACCGGCCCAGCTCCTTGCGAATCAACTCCGCGTCCTTCTTGCCCACCGCCTTCCGGAGCACGTCGGCCTCGGCCAGGCTGAATCCGGCGAGCACGTTGGCGATCCGCATCACCTGTTCCTGGTAGGTGATGACGCCGTAGGTCGGCTCCAGCACCTCCTTCAGATCGGGATGCGGGTAGGTCACCGCCTCCTGGCCCAGCTTCCGCCGGATGAACACCAGGTGCATGCCGGTGTCCAGCGGGCCGGGGCGGAGGAGGGCATTGGACGCGACCAGGTCGTCAAAACGGTCGCACTTCATGGCGCGGAGGGTGTCGGTGGCGAGCGGAGACTCGAACTGAAAGACGCCCCCGGTGCGGCCGTGCCGGAGCAGCTCGTAGACCTTCGGGTCTTCGAGATCCAACGTGTCCATGTCCAGCTCTCGGCCGTACCGCTCGCGGACCATGTTCACGGCATCGTGAATCACGGTCAGGGTCTTGAGGCCGAGGACGTCCATCTTGAGCATCCCGACCTTCTCCAGCGGCCCCATCTCGAACTGGGTGATGATGGAGTCCTCTCCGTCGGTCTGCCCGGCGCCCTTGGTGGGCGCGGTGCAGACCGGGACATATTCGCGGAGCGGGCCCGGGGCGATCACCACGCCGGCGGCGTGCACCGAGGCGTGGCGCGAAATCCCCTCGATCCGGGAGGCGAGATCCACACAGCGCTCGTACTGCGGGTTCCCCTGCACCAGTTCCCGGAACTCGGTGACCTGCCTGAGGGCGTCCTGCAGGGTGAGCGCAAAGGCCGGCCCCGAGGGAATCAGCTTGGTCAGCTTGTCGGCGTCACCCGGCGGAATGCGGAGGAGGCGGGCGACGTCCTTGAGTGCCGCGCGGGCCTTGAGCGTGCCGAAGGTGATGATCTGGCCCACGCTGTCCTTGCCGTAGCGCTGGCGGATATACTCGATCACCTCGCCCCGCCGCTCGAAGCAGAAGTCCACATCGATGTCGGGCATCGACACGCGCTCGGGGTTGAGGAACCGCTCGAACAGCAGGTCGAACCTGAGCGGGTCGACATTGGTGATGCCCAATCCGTACGCCACCAGGGAACCGGCGGCGGAGCCGCGGCCCGGGCCCACCGGAATCCCCCGCGCCCGCGCGGCCGCGATGAAGTCCTGGACGATCAGGAAATAGCCGGCGTACCCCGCCTTGTTGATGACGCCGAGCTCGTACTGAAGCCGTTCGCCCACCTTCTCCGGCAGGGGCGAGCCGTAGCGTTGCTCGGCCCCCTTGAGCGCCAGGTCGTCCAGCAACGCCTCGTCGCTAACGAACTCGGCAGGGCGGGGGAACTCCGGGAGGAAGTACTTCTTCTCGAAACTGAACTCGCAGAGGTTGGCGACGGTCTGGGTATTGGCCAGCGCCTCCGGGTGATCCCGGAACATCGCGGCCATTTCCTTTTCCGACTTGACGTATGACTCCTGCCCGGTGAAGCGGAACCGCTTGGGATCGTCCAGCTCGGCGCCGGTACCGATGGCGAGCAGGACATCGTGGGCCTCGGCGTCTTCCCGGCGGAGATAATGGGCATCGTTGGTGGCCACGACGCCGAGCCCGAGCTCCTGGCCCAGCCGGTACATTCCCTCGTTGACCGGAATCTCCTCGGGGATGCCATGCTGCTGCACCTCCAGCCAGAAGTTGCCCTCGCCGAAGGTCTGGGCGAACCACTGGGCCGACTTCTTCGCCTCATCGTAGTTGCCCTGCCGCAGGTACAGCGACACTTCGCCCGACAGGCAGGCGGCCAGGCAGACGATGCCCTCGGAATGCCGGGCCAGGACGTCCTTGTCTATCCGGGGCCGGCGATAGAACCCCTCCAGGTAGCCGATGGAGGAGAGGCGGACCAGGTTCCGGTAGCCGGCGCGATTCTTCGCCAGCAGGACCAGGTGGCTGTAATTGGCGGGGGCCCACGAGGGCCGCTGCTGTCCGCTGCGCGGCCCGAACGCGAGATACGCCTCGAAGCCGAGAATCGGGCGCAGGCCCCTGGCCTTCGCCTCCTCGTAGAACGACCAGGCGCAGTGGAGATTGCCGTGATCGGTGACGGCAAGACTGTCCATGCCCAGCGACTGGACATGGGCCACCAGCTCCGGGATGCGGTTGGCCCCGTCGAGGAGGGAGTACTCGGAATGGGTATGGAGGTGGACGAACGACATAAGGCTATGGGCTGTAGGCTATGGGCTCTGGGGCGGTGTAGCCCATAGCCCATAGCCCATAGCCTATTTCTCTCTTTCTTCCAGGACTCTCAGCACGTCATCCAGCGACACACCCCGTGCTTCGAGCAGCACCAGTAAATGATAGAGCAGGTCCGCACTCTCGGAAACGAGCCGGGACCCGTCTTCGGCGTTGGCGGCGACGACGACTTCGATCGCCTCTTCACCGACCTTCTGGGAGACCTTGGGCACTCCCCGGTCGAGCAGCTTGACGGTATAGGAGCCCGCGGGCCGCTCGAGGGCGCGCCGGGCGATTGTTGCCGCGAGCCGGGTCAGCAAGTGCGCCCCGGGCTCGGTCTCGGTGGCGACGGCGCCGTCCTTCGTGATGACGGTCGAGAAGCAGGTCGGCTGGCCGGTGTGACAGGCGGGGCCCTGCTGGTGCGCCCGGTAGAGCACGGTATCACCGTCGCAGTCGAGCCGGATCTCCGCCACCGTCTGAGTGTGGCCGGACTCCTCGCCCTTCCGCCAGAGCTGCCTCCGGCTGCGACTCCAGTAGTGCGCCTGCCCGGTCGCCGCGGTCTTTTCCAGGGCCTCCCGCGTGGCCCAGGCCAGCATCAGGACGTTCCCGTTCCGGTGATCCTGGGCCACAACCGGCACCAGGCCATCGGCGCCGAAACGCACCTGTTCGATCCATGAGTCACTAGGCACGGCCAGAAGGTATCGGAGCCAACTATGATTGTCAAAAACCCTTGTGGCGCTTTATCTTGCCTCAATTCCCCGTGGTCCGATTTCACCCCGGAGCTCCCCCGATGAATGGCTGGTTGAGCCGCCAGGCTCAGGCGCTGTTTCGGGGGATTCTGCTGGCCGCCGCCACCGTCCCGGCGCTGCCGGTGATGTCAGGCACGGCCCGCGGCCCCGGGCTTTGCATCCTGGACTCGGGCCTGTTCGCCCAGGGAGCGCCCAGCCCCCTGATCCTGAGTTTGCCGGTCTCGGTCCGCGCTGCCGGTCTCGGGGGCGGCGGCGCGGCGCTCTCGGGTGATGCCAGCGCCACGTTCCTCAATCCCGCCGGCCTCGCCACCATCCGGAACATCGCGATCGAGGGCGCGGCGCAGCGCTATCCCGATGGCTCCCTCGAGGGCATGGCGGCGGGCGCCTTCCGGCTGTTCCAGTTCGATCTGGGCGGCGGGATCCACTACCTCAGGTTCAGCGACACGTCGGCCGTCAAGGACAACCTGCAGTGGACCGCTTCCGGCGTGTACCGGTTCGGGCTGATCGCGCTGGGCAGCTCCCTCAAGTATGTATCGCTGGAGGACTCGACTTCCGAGACGCGGCGTTCGGCGACCGTGGATGTCGGTGTGGGCATTCACATCTTCGACATCATGACCCTCGCGTTCGCCGCCCAGAACATCGGGAGCTGGAGGGTGAACGGTGGCCCGATGGAGCTGCCGGTGACCAAGCGCATGGGGATGAAGTTCAACTTCCTCGACCCGCAGGGCACCGTACGGCTGCTCACGCTGCTGGACGTGATCTGGACCGCCCGGGCCGATCGGAGAACCATCCTCGGGGTCGAAGGGGGCGCGGTGCTGGGGAAGGTTGGCCTGGCCGCGCGGCTGGGGTATGGCGCCCAGCCCGAGGGATCGGGTCAGAAGGAATTCTCGATCGGCGGCGGGCTGGTGCTGAGCCGGTTCAATATCGACTACGCCTGGCAGCGGCGCACCCGGCTCGGCAACCAGGTTCACCGGCTGGGCCTCAGGTTCACCCTCTGATGCGGCGGCGGATCCTCATGATCTTCCTGGTGTTTGTGGGAGTGTTGATGGCGGGCTTCGGCACCGCCTACGTCGCGAGCGACGACGTCCGCTATCTCACCCGCGCGGGGATCGAGCAGACCAGGATTCTCGAGGCGCGCCGCCCGATCACCAGACTGATCGATGATCCCGGGACGCCGGACGAGACCAGAAACCTGCTCAGGCTGGTCGTGGATGCGAGAGACTTCGCGGCGGAGATCGGCTTCAAGGCGGGCGAGACCTACACCACCTACGTCGATGTGGGGCGCGACACCCTGCTGCTGGTGCTCTCGGCCAGTCCCCGCAACTGCCTCTGCCCCCACACCTGGAAGTATCCCATCGTGGGGCGCATCCCGTACAAGGGGTTCTTCGATCCGAAGATGGCCCGCCGCGAGGCCGGCCGGCTGGAGGCCCAGGGGTACGATATCTATCTCCGCCCCGCGGGAGCCTATTCCACGCTGGGCTGGTTCAACGATCCCCTCTACTCCACGGCGATGAGCCGGGACTCGGTGGAGCTGGCGGCGACAGTGCTGCACGAGATCGCCCACAATACGCTCTATGTGAAGAGTGCCACGCCCTTCAACGAGAGTTTCGCGCAGCTGGCGGGGTATCGGGCCGCGGAGGTGTTCTTCCGCCGGCGCGGCTCCGACGCGGCCGCGACCTACGCCGCCGACCGGTGGCACGACGAAGTGATCCTCGCCGGCTACTACACCGAGCTGGCCGCCCGGCTGGACACCCTCTATCGCACGGTGACCGACTCCGTGGCGGTCGATTCCGGCCGGGCCGCGCAGGGGCGCTGGGCCCGGGAGCAGCTGGAGGGCTCAGTGGGCCGGCAGCTACGGACCTATACCATCGGCCCCATGGCCGATCGCCCGATCAACAACGCCCGCCTGGTGGCGGCGCGGATCTACCGCGACCGGCTGGATCTGCTGGAGCGCTGGTATCAGCACGAGGGCGGTGACATCCAGAAGGCGGTGGCGGACCTGGCCGCCCTCCTTCAGGGCGCGGAAGGGGACTCGGCCTTTGCCAGGCTGGAGACCGCGCTGGAGGTGAGGAGTAAGGAGTGAGGAGGATGTCATTCCGAGGGAGCGAAGCGATCGAGGAATCCCTGTTCTGGAGTAACTTCAGGGATTCCTCGCTACGCTCGGAATGACAGCATCACTCCTCCTCACCCCTCACTCCTCACTCTCTGCTCCTCAGAGCTCACGTAGCGAGGGATAGCCCATGTCCCAGACCAAGCGCCGCAGCCCGGCCCTCGCGGCTCTCGCCTCCCTGCTCATGCCCGGACTGGGCCAGCTCTACAACGGGCAGCCCAGGCTCGCGCTCGTCTGGTTCGGCGCCTACTGGACCGTGGGAATCCTCTACAGTCTTCGGGTGCTCGACATGATGCTGGCCGAGAATCCCGGGGCCGAAATGTCCCGGCCGCTCGCCCTGCTCGGGCTCATGGCCATCATCTGGCTCGGCGGTGTGCTGCAGGCGATCTTCAGCGCCCTCAATCAGCCCGACTACGTGCTGCAGGCGTACAACCGGGGCGTCGTGTATCTCGGCGGCATCCTGGTGGCGTATGTGCTCCTGCCGCTGGCGCTGGCATTCCCGGGGGTCCGGTGGGCCCTGGCGCGGCGGGGCATCACCACGCCCGAGCAGCGCGCGGAGTGGCTGTCGAAGTTCCAGGGCCTGGCGGGTCGCAGTACGGGAGCCCGTGGGACGGGGCCCCTCGGGCGGCCGGTCGACCTCGAGATCGACATTCCCGATCCCGATTCGGTGGCGGCGGCGGCCACAACGGTCTTTCATGTCACGCTGGTGGGGGGACCGGACGGCGGGATCTACGACGCCAATACCCGGGACGCCGTGTGCACCCATCGCGCCAGCACCGTCGCGCCGAGCTGGGCCGGCCTGTATGCCAATCCCGCCGACACCTCGGGCATCACCGCCATCCAATTCCGGGTTCCGGTCGACGAGGGGGAGACGAACGACTTACAGCTCAGCGTGAACCGGGGCAACGGGACCGAGAGCCGGAGCTACGTGGTCGACGGCCGACGGCCCTGGGGCGAAAACCGGAAGGGCAGGGCTACGGTGGAGCGCCGGGGGGAGTCGGCGGTCATCCGGCTCGAGGCGGCGACGGCGGAAGGAGTGCGCGTGGAGGCGGTGGTGCAGTGCCGGGAAGTCGTGGAGGAGTGACGATTCGTCGGACCGGAGGTCCGGCGAATCGTCATCCCGAGCGCAGCGAGGGATCCCGATGGGTGGGCACCCACGGGGATCCCTCGTCGCTATGCTCCTCGGGATGACGTCTTCGACGTCACTTCGTCAGACTGATGTCCCCCGACCCCGTCTCGATCGAGATCCGCCCTTTGCCCGCGCCGATCCGCCCGCGGATGTTCCCGTCGCTCTTCTTGATCAGCTGCAGCGGGAAGTCGATCGTGAGCTCGCCGCTCCCGGTGTCGAGCTCCACGGTGGCGTCCACCGGGTCGGGTAGCCGGAGGGTGACATCACCCGATCCCGTCTCGACGCTGACGTCGCTCGGGCTGGTGCGAAGCGTGGCGCGGACCGAGCCGCTTCCGGTCTCGAGACTGAGCCGGGTGGCGGTGACGTCGTTCAGGACGATATCGCCGGACCCGGTGTCGATCTCGAGGTCCGAGCTCTCGATTCCGGAGGCCTCCACGCTGCCGCTGCCGGTGTCGATGTTGAGCCCGCCGTTCTTGAACCCGGTGATTTGTACCTGGCCCGAACCCGTATCCAGCCTGGCCGAGCCTTCGGCCCGCTCAATCCGGAGGTCGCCCGAGCCGGTGTCGAGGTGGAGCGAGCCGCGGGTGCCACGGGTGGCGATGTCGGCGCTGGCCGCATCCACCAGCAGGTCCCCGTCGACGTTGCTCACATCCACCCGGCCGACGCCCACGTAGACCGCCACCCGCTTGCCGGCCGGGATCATGATCTTCAGGTCGGCTGCCGCTTCCAGTCCATCGCCGTCTCCGTGCACCCTGATCTGCCGGCCCTTGCCGCGATGCCGGCCGCGGTCGCGGTCGTCATCGTCGTTGCCGTAGCTGCCCCAGGTGCCATCGTCCCGTACCGTGAAGCTGGTGTTGGAGCCCCGGCCCATTGCCTGGTATACGATCCGGTCCTCGGGGTACACCACCATCAGGGTCGGGCGTCCCCGGATTTCTTCATTCTCGAACTTGAGCTTCCCGCCATCGGCGCCGACCGGCG
>Ga0210377_10003879_pt1 | contig 12745 bp, 11 predicted proteins | sample PLM4_65_b1redo_FD_155480 | JGI IMG/M metagenome (GOLD analysis project Ga0210377, IMG submission 155480) | Groundwater sediment microbial communities from an aquifer in East River, Colorado, USA - PLM4_65_b1 redo | ecosystem: Environmental > Terrestrial > Soil > Riparian zone | place: USA: East... | reverse complement strand
CCGTGCAGAGACCATATGGTAACGTATTTCTTGATCTTGGTGCTATTTTACAATAGTAACCGGTTTTGTCAATTTATTAATATCTTCGCGCCCTGGATGAGGATGCCGTTTGATGGGTCGCCTATCACTTGCCCCTCGTCTCAAGTATGCTATGATAAAACGGTAGGCAGGGAACGCTATGCGCGGGGGGACGATGGACAAGGAACAGCAGGAAACCACTGCAGACAAGATCGAGCGGGACATGCTTGCCGGGCGCATACGACGTCTTGAGGAGCGCCTCGACAGGCTCGACGGAGTGCGTGGCAAGGCCGGAACGGCTCCCCATCCTGCATGGCCCCTTGCCCTGGGATCGGCGGCCCTGGCGTTCGGATACCTGGGAATGGGCCTGCCTCGACACCCCTACCAATATCTCTTTGCAGGCCTTCTTGTGCTCCTGGCGTATCACCGCGGTTTCCTTTGCCTGCCGAAGGTCCCCTGGCGGTGGCCGCAGATCGCCGTGAACTTCCTGTCACTGGCGCAGTTCTTCATGATCGTGCTGGGCGGCGGTGTCCGGCTTCCCTTCGCCTGGATGAGGACTCCGGGTGTCGTAAAGACCCCGTCACCCGAAGAAGGCTCATGGTACCGCGCGGTCATACCTGACTACTTGATCCAGTGGAACACTATCCCGGGTGTATCCGACTGGAGCATCGACGTCACGAAGGTCCAGGCGTTCCTGCTGATCGCAACGCTCGCGGGGGCCCTGTTCCGGTTCCAGGGATTCACCTCCATTACGGCGCTCGCGCTGCTCATTGTTTCCATCCCGGTCTATCTCACCTTTACCTGGGACTGGGTGGTGTTGTTCCTGGTGTGCGGCAGCGTGTCCCTCTATCTCCAGTCGAGCGAACGTTTCGTCCTCTGAAAGGGTGTGATTCATGATCACCCGCAGGATCTTAGCGGATCTGTGCTGTATATTGCAGAATGTTCGTTTTAAGACGCAGAATACCCTTAAAATACCCCGCTGATACTTTCTGAAATCACTGAAGATATGATATGGTTACCTCAGGAATAATTCTATGACCATTTTCTGACGGGAGGTCTGATATGAAGAGTGCTGATCGACGCATTTTCGTACTAGGTGCAGTGACATCGTTCCTGGTGCTGCTGCTCGCGTCCGTTCCGTATGCCCTTGCGGAGAACGGTGTCACCGCCACCGAGGTCACGGTCGGCATGTGCAACGCCCTTACCGGTCCGGCGTCGGCCTTGGGCACGGGCATGAAGAAGGGGAGCATGGTCTATTTCAACAAGGTCAACAAGGCCGGCGGCATCAACGGAAGGAAAGTTCGCGTCATCAGCTATGACGACGGGTACGAGCCGAAAAACACCGTGGAGCAAACGCGGAAGCTTATCCACGACGACAAGGTGTTCGCCTTGTTCGGGTACGTGGGAACGCCCACGTCGTCTGCCGTCCTGCCGCTCTTCAACGAGGCGAGGATACCTTTCTGGGGGCCCTTCACGGGGGCGGAGTTCCTGAGAACGCCCGTGAACCGGCATATCTTCAACGTTCGGGGGAGCTATTTCGATGAGGCAGAAACGCAGGTGCAGTACCTGACCGAGAAGCGCGGGATCAAGCGAATCGCCATTTTATACCAAAATGACGCCTACGGACTGGCAGTGAAAGGCGGCATCCTCAAGGCCCTCAAGAAGCGGAACCTCGACCTGGCAGGAGAGGGGACCTACGAACGGAATACCGAGGACGTGTCCACGGCCCTGGCTGCTTTGAAGAAAGCGAATCCCGAGGCCGTCAGCATGGTCGGGACCTACAAAGCCATTGCTGCCTTTGTCAAGAAGGCGAAGGCCGAAGGATTCAACCCGGTCTTCCTGAACGTGTCCTTCGTCGGCACGGCCGCGCTGGTCAAGGAACTGGCAGGTGCCGGCGACGGCGTCATCATCACCCAGGTCATGCCGTCCCCCCGGGACGCGTCGGTCCCGCTCGTAGCCCAGTACCGTGCCGACATGAAAGCCGCCGGCCATACAGAATTGGACTACACCGACCTCGAAGGTTATGTCGACGCCGTGGTGTTCGTGGAGACGCTGAAAAAGGCCGGCGCGAACCTCACACGCGATTCGTTCATCGCCGCCGCGGAAGGGTTGAACGCCGCCATTGGCGGACTGAACTTCAAGTTCACGCCAGCCGACCACCATGCACTCGAAAAGATCTACCTGACGAGAATCGCGGCGGGGCAGGTCGAGGCGGTCAAGTAATTCGACGACCGGCGGGGCGTTCGTTGTAATTTAAAGAAGGAGGCAGGGAGCATATGGGCATTATCAGGCAAACTACGATCGGGAGAAGGTTCCTCGTCCGCAGCATCATTTTCACCATTGCCCTTGTCTTCGCCGTCGCGCTGGTCAGCATCAAAGTCAACAACGGGATCCTGCGAGCCCAGATGGATGCCCAGGGCAATTCCATGGCGAGCTATATGGCCAAGACAAGTATATTCTATTACCGGAACTACGACCTGGGGGCACTCGAAGGGTTCGTCAAGGAGATCACGAAGGACCCGGCGGTCGCATTTGCGGTCTTCTACGACGACAAGAAAAAACCGGTGACCATGTCGTCCCTTGAGCCAGCTGACAAGGGCCTGCTGCTCCTCTATGAGGCCGAGATCCGGGACGAGGTCGGCACGAAGCTCGGCTCCCTTTCGCTCGGCTACCGGACGACGGCGCTCATCGAAAGCGCCCGCAAGCTGGCCACGATCATGGTGATGAGCGCCCTCGTTGCCGTGATCATCGCTTCCCTGGGAGTGATATACATCGTCCGCACCCTGGTCGTCCGGCCTCTGAAAACGGCCGTCATGGCCGCGAACCGCCTTGCCGATGGCGATCTGACCGTCCCTATTGAGGTCACGGGCAATGACGAGATCGGTCAGCTGCTCGGCGCCATGAAGAACATGCTCGAGAAGCTCCGGCAGGTCGTGGCCGACGTGAAGACCGTGTCCGGCCATGTAGGTTCGTGGAGCCAGGAGTTGTCGGATGGGGCCGCACAGATGTCCCAGGGCGCCACGGAGCAGGCAACGTCCGCCGAACAGGCCTCGGCCTCCATCGAGGAAATGAACGCCACGATCCGGCAGAACGCCGATAACGCGCAGCAGACCGAAAAGATCGCCCAGAAATCGGCGGCCGACGCCCTGTCGAGCAGTGAGGCAGTGTCCGAGGCAATGGTTGCCCTGAAGGAGATCGCCGGGAAGATATCCATCATCGGGGAGATCGCGCGCCAGACGAACCTTCTGGCGCTCAATGCGGCAATCGAGGCGGCGCGGGCGGGCGAGCACGGCAGGGGCTTCGCCGTCGTCGCGGCCGAAGTGCGGAAGCTCGCGGAACGGAGCCAGGCGGCCGCCGGGGAGATAGGCCAATTGTCCGCGAAGACCGCAGATGTATCGGAACGTGCCGGCGCCATGCTGACCAGGCTCGTCCCCGACATCCAGAGGACCGCGGAGCTTGTCCAGGAGATCAGCGCTTCTTCCAGGGAGCAGGCGGGCGGCGCGGACCAGATCAACGCCGCCATCCAGCGGCTGAATGATATCATCCAGAAGAACGTCGGCGCCGCGGAGGCCATGTCCGCCACATCCGGAGAGCTTGCCCAGCAGGCCGAGCAGCTCCAGGGCACCATTTCTTTCTTCAAAGCGAACGGCGAAGCGCCGTCGCACGTCAGGGAAAAGCAACTGATCGGATCGAAGTAGCCACTTTCTGTGCGGGGACCTGCCTTACAGGGACCCGCTCCTGTCTTTTCGTTCGGTATCTCTCGCCTTGTGTTCCCGATGCGCCAGGTTCCTCTTGGCGCTTTCCTTTTTCCCTCGTCTACGGTATCATGACGGACATCATGGTCCGGTCGAACAAGAACTCATCAACTCATGTTACTGCCTCCCTGGCGGAGGACGTGGCGCGTCTTTCCCGACTTCTCACGAAGGACCGCGGAAGCCTGCCGGCGTCATACCTCTGTGACCCGGGCCTCCGGGGGGCTTATCTCGCCTATTTTTTACCGCCGAACCTCGCTAAGATACAGGTGCCGCTCCGGGAACTCTGTCTTCATCCCGCCAACCTTCTCGCAAAGGAACGGCTGCAGATCCTCGACCTGGGCACCGGTCCCGGGACTGCCGTCCTCGGCATCCGGGAGTTCTTCAGGCGGAGAGGGAGCGGGCAGTATCTCGAATTCACCGCTGTGGATCAGGTGGGCGAGAACCTGAAGGAGGCCGAGGCCCTGTTCCGGGAAGCGGGCGGGAGAACGGACAGCCGCGCGACCCTTACCACGGTCAGGTCCGGCATCGAGGCGATCGCAGGGCGTTCGGGCGGACCCTTCGACATCATCGTGCTCTCCAACGTTCTGAACGAGATGTTCCTTCGGGATACGGACCGCATCATGAAGCGTACGGCGCTTATCAGGAACATCATGGATCGCCTCCTTGCCGCTGACGGCAGCTGCATCATCATCGAGCCGGCCCTCCAGGTAACGTCGCGCGAACTGCTCATGGTGAGGGACGGCATCGTGGACGGGGGATCGCACGTGTATGGACCCTGCCTTGTCCAGGGGCATTGCCCCGCCCTGGTGAATCCCAAGGACTGGTGCCACGAGGACCGGCACTGGGACCCGCCCGAAAAGGTCCGGGAACTTGACGCAGCCACAGGCCTGCGAAAGGATTCCTTGAAATTCTCCTATCTCATACTGCGTAATGACTCCCGTTCATTTGCGGACATCTGTGGCATTGCGAGCTATCGGGTGGTGAGCGAGCCGCTTGCATCAAAGGGCAAGCTGGAGTTCTACTTTTGCGGGGAAGAGGGAAGACGGCTTGCGACGAGGCTGGATAAGGACGCTTCCCCCGCGAATGGTCCGTTCGAGCGCCTTCGGAGGGGGAACGTTGTGCGCATTCAGGGCATGGTCATCGAGGAAAGGCGCTTCAGGATAATGAAGGAGTCGCTGGTGACCCCGCTTTAACGCATTCCCCCAGGACCGGACGCAGCGGTTGCGGTGACATGAACCTCATTCTTCTCATCCCTGATGATATGGTAACTGATGCACGCGCGCGGATCACCGGCCGCCGGCTCCGGCATGTCCTCGAGGTCCATCGCGCGGGAGTTGGTGACGAACTCGTTGTCGGCCTGCTGGGCGGACGGATCGGCACGGGCAGGGTGACACGGGTGGACGATTCACTCCTGGAAATGGACGTCAGACTGGACCGCGATCCGCCCGCCGGGCTTCCGCTCACGGTCGTTCTCGCGCTGCCGCGGCCAAAGGTGCTCCGGCGCGTCCTGCATTCCCTTTCGGTCATGGGAGTCAAGCGCATCGTGCTCGTCAATGCGGCGCGCGTCGAGAAAAGCTACTGGCAAACGCCGTTCCTGACGCAGGAGGCGATCGACCGGCAGCTGGTGCTCGGACTCGAACAGTCCCGCGATACGTTACTGCCGGAGGTGCTGCTCAAGCAGCGCTTCAAACCTTTTGCAGAGGACGAGCTTCCAGGAATGATCAAAGGATCTCTCTCGCTCGTGGCCCATCCCGGTGTCGCCGCGACCTGTCCGCGTGACGTCCGCGGTCCTGTGACCCTTGCGGTTGGGCCGGAAGGGGGTTTCGTTCCGTACGAGATCGAGAAACTGGTCTCACTCGGCTTCATACCGGTCAGCCTGGGTGAGCGGGTCCTGCATGTGGAAGCTGCGATCCCGGCCCTGGTGTCACGACTGTTCTGAACCCGGCAGCGAGTGTATTTGAAAGATGCGCCAGGATCGCAATGGTTGAAAAAGTCATTGATCGTGTTCATGTATAACTTTGGTATTTATTATGCGTTAATTAAAAGTAAAATGTTTCATATAAGCGCAACCGTAAATCGTTTTGATCGATAATAATTCCCATCATTACCTTGACAAGAACAAGAGTTGTTGGTATCATCATCGAGAATATGCATCGGTCTTGTCCTTGGGAGGAAGAAATAGTTTACCTGGCAATCAACCCTGAGGGTAATATGAAAGCCTGGAGTAACATGCTCTCTCGGGGAATAGCTCCCCAAACAGTCCTTCTTATGTTGTTTCCCTCTTTTCATGAAGCAGCATCCTGCGAATCCCTACTATCGTCATTAGCCGTTCATAGCAGTCCTGCAGCACAGATTAATTCCTCATGAAGGGAGGCAATGTGTCCGGCGCGCGGTAGAGACATTTTTGCGTCCTGAACATCCGTGTGTTGAAAGGCTGTTACGGATCAGATCAGTTTCCTAATTTGTGAAGACGATTCAGAATCAAGAGATATAAAAAATGTTCCAAATTTGTTAAAGGAGGATCAGGATCATGAAGGTCAGTTCAATAAAAAGTACGATCATGTTGTTCTTGCTGTGTTGTGCCGTTATCGTCGCCGGCTGCGGCCAGGACGGTGATACGGGGCCGGCAGGCGCGCCAGGAGCGCCAGGCACTCCGGGCACGCCTGGACCGAGCTCCCAGTCCGTGAACGAGCAGTGCCTCATTTGCCATGGTCCCAACACAATAGCGGCGATCAAGCTCATGCACGCCATATCCACGCAATCGCCCGTAACGGCGCCGCTCACGGTGACCGGCGGCAACGTGGACATCAATGCGCAGAGTATCTCACAGCTGGTCGGCCTCAAGATGACCGGTACCGTCAATAGCGTGATCGTCTCCGTAGCGTCACCAACGCCGGTAGTCAATTTCATCATCACTGATGGTGCGGGCCACGGAATCACCGGCCTGACGACCAACAACTTCAGGTGCACCCTTACCCAGCTTGTGGAATCCGCCACGAACGCGTTCCCCTCCTATTGGCAGAGCTACGAAGTTACCGCGACCTCCCGGCCGACAGACGAGGGAACCGCGGCCAACTTTGTTGAGAACGGCAATGGCGTATACACCTACACCATGAACAAGAACGTAACGACGGTGCCCGGCGTTACCTTTGATCCTGACAAGACCCACCGCATGGCGATCCGGGTCTATGGGACGGTTGCCGGAGGCTCTCTTAATGACGAGCCACTGGACCTGACCAGAGATTTTGTACCTTCGGCAGCGGTTTTCCCGGGCGCGCCGATTCAGCATGACATCGTTTTAGAAGGCGCCTGCGATTCCTGCCACTATCAGCTCGGCGTAACCACTCCGCACAGCGGCCGCGACGACCCAAAATACTGCGTGGTGTGCCATACCTATCAGCGCGCTATTGGCCGTCCCGCGGTGGCTCCGGATGCCAACGGTGTCCTGCCCGCTAATGGCTATCTCATCGCCGGCCAGGTGGATCTCGCCTCCGACCCGACCTCGTCAGCAGCAGGATTCGCGTCCGGTGAATTCGTCAGGATGGTGCACCAGGTCCATAAGGGCAACAAACTCAGCTTGACCGGGTACGATTATGGTGATGTCTTTTATAATGAGGTCACCTATCCTCAGGATGTCCGTAACTGCACCAAGTGCCATGCCGGCACCCAGGGCGGCAGACACCTTACCAATCCGAGCAGAAAGGCCTGCGGCGCCTGCCATGACAATATAAGCTGGGCGGCAACGGTCCCGGCCGGATTCGTTGGGCACAGCGGCTTCCCAAGCGCACAGCCTGACGATTCGCAGTGCGCTAACTGCCATACCCCGACGAACATCGCGAATATGCATGTTGCCATCGCGCCGCCCGATCCGAACAATATCTATTCGGTGCCCGCCCCCACCGGCAACAACAACACCAACGCGGCCTGTCTCATTGCCGCAGGCGATACTCCTTCGGTGGGAGCCACGACGATCAATTATGTTATCAGCAAAGTCTCGACGACGGTGATCGGGACCGCCACCAGACCGTTCATCACATTTAAGTTCGTGAGCGGCACGACGACGACGGCAAATGTGGTCTTTAACACCTATAGCGCGGCGACACCGACGGGCGAATTGCTGGACGGCTTCGTCGGGGGACCCAGCGTCTATTTTGCCTGGGCAGTGCCCCAAGACGGCATCACGGCTCCGGCAGACTACAACGTTTCTACCAACGGCTACATCAGGAACATCAACAATAAGTCCGCGACCACCGGTACGATCTCCGGCCCCGACGGCAGCGGCTTCTACACCATCACGCTGACAGGCGTTTCGATACCTGCCAACGCGGTCATGCTTACGGGCGGCGTCGGCTATTCCTATGGCTTGACAAATACGCAACCGTTCACCCAGACCAGCGGTTACACCATAGCCAGTCCGATCCTGGCGACCTACTGCACGTACTCCACGGGAAACAAGGTGGGCGGTCTGATCGTACCTGCCCTGGATGCCTGGAAGGTCGCGGACGCCCCTTACACCGGACGCAGGGTCATTGTTAGCAACGCCAAGTGCAACGCCTGCCACGGATTCCTCGGTGTGACCCCGACGTTCCACGCCGGGCAGCGTAACGACGCACCGACGTGCTCGATCTGCCACCATACGAACCGGACCAACAGCGGCTGGGCGGTGAATTCCAAGGACATTGTCCACGCGATCCATGCGTCCGCCAAGCGGATCGTGCCGTTCACCTGGGAAAAGGCGGCCGGATCTGAGTTTGATAAGATCACGTACCCGCTCTCCGGAAACAACTCTGGATTGCTGAGAAAGTGCGATGCCTGTCATGTCGACGGCTTCTTTGACTTCAGCAACAGTGTGTATACGGCGAACGGCGGTGCCCTGATGAACAACATGCTGTTCACAACGGCAGCCACGGGCACGTTGACTGCGGCGAGCCAGCCATATATTGCACCCTATGTTTCCTACGGTGTAGGCTACGGGAACGCGTTCAGTTTCAGTGCCTCTACCGGCGTGACGACGACCGCATCGGGCAATAACCTCGTGATATCGCCGATCTCTGCGGCATGTTTCGCGTGCCACGACAAAACTATCGCCATTGACCATATGAGGCTCAATGGAGGATCCATTTACGAGAAACGCAGCATCGCGATCCCGTAGCTGGGAGAAGAATGCACGATCTGCGAACGAAGAGTATGTCCATCTGATGTCCTAGAGGCGGACCCTTCGGGGTCCGCCTCTTCTCTTGATGGCAGTCAGATGAACAGAGACGAAAAATACGGAATGAACAAAGATGGGGAGACGAGGTTCATGCGAACGAAATTATTTTTTCTGGTTGTTCTTGTCTGTATAACGGCACTTATCGTCGGAATGAGCGGATGTTCCTGGTCTACGCCGCCGTCCGATATGGAGATACTGAAGGCAATAGATGAATCGGGAGTGTTGAAGGGAAAGGGCTTTACCGTAACATCACCTGTCGTTGTCGTGGAAAAAGGAAAGCGGAACAAGGACGGGTCGTGGCCGGTCAAGGTCAAGATGACCATGACCATGCAGTTGCCGAACGGAAAAGTGTCTGAACCGCGCGACAATATGCCGATCTTCAGGATATTCAAAACGACTGACAGCGCCGGCCGTTCAGTATGGAAGGCTACGCTCGGCTCATAAGCATCAAGATACGGCACGGGTGAGCAAGCACGGGTAATGCAGCTGTCCCCCCCCCAAGTGGATTGCTGTGCACCATCAGTGAATACAACCTTAGCGAGAAAGGGGGATTTGCCTTGAAACGATATGGTCCACTTCAAAAAAAGGGAAGCGCTCGGGCTACGCTGAGACGATCATCTGCCGCATTTTTGTGCCTTGTGCTGGCGGTGATCGCGCCGATGTACTCTCATGCTGCAGACATTGCGGGGACGTCAAGAACGTACGTGCTTTCCCGGGAGTCTACCGCCGGCGCCAACCTGATGCCGCTGTACGAATATCTTGACTTCAATGTGCAGGACCTGGGGAAAGAGACCATCTCGGTCCATTTCGGCGGATGGTTGGGATACGACCTGCAGGATGACTCTTTTGGGAATAACAAGAATAAGGGGAGCGATCTTCAGTACGGCTATGTGAGCTATCGGGCGAAAGAACGCAATGCGATCGTGAACCTGGGCAGGGTCATGGTCTTTGAAGGCGTCGTTGCCGAGCGGGTGGACGGCGTCTACGCGAGAACGGACATCAAGGGTGGTTTCGGCCTGGCTGCCTTCGGTGGAGCGCCCGCGGAAACCGGAACGGACCTGCCGGGAAACAGCACGATCTACGGCGGCCGGCTGTCTCACCAGAATCCGGGCCTCTATACGGTCGGTCTGTCGTATCTGAAGGAAGAGAAGAACAGCGCGACGTTCCGCGAGGAGGAAGGCATCGACCTCTGGGTCAGGCCGATCAACAAGGTTGAGCTTACGGGCAGGTCCTCGTATAATGCGGAAACGACCGGCTGGATGGAGCATGCGTACTATTTGATGCTGGGCCCTTATGACAAGCTGAGGTTCAACACCGAGGCTTCGTGGATCAACTACGCTGACTATTTTGCCGGGGCGACAACGAATGTCTTCAAGATGACCCCCGGCGGACCGATCGATCCCAACGAGAAGGTGAACATCCTGGGAGAAGAGATATTCTACGCGATCGATACGAATTGGGCGGTGTCCGTGGATTACAAGAAGTACGATTATGATATCGCCGGCAGCGCTAATTATTATGGCGCCAAGGCGACCTATGTATTGCCCAAGTCGTACAACGCCGGCCTCTCGGTTCATAAGATGGACGGTGACACCAACAGGCTCAAATACGACGAATACCGCATCTATGCATCAAAAAAGATCAACAAGGTGGATGTCGCCGTTGATGTTCTGGATGTGAAATATAAGGAGCCTATCAGCGATGTGACCAACGCTTATTCGGTCACCTTGGCAGCAGGCTACGAACTGAGTCAGAAACTCAAGTTGGGCGCTGATCTGGAATACTCGAAGAACCCTGATTTCGACAAGGATGTCCGGATCTTTGCCAAGATGGTCTACAGTTTTGATGTCGCGAGCGGGTCGCGAAAGCCGGCGGCTGAACAGGGCAAGCTCAAGGAGGGTAACTAATGAGAACGATAGCGATCAAACTCCTATGGCTGTTGCTCTTGCCCGTACTAACCCTTCTCGTGCATGTGCCGGGCAGTAGCGCGGGAACGGCGGCGAAACATCCTATGGAGGTGGAGGTCCCGGTCATCTGCAGCCAGTGCCATGCGGACTGGCGGGGATCGATGGACCATACGGCCGAGTTCGGAGGTCTCCGGCATAAGTTTTACGCGAGGCAGAACCAGCAGACCTGCGGTCTCTGTCATACCGAGTCGTTCTGCTCGGATTGCCATGCGCACAGGGAACAGCTGAAACCGAGCGATAAGTACAAGGACGCTCCTGAACGGGCGCTTCCCCATCGGGGAGATTACCTGAACCAGCATAAGATCGACGGCAAGATCAATCCGGCGTCCTGCATGAAATGCCATGGACGCCAGAATAATGCGAGGTGCGGAACATGCCACAAATAGCGATAACTGTAAGGCTGGTTACGTCCATTTGTGCCGTTCTGCTGGTCGTAGCGGGGTGCGGGACTCCGAACGAAAAGAGTCCGTTCGATGCTGACGCGCAGAATCATGCTGCGGACTGGATATATGCTGGCCATGCCGGCGCGGCACAGGCGAATGTCACGAGCTGCTCGGAGTGCCATGGCGAGAACCTGCTGGGTGGAATCTCGGAAGTGTCGTGCAGCGAATGCCATCCGAAGGGGCCGTCACCGATGACGGGATGCACTTCCTGCCACGGCAATCCTCCGAATGGCACCACTTACCCGAACATAGGGGGTGTGCATTCTCAGCATTACGCATTCCTGTATGGCTCGGGGGTGTGCGGATCCTGTCACGACAACGCAGGAAGCATGACGCCGAAGCATTATAACGGAATCATGGAAGTGGATATGTCGAGCATCTACGATGCAAAGAGCGGAACGGCCGTGCGGAACTCCGACGGTACCTGTTCGAATGTGAGCTGCCATGGCGGCCAGAACACGCCAGGGTGGGCATCGGGGACCACCATAGATGTTAGCACGCAGTGTACGGCCTGCCATGTCTATGGATCGACCGAGTACAACAGCTTCTCATCGGGGAAGCACGATGTCCATGTGAACGAGCTCCATTTTCCCTGTACCAGATGTCATGACACGGTCAAACTTGCGATAAATCACTTTAAGTATCTGAACACGATAGCGATGGAAGGCCCTGCATCGGCTACAATCTTTAGTTTCATGAGCTATACTTATGACGTATACGGGAACGGCAAGTGCGGTGCCGCCTGTCATGGCTCGCGGATCTGGAACTGATCGCACGGCGATCCTGGAACACCCAGAACACAGGAACAGCAAAATTGAACGGCCCGGCATAAGATGCCGGGCCGTTTTTATGCAGACAATGCCATGGATGCGACGAAATCATGCGAACGAGCGGACACCGGACACCGGATGGAATGCATTTATGCACTTCCCGTATGCGGATCGACTCGCCCGCTCGTTGGTGGAAGGTGCAAGGCGGGGAAGGTCATTCTTCACGGGAAGAAGATCGGCGGGAACCACGCCGTGATGCACGGGATTGAGGGTCGTTGTCGGCCGGAGACGGCGACTGGGGTTGCGCTAATGCCGGTGCTCCCGGTCCGGCGGATGCATGCTGTTTGCCGGCTGCGGTGATGAACATCTCATATCGGGACCCGTCGGGTCCTTTCACGGATATGCTGTCAGTGTGAACCTGTACCAGCTGCGCTCCATCCGGGAGCGTTTCACGCAGGCGGTAGAATGACTGCGTGCCGTCAGGGGTGATGATGACCGCCCCGGTAAAGTCCTTGCTTTCAACGGTGCCCACCAGGTGATACGCGCTCTCGGCGGCCCCGGAAGGGCCGCCCCTGAGAGC
>Ga0210377_10003878_pt1 | contig 12745 bp, 12 predicted proteins | sample PLM4_65_b1redo_FD_155480 | JGI IMG/M metagenome (GOLD analysis project Ga0210377, IMG submission 155480) | Groundwater sediment microbial communities from an aquifer in East River, Colorado, USA - PLM4_65_b1 redo | ecosystem: Environmental > Terrestrial > Soil > Riparian zone | place: USA: East... | reverse complement strand
CTGCTTGGACGCGCGTAGGCAAGGGCAGTATGAGACTGCTGAGAAGCATTGTGATTAATAGAAATACCTGCATTTTTCGCATGACATCCTCCTTGAGCGGACTAAAAAAAACCACCGAAGACGATTGTCCTTCGGTGGTCTGGCGGTCTGTTTAAAATTCAGACCCATGACTTTGCGTCCTCACCTCGCAGTGAGTTTGCTTTTTCGGGGTGGAATTCAATATGATTTTGATGTTATTTATCTATATTATAGTTGCCTGAGTGGGGAGATTCAAGAAGCAAAAGGTTACAAGTCTGGCTGTCAGGAAGAGGGTAGAAAATGCCTATCGAAACAGGATCAATTGTGAGTTAAATAATGAGGCGGGTGTGCTGTCGCATTCGGAAAGTTCCCGTTGTGTTAAGTCCAGCGCGCTTGTATAATTAAGAAAACCTGAATCTCGGAGGAGGTCGACATGCCTTACGGTTATAACGGCAAGATTTTGCACGTGGATCTGACAAAGGGGACGATGACGGTTGAAGAGCCAAAAGAAGCATTCTATCGAAAATATTTAGGCGGCTCGGCAATGGGGATGCACTATATTTTGCGTGACATGCCGAGAGGCACTGATCCGCTTGGACCAGAGAATGTGTTGACGTTGATGGCGGGCGTTTCAACCGGCGCGGCGATCTCCGGGCAGAGTCGTTTGAATGCAAATGCAAAATCTCCGATCAGCGGCGGCATTGGTGATTCGCAAAGCGGTGGTTTTTTCCCTGCTGAGTTAAAGTTCGCAGGATTTGACGGGATCGTGATCAAGGGGAAATCACCCAAGCCTATGTATTTGGCGATCATTGATGGCAAATACGAATTGCGCGATGCCGCGCAATTGATGGGGAGAAAATCCGGCGAGGTGGACGATATCATCCATAAGGAAGTGGATCCGAAAGCGGAAATATTGCAACACGGCATGGGGGCGGAGAATGGCGTGCTGTTCTCATCCTTGGTCTCCATGTCCAACCGCCATAATGGACGAACCGGCATGGGTTTGGTGATGGCTTCCAAGAATTTGAAGGCAGTGGTTGTACGTGGCAGGAAAAAAGTGGAAGTGGCGAATTCAAAAGCTCTTACAGCTTTGAACCGAATCGGACCGAAAGCCATTCCTGAAAACGGTGATATGGATGGGCTAGCAAAATTTGGTACAGCGGTAGTTGTATTGTTCAACAATACGATTGGCACGTTGCCAACCCGAAACTATAACGAAGGTCAATTCGAAAGCTGCGAGCCCATTAGCGGCGAGAAGATGGCAGAGACAATTTTGAAGGAACGTGATACCTGTTACGCATGTGTTGTCAAATGCAAGCGCGTGGTTGAGATCAAGGAAGGCGCGTACAAAGCCGAACCGCGCTATGGTGGACCCGAATATGAAACGCTCGGCACGTTCGGGTCTTATTGTGGCATTGACAACCTCGCGGCGGTCTCGCATGCGAATCAGGTCTGCAACGAATATGCTGTTGACACCATTGCATGCGGTGCGACGATCGCCTTCGCGATAGAGTGTTATGAAAAGGGCATCATCACCAGGGAGCAGACGGGAGGACTTGAACTCAAGTTCGGTGACGCCGATGTGATGCTCAAGGTGCTCGACCAGATCGTGAAGAATGAAGGACCGCTCGGCAAGGTTCTGTCACAGGGTTCTGAACGCGCCGCGAAGGTATGGGGAAACGGCGCAGATGAATGTCTCATCACGGTCAAGGGCGCAGAAGCTCCCGCGCACATGCCGCAAGCCAAACGTTCGCTCGGCCTCATCTACGCGGTCAATCCGTTTGGCGCGGATCATCAATCAAGTGAGCATGACCCGTATTATGAAGAAGGTATCGGCGATTTCAATCTGGATCGCCTCAAACAAATTGGGCTAGGCTCGCCGCAGCCTGCATACAGCCTCACGGAGGAGAAGGTCCGATTTGCGTATGAGACCGAGGTCTTTTACTCCATGCTTGACTCGGCTGAACTCTGTCAGTTCGTTTATGGTCCCACGTGGACTCTCTATGATGCCAAAGATACTGCAAATATGATCAATTCTGTCACAGGTTGGGACATGACTGTTGACGAGTTGATGGAAGTTGGTCGCCGTCGTTTGGATCTCTTTAGACTGTTCAATGCCCGCGAGGGACTCGGACGAAAGGACGATAAACTGCCAAAGAAATTCTTCAAGCAACTGGCAGGTACCGGACCTACTGCGGGCTTCGCTCTGACCCACGAGGAAATTGACTCCGCCATTGACCACTACTACAAGCTGGCAGGCTGGACCGCCGATGGCGCACCGACCCCCGAGACGTTGAAGAATCACGATATCGAGTGGGCGGCGGAGTATTTGCCCGCATAGCATCATGTCATTGCGAGGGAACTGCGGAGCAGTGACCGAAGCAATCTCTTGTTAATATTGGGAATCAGTTTCGGGAGTCGAGAATCGAATAAGAATTCCGACTCCCGAATCACGAAAACAAAATTTGAAAGAAAAATCATGGCAACAAACACTCTCTACACCGAAAACTTCCCTCACATGACTCCCGCGTGGTCTCGCATATTTAACTTCGTTGCAGACCGCGCCGAGGGCTCCTACATCTACACCGATGACGGACGTAAGCTTCTCGACTTCACTTGTGGCATCGGCGTGACGAATACCGGTCACTGCCATCCGAAAGTCGTCGAAGCAATTCGCGAACAGGCAGGCAACTTCATTCACGCGCAGGCGAACATTGTCATTCACAAACCGATGCTGCAGCTCGTGGAAGAACTACGCAGAATCGTCCCGACTTCGATCGACTCCTTTTTCTTTGCCAACTCTGGCGCGGAAGCGTTGGAGAACGCGGTCAAGATTGCGAAAGTCGCAACAGGCAGGCAAAACGTCATTGTCTTCAGCGGCTCTTTTCACGGACGAACACACGGCACCATGGCGTTGACCACGTCCAAGACGATCTACCGTTCAGGGTTTGCCCCACTTCCCGCAGGAGTGTATGTCTCACCATTCCCGTATGCGTTTCGTCTCGGCATGACCGAAGAGCAGGCTTCGACATATGCACTGGAGCAACTCGAATATTTGCTCGCGTCGCAGACCGCTCCAAAAGAGACCGCCGCGATTCTAATTGAATCAGTTTTGGGCGAGGGCGGATACGTTGTCCCACCTGCTTCGTTCATGAAGGGACTCCGTGAAATCTGCGACAAACATGGGATCATGCTGATCTTCGATGAAGTCCAGTCCGGCTTTGGTCGCACCGGGAAGTGGTTTGCGCTCGAACACTTTGGCGTGGTCCCCGATATCATCACCGCCGCGAAAGGAATCGCCTCCGGCATGCCGCTCTCCGGTGTATTCAGCCGCACGGAGATCATGAAGAAAGTGGATGTCGGCTCGATCGGCGGAACCTATGGAGGCAACGCGATTGCGTGTGCGTCGGGCGTGGCGACCATCCGCGCGATGCGGGAAGAGATGATGCTGGAGAATGCCTCCGAGCGAGGCATTCAGTTGATGACGGGCTTGCGAAAATTCCAGGAGGAATATCCGCAGATAGGCGATGTGCGCGGCCTCGGCTTGATGGTCGGCACGGAGTTTGTGGTGAATGGCAATCATACGAAAGCCAAGCAGTTGGTCAAAGATGTCATCCACTCTGCGGAGGAGAAGGGTATGCTCCTGCTTTCCTGTGGAACTTATGACAATACACTGCGCTGGATCCCGCCGTTGAATGTCACGTCAGAGCAGATCAATGATGGGTTGAGAATATTTGGCGAAGCGTTGAAGGAAGTGATCAAGTAGATACGGAAACACGTACACAGGTAGACACGCGATAATAAACCCCGTGTTTACTTGTGTATCTAGATACAAACCTCATGCCTGAACTCAATCGTTCCAAACTTACACAGCTCCTCAAGCAAGAAGAACAACTCTTTCACAAGAACCACCCCAAATCCTACGAACTATATCAGCGGGCGCGCAAGTCCCTTCAGGGTGGCGTGCCGATGTTATGGATGATTCGCTGGGCGGGCTCATTTCCAGTCTTTGTGAAGGAAGCCAAAGGTGCACACTTCACTGATGTGGATGGCAATTCCTACATTGATTTTTGTCTCGGTGATACAGGCGCGATGACAGGTCACTCCCCAGATTCAACTGTCACTGCCATTCAGGAACAAATCCAAAAGGGCATTACGCTCATGTTGCCATATGAAGACGTCATTTGGGTGGGCGAAGAACTGCAACGGCGGTTCGGTCTTCCGTATTGGCAGTTTGCCCTCACCGCCACGGATGCGAATCGTTTTGTGCTCCGCATGGCGCGCATGATCACGGGTCGCCCGAAAGTTTTGGTGTTCAATTATTGCTATCACGGGTCCGTGGATGAAACCTTCATCACCCTCGATGAAGAAGGCACACCGATGTCGCGTCCCAACAACATGGGTCCGCAGGTTAATCCGCTTCAAACCACGAAGGTCATCGAGTTCAACGATATTGCTGCATTGGAAACAGCGCTCTCCGCGCGCGATGTTGCCGCGGTGCTTGCCGAACCAGTGATGACGAACATTGGAATCATTCACCCCGATCCCGGTTATCACGATGCGCTGCGTGAATTGACCCGCAAATACGGGACATTTCTCATCATCGATGAGACTCATACTATCTGCACAGGTCCCGGCGGATATACCGCTTCCTTCTCCCTTCAGCCTGATTTCCTAACCCTCGGAAAACCCCTCGCTGGAGGCGTCCCCGCCGCGGTTTATGGCTTCACTGAGGAAGTGTCCAAAGCCTTCACAGAAAAACTGAACGTGGACGACGCAGACGTTGGCGGTATAGGCGGGACTCTGGCAGGCAACGCCCTGTCCATTGCCGCGATGAAGGCGACTCTGCAAAATGTGTTGACGGATGAGTTTTATGCCAACGCAACCAAATTGCAGGAGCAATTCACTGCGGGAGTTGAAGGTGTTATCAAGGAATTCAACCTGCCGTGGATCGTGAAGCGGCTTGGCAATCGTTCAGAGTATTGGTTCCGCCCAACTCCGCCCAGGAATGGTGGCGAAGCCCATACCGCCGTTGACCCCGAACTGGACCGCTATATGCATCTCTTCACTCTGAATCGCGGTATATTGATGACACCTTTCCACAATATGGCTTTGATCTCACCCGAAACAACCCAAGCCGATGTGGATTATCATACGAAGGTGTTTCGGGAAGCAGTGCAGAGTTTGTTTCAATAATCCGTCATTGCGAGTGGCGTCAGCGCCGCGAAGCAATCCCCAACACTGTCACAGAGATTGCTTCGTCGGGCTAGCGCCTTCCTCGCAATGACATAATGGAGAGAATAATGGCTAAATACAAATCCCAGGCCTGGCGCGTGAATGTACGGGAACAAACCCTGAAAATGGAACCAGTTCCCGATTCTTGGAAACGACTCGGCGGGCGCGGACTATTGGCGCGTATCCTTCTCGATGAAGTGGACGCGAAATGTGATCCACTTGGCGCGGGAAACAAGTTGATCTTTGCACCGGGTTTGTTGGTGGGGCATATGCTTTCATCAACAGATCGAATCTCTGTGGGCGGCAAATCTCCTCTGACGGGTGGAATAAAAGAAGCTAACGCAGGTGGGCGGACAGGACTGCACATGACCCACATGGGTATCCATGCACTAATCCTCGAAGACCAGCCCAAAGAGGGTGGTTACTGGATCTTGCATCTTTCGCTTGCAAACGGCGCAAAGTGGGAGCGTGCCGATGATGTCACTGGTTTGGGCGTTTATGCAACCGCACCGAAGTTGATCGAAAAATATGGCGATAAAGTTGCCATCGCGATGATCGGCCCAGGCGGAGAAATGAAGTTAAAAGCCGCCGGGATTCAGAATCTTGACAAGGATCGTGTCCCGGCGCGAATCGCGGCGCGTGGCGGACTCGGCGCGGTCATGGGTTCGAAGGGATTGAAGGCTATCGTGTTCGATCATACCGGTGGTCAAAAGCCGCCCATCGTGAGGCTCGAAGCGTTCAAAGTCGCACAGAAGGATTACACCAAAGCGGTAATGGAACATCCGCAATCCATCACGTATCGCGATTATGGGACTGCCGCGATCGCGCCCATGTGTCAGAGCTTTGCGGCGTTGACTGTGAAGAACTTCTCGCGCGGCACGTTTGAACATGCCGAGAATATCGGCGGCGACGCGTTGCGTGAATTTACATTGACACGCGGCAAGCCATCAGATCCATCTCATGCGTGCATGGCGGGGTGTACGATCAAATGCTCGAATGTCTTCGGCGGAGAAGATGGCAAGGTGATCGTCTCGCCGCTGGAATATGAAACGATCGGTTTGATGGGCGTGAACCTCGAGATCGACTCACTCGATTCGATCGGGCGGATGAATTGGCAGGTCAATGACCTGGGACTCGATTCGATTGAGATCGGAGGCGCGCTCGGCGTCGCAGCGGAGGCTGGTCTGATGCAATGGGGCGATGAGGCAGGCGCGTTGAAGTTGATTGATGAAATCCGCAAAGGTACTGAATTGGGGCATGTGCTTGGTAACGGCGCGGTCAGCGTTGGCAAGGCGTATAACATAGAACGCGTGCCTGCGGTGAAGGGACAATCCATGTCTGGATATGAACCGCGTTCAATCAAGGGTACAGGCGTGACTTATGCCACGACGCCACAAGGTGCTGATCATACTGCTGGTCTGACAATTCGCGCGAAGGTCAATCATCTCGATCCGAATGTTCAAAAGGATGCCTCCTTGAACGCGCAGTTGAACATGGCGGGTTATGACACGTTGGGCGCGTGCATCTTCGCGGGCTTTGGATATGCTTCGACACCGGACGCTGTGATAAAGCGTTTGCTTAAGGCACGCTATGGCTGGGATGATCTTCCCGATAATGTTCTGCAGGCATTGGGAAAAGAGACGATCAAGATGGAGCGCGAGTTCAACCGCCGCGCCGGTTTCACGAAGGAAGACGATCGTTTGCCAAAATGGATGATGGAAGAGGCGATCCCTGAAAATGGAGCGGTGTTCGATGTGAGTGAGGAAGTGCTTGACCACATTTTCGATGGAATAGAATAAATAAGAACCCCGAGACGCTTTGCGCAAAATCTCGGAGTTCTGGTGAATGGAGCCACCGATCGGATTTGAACCGATGACCTGCCGATTACGAATCGGCTGCACTGCCAACTGTGCTACGGTGGCTAGGGTAGAGAGATAGTATCTCGCTCAACAAGCGGCGGGGATTATAAAGGATTACAATGTTTCACGCAAGTTTTTGAAATGACACTGCGTCTATGATGGTGGAAACCACTATGTTACGAATCGCAATGATTTCTTATCACACCTGTCCGCTGGCGACACTTGGCGGAAAGGATACGGGCGGAATGAACGTCTACGTCCGTGAGTTGACACGTCAGTTGGGGCAAATGGGCATCCATGTGGACGTATTCACGCGTTCGCAGGACGACCATGTACCGCATGTTTTGCACGAGTTGGGTTATGGCAATCGCGTTGTCCATGTGCCCGCAGGACCTGAACATCCGGTACCAAAAGAAGAGTTGGTCAATTACATCCCACAATTTGTAGAGGGAATTAAATCCTTTTCCTGCGAAAAAGGAATTAAGTACGACATCATCCACAGCCATTACTGGATGTCTGGAATTGCCGCCGCCTCTCTTTCGGACTATTGGGGTCGGACTCCGATTGTTCACATGTTCCACACTTTGGGCGAGATGAAGAACCGCATCGCGCGTTCGGAAGCCGAACGCGAGGGTGAGTATCGAATCAATGGTGAGAAGCAGGTGCTCGGGCGCGTGGATCGGATTACTGTCGCCACATTGGCTGAACTGACGCAGTTGCGATTCCTTTATAAAGCGGATCAAAATAAGTTGGTCATCATTCCGCCGGGTGTGGATGTGAGTCATTTCTATCCAATCCCAGCCGATGAAGCAAAGACGTATATCGGGATCAAGCCCGAAGACCGTATGATCTTATTTGTGGGGCGTATCGAGCCGCTTAAGGGCGTGGATACGCTGCTTGAGGCAATGTCCTGTTTGATGTTGAAGGATTCGAGTCGTCCAGTGCATCTCGCCATCATTGGCGGAGATCCCTCTGCCAGCCCGGAAGCGATGACGGCTGAGATGGCGCGCCTGCAAAAATTATGTGATGACCTTGGGTTGGGACAGACGGTTGTGTTTCTTGGCAAGCGCGATCAGGATACACTGCCTTATTATTATTCCGCCGCGGAGGTGGTGGTGATGCCATCGCATTATGAATCTTTTGGCATGGTGGCTCTCGAAGCGATGGCGTGTGGGACCCCTGTGATCGCATCCGAAGTAGGCGGGTTGGCATATCTGGTGCGTGATGGCGAAACAGGTTTCACAATCCCCGCGGAAGAGCCTGATACTTTATGCGAGAAATTATCGTGGCTGTTGTGTGATGAACAGTTGCATGAAAAAATGAGTGGACAGGCGGCAGAGTATGCACAGGATTATGCGTGGGAGAAGATCGCCAATCAGATCGTGGGTGTGTACAAGGATCTTCAATTAAATTTCCATCGCGTCCCTGGGTAATTCTTGTATTTGACGAAGGTATTCGCTCACATTTTCATCGTCCTTCTGAGGATATTGAAATCCGAAGGTCGATGCGACAGTATTTGCCATGCGGCGAAAGAGATTTCCCATGATGAACAAGGATTCCCAGATGTTTTCAAAATGTGCGTCTGAATAGGTCTTCTCAAGATTTGACCAGATTTCCGGTTCAACATCATCCTTAATGTATTTGCCCATTTTCCCCGGGGATTTTTTGAAACCTGTCTTGATCCCAAAATACCACGTCAGCATCTTCATTAGTTGCTCTCTGATGACAACATCGAGTACGTATTTTGCGTAGGGTAATTCACTTCTCCAGAGTCCTTTTGCAACATATGGGTTGACCCACCAGAATTCATTACAACAATCCTGAAAGTGTTTTTCAGTTGGTTCCTTGGGTAGATAATCTACGTCACTTGAAGGGCGAATTTTCCCGACGATGCCATCCTTGTCCAGAAGAACGACTGTCAGACTGTCGTTCAGTACCGATTTCAATTGATCCACTGGAAAGAAACTAAGGTCGATCCTGTTTCCGTCCATGAACTGCATCAAGTATGTATAGTGTCCATTATTTTCGGCTGGAGGGTCCTGCATATTTTCCGGTTCCTGCAAGATCAGGATCTCACCAAAGTAACTTGGAATCTTGTCATTTCTTACATAAGGCGCGACATCGTTAACAAGATATGCGATATCAAAATCTTGAAGAATGTCTTTTCTCACATTGGCATTTACGCGCGAACCGTTCATTACGACAGCGCGGATATTTTCATCGTTGTTGGCAAAGCTCAAAATCAAGTCGAGTATTTCCTGCTCACTACGCATGTTGTGCTCTTTTCCAGTTGAGTGTCGCTGTGACGGGGTAATGGTCGGATGGGTATAAGTTGCCTTCATGGTGACGGTCTATCTCAGCGGTGATGACTTCAAAATGGTTGGAGGCCAGCATCCAGTCAATGGATCCGTTTACCTGTCCGTAGCCATGAAATGTCCCTTCGTTTTCTCCGCCTGGATGGGCTCTTCTGTAAACGTCCGAGAGTGATGCATCACCCGTGAATTGATGATAACAGGAAGAGTTCTTGTCTGCATTAAAGTCACCTGTCAGGATGAGTGGATGATTCCCTGCAGTTTGGTTGATCCATTGCTTGAGCAGGCGCGCGGACTCGCCGATCGCTGATGGTTCGTAATCGAAGTGGGCGTTGAGAAAAATAATTAACCTGCCAGAGGCTTGATGACCGAGTTCGACCCAGGTTGCCGTGCGCGGAAATGCACTTCCCCAACTTTTGCTTCCCGCAACTTGAGGAGTTTCACTGAGCCAGAAATGTCCCTTCCGGGCGAATTGAAAAACAGACTTTTTGAAAAGGACAGGCGCCATTTCGGGTGCGGTTTCATTCCCGCCTTCGCGCCGTACCCCGTAAAATTCATATTCTTGCAGAGTGTTCTTGATAAACTCTGCCTGAAAATCATCACGGCATTCTTGTATGCCAAGTAGGTCGGGATCAAAGGCTTTTATTCTGTCAACGACAAGTGTCTTTCTGTTGTCCCAGCGGTTTTCCCCGTCGTCGGCTAATGCGTAGCGGATGTTGAAGGACATTAATTTGATCATGTAATTCATGTAAATATGATTGTGCTCCTTGTAATACACAGGATTATGCGTAAGAGAAAATCACAAAGCAGATCGTGGATGTGTATGAGGAACATGAAAGGGTATTGAATCAATTATGCTCCTGTGTTTTAAACACAAATTATTCCCTCGATTTTATCAACAGTGCCAGCCTCATCGCCCCGCGCACAGCGATTTTTATATCAGTACGTTTCTTTTCGAGTGCGCGTTCAACACGTTGATAAAGCCACTCGTGAGAGGATAATTTGTCCGTCGAAAAATCGTCGAGCCAGGCGTGGAGGTCCTGCAGGTTGTCCATAACGCGGTCGAGATCGAATTCTGTTCGGGAATCCTGGTGAAAAAGTCCATCGCGTATCACCTGTTTAATTGCGCGATCAGCCGCGACATCGTCGTCAAACTTTTCGTGCATCACCCCGACCAATTCCCAACGTTTCCCTTTACCCAAGCCTGCGCGGCGATGTTTTGCGGCGGGGCGCAGGTCAATCAAAATACCTTTCGGTTTGAGGACGCGGTGCGCCTCTGCCAGGGCATGGACCATGCCCTCATGTGACACTCATCAGAGTACCCACGAAAAAACGACAATGTCAAACTGGTTTGCCTTTTGTTTTACATGTTCGGCGTTGCCAACATGATATTCGATTCGTTCTTTATAATTATTGGGAAGATTTTTTCGCGCGGTGCGAATGGATTGTAGATCAGGGTCAGAAGCGATAATTTTCTCAGGATGGAATCCCGCCAAGCGCAGGGTCAGGCGTCCATCCCCGCAACCAACTTCAAGGACGCGAGTGCCGCGCCAGTTCGTTATCCCTTTGAGAGCGAGAATCTCATCCCCCGCAGGATCAATGACAAGTGCCATTTCGGCCTCCGCGTAAAATCAGATTTCGGAAGCCTGTCTTGTAGAAATCCAGTCGGAGGACCCCAATAAAGACTTCCGAAGTCTTACATCTACTCCTTCATCCTCACATACAAAATATTCGAGCCATCCAAACTCTGCGTGCGCATCTCGAAGCGGTCCTTCAGATTGGTGATCATACGCGAAAGTTGTTTATGGCCGTAAGTGCGAGGGTCAAAGCCCGGGTCGAGTTGATATAGGGCGTTGCCCATCCCGGCCAGCGGAGCCCAGCCATCCTGTCCCACGGCCATTTCGAAGGCCTGACTTAATATAGGCATCGGGTCCAGTTCTTCCTTTCCCTCTTTTGTCTTTCCAGATTTCTTCGCATGGGATTGTTTCTGTTGTGTGGCTTTCTTTTCAGTGACAAGATTCTCCGTGTAGACAAACAAATCACAAGCATTGACGAAAGGCTTTGGCGTCTTTTTCTCGCCGATGCCCATCACAAAGATGCCTGTTTCGCGAATACGCGTAGCCAATCTGGTGTAATCGCTATCCGAGGAGACCAGGCAGAATCCATCCACGACACCTGAGTGAAGGAGATCCATTGCGTCGATGATCATCGCGCTATCGGTTGCGTTTTTACCAATCGTGTAACGGAATTGCTGAATAGGCTGGAAGGCGTGAAAGTTCAGCGTTTCCTTCCATGAATTCATGCTATTGGTTGTCCAATCGCCATAAATTCGGCGGACGGTGACCTGTCCGTGGCGGCCCGCTTCCACGAGCATTTGTGGGAGCAAGGAGGATTGGGCGTTATCGCCATCGATCAGGATGGCGATCTTTTGTCGGAGTGTGTTAAGGTTTTCGTTAGCCATAATGCCATGATTATATTATGGATTACCTGGCACTGGCGTATTTAGTCCACTCGGATTCGGTGCGAATATTCCAATATCTGTACACGAGTCTGAACCTTCACGTGGGAAGGTTTTCTGATCGCTGATGACCTCCACCTGAATAGGTGTTTCCTGTTTGTAGGTGCTGTCCACGGTTAGTTTGATCGTAACTTGATAGCCAATCGGCAGAGAGGTCAATTCAACAGTTTTGTCGGGGTGGACACGTCCTTCATCCAGCGCATAGAGGGTAACTTTCAGGTTTCTCAACTCAACACCGCCTGTATTCGTCAATGTGACATAGGCGTTCGTCACTTCGCCCATGCCATGCGTCACGTCAATGCTGGTGTTGCATCCAAGCACTTTTACAGAAACGGATGGCATGCCATTTGGTGTTACAGCTGCCGTCAGCGTCATTGCCGGTGTATTTGATGCGGGCAATGTCGGATTGTTCGTGTTGGTTGGAACAGGAGTGAACGTCGCTATTACAGTGGATGTTGATATGACAGGCGTCGATGACGCGCTCGTCACACCAATGATGACCGGAGTCTGGGTATATACAAATGGTGTCGGCGTAAAAGGCAGGAACGGCGTGGGTGGGTTATTAGGCAATGGTTGGATGACCCAACCGTTGCAGGATGCCAGCGTAAGCATCAAAAGAATCGTAGGAATAAGCTTTTTCATTTCTTCTCCTCACTTCCATTGTACCCTCTTGTAAAGCCGGGCAAAGTCCTCCCTAGATTTTTTAGAATACAGAAGCTTGCTCCGCTTGAACCACAAACAGTCCGGCTTCAAAATCACAACTGCCCGCTTTCTCCCCAATTCTCCAGCTTCTTTTGATATTC
>Ga0210377_10003877_pt1 | contig 12746 bp, 8 predicted proteins | sample PLM4_65_b1redo_FD_155480 | JGI IMG/M metagenome (GOLD analysis project Ga0210377, IMG submission 155480) | Groundwater sediment microbial communities from an aquifer in East River, Colorado, USA - PLM4_65_b1 redo | ecosystem: Environmental > Terrestrial > Soil > Riparian zone | place: USA: East... | reverse complement strand
GACACGACGCCCGCTAACGCACCACTGCCGTCGCCGTAGCTCACCGTGCAGGTGTACGGCCCATTCACGCCGCCGTCACCAAAGCCGGCAGTGACGCTCACGCTGCTCCCCTCGGCGGAGACGACCGGGCTGACCACCGGTGCGCTGACCACTGGCGGCACGTTCGTCACCACCGCTGTCGCTGTCGCCGTGCCGACACCTTGGTCTTTGTCGTGCACGGTGATGTTCACCGCGTAGTTCCCGTCGGCGCTGTATGCGTGGGCCGGGCCGCTGCAATTGTTGCCCGTCACGATTCCGTCCAGGTCACCGCTGCCATCACCGTAATTGACGATGCAGCGGTAAGGCGCGTCATGGACTCCTCCAGGGTCTGCGAACGCGGCCGCCGCAGTGACGGCCTCCCGCGCGTCGGCCGGATTGGGCCCGATCGTCAATCCACTTACGGTCGGCGCGACGTTGGTCACCTGGTGCGTCTGATTCGCCGTGCCGCTGACACCATCCTTGTCGCTGACCACGATGGCGATCTGGTAAGCGCCATTGTCGGCATAGGCGTGGGCCGGCCCGATACAGTTGCTGCCGGACACGGCGCCTACTGAGGCACCGCCGCCATCGCCGTAGTTCACCGTGCAGGTGTACGGCCCATTGACGCCGCGGTCGCTAAAGCCGGCCGTGACCCCGACACTGTTCCCCTCGGCCGAGGCAGCCGGGCTGACAACCGGTGCGCTGACCACCGGCGGGAGATTCGTCACCGGGGCGCTCGCCGCCATGCTGCCCACGGCGTTGTCGTCGTCGTACACGGTGATGACCACGTTGTAGCTGCCAGCAGCGCCGTAGGTGTGTGCCGGACCACTACAACTGTCGCCCGCCACGATTCCGTTCTGGTCGCCGCTGCCGTCACCGTAATTGACGGTACAGCGATAAGGCGTGTCCCAGATGCCAGCCGGGTCTACAAACGTGGCCGCTGCCGCCACCGTCTCCCGCACGTCCGCCGGATCCGGTCCGACAATCACGGCATTGACCGCTGGTGCAACGTTGTCCACCTGCAAAAACACGGTGATCGACGTTGCCATCCCGCGATCATCGGTGGCGGTCAAGGTCAGCACCTGGTTGCGTATCGGGCCATCCGGTGGTGTATACGTCCAGCTCCAGGTGCGGGCGTTTTGCTGGGTGTCCACGGTCCCGATCGACGAGGTAATCGTCACAATATCGTTGTCGGCGTCCTGGAAATCGCCGCTCGTCAAGACCGGTGAGCCCTCAAGAGACGTGACGCTGGCTTGGGCGGCGCTCAGCTGCGGAGCATGATTGCAAGCCCAATTGGAGTCACCTTGGGGCAACCTATTCTCGTACCAAACCGTCCCCAGCCCGTAATCCCCGACACCATTCTCCTCGACGCTGAAGACGTCGATGTCGCAGTCGGAATCGGCGTCAACGAGCACGAGATTGTCGAACTTGATATTGCCCTGGTAGTGCGGTGTGATGCGGTGAATGACCCATTCCTGCGTTTCAGGATCGCATTCCTTCTTGTCGCACCGGGGAGGTTCCACACCGCTCTCTGGCTTGAGATAGAAGGCACCCGAGAATTTCGAGCCACGAATGGTGGCGATGATTTCCGGGTGACCATCGCCGTCCACATCAGCGATACCGGTGGCCTTGTTCTGCCGTGTTGAGACGCCCGTACTATCGTCACCGCCCCAGGGCAGATCCGCGCCGTCAACGACAACTTCGTAGCGCGCCCACTTGGGCACCGTGATGGTCTTCCCGTCCAGCGTGATCGTCTGCGGATCACCCGCCTCGTACCAGCGAGCAAAGACACCCCGTCCGACGTCTTCGTTGTAGGCGGCGACAATCTCCGGCGGATCGTTCAGATCGTCAAGCGCAAAGTTGCCGTCCTCGTCGCTGTCGACCAGCTGGCCCATCCAGTACCAACGGAAATCTGCGGCATCTCCATCCGGATTATCGATGTTCACGTAACGCCAACTCGAAGCGGATGTGATGTGTGCCGGGTCGACCAGGTAAAAGTATCCAACCTTGCGCCGGTCGGTGAAGAGAATCTCGGTATAGCCCCCCAGGCCGCCGGGGTTGGCGCCGGCGACCAGGTTGACGATGTTCATTTCCATGATCCACTCGATATCGGTGGCGATCAGGTGATGGTCACCCCATAGGTCGCGGAAGTAGTCGGCCTCGGTCTTGCTGCCGAAACTAGGCAGCGCGGTTCCCGCTTTCCAGAGTTGCGGTGCCCAGCCGGCGGCCGGACAGGCCCACCAGCGGATATCGCCCGAGGGCCCACCGTCGACGGTCTTGGAGCCCACGAGGATGTCGGGACAGCCCTTGTTGTCGATGTTCCCGATCACCGCGCGCATGAAGTACTCATCGCCGCTCTTGGCATCGAAGGTGTGCCACTTCCACGGCGAGGCTTTGCCGTCGACGACCAGTCTGGTGGGGAAGCTGATAAACGTCTTCCTCCGGCCAATTTCGGTGGCAATCACGACGTAATCGGCGACGGCATCGCCATCGTTGTCGGCGAACACGGCGTCCTCGACACCGGCGAAGGGCGAGTCCGGATGACCGTCCCTGGTCACTTCGATCAGGGGCCACTGCCGGGCAATTGCGTCGCTGCGCAGTTGCGTGTTGTCACCGCTCGTTTTCACCGGGCAGCCGCCGGCCGGCCTCACGGTGCGCATAGGATTCAGGTAGATGAAGACTTTGCCCGATTCTTCCCAGCCGGTAATGAGATCCGGGTCACAGTCGCCGTCAAAGTCCATGGAGCTCACGCCATCCGCGCCGGACGTGCCACCGTGGTCCTCCCCCTCGGCATCGCATAATCGGCCGCCATCGAGGAAATGGCCGGTCCACGTCTTGAAGGCACCTTCACCTTTGACCTCGCCCTCGCATGCCGGATCGATCGTAATCGTCTGGGCCGACAAGACCGCCGCCAGCGCCAGCGCGAACAGCGGTACTGCGGCCAGCGTCAGCATGGGTAGCAACTTCTTCATCGGTATCGTCTCCATGCAAGGGCCGTCCAAGCGGCACCTCGAGCTATATGGCGGGTCATCTTTCAGTTTTGTAAGTTGCGGCGAAAGCGCTTGTGTGTGTATGCGGCAAACCGCGGCGGAACCTGTCATCGGCCGCAAAAACTGCTCGCTCGGCACCTTGGGGTGTGTTTCGATAAGGGATCCCATGACAGATCCGCGTGGCTCCGACGGCAACATCACGAGGCTGCTGGATTCGTGGAGCCGCGGGGACCGGGAGGCCCTCGATCGGATGATGCCCCTCGTCCACGACGAGTTGAAGCGGGTGGCGCGGCGGCAACTCGCCCGCGAGCGCCCGGGCCACACCATTCAGCCCACCGCGCTCGTCAATGAGGCTTACTTACGGCTGGCGGGTGAACGCGCCATGCAGTGGCAGGACCGCGCCCACTTCTTCGCGGTGGCGGCGCATCTGATGCGATTCGTGCTCGTCGATTACGCGCGCCGCCGCTTGTCGCGCCGGCGCGGCAGTGGCCGGGCGGCGATCGCACTCGATTCGGAGCTCGAGCTGCCGGATATGCGGGTGGACGACATGCTGGCCATCGATGCAGCGCTGTCGGATCTCGCGAAGGTCGACGAACGCAAGGCCCGGGTCGTGGAATTACGGGTGTTTGCCGGACTGACGGCTGAAGAATCCGCGCACGTGCTCGGGGTCTCGACGATCACGGTCGCGCGCGACTGGCGGTTCGCGCGTTCCTGGCTGCAACGGGAACTGACACGATAGCCGCGGAACGGCGCGCTATCGCGCGGCCAGACTGGTCCAATTGGTGACGACGCTGATCGTTGGCGTCGTAGACGCGCCGGTCGCGGCGTTCACCAGAAAACGATGGCCATCGGCGCTGGCGGCGTAATGGGTCAGATAAGGAAGCCGTGCGCCGGCCGTCCGGACTTGGAAGACGGTGGTTGGCGCGCCGGCCTCGAGACGCGGCCCGGTCGCGTTGATGCTGACAGACATGATCTGGTCAGCGGGTGACAAGAAGTAGAGCTCTTTGCCATCGCCGCGCCACGCCGGCTCGCCTCCGCCCTCGCTGGACACCTGCACGCTCATCTTGCCGGCCGGAAACTCCCGCACGAAGATCTCATCTCGTCCGGTTTCGTCCGATGCATACGCCATCCACCGGCCATCGGCCGACACCCGCGCCTGTGATTCGTTGAAGCGGGTCGCGAGCAGTGGAGACGCCTGCAGGTCCGCCAATCGCATCAGGCCGATGTCGAATCGACCCGCGGACTGATCGGTTGAATAGACCATGAACCGCCCATCCTTCGTGACGTCGTCGGGGTACACCGAGAAGGCCGTGTGCGCGAGCAACTGGGCGGACGTGCCGCCACCGATGGGTTGCTCAAACAACTGCAGGCGTCCCTGGCGGCTCGACGAGAAAATCATCCGGCGACCGTCCGCCGACCAGATCGGCGAGACGTCCAGCCACGGGTCGTCGGTGAATCGCGAGAAGACACCGCGGTCAACATCAAGCATCCACAGGTCGGGCATGTTCACGCTGGGATCGACGCGCGTCACCGCAACCGTCTTGGCGTCTGGGGACAATCGAAGGCCGAGAAACTCGTCGGCAGACCCCAACGTCCCGGCCGGTTGTCCGGCACGGTCGAACCACGTCAGCTGCCCTGGAGTGCTGACGCGCTCCGAGTACATCAGGACCCCGGCATCGCTGACTGCGAAGGCGGCGTCGTTGGCGCTCGAGATCGCCACCTTTCTGGCGACCTGGACGGGTTGTCCCGTAAGCGCGAGCGCGCGCGTGTCGAAGGGCCGCGCCATGAGCGTGCCTTCGGTGACGTAGAGAAGATAGCCGGGGTCTACGTACGCCGCCTTTGCATTGGCCTCGAGTATCGCGCTCTTGAAGACGGTATCGTCAAGTGAGCCCGCGAAGAGCCGACGAACGTTGTCGCCGTCGCGTGCGAGGTAGAGAAAGCGCTTTCGGTCGGGCAGCAGTTGCGGAAAGCGATGCCACGTTTCACCGGCCGCGCTGTCGAGCGCGGTCACCGGCTGCGCAGGGCCGCCTGCCGCGGCCACGCGGTAGATCGGCCCTTCAGACGACCCAAACAGGATGACATCGTCTCTGCTCCAGGCACCGCCGCGGCCCTCGATCTTTTCAACGAGCGTCAACGGCGTACCGCCGTCGATGTCGATGCGCTTGAGACTCCCGTCAGCGAAGAATCCGAGGCTGCGGCCATCCGGCGACCAGAAGGGGTAGGTCGCACCTTCGGTGCCGGCAAGTGGCGTTGGGTCCACGGTATCGAGGGGGCGTACCCACAGCCGGGCGCGCGCGCCCGGGTACTCAGCCAGGAACGCCAGTTGACGGCCGTCGAGCGACAGCGCGAACGTCACCGACGGCACGAGCGTGCCCGTCAGCGTAAACAGAGCTCCCGCCGGCGGCGGGACGATTGAGCGCACGACGCGCGTTTCGGGCGACTCGCGCCTCACCGCGATCGTCGCCGCGGCGATTGCGACGATGGCGGCAACGCCGACGATGGCAGCGACGGGCCAGACGGGCATCGCGCGACGAGCTGGCGCTCGCCGGGCAGCGGCCGCTGAAGTGGTGGTTGGACGCTGAAGCCGCTTGAGATCCGCCGCGAGGTCGGTCGCCGACTGGTAGCGCAGCTCCGGATCTTTCTCGAGTGCCCGATCGATGACGAGATCGAGCCCGGCGGGCAGGGTGGGACGCAGGGTGGTGGGCGCGCCCGGCGACGTGTTCAACAACGCGTCGTAGCGCGCCGCGTCGCTGGCGCCATCGAACGGCCGTTGGCCCGTGGCCATCTCGTAGATCACGATGCCGAAGCTGAAAAGGTCCGAGCGATGATCGAGGGGCGACTGCAGCGCCTGTTCTGGCGACATGTAGCAGACCGTCCCTTGCACGGCTCCCGTTCGCGTGAGGGTTGAGAGGGCGGCGGTTTCGCCCGGCGGCGCGAGCTTTGCGAGTCCGAAGTCCACCAGTTTGACGATTCCGTCGCGGCGTAGCATGACGTTCTCGGGCTTGATGTCCCGGTGGATCAAACCGGACGCATGTGCGGCGGAAAGCGCCGCGGCGACCTGCAATGCGATGTCGACGATCTGGGTCAGTTCGAGAGTTCCGCGGCTCATCAGCTCACGGAGTGTCCCGCCGTCGACGAACTCCGATGCGATGAAATCGACATCCTCCGCGTGCCCGATCTCGTAGACCGTGACGATGTTCGGGTGGTTGAGCGACGACGCCGCGCGAGCCTCGTCCTCGAGGCGGCGCCGGAATCCGGGGTCGGCGAGAAACGCGGGCGACAGCACCTTGAGGGCGACACTGCGTCCAAGCGTCCGGTCCGACGCGCGATAGACGTCGCCCATGCCGCCGGATCCGACGCGCGCGGCCACCTCGTAGCGGCCGAGTGTCTTCCCCACCAGATCCGGCCCCTGGCATTCTCGGATCCAGCCCGCGGCGAGTTCCCCGCCGAGCCCCTCGAGGCCCGACTGCGACGCCTGCCGGTCCGCGTCCATCAACGACGCCACTTCGCGCCGCAGATCCGTGTCCGCGCCGCAGGCCTCCGACAGGAACGCGTCCCGCCCTTCCGCGGGGCGCTCGAGCGCGGCGTGGAATAGATCGACGGCGCGCCGCCACCGGACCGGATCCGAAAGGAGGGACGACCGAGTGTGAGAACGGGTGGACGTCCCCTTGTCTGCGGCCGCCATGAATACCGTGATTATGGCACTGCTCCGGGCACAAATATGGGCCGCGGCGTCCTGAACAGCCTTGAACCTGGTGCCGAAGCCAAAGCATAGCTTGTGCTACGGCCGCCTTCTGGGTTGCGCACGAGAACCTGGCGTTGGGGGCTCGCAACCCGCTGAATTTGGAGTTCTCCTGGTCGGCTGCTTGGCCGCAGCGTCCAACGCTCAGGCTGAGGCCGCTAGTGACTCCAACCTCTTGAGTGTGTCGGGGTACTTGCGCACAAGCCAAATGAGGGCCGCCGCTCTGGAGTCCTGGCCTCAGACTGGAATTCCGGACAAGCCGCGTCCCTGGCTGATTTCAACGGCACGCTTCAAGGCCATCGACGGGATGCGCCGGCGCGCGCGCTTCGACGGAGCACGGAGAGATCTTGCTGCCTACATCGAGGCGCGCATCAACGAAGCGCCCCTCGATGAGGAGGAGATTGAGGACGATCGCCTCCGCCTGATCTTCAGCTGCTGCCATCCCGCTCTGCCTCCGGAAGGACAGGTTGCGCTCACCCGACCGTCTTTGCCCATCAGAGACGCGGGGTCTGGATGTGCAGCGGCAAGCTGCCGGCGACGATGCGACCATCATCCAGCCGCTTCTGGATCTCTTTGCTGACCAACATCCCCAGGAACTGCGACAGCGGCCGGTAGGTCATCACCAGGTCGTGAGCACTCGGCCGATCGAGAGATGTCGCAGTCATGATGTCGAACGGGCTCTGTCCGGAAACCAAAGGTCAGCGAACACATTGCCGGTGCCGTGAGTGACGCCTTTGCGTGCTTTGGTTGACTTCGTCATCGGGCGTTGGCCGCTCCCTACTTGAGGAGGCGCGGATCGATCGCGTGCTCGCTCACCTGCACTAATTCGAGCTGGCCAGCACGCGCGTGACCGGGATTCAGCAGAACATTGAACGTCTCGGGAACCGCGGCCGATGGCACGCGCAATAAGGCCGAACGACCGGCCTGCAGCCAACGATCTCCGATAGCACGCGTGCGGTCCGTGTGTTCGAGCCAGTCCGTCGGAAGCTCGGTCGCCAGCAAGTCTTCAACGACGAGAGCATCTGGCGCCCGAAGTTTCAGCAAGCGGTAGCGCGTCGGCAAGTCGCGAACGTCGATCTCGAAGTGAACCAATATCTCCAACAGTGCCGCTGCCGGACTCTCGCTATAGTAAACGACTCGACGACCGCGTGTATGCCAACGGCCCGACGCTCGCATCCCGCCATCGCCGGCCAGCGAAACGTGGTTACTGATTCGCCACAGGATCACTTACGCAGCCATGCCCTCGTCGATGCGATAGAGCAATTCTTCGACGAGCCGCGCACCCGCCTCCGTGACCAGCAGGTCGAGCGGTGCGCGTCCCTGGAACTGGCGCTTGGTGTGACGAAGCCACCGCCAAGCGCGCTCGTCCTCGCCGAAGACCTCCTCGCACAACGCCAACACCCGCGCTACTCGAACCACGCGATCGGACTCGTCGCGGCTCAGCGCTTCGCGTCGTGTGCGCCGATGGGTCAGCGTTCGTCGCGGGACGACCAGGGAGTAGACCTCCTCATCCGTCAGCCCCGACTGGCGCAAGGCATCGATCGCGCGTGAGGGCAATCGCTCCTCGACGAGCTTCATCAGGTCCTGGTCCGTACGAAGGCGGTGGACACCGAGGATCGCTTGAACGCGTCGGAGAACATTCCCTGATTCGAGGACAGGAATATCGACCGTGGTTGCTTTGGTCACCGCACCTCCGCCTGTGGCAGCATTGCCCACCATTTTATGGCATCGTGCCATGCACGGTCAAAGCGGCGGGCGGCACGCTCGGCGAACAGCACTAAGTATGAAACGATTATTGGAAGGCTCAATTGTGACAATTAGCCAATGAATATGCCCAAATCTAGCGATTCTCGAAACGATAAATGAAACGATTTGCCTGGTCATTCCTGAGCCAGACCGCGGCATATGAGGACATCCCCACTCGCTACCTCACACCGAGCCGTCGGCGTAGGTGCGAAACGAACTGCCCAAGACCCGGAAGCCTTCGACGTAGAATCGACGTCGAATCCGGGCCACACGAGTTCTGGATTGCGGGGCTGCATAACCGTCGACGCACGCGGTGGTTACGGGCGAGGACACATGCTGCAGGATTACAAGCTCGGCGTCCGGATGCTTCTGAAATACCCAGGCCTGACGATCGCCGGGGGGCTGGCACTCGCCATTGCGATTGGGATCGGCGCGGGCTGGTACGACCTATGGGGCAAACTGCTGTGGCCCACGATTCCGCTGGCCGACGGCGATCGCATCGTCATCATCGAGACGCAAAATATCCTGACGAACCAGCCTGAACTCCGTGTCACTCGGGACTTCCTCGAATGGCGGAGCGATGTGCGGTCGATCGACGACCTCGGGGCGTACCGCGCGGGGCTCCGGAATCTGTTTGTCGGCAACACACCTCCCGTGCTGATCCGGACGGCGGCACTCACGGCCGCCGCCTTTCGCACCGCGCGCGTGACTCCCCTGATTGGTCGTGGGCTCCTCGACGCCGACGAGAAGCCTGGAGCGGCGGACGTCGTCGTGCTGGGATATGACGTGTGGCAGCGCTCGTTCGAGGGGCGCGACGACGTCGTGGGATCAACGGTGAAACTGGGCAGCACACCGGTCAACGTAGTCGGGGTCATGCCCGAAGGTTTCGGGTATCCGCTCAGCTACCATGCCTGGACTCCACTGCAGCTCCGCGCGTCATACGGCGCGCTCGAAGGCGACCCGATCGCCATCATCGGCAGGCTCACGCCTGGGATTACGCTGGAGCAGGCGAACGCCGAACTGCGCGTGCTCGGCGAACGGGCCGCCGCGGCGCTGCCGGCCACACACGCGCACCTTCGGCCGCTCGTGGTGCGGCTTGGACGAAGCTCGGAGACGCCCCCGGACATCGCGAGCCTCGCGCTGACGGTCGTGCCGTCGTTGCTGGTGCTGCTGCTGGCATGCACGACCGTCGGTACGCTCTTCTACGCTCGCACGGCGATCCGCGAGGGAGAAATGGCGATGCGTTCAGCGCTCGGTGCGAGCCGCGCGCGAATCATCAGTCAGCTGTTCGTCGAGGCCCTGGTGCTCGCGTCCATCGCGGCCGTGGTCGGTCTGATCGCCGCCGATCGCGCGTTGCGCTGGGGAATCGAAGCGGTGGCCGACGGCAGGGGAGGCGTTCCGTTTTGGATGACGCCCGGCCTTGACATCACGACGATGCTCTACGCCGGCGGCCTCGCGGTCGCAGGCGCCGCGATGGTGTCGCTCCTGCCGGCGTTGAGAGTCACGCGGACGCGCCTGCAATCGCATTTGATGAATCTGGGTTCTGGCGGCAGCACGCTCCGGTTCGGCCGGCTCTGGACGACGGCCATGATCGCGCAGGTGGCGCTCACGGCCATCGCCATCCCGAGCGGCATCGAGGGCGCCAGCCAGACGATCCGGCTCGTCCGCATTCACGCGCAGTTTCCGAGTCATGAGTATTTCAGCGCGCGCCTCGAGTTCGATCGGCCCGCCGGCGGCGAGGAGATGAGACCCGCCTTCGAAGAGCGGCGCGCCCAGACATACGCGAGGCTCGAGCAGAAGATCGCGGAGGAACCCGATGTGGTCGCGCTCACGTTCGCCGATCGCGTGCCGGGGGCATCGTTTCAGATCGGGCGGACCGCAGCCGTCGAAATCCCGTCCGGCGCCACTCCGGCGTTACAGATCCGCATCGCGACATCGTCTATCGGCCCGGGTTTCTTCGAGGCCTTCGGCCGCCCGATCGTCGCCGGACGCGGTTTCCATGGCGGCGACTTCAGTCCCGCTGCCCGAGCGGTGATCGTCAATGAAGCGTTCGTGCGTGGCGTCGTGTCGCGCGGGATCGCGTCGCCGCTCGGCGTCCACCTGCGGTATTCCAGCGAATCCGGCGTCTCAGCCGCAGAGCCGCCGTTCGAGATCGTCGGCGTGGTGCGGGATCTCGGCCTGGACCCCGGCGAGCAGGGCGACGAAGGCGCGTTTGTGTTTCACGCCGCGTCGGCCGCCACGGTGTCTCCGCTCGTCATGAGTGTGCGCCTTCGCGGCAATCCAGCAACGCTGGCGGCTCGTCTGCCGGCGATGGCGGCTGATGTCGATCCCGGATTGTCCGTCCCGGAAGTCCGGTCACTCGGCGAATGGATCTGGCAGCGGGATTCGGGGCGCGTCAGGGAAATCGCCGCACTAGCGGGAGTCAGCGCGCTGGTGCTGTTTCTGTCGGCCATGGGACTGTTCTCGCTGATGTCGATCAGCGTGTCGCGGCGGACGCGCGAAATCGGAGTGCGTATGGCGCTCGGCGCCAACCCACTCCAGGTGCTCGCCAGAATCGTGGCCCACGCCATGGTGCTGATGGGGAGCGGCGTCGCCGCGGGCGGCGGCCTCGTGCTGCTCGCGGTTGCGCTGGGACTTGGACCGACCGGCCGGCCGGCAGACGACGTCGTGTCGTTCGCCGCCTGGATCGCGGTGACGTCCGTGGTGATGCTGGGCGCGGGACTGCTTGCCTGCGTCGAACCCGCGCGACGCGTCCTCAGGATCAATCCTATCGACGCCCTCAGAGACGCCTGAAAAGCCGTCGTCGTCGCCGCACGCGTCGGCGCTCGGATCGTCGCCAGAGCATCGATCCGCTTTCACGCATCTCGAGTTGGTTCCAACTCGCGAAAATGCGGCTCCGTTTGGAATGCTTCGGAACGGCCGTGCTTGACGACGCGGGCCGAGAAGCGTATTTGCGATTTCATCGTCGTGGCAATTGCCACCCCCTCCACTGCTCAGACGCGTGGAGGCCCTTCCTCACGTTGCCCGCATGGGAGCGTGTAGCAAGCACCCACAAAGCATCGGCGTCGTAGCGGAAACGAGCGAGGTCTCCAACCGGCCAACCACATTGGTTCGCCGAGGGGGAGCCGACACCGGTCGCTGGGTCATCGTCGGAAGGCTGTCCACTCACGCGAGCTGCTCGGATGCTTCGGAGCCAGGGACCGTGGCACCTGCACCAACAACTTGCGGATCTCGCGCCTTGATGTCGAGTCTTGTGTGCTCGGCGCTCTCCAGACAAAGCTGCTGCGGACAGACTTCTTCGAAGAGTTCTGCCTCGAGTTCGCGAAGGAGATGAACCGGCTACGGATGGAGCAACGCGCCGGCCTGAACATGGCGAAGGGTGAGCTGAGTAAAGTCGAGACGCGCCGCAAGAAGCTGCTCGACCTGACGGCTCGCCGCGACGAGCTTCAGCACCAGATCAAGACCGCACATGAGCCGCCACCGCTCCAGCATCCGAGCATGGCCGACCTTTACCGAACGCAGGTTGAACAACTCGCCGCCGCGCTCCAGGCCGACGGCAGCCGCCTGGAAGCCTCGGAGACGCTCCGTGGGTTCATTGATTCGATCGTCTTGACTCCGCACGAGGGCCAGTTGCGGATCGAACTGAGAGGGAATCTGGCCGCAATGCTGACCGTCGCCCAACAAACGAAAAGGTCGCCTGAATCAGGCGACCTCATAATGCCGGTACAGATGGTTGCGGGGGGGGGATTTGAACCCCCGACCTTTGGGTTATGAGCCCAACGAGCTACCGGACTGCTCCACCCCGCGACACTGAAGAGATTGATCGTAGCACACGAATCAACGCCGCGCCAAACTTCGCCATGGATCTGGTCTTCTACGTCCCGGTGGTTGCTTGCACCACTGCGGAATTGTCAAGCGGCAGGTCCATGAAGAACTGCGTCCCGACGCCCACGGCGCTGGCGACCGACAGCCGGCCGCCAGCCTGCCGCGCGAATCCGTATGCGCTCGCCAGGCCCAGACCGGTGCCGCGTCCTTCCTCCTTGGTCGTGAAGAACGGATCGAAGATCCGATGCACGATCGCCGGCGGAATGCCGGTGCCCGTATCCGCCACGACGATGCGCAGGCACGGCGGCTCACACGCGGGCGCGGCCTGGCATTCCTCGGTGGTGGCAATCCGCGATTCGATGGTCAGGTCGCCGCCGGACGGCATGGCGTCGCCCGCGTTAATCGCGAGATTCAGCACCGCCTGA
>Ga0210377_10003876_pt1 | contig 12746 bp, 12 predicted proteins | sample PLM4_65_b1redo_FD_155480 | JGI IMG/M metagenome (GOLD analysis project Ga0210377, IMG submission 155480) | Groundwater sediment microbial communities from an aquifer in East River, Colorado, USA - PLM4_65_b1 redo | ecosystem: Environmental > Terrestrial > Soil > Riparian zone | place: USA: East... | reverse complement strand
CCTCGCCCGCGGACGTTGCCCCATTGACGGGTTTGCCCGCTTCGAACCCAGCCTTGTTGGAGCGTCATCCCATCGCCATCAAGATCGCCAATTACCCGCGTTATATCCGTCCACAATCGGGGCTGACGCTGGTGGACCAGGCGTATGAATATTACATCGAGGGCGGGTTGACCCGTTTCATCGGCGTTTTTCATTCGAACGATTCGGAGTGGGTGGGACCGGTCCGTTCGGGGCGCTACTTCGATGAGAACATCCAGCGCATGTACCATGCCTATCTGGTCTTCAAATTTGCCGACCCGCGCGTGCTATCGTATTTCAAGACAACGGATTTTGCCGACTATCTGGTGACGCCCACCATTGGGCGCTGTCCTCCCTTCCAGAAGATGTCAAAAGCCCGACCCACCCTGGAAGATTACAACAACGAGTACTTCAACACCATCGCCTGGGCGGACTGTATCGCGCGTGATAATCTCGATAACACCCGACCACTCCTGCAAGCAGGAGTTTTCAGCGACACGCCTCCTGAACCGAGATTGCTGGGGACACAGATCTTCACGTATTACTCGGTGGATTCCTACAACTTCTGGCTGTACCGCCCCGAGACAAAACAGTACGTGCGCTATCAGGAACGGGACGATACCCGCAACGGCAAGGAAGAATCCTACGATGTATTAATGGACAATGTGACGGCGACGGCGGTCCATGCTTCGAATGTGGTCGTGGTGTTTGCCTATCATACCTTTGCCAATGGCTACGATGCCGACGATGAGGTCTATCACATCAACCTGAGCGAGTCGGGTGAAGCGTACGTCTTCCGGGATGGCGTGGGGGTCATCGCCCGCTGGCGTCGGATGAACCGGGACCAGCCGCTGTTGTTGACCACGCCGATGGGTGAGCCCATTGCGCTGCGCCCGGGTATCACCTTTTATGAAGTGATCGGTCAAAATTCCTTTGTCGATCAAAGCGACGGTGAATGGAATTTCCATCACAATACCCCGTGATATATCGTCATTGCGAGTGGCGCTGCAAGCGCCGCGAAGCAATCCCTGTTTAAACGGTTGATTCCACTGCAAAAACTCAAAGCCACAGAGAACACAGAGAAAAAAAGAGACAAAAATGAAAAAGCGGCAAAGAAACCATCTTGATGCGACCGAATCCTCAAAAAATCTCAGTGAACTCTGTGCGCTCTGTGGCTAAATGCCCTTTTGCAGCAGACTCACGGTTGATTCTCGTCGACAAGTGCATTCCGTTTAACGGGAGATTGCTTCGACCCTAGAGGGTCTCGCAACGACATCTTCTGTTTTGAATTCTGAGATACAATACCATCAACGAGGCAGTATGACATTCGACCCCACCTTTGTGAGCAATTTTCTCCTAGTGTTGACCGGTTTCGGCGGCGCCTTCCTTGCCGCGCTGTGGATCGCGCTCGTCATTTGGACGAACCGCGACATCCGCACGCGCGCCCGTGACCCGTTGATGCACACGCTTGCCACACTGCTGGTGGCGGTGCTGAGTCTGCCGGGCATTCTGGTCTATTTGATCCTGCGCCCACAAAGGACTCTCGAAGAGGAATATCAGCGCACACTTGAGGAAGAAGCGTTGCTCCAGGCGCTCGAAGACCTGCCGCTTTGCCCGGGCTGTGAGCGCCGCGTCAAAGATGACTGGCAGGTCTGCCCGAATTGCCACACCAAATTGAAAAAGACCTGCGAGAATTGTAATAAGTTCATGGAACTGCCGTGGAACATCTGCCCTTATTGCGGCACTCCCGCCGCAGGCATGCGCCGCGGCGAAGGCACCAGCATGGACGATGCCTTGCGCGGTTTGAAAATGACTGATGAGCCGGGGGAAGTGAAGATAGAATAGAAATCAAAGTGACGACTGTGTCGTCACTTTTTTGTTTTACGAAATTACTGAGTGGTATTAAATATTGTATTGGGTTGCAGTAACTGTGATGTAGCCAGGAAAATCGTCGAATCGAGTATCTTCTGGATGGCAGTAAATTATTACATAGAACCAATTATGCTTGCGATACTTGCGGGGCAAGACAGTGAGTGTAATTGTTGGAATAATGGTTGCTTTTACGTTTTTCCCAATTCCACGGAAATAAAATGTTTCGCCATAACGCATTTCGGAAGCATGGGTGCTAAAAGCTAGGTCGGAAATACTACTTAAATAGACAATTAGAGATAAATTTTCAGATTCTTCATACACCAAGACTTTTATTATTTTGACCTTTTCGGCAGTATTGAGATCCCAATTTTCATTATTCATGGCTACCTTATTTTACCCTCACCTCATGTTTGTTCACTTAACATTCCGGAGAAATCTCACTGTTGAACGCGAATGAAAAGTGTTATAAATCGACTAACCCACTATGAAAATTGAATCCATAACCCTCCATCATATATCCATGCCGTTGGTTGCGCCGTTCGAAACGTCCTTTGGGCGCGAAACGGACCGCGAGTGCGTGCTCATCGTTCTGCAAGCCGAAGGTCTGACAGGATACGGCGAGTGCGTTGCTACGCGCGACCCCGGTTATAACTATGAAACTACAGGGACTGCCTGGCATATCCTCAAGGATTTTGTCGCGCCGCTGCTGCTAGGCAAGGATGTCAAAGATGCCCCTGACTTTCAAGCACGCGTCGAAGGGATTCGCGGTCATCATCTGGCGAAAGCCGGTGTGGAAATGGCGCTTTGGGATTTGCTCGGCAAGCAAGAGGACAAGTCGCTGAAGGAGATGTTCGGCGGGACGCGCGACAAAGTTGAGGTGGGGGTCTCGATCGGGATTCAGGAGTCTGCTGCGGCGTTGGTGCGAACCGTCGCTGGGTATCTGGAGAACGGCTATCGCCGCGTCAAGATCAAAATTAAACCGGGGCGCGAAGTCGACGAGACATCTTCCGTACGAAAAGCCTATCCTGACCTGCGCTTACAAGTGGACGCGAATTCAGCCTACACCTTGGAAACCGCGGATGTGTTGAAGGCAATCGACGATCTGAATCTGCTGCTAATCGAACAGCCGCTGTTCGAAGATGACATTTGGGATCATCGCAAGTTGCAAGCAGAGTTCAAGACGCCGATCTGCCTGGATGAAAGCATCGTCACGCCGCGCCATGCGCGTTATGCCTTGGAAATGGAAGCGTGCAAGATCATCAACATCAAACCGGCGCGCGTGGCTGGACTGAGTCAGGGTATTGCCATCCACGATATGTGCCGCACACAAGATGTGCCCGTGTGGTGCGGTGGCATGTTGGAGACCGGCGTGGGACGCGCCTCGAACCTGGCGCTGGCTTCGCTGCCGGGATTCATTTTGCCGGGCGATATCTCTGCCTCTGACCGGTATTATCAGCGCGACATCACGAACGAACGTTTTGTGCTGAACGATGACAGCACCATCACCGTGCCGAATGCTCCCGGTTTGGGCGTGACCATTGATGAAGATGCTCTCAACCAGTTTACGCTTGCCAAATTGACCCTTTAACTGAGATAAATCCACTGCTCTTCGAAAATTATTTCGCGAGTCGAAAGATTTGAACCACGGAGACACTGAGTATTTTTAAAGAATCTCCGTGACTCAGTGTCTCCGTGGTTAGAGGTTTTATCCTTTTGGAGGAGGCTGTTTTGAGAAGAGTATAATCGGGGAGTTATGGTACCGAAAAACCGTTCCCAAATATTCTATGCACTGATCGTTTTTTGCCTGCTGTTTTCCTCTTGTGCCCCTCAACCAACTGCAATCCCCATATCCACACAACCTATTCCGGTGACATCCCCAATTGCTGTGCCAACCGATGCTCCCACTGCCACGCCGAGTCCCATTGGTTTGCAGCTAGGCAATGCGGTCCCGGCTTCGTTGCGGGAACAGGCGCAAGGGTGGAATGTTCCGGCAAATTCCTTCATCACATTGAACGTCGCCACATCCGAGACCTCAGTCACTGCGACACAAATCCCGTGGGTGTATGCTCTGGTTGCACCTTTTCCAACCGTGACGGATGGCGTATCTGCGGACGAACTGAAAAATGCCTGGCTTCACGGAGAAATCCCTGCCGCATTTAATGGACAACCGCTCCTGATGGATGATGCCACGCAGGCGGCGTTCACTGCGCTGTGGGGAGAATCTGCCGCGGATGCGGTGCGGATCATACCTGCCGACCAGCTGCTCGACACTGCCTGGAGCGAACTTCCCTCCTGGGCGATCATCCCGTTCGAGTCACTGGGAAAAAAATGGAAGGTGCTGACCATCGACGGTCAATCGCCGATCCGCAAGAAGTTCGATCAAGCCACGTATCCGTTGGTCGTTTCCTTTGCGCTTCAAACCTCAGCGGATATTCAGCCTTCCGCCTTAAACCTTCAACCGAACTATGACCCCGCCAAACTGACCACCATCATCATGACCGGCATCACAGCATTGGTGCGTGCCACAGCCTACACAATGGAAATGAAGGGTGTGAAATATCCCGGTGAGTTGGTCCGTGACACGATGCTTGAAGCGGATATCGCGCACGTTGCTAATCATGTTCCCTTCTACACAGGCTGTCACTTCCCTCGACCCGATCAAGCCGCGCTGGTCTTTTGCTCTGACCCCAAATACATCGATCTGTTTACCGACATTGGAGTAGACCTTGTCGAACTGACGGGACATCATTTTGAAGATTACGGCGCCAAAGCTACACTGGAAACACTGGAGATCTACAAATCGCATAATATTGTCTATTTTGGCGGCGGTGCGGATAAACAGGATGCGATCAAGCCTGCGCTTTTCGAGGACCACGGGAATAAGATCGCCTTCATTGGTTGCAATCGACTGGATACCGGTGGACCAGCCACTGCCACCGATAGTTTGCCCGGCGCGGCGCCCTGCGACTTTGCCTATCTGCAACAGGAGATCGCTCAATTGAGATCAGCCGGGTATGTGGTCATCGCCACAAACCACTGGAATCAGACCTATGATTATTTGCCCAACCCGCAGCAGGTCATTGACTTTCGTCTCATGGCTGATTGGGGCGCTTGCCTCGTTTTAGGTAGTCAGGCTCACTACGCACAGACGATGGAATTCTATAACGATACCTTTATCCATTATGGACAAGGCAATCTGTTCTTCGATCAGATGGGCGACCAGGATTGGATGCCCAAAGGGATCCGCCGCGAGTTTCTTGATCGTTACGTGATCTATGATGGAAAGATAATTAGCATTGAATTGATCACTGCCATGCTCGAGGATTATTCCCGTCCGCGTTTGATGACAGAACAGGAACGCGCTGGCTTCCTGCAGGAATATTTTTACAAAAGCGGTTGGACTCCGCTTAACCCAACGCCCACCCCTACTATTACACCGACGTTGACACCGCTGTCCATTCCGACGCTTTCCGGGGCCGCGAACGTGCAATCGTCCAGTACAGTGACGCCTACGCCATAGTTCTATCAAGCCGCCGGGGACGGCGGCTTGTGCTTTAGATACCAGAATAATTTCATCCATCCCGTACTATGGTCTAATTCCCATCTTCGGACTCCTTCGTTACAATCGAAGTTACAATCGAATCGTCATTGCTTCCAGCTACTTCTAGCAAGGCAGGCAATGACGAATTTTTTTATAATCTCAAGACTGCCTTCCGTCACACCCGCACCCACCGGGTGTTGCAAGGAGGGCTTCGCCCGACGACACCGTACTCCCCGGCACCTGCGTCCGGGGCAGGTGTGCGCTGATTTGCTTGGCAAATCATGCAAGTGAGCAATCTTATAAACAGGTGCATACAAAATATTTGTTGTAGGATTGCTTCGCCACCCGCTTTGCTCGGGCTCGCAATGACGAGAGATGATATGTGTTTGAGAAAAAATTTAGAAGAGTATAATGAGTGAGTCATGACTGATAAAAAAAATCCAAAAATCTATTATGTGTTGATCGTTTTTAGCCTGTTGTTTTCCTCCTGCGCCCCCCAATCCATAGCTCCCATATCCACCCAGCCTGTTCCGGTACATTTGCCGACCGATGGTCCTGCTGCAACACCCCACCCAGGCGGCTTGCAAGTTGGTGATGCAGTCCCTGCTTCCCTGCGCGAACAAGCACAAGGTTGGAATGTCCCATCGAACTCCTTCATCACGTTGGATGTATCGACATCAGATACACCAGCGACTGCGACGCAAATTCAATGGGTCTATGCTTTGGTGGTACCGTTCCCAACCGTGACCGATGGCGTGAACTTCGACGAATTGAAGAATGCCTGGAGTCATGCAGACATTCCCGATGCATTCAATGGACAGCCGTTATTGATGGACGAGTCTACGCTGGCAGCGTTGACCTCCGTGTGGGGCGAGCCTGCCGCGAACGCGGTTCGCACAGTTTCCGCCGACCAACTGCTCGATACCGCCTGGAGCGGACTTCCCTCCTGGGCGATCATTCCCTTTGAGTCGCTTGAACCCAGGTGGAAAGTGTTGACCATCGACGGTCAATCGCCGATCCGCAAAAAGTTCGACCTGTCGACATATCCTCTCGTAGTGAACTTTGCCTTTCAATCTTCGTCTGATCTTCAACCTTCAGCCTTCACACCTGCACTTGCGCCAGGTGCAAGTGTCCTTCATCCTTCCAACTATGATGCCTCCAAACTCACAACCGTCATCATGACCGGCGTCACGGCTTTGGTACGTGCCACAGCATGGACAATGGAAAGGAAAGGGGTGAAGTATCCGGGAGAGGCGATACGGGATACATTGCGAGAAGCCGATATCGCGCACATTAGTAACGAGATCCCATTTGTATCGGGGTGTCCCGATCCCCAACCCGATCAAACCGGACTGGTCTTTTGTAGTGATCCGAAATATATCGACCTGCTTCTCGATGTCGGCGCCGATGTCATTGAGTTAACCGGCAACCATTTTGCAGACCATGGCGCCAAAGGTATGGTTGAGACCATCGATATTTACAACAAGAACAACCTGCCCTATTTCGGCGGCGGCTTGGATCGAAAGGATTCATTACAACCTGCGCTTTTCGAACTCAATGGCAACAGGATCGCCTTCATCGGCTGCAATCGTCCCGATACGGGTGCCTTTCCAACCGCCACCGATGAACGACCTGGGGCTGCGCCTTGTGAATTCGATATCCTCCATAAAACAGTTTCTGATTTGAAATCACATGGCTTTGTTGTGATCTCCACGTTCCAATGGGTTGAGAGCTACGATCCCATACCGCACGATCCGCAGGTTGAGGATTTTCAAGGCATGGTGGATGCCGGCGCCGATATCGTCAGTGGCAGTCAGGCGCACTATTCCCAAACGATGGAGTTCTACAAGAATTCGTTCATCCATTTTGGTCTGGGTAATTTGTTTTTTGACCAGATGGAGCCCTATGACATTCAGCGCGAATTTCTTGACCGCTACGTGATCTACGATGGCAAGTTCATCAGCATGGAATTGATCACCGCCATGCTCGAAGATTATTCACGTCCGCGCTTGATGACGGGACAGGAGCGCTTCAATTTCCTGACAGAGTACTTTGACCTCAGCGGATGGACTCCGCTAACCCCGACCGAAACGCCGACCCTGACTCCGTTACCGACCATCCCGCCTCAAACCGGGACCCTTGAACTGCTCCCGTCATTGACGCCGAGTCCTACACCGTAGATTATTCTCCATAAACCCTAAAGGTTTCTAAAACCTTTAGGGTTTATACTATGAAATCATTGAAGGAGTTCTACCATGACCATCTTCGACATCTCATTGACCATTTCGTCCGACCTGCCGACCTGGCCCGGCGACCCCGGCATTGAACTAGACCAGACCGAATCCATGGACAAAGGTGATGAGGTGAACATCACTCATATGAGTATGGGAGTCCACACTGGCACGCACGTGGACGCGCCGCATCACTTTCTCAATGACGGGCGCACGGTCGAGCAGTTATCGCTCGACGTGTTGACCGGTCCCTGTTATGTGGTGCAGCTGCCGGATGGGGTAGAGGCGATCACATCCGAAGTGCTGGATCGGACCGAGATCGCGCCGGATATGAAGCGCATCCTGTTTGGCACGCGCAATTCCCATTGGTGGTCGAAGGGAGAAACGAAATTCCAGACCGATTATGTGGCGATCACTGAAGATGGCGCGGAATGGCTGGTGGAGCATGGCGTCCAACTGGTGGGCGTGGATTATCTGTCTGTGGCGCCGTACGACGACACAACGCCAACCCACGAAATCCTTCTCAAAGCCGGGGTTGTGGTTGTGGAAGGGCTTAATCTCGCGAAGGTCATGCGTGGCTTTTATGATCTATACTGCCTGCCCTTGAAGATCGCCGGTTCAGATGGTGCCCCAGCGCGCGCCATCCTGATTCAGTCATGATGTTAAAACGCTGGTTGGGTGTTGAAGAGGAGTAAGATTCAACGAAATAACGTTGCGAGCACAACACTGGAGGGCTTATGTCACAGAACCGTTCAAACTCTGGTATGACCTCTACCCAGGTCGTCATCCTGATCGGCTTGGGTGCGGTCGTGGTCATTCTCTTCGTCTTTATACTCTGGATCGTATTCGGGGGAAGAATTCAATTACCTTCTTTTTCACGGGCGCCCGAGAATACCCCAACACCGAAAATGACTTCCACTCCGGTGGTCTTTTCGACATTGACGCCAACTCCCACACAGACGCCCATTCCGTACGAGCAGTTGATCCCTGCTGGCTGGAAACAATTCAAAACCGGATTGGTGGAGATATGGCTTCCGCCTTCTTTCAAAACCATAGATAGAAAGTCGGACGAGGAATTATCCCTGCAAGGCGCTACATCCAAAAATTCACTGTACACGATGGCGGCAACTATTTCCTTTGAACCGTTGACTGGTGGTTCTCTGGATGCCCATTTGGATGCGGGACTTTTGAAGATGGATCCACAGACCAGGCTGACGGAACGCAGAAAAGTTTCCTTGAACTCAACCGATGCGGTGCGAATGCAGTTCGAAGCGCGCGTTGAAACGGTGGATGTTAATCAATTAACCTATGCCATCCAGGATGGAGAGACGGTTTGGTTCCTTTATTTCACTGCCCAGATCAATGAGTTTTACGATATGCTGCCCACGTTCGAGCAGAGCGCCAAGACGTTTCGAACCGTGAAATAGCATTTGGAGTCGAACGTCTTACACCTGCATGATTTGCCAAGCAAATCACGTGCGGCGCCAGTGTCATTCCCGTAGGGGACCTGACGTTGGCGCGAAAAAACCAATGTCTGGAGACTTTGGACTCCACTGCTGCACCCCTACAAAATCAATCAAAATAGATATTCAGATCCGAACAATCGAAGCGGTTGCCGCAGTTGGGGCAGGTGATCTTGCAGTTCTTCTCATACATCTCGTGCCCGCAGCGGTCGCAGATATACGTTTTCTTTTCGGGTGATACATCTTCCCAGCGGATGGGTTTCAGGAGGGCAATATCAAATTGACCGATCCCCGCTTCACCGAGCCGTTGCACTTCCCGCATCGCGTTTTCAGCATTGACCCTTAATTCATCCACGTAAACACCACGGCAAACAGGTGCCCAATCCTTGAGCCATCTTTGGCTGCGGGCATAGACTTTGACCGCGCCCTGATAATTTCCGCGTGTGATGTGCAGGTACACCACCGCGATCTGGAGAATGCCGCGATACAAGTCGCGCACCTTGCCTTTTTCCGCGTTCCAGGCGTCTTCGAGCGCTTCATGGGCTTCGAAGTACTTCCCGGCGTTGAACAGGCGAAACCCCTCTACAGCCTGTGGTGGCAGCGGGGCATTGCAGGTATTATTCGGGTCGTCAGTCGTCATTGGCTGGATTATATCTGCGATGGTGTAAAATTCATTCACTCACATGCGATCTTTCTTTCAAAACAGGAAATTAACGCTGCTGCTCGCCATCCTTGCGCTGGGGGCTTTGACGGTGCTCGCCCTCGGCTTGAGGGATGTCCGGTTTAACGAGGGACAGCCCATCGGTCGCCATGAGGCGGAGACCGCCGGTCCGCGTGAGAATTTGAGGGAGGTATTCAGCGATGTGCCCATTCAGTCCCAGTTCCTGTTTTGGGGCGTGGCGCTGCTGTTGGTTTTTCTAGTGGGTTTGCTGCTCTCGCCCGAAGGACGGAAATATTTGATCCGGCTGTTCGTGCGCATCTTTGGTACGTATTGGCTGGTCTATTTCCTGCTGCGAAATTACGGTGACCGGCTTGCCTCGCTGGCAAATTTCAACCTGGGAGCGTTCACGCTTGCGCAACCGGGCGCAGAAGGTTCGGATGTGCCTCCACCGGTCTTTGTGCCGCCACAGGAGTCATCGTGGGTGTCGTATGTCGTCAGCGTGTTGTTCGTCATTTTCTTCGTCTTTGTGGTATGGCGGGTGTGGGTATTTGTGAAGCAGTTCTCCCTGCCGAAAGAGGACGAGAAACCGTTGGAAGAACTTGCCAGGATCGCGCGTTCTTCCCTGCATGATCTATCGCAGGGCGGCGATACCACAGATGTCATCATGACATGTTATTTTCGCATGAGCAGTGTGGTGTCAGATAAACGCAGATTGCACCGCAAAGAGTCCATGACGCCGGCTGAGTTCGCGGTGCGACTCGAACAAGCGGGCTTGCCAGGGGATGCCGTGCAGAGACTGACGCGTTTGTTCGAAGCGGTTCGCTACGGCGGCTATCGCTCGGGGCAAAAGGATGTGAATGAAGCGGTTGCCTGCCTGACTTCCATTTTGAATTATTGTGGGGAGCCCGTATGATGCGCCGCGCGCTGATCCTGGTCGGTATCCTGGCGCTTGCTGCCTTACTTGCCTTCCCATTGCGGGCATCGGTGTATGGGGTGGTGATCGTTCCGATCTCTTATCTGTTGTGGGCGCTCGGGCTGTTCTATCACGCCTTACCGCAGATCATATGGTGGGTTGTCATTGCGATCTTGATCCTGTACATGTTCGCCAGAAGTATTCTCCCGGACATTAAATTCCCGAGAAGACGTGAACAATATTCCATGCCTGCGCGCGGACAGGTGGAGCAACTTTCAGATTGGATGCATAAATCGGAGAAAGGTGTCTACAACCGCTGGCTGGTGGCGAACCGGCTGGGCAGGCTGGCGTATCAGATCCTTGTGCAGCGCGATAGCGGAAGACCCCGTTCGTTTTTTGCGCCGCTGGATGGTCCCGATTGGAATGCTTCGCCGAACTTGACGGGATATCTGCAAGCCGGGCTGCAGGGTTCCTTTGCCGATTACCCCAACCAAAACAACCCATTTAACCCGCCTGTGAAGACGCCTCTCGATCACGATGTACGCGACGCGGTGGAATTTCTTGAAACGAAGATCGATAGCTCGATACGATAATTTACCCGCCAATCTGCACTAACACTTGCACCTGGCGCAAGTGCCGGGGAGTGCAGGTGCCTCCGCGAATATAAAAGAGTAGCGAAGATTGGCGAGGATTAGCGGATAATCTCATGGAGACAAACGTGGCAGATATCTCAAAAGTTTCAACAACGACCAAACAGGTCATCGCGGAAGTGGAACGTGCCGTAGTCGGCAAGCGCGCACTGCTCGAAATGATGATGGCGTCCGTGCTGGCAGGTGGACACATCCTGCTCGAAGATTTTCCGGGTCTAGGCAAAACCCTGATCGCGCGCAGTTTTGCCACAGCGCTTGGTCTCGATTTCAAGCGTATCCAATTCACGCCTGACCTGTTGCCCGGCGATATTACCGGCGGGAACATTTTCAACCGCACCAAGAACAAGTTCGAACTGCGCAAAGGTCCGGTCTTTGCGAATATCAGTCCGCCTTGTTGGAGGCGATGCAGGAGGGGCAGGTGACCATCGAAGGCGAGACCCTGCCATTGCCCGAGCCATTCCTGGTGCTTGCCACGCAAAACCCCATCGAATACGAAGGCACGTTCCCGCTGCCCGAAGCGCAACTGGATCGCTTCATGCTGAAATTGACGGTGGGCTATCCCAGCCTGGAGGATGAGAAATTGATCCTGCGCCGGCGCCGCGAACGCAAACAGGATGAAGTGGTGTTGCGCGAGATCACGAAGGCGAAACAATTGCTTGAGCTGCGCGAATTGGTTGAGACCGTGCATGTAGATGCCGATCTGGAAGGCTACATCGCCTCCATCATTCACGCCACGCGCACCGACCGGCGTGTCGCCGTGGGAGCCAGTCCGCGCGGGTCGCTGGCATTCCTCAAGATGGCGCGCGCCAATGCCGCGCTCGAAGGACGCGATTTCATCACGCCCGATGACGTCAAGCGCTACGCTACACCTGTGTTGACGCATCGTGTCATCCTCCAGCCGGAATTCTGGATGGCGCGTCAGGTGACCGAGGATGTTATCCGCGATGTGTTGGATAAGACACCGGTTCCAGTAGTCAAGTAGTCTGTTAGTCGCTTGGTTGGATGGTCACTTGTCCCGTTCACTTTTTCTTGGCTTTCTCACATATGGCTTGATCCTCATCGGCATCATTGCGGTGCGCGGCGAGCTCATCACGCTGGCGTTGCCGTTCGTGGTGTACCTGCTGGCGGGATTTCTGCGCGCACCCAGCGAGATCAAACTCGAAGCCACGCGGCATTTGTCCAATGAGCGCGTGGGACCGAACTCTGATGTGGTGGTAACGGTAACAGTCACGAATCGCGGATCGCATTTGGAAGAAGTTTTGCTGGACGATGTTCTACCCGCGGAGTTGAAGATCCGTTCTTTGGATGAAGAGCTTCGCTTCCCTCCCAGCCGACACCTGGTGACGCTTGCGAGAGGAGCTTCCTTCACCTTTGCGTATACCGTTTTAGGTCCGCGC
>Ga0210377_10003875_pt1 | contig 12746 bp, 4 predicted proteins | sample PLM4_65_b1redo_FD_155480 | JGI IMG/M metagenome (GOLD analysis project Ga0210377, IMG submission 155480) | Groundwater sediment microbial communities from an aquifer in East River, Colorado, USA - PLM4_65_b1 redo | ecosystem: Environmental > Terrestrial > Soil > Riparian zone | place: USA: East... | reverse complement strand
CAAAAGCAAAGATTTTTTGAGTATATAGAGACCCGCTTTTACTGAATGCAACGTTCTCAATTTCATCCGTCTTGCTTATATAGAATGTCACTCTTAACTTGTCGCCAATCTTTGGTAGGACATCTTGGTTGCCTATCGTCTCTGGTAATTTTATCTGTGTTTTGCTGAGAGTGGAGTTTTTTGTAGACTCAAATTTAGAGAAGGTATTATCCTGAATGCTATATCCAAAAACATCATACACATGATCTACTGAAATAACTTCCGTACCAGATAACTCAACCTTTTCAAACCCCACCAAACTAATCACACCAATATTTGACGGTATTGATTGATTGCTATTTAGGCCCAATGCTGAACGTATGACTGACGACAAATCTTGCACTAATCCGTTAGCAGTAGCTGTAAAAATACCATCAAAAATTCCCTGGATTGAGGTCCCAGAAATAGTAAGAACACCTGGTGAAATTGTTCCAGCAATCGTCAGTTTCAATCTAGCAGGAGCCTTACGAAGATTAAATTCTACTTCCGGAGCTGGATCTGGAATTAGGAATGGGCTCGGTAAATAAATGTGTGTGGTTGGTTGTGTTCCAAAAGTATCCCCAGTTCCAAAATAGAACCCATTTCGGTTCCTGTAGATGGGCAAAGAGACCAAGGCCGTAGATGGAACAAGCTGGCTCACGTTTGCGAGATAATTCACCTCAACCATTGTTCCAGCAGTGACATCAGTTGAAGATGGTAGGGTTATGATATTGTCGCTAAAACTTCCACTAATACCACCGCTAAATTTGTCGATAGCGTTGTATCTGACATTGACTACATCACCAACTTGCGCCGTTGTGTCAGTTGGAAGATAGATGGTATACCCACTAAAGCTTCCATCATTAACTCCAGTATTGAAAACCTCAGCGTTATTAGACGCAATAACAACAGATACAACATTGGATACTATAGAATCAACCACCACAGCCAACCTATTACTGATAAGCTGTACTCCGTATCCATCTACTCCAAATTTATCCGTAAATACATTTACAGAAACAACGGCATTGACAGGATGCGTCACCGTAATGCTTTTGATAGCACTTCCTTGTACCACAACCTCTTCGCGTCTCACATCATTAGAATAACCCCAATCAATACTATCAATAACAGAACGAATGTTATTTGAGGAGATTTTATTGTCAAAGTCCCAATTTGGGTCATAGTCAAAAAGCCAAATGTAATCTACCTGAAGAATATCACTTACCGCTGGTAAAGTTGACCCAGAAATTGTAATTCTACCGGTGGTGTTTTGAGACCCTCCGTCTGGATTTTGATTGGTAACAATGTAACGTTCACCAGTGGTCTGGTTAAAGACACGGCTCACAGATGTCACAGGATAATGAGACAGCTGGATGGAAGACCGATCAGATGGATTGACTATGCTATTTTCGTTGAGTATCTGAACATTTTGTTTAACGCCACTTACCAAAGTAACGTCAGAATAGTTTGTGGGGTCCTGGCTATTAAACTTCCCTTTGGTAATCTCCTCGGCAAAATCACGAATTCTATCATCAACCCAATGTAAACGGTCAAATCCCCATGGGCTGCCGGCATATACCCCAGTATCACGCAGCAATTCATAATTGCCCGAAACAACTCCGGCGGCATCTACCGACTTGGGAGAGAAGTTAGATCCGCTAGAAGACCCAACAACACTGATGATGTTGGTGACTGGCTGATTTGGTAATTGGTTATTTTGGATATCATCAATTCTCTTACGAGAGACCGTCTTGTTCGCATCCGCCTCAATCTGGCCAAGTACAAAGTCATTGGAAGAATCTGTCGGATCATCTTTGTTGCTGTGGTCAAAATAGATAAACCCATCCAAAATTTCTAGCAGACGGAACCCATAAGCATAGATATCCACCTTTCCGCCAGTGCCTTCCGATATGATGGTTTTAGTGCCGTCCTCTGCGGTGCTGACCTGCGTTCCATCGCGTGTCATCAAAGGATCTCCAGGCCCCACTACCAAGGCATCAATAACGTTTGGGTCCGATAGAATGATGTTCTTGTAACCAGTGGCCGTTCCAGTATTCGAGCCGCTAAAGACTCCCAAAATTCTACGCTTGAATGCCGAATCGCTTTCAGCCCCAAACCCACCTTGGAAAGAAGTGGCATTAGTGACCCGAGACACTCCCGGTATGGTAGTGTTGGTTAAAGAATAGCTGGAGATGTTTCCGCCACTACCAGTAGCAGTAGCTTCCACAGCTACCTCTACCGCATACTGGTCTGTAATACCCACAAATGCCAATGTAGCGGCATATTTTGAAGCGGTAGCTCGGTAAGTATTCTTACTCAGCACCGAGACGGTAATTGAATTGATAGCCGTGAAAGACGCCCCATTGCTACCGGTTACAACCCCTCCTTTGGTGATTGGTATGTTGGTATCAATGCTATTGAAAGTTAAAATGGCCGTGCCGCTTGATTTCGACCCTTGCTTTCTTGACATTCCATAGTTGGAGGCCAGGGCATCCAATTCGGAGCCTAAAGACAAGAATAGAGATTGAGCTGATTGAACACCCATCAACTCTTCATACAAACTGGCAAGCTGAACCGCCGGACCGTCAACCAAAAGGTCACGAGCCACTTGACCTGGTTTTAGATCAAGTTGTGGCTGCGCAGTTCTGTAAAAATCTAGATTTCCGAGAACGATATCATTTGCAGTCCTAACCCGTGCCATGTTACCTCAAAGCTACTAAATAGCATATATCCACTGCTCCCAGAATGCCGGATTATTAGCTAGTTACTACAGCAAAGGAAATGGGCACGCTTTGGAAAGCTTTATTGATAACCGTCAAATTCACGTAGTAATATCGAGGATCGTCTCTGGCTTGTTTTACCGACACATCCTTAATAACAGAAATTTGCTCTTGGGCAGTCACGATTTGATTGTTCTTAATCTGGTCTTGTTGCAGATCCTTCAATCTCTCGATACTGGCCTGAAGTTGGTTGATGGCTACATCTTGGGCGAAAATCACATCGCTGGTTCCAATAAGCGCTTGGCTAATTGGAGAGCCGTAAGCCGGGAAGAATGGATTGGACCCTAGTTGGGTGCTCACCAACTTCAAAACATCTTGAACCAGCTTATCGGAATCTTCGACGACCGCAAAATCACCATTGTTGATGACCAAGTCTCCGCCAAAAAGTTTCAGATCAAATGACATACAGCTATACGAAACTATCACCTATTTCTGGGGATATCCCCAGCATCAGACTTTGACATTCCATCAAATACCTGCATAGCACGGTCTCCCTCTGCCAAAATTAGCGCAATTTGTTGAGCTAAAGTTTCGTAAGCCTTCTTGGCATTTCCTAATTTACCGGCACGTGCCGCCGTCTTGTCCGTTCGAAGCTCAGTGATATTATTGAGCCTCTTAGCTGCTGCATCATCAATCAAATCCAAAAGTACAGATACATCTACCGACCACAAGGCAAAGTAAATAGCAATAATATCAATCAACCCCAACCCACTAACCTCTCCCCCCAATAACTCAATCATTCTCAAAGCATCGCTGCCTTTAGTCTCATAATTTGCCCGAGAGGATTCGGCTTGTGATAGGTTTTTTGCTACATCGTCTGCCGTGTTTTGAAATTCAGAAATGGTAAAGTCATAATAGGATAAGGCTGACCCATCAGTATTCGAACCAATTTCCGCTTGGTACTTTGCCAACATCGACATTACCTTCAGATTGGTTATCCTTTGTTCAAGCTCCCACGAATCAAGATATTCCTTGGGTTTTATGAACGTCGTAGAGACTTCGGTACCAGATTCGGGGCCACCAATACCCGGGCTTGGTATCCACATTATATTCTTGGTCACCTGATCTAGAGACTTGAGTGACTGATGGTATTTATACACCAATCCATAGAAGGTTTTTAGCAAATCATTCACGGTCTTGTTTTCAATAAACCCTAACGAAAACAATTGAGAAGCATCATCATTACTTACACCTATAGACACCAAACCATCTTCTGTCGTCGCCACTGGCAAAGATAAATTAAGGCTATCCACAAGGTTTTTAGACTTCAATTGTGCAACTAAGTGCTGTTCACGAAGCCGAAGTCTCAAAATAAATTCAATACCAGGGCGCAAAGCATACCTATTCGACTCAAACTCCAACTGTTTTTTATCCACAAACGGAGCCCCTATAAGCACACTATTAGAACCCGACCTTGGTTCTAGATTGGCTGAAATAACAGGATCTGTGGCGAATGGCACTAATTGATGAGAAACAGAGTCCCAATTATTTTCAATTACAGAACCATTATTGGTTACATAAAATTGATTCAGATACTTTGTTCTATCAGGAATTGCTTGAGGAATACATCGTATATCATCTAGTGATAGGTTATCTTTCTCGATGGAAAATTTACGACTGCAATTTGGGGCCCCCATCACAATACTCAATACCGTAGCATCTGCATTTTTCATTGCAAATATAGCCTCTTTACGCTGAGCTTGTCTTTCTCTTTCCGCTGCTGCTAGGCGAATGCCTGATTTACTATCCAGCTTCGCAAAGACTGACTCTTGGTGTTCTTTGTCCAACATCGGGAATCCTGGACTAAAAAAATCACCATCTGTGGCAATTGTTGGTAGGCCTAAAATCCTATAGAATGCATGGCAACGACTCTCTACATATCGCTTTGACACAGCTAAATCGTCCTGTATCAAATTTTGGCCGGTGACATTTGGGCTTGTATAACTTCTAAATCTATCAATTGGTTGAATGAATTGCGCAACCAATTGATCGATTCTCAGCTGTATCTTGGTAATGTCATTCAAAACACTTTTTGGCTGACTCTCACCAGGGTTTCCATTCCACTTTGGATTTGCCATTATGAACCATCCTCAGCAACATCAGATTCATCGAATCTCTGCTTGGCATAATCACCAGCCCCATCACGATACGAATATGCTGTCTTATCAATAAATTCATAAGTGAGTACGCGATCTACAATCTCACTAGGCGCATCATCACTGTCCCTATTCACTACCGACGCAATAACCTCATTGTTGATATACGCTCGTATCTCTCCAGTACCAGCCTTATCGCTCTTGAGTTCTGCTATAAAGTCTCCATAACCATCATAGGTAAAGTTGGAAACGTAGCCAAACGTTGGTACCGCCCGAATCATTGCACTCAGCCCATCCGCTGCCTCTTGGTTGATGTTGGTGGCTAGTTGGTTGCCAGACTTGTCACGCAAACGAACAGTGATCTTTATATCGTTCTTTATGAACTGAATGTTTGGATACAATTCAAAATCACTAGAGAATCTATCGGTGGCGGCGGCAGTTCCGCGAGCATAGAAATCCAAAGAATCAGCCTTCAATTTATTGAGGCATGCCAATATCTCAGATTGGAATACCGCCGCTGTATCCTCATTCAAATCCCCTCTGAATTTGGAGAGGGCAGAGTTCAAACAGGCAATGGTAGAATCAACATCTGGTAAATCTCCAACCTTATCAAATACACTTCTTCCATCATTGAATTCAGCGTTCAATACAGCTGATTCTGAAGCAGTATCTGGTTGACACATCAGGCCGATAAGGCCATGTTGAATAAGAATCTCATGGTTAACCTTCAATTGGTATTGAACATCTAAGAAGCTATACCCATCATCATATGTTGGTAGGGAGACACGCTGTTTGGCAGGTTTGGTGATTAGCGTATTAATAGTGGCTTGATTGCTATTGATATAATATGGAACATATCCATCTGGACGAATCTCATATACCAATCCACCAATCAAATTCAAGTTTCCGGAATTGGTGCTATAATCAACTCCATTATTCCATGATGTTGGATATTCTGTTGGTTTATTTTGGACAATAACATTCTGGATATACATGAGGCGTTCTCCGCCAACATCATCAGGATTACCAAAGTTCATTGGATTGATGAGTATATTCATATCCAATCTATACGGCACTCTTGTGAGGTTGGCGTTTGCGGCGTACGTCTCTTCGTTTGGCCAATAAATAAACCCATATTCCGGAGATGGAGTAATGATATCTACAAACTTATAGTCAGACGGATGGTCATCAACAAACTGCCAACGCTGAGGCCTAAGCACTAGGGTATTTGCATCTCTCATGAAATCAAACAATGGATCTGATGGAATTATTGGGTCAATTTCGTTTTGATAAATGAGGCGTCCGGTCGCGAAGACCAAGCCATCAGGATTGTTACGAATAAACGATGGACAGAAGTCAGGCGTGCAGCAATCTCCAGCACCATTGCCATTCCTGTCACCACCACTACAAACGGTACGCCCCAAAATTCCCATTAGTGGTTTAATGATAGCTAATAACGCGCTAATCCCCATCAAAATGGTAAATAGCTGTTCAATCAAACACAACACAAAGGATATCTTTTGAACGGCCGCCAAGATAGCTTGCTCATCATGAACTTGAATGGCACGAGCAAGAATTTTTAGGTTACGGATAATTTGTTGTATGTATGCCAGAATTACTTCTATAATATATTCGATCAACGCGATGATCAAAAGTATCAGCGCTAATATCATGACCAATAAAGCTATCCATGGAAACAACGACAGAAAGTCTGGCAAACATCGCTTAAACAATCTCCGGACTGCACGCAGGGTAGCCCACGGATTCATCAATGCACAAAAGACATCTATAATACACAGAATGATATTCAACAAAGCCTGGAAGAATTTATAAATCCCCAAGAATGGGGCTAGTTTGTTGAATAGACTCGCCAAAGCATCCCAAATTCCCTTGGTCATGGAATCTGTATCTGGTTGGAACTTGATTCCGCCAGGGAACATAGCGAAAATAGTATCAATCAGAGCTATCAAATCTTCTGGTATGCCCTCGGGCAGAGATAGATCTGGAAAGGGAACCTTCGGCACAGAGAAGGGCAAACCGAGACCCGGAATAGATGGTCCTGGACCTGGCGGTCTCATCGTAATATTCGTATCAGCTGGATTACAAACCATGGTTCACCTTAGATAGTCCTACCTGCCGCGCCTTCAGTAGATCTCAACACCAACCGTCCATTAGACTTATCTGATGGGTAGAAGTAAACACTTTCCGCATCGAAGTATATGTTGCTATTTACGGACTTGAATCTCATATCCCCTTCGCTTACTATATCAATCCTCTGAGGGGTATGGATCTTTATTCCCTGTGGATCAATCCTGATGGTGTGGAAACTTCCAGAGTTCCATACGCGAATATCAACAACACCATCCCGCGCCTCATTATTGAAGGTTACAGATGGGAACCTGGAATCATCAGTTATAGTTGGCCCGCCCACTTGCATCAATAAGTCACCATCCAACGTAGCTGCCACAGAGCGATTGTAAATATCACGCCCAATAACGGACACAATCCCACCGGCACAATCCAACCATAAACTCTGCCGATCGACAGTGTTCGCACCAATGCTCATCGACAACATTCCATCCAACGACAACGTTCCACTTCTACCACCAGCATTCGCCCCAGGCCCGGATACAATGATTTCCTTTGATACCACATCGGCAATAGCTGGAACTGAATTTAGCAAACTTGAATCATATCCACCAGTGCCCTCGCTGCTAGAATATGGACGTTCTAGTTTGTGCAAAAACAGAGTATTAGAAATGTCGTGAAAGCCGGTACCTAGCTTTATAACTTTACCATCCAGACGGCTTAAGGGAGCTGCAAAATTCTTAAGAGAGTCCTCTTTGCTAACCAGAGTAACAACCCCCTTGCCATGAGGCTCTAGTTGCACATCTGCGCCGTCAACGTTGTACAAAAATTGTCCACGGTCTACTCCATCTACAAATCCCTTGATGTTGGAAAAGTTCTCATTCCTCACTAAGAGAGATATATTACCCGTCTCGCTTGAGGATGGGACGTTCATTTTGAATTGCCCTTCCTTATCTACATCAAAAAAGAAGCGGCTACGATCCCTGGCATAATCATCAAGATTGGAATAGTCAGGTAAATTCAAACCGGCCTTGCGAGCATTGAGTTCAAAATGGTACGCAATGCTCTTTCTTAATTGCTCTCGCAATTTTGTGAAGGCAACATTTCTATCCTCAGTTGACTTTCTAAAAGACAACGAATCAATAATACCATTTGGCAACGCACTTCTATTGATATCTAGAATGTTACCATAAATATCAACTACCGTACCTACAATTATCTCAGCCAGATAATTTGGTTGATCCAAACTCAAACTCATTGTATCGGTACGGCTCTTCTTACGCTGGAATGGTAATGGCTTTGAAGGATCTTTGGAGCCGGCATAAGCACTTTCTTCATCAGGATCGTTGGTGTACCCAAAGCTATTGATAAACTCATAGTACATTTTCCGACTTTCTGCCAAAGTCGGATTTCTGTTTGATGTCAGCGATATTGAAGTGGCTGTACTCGGGTCGATGCCAATAGGGATAAGTGTAGAGTTGTAAGCGTGCCCAGTTAGAGAGGATCCTATGATGTTTCTGGCACTATTCGAATTCAAATCACGAAGAATCGGACCAATCACCTCACGGTGTGCCTCTGTAAAATGCATCTCCTGATCAAAACGAGAGCTCCAAATATCCAAATTTGGATTTTGGGACGACCCGCTGCTAGCTTGAGTAAATGATGTGGGGCCGCCCTGAGTTACCCCATCCGCAGGATCGATGATGATACCAACCTCTCCCTCTACCAAGGTTAGCCAATTGCCTTCACGAAGCTTGCTCATTGAGACACGGCGTACACCATCAGCATCATAACTACTATTAGAGTCCGGTTGGTCATAGCTAATGAATATCCATTCATTGCCCTGGCTTTGCATCACGAAAACGTTTGTTCCCACCTGAGGATAGCCACAAGAAATCTGACCCCTCGGCCCCATCCAGCCCACTGGAAGCTTCACTGGGTTTGTAGATGAGGATGATGTCAGTGGCAACATAACCATTGCAATACCGCGCATCAAATCTACACTTTGAATTACACCCCTAACAGGAACACCAGGCACCGATCCATGATGATGATGGCTCATTACTTATCTCCTTTGGCCTGTGCCTCACCAGCAGCTTGCGCTGCCCGCGCAGCTGCCACCGAATCATTGGCACTTTGCTCAGACATGCTTTTACCAGAAGATGTAGTTTTTGCTTGGTTGGCTGTATTATTTTCCAACGAATAATCTACAAAGATATCAAGGATTGTATTAGCGAGGGCCAACTTAAAGGCCTCTGGAGACAGATCTGAAGAAAGTGTGGCTTTTGTGGTTGCAATAGCCGCCGCTGATGGCCCTTGTGTATTGGCCACCTCCTCAGTTGTAACAGGATATACCCTCATTCTTGTTTGTTTATCTGAATAGCTAAAATCAACCTGCTCTATAATGATGTCATCTGCGTTCAAACCAAATGGCTTTGTTCTACCACTACTACTAACCTCAAACTTCAATGGCGTGAGTTCTGTGCTTGTTTTGCCCTCTGGATTAAGTAGCCACTCTTTTACACTCTGGGCCAAGTTGAGCATATCAACGTCATATGAGTTTGTAGTCTTATAATACACAATCTTGATTCTAGGCTTCTGCCTTTGGAAATTTACCTGGTTCAATTTACCACTGATTGAAAACAGAACATTACTCAAGATATTCTTGTTGCGCTCACCCTGACGTCCGGTTAGTAATAACTCAAACGGATCGTCAGTTTCCAAAAATCTTGTGGAATTTCCTTGAGATGTGATGGCGCTTCCTTGATTAACCTCATCAGCCACTCTTGTGTCAGGAATTGTATATGCCAAAGCTCCTAGAGATTTAGCAGACCCCAACATCTCGAACCTTTCAACTCGATGTTGATTGAAAAACCCTTGCGCGCTATACAGGATTTTACCCACAATATCAAGCATTGTCGGGATATACTCTCCTGGACTATGGCCATAGGTTAGTTCTAGCGATGTGGTCAGGCTGCTATAAGAACACGAATGGCTGACCGACTTTACATAGAACAGAAGATTTCTATCTTCTATGTAGATGACATCACCAGGTTGATAGTATTCGTTGTACCCAGCAACACTAACGGTTCCTTGAAGAATATTCTCCCTCGCCTCCAGCAAGGCAGCGACGGCGTATGGAGCACATTGAGTATTTGGGTCGCTGAAAAATGGAGCTTCTATGGACTTTGGCGCACGGAAGCCATACTGATACCACATATCATAATCAACAGCATATGCCGAAGTCACAGCATTTCCATCATTTGATGTTTTCATCCCCCCGGGAGGATCTGCATAACCCTGCCCAAACAATCCATTTACTGACACCATGGTAAAGGGTGGTGGGTTCTCGGATATGGTCATGCTTACGATGCGATCTGCTGTCAGAACAAAACGACGACCAGAACCTGGGCCAAGGTCATCAACATCCTCATATTCAATCATATGCTCTAAAACTTGCGGAATTTGAGTCTTTCGATTCAAGAATGGGGCGGAGACTGCATTGACCACCATATTGTTTTTGGAATTTGAGCCAAGATCTGGGGTCGCATTAACACTCACACCTTCTTGAAGATTCTTAATCGAATTCAACACAGACTTCAGCAACGATTGGCGTTGAGAAACCAACGTGGCAATTTGATTAATTAGACCTGTTTTAGCAACATTACTCCTCTCGCCAATTCTAGAAAATTGTGGATTGGCAAAAAGTTGATCGAGCGTTGGTGGTTCTGTTCCAGTCTTGTTTCTCAGCTGCGTGCGGACATTTTCAAATGCCGTTGCTTGCACATCAGGATCTGGTTTGAAATCATTCAAAAACGCATCCGCTTGGAGACTCACGGTAAATAGTTTCGAACTCTTCACTCTGTCTGAAATTCTATTTTGTAAGTCGGACAATGAATTCAAGAATGACAATTCTTCCGATCTAGCCGAGTCCGGGTCTGCTTGACCTGGCAATTGTTTCAGGTTCAAATCTCCCGCCCCATCTGTCAGAAAGTTGAAGTTGCTATCCTTGGCACTAGTTCCTATCAATTGAACAATCTCACTGTCAGTAGTAGCACCCAGCGCAATACCATATAGGCGAATATTATCCTCAACAACTTCCAATTGATTCAAGATATCTTTGGTTTGATTGAAGTACAATGACTCAAGAAAATCAGGGAAGACTTTAATGCCATTAACATCTTTGTCTTGGAACATTTTATAGAATACCGAACTTGGTATTTTGTTATAGCCAGGTGGCCTGACCATAATATGCCCTTGTGTATTAGCAAAACATTCTAGGTTCAAGAGCTTTCGCACATGAGAAATTTGCTCGCTAATATTTGAATATTGGCTATTGAACACCTCTATCTTTGAGCCAATTCTTTTCTCAAAGGCCATGATGTCAAAATTCTTATCATACTGATCATCTACGATAAACAAGTTCCTATCTTGATTTGCTCGCACCTGCCAATATCTACGAGCCGTCATTGCAAACAACCTCTGTCTCATTTGAAGATCATCTCTTTGATCTCTTGGTGTTTTATCAGTGACAGCAGGGTCTGTATTAATTTCGTTACCAATAACCGTAATTCCAATATCTGGGTTATTATCAATTTGATTAGCTATGTTAGTGGTAAAGCTTTTCTGATCGTTTTTTATTTGCTGTGTTAGTGCTTTAATTTTCTCTTGGTATATGATGCTCGCAACCGATCCATTATCGACCCCACCAGGACCTTGCTGCAATGAGCTTTGGCTTTCTAGTAGTACTTGGTCTTTGATACGGGCAAGTTCATTGATCTTTTGAGTAAGGCTTGAGTTTTGTGTTATCAAATCAAGGCGTTGTTGAGCGATGAATTTCTCAGCCTCTGGATTGACAACCAACTGCTTATGAGGGATGAAATTACCCCAGATTAGATTGTTCTTCTCAATCTCCGCTAACAAACCCTGAATATAAGTAGATGAGGCCGGAATGTTATTCAAACCATCTCGAACCCCCAATGAGTTTCCATTATCAATTGCCGCCTTCAGGAATGTACTATAATTGTACGGCATGCCGGTAATCAGCAATGAGATAACGTTCATTACATCCTGACCAGCGAATGGTTTTTGGGTTAAGAGTACTGCGCGTTCCTGATCTGTGCTGGTTTTTACATTCGGTCTTCGGCTGAATGTTAGAGACTGAATACCCTGCTTCCAACGATATACTAGACCTTCCGGATCATGAAGAACCTTCCTCCAAGAATCGAAAGATATTTCCTTTGGTGCATGATCGTATAAGTAAGTGGAAGCCGCAGTCCCTTTGTTAGGCCCGCTTCGGAATAGCAACATTCCGCTTTGCAACAACCTCTGATTCTCTGGTAATAGCGGAGGAAAATCACCACCGCTTTGGTCTGTAATTGAAGCGCCTGTTGCCGCATCAAAACTCACATCAAATGGAGTTAATGGGTCGTAAATGGAAGCGTTGAAAACATCCGATGATGGCTTGAAATTCACCATGCTCTTATCAAAGTATCCAGTATGATCTTCACACGAAAAGCTAATTGTCCACTTACCATCTCCCCAGTCACCGCTAACTCCCTGGGATCCCCTTCCAACTAACCCTGAAAAAATACAGGGCCCTGTTGGTTGCCCGGTAATATCTTGTCTAAACATACGCCACAACCAACTTGGCATATCCGGGCCAACAACACTCAACCTCTCAAGATCATCATAGGAAGTATTTGGCTTTGATTTTAGTGAGTTGACGGCCCCATTAATGTTTTTTATGATGGTATCAAAC
>Ga0210377_10003874_pt1 | contig 12746 bp, 16 predicted proteins | sample PLM4_65_b1redo_FD_155480 | JGI IMG/M metagenome (GOLD analysis project Ga0210377, IMG submission 155480) | Groundwater sediment microbial communities from an aquifer in East River, Colorado, USA - PLM4_65_b1 redo | ecosystem: Environmental > Terrestrial > Soil > Riparian zone | place: USA: East... | reverse complement strand
TAAAGTTCTAACACATTCTGTTATCCACTCATTGCACCAATTCAAATATTCAACTTCAGACAGATTGTCATTCGTGCTCTTACGATATTCCTTGCCTAAATTAAAGGGGGGGTCAGCAAATATAGTATCAATCTGTTGATCCTTTATCAAGGCAAGTACCTTCAAACAGTCATCAGCAAACAAGGCTCCTAAGTCTGTAACAAGCACTGGCGCAATTGTTGGCTGTTTTAAATATCGTTGGTAATCAAATGTTGATTGATGTGTAAATAATTTTAAAGACTTCGGCATCTCTGTGCGGCCTTTCTTTTCTGGCAAGACATAATATCCCAAATTAGGATAATTGTCAATAACAACATTAGTTGTCCTATGCCCCTTGTTTTGATTTACTTGTCTAAATCCGGCATATACTCTGCGATTTACAAAAAGCGCAACTGCTGCGAACTTCAGAAGGAAGTCTATTCTTTTCTAAATTCATTGTCAATGAAAAGAGAAAGGGGCGGAGAAGGAGAAGATAAAAATTGAGGTCGCTTACATGGCTGTTCCTACAGCTTTCCCGTCTTCCGAAATTCCTCGACATAAACCTTAATCGCCCGAAGGATGATCCAGTCCATCGTAACACTATTGTCCTTTGCAATCTGGATGAGTGAGTTCTCCGGCCTTGCCGTTGCCGGCACAGGCGCATCGGGAAGGACACGACGCCGGAACCTATATACGGATGTTTTTCGCTTTGATCCACTGATCGATCGCCATGGATTCCATCGGCTCCGAGAACAGGAAACCCTGGCCGTATCCGCAGTTCATTTCACGTATGTTCGATAACTGGTGCGACAGTTCCACGCCCTCGGCGATCACGTTCAGGTTAAGATTCTTCGCCAGCGAAACGATCGACATGATGATCTCCCTGTTGTCGCCGCTCGCCGACAGCTTGCTGATGAACGTGCGGTCGATCTTGAGGGCCGTAACCGGGAACCGGTGCAGGTAACTGAGGGAAGAGTAGCCGGTGCCGAAATCATCGATGTGGATGTGGAAGCCCGTGGCCCGCAGCTTCTCCATGGTCTTCACCGTGCTGTCCAGGTTCTCCATGATCATGCTTTCGGTGATCTCGAGCGCGATGCTGTCGGCGCTGAGACCGGTTTCCCGCAGGATCCCGGTCAACTTCTCGGTCAGGTCCGGCTGCAGGAACTGCTTGCTGGAAATGTTCATGCTCATCGTCAGAGGCTGTGACACGGGGTAGAGCTTCTGCCAGGCCTTGAGTTGAAGGCAGGCCTCCCGTGCGGTCCAATCGCCGATGGCGTTGATCAGGCCGTTCTCCTCGGCCAGGGGGATGAATTCCAGCGGATATTGGCAAGAAGACGGTTCCCGATCTCGGCCGCGTCAAGTTTGGGCCGGTTGACGCGTTCCTTATTGGCGACCGCCGTAAGGTACTGGCTGAGCGCGTTCTGATATTGCCGGACGTCGGTCTGGATCAGGCCGATGCTGGTGAGCACATCAGGCGAGTGCTCGTTGTGGCAGTTGTTGCATACGTTGGCGGCTTTTTCGAGGCGCAGAACGTCCCCGGTCATCACGTTGTGGTCCTGGGCCAGAGTAGTGCCGACCGTGTAAAGCTCGGACTGGACGGTTTGGATCGAGATGACGAGGTCTCGCCGGAAGTCTTCGATCTGGTGCAATAAGATAAGCCGCGAAAGAGTTTCCGTGATATTACGAATATAGAGCGTGGCGGTGACCGCGCCGGTAGCGGACAACAGGAAGAGCGCCAGGAGGAAGATGATGATCTTACGTTTCATGAATCAAGGTTCCTCGTACGGTCAAAAAATTCAAATACCCTGTTCAAATAAGCTTTTTTTAACGCTGGGGGGTTTTTCGTGTCTGGATGAGTTTTTTAGCTATAGGAGTATATGCCTGACCTAAGAAGATGTCAACGACCTTGACAAGGTGCTTTAAGGGCATTTCAACAACATGGAATATTGCAGGCAGGTGTCAAGGAAATGCGGCTTCATTTACCTCAAAATAAGAAAATAGCGTTGCTCAACTATCGCCGCAAAAAAAGAACAACGGCTGGTAAATAAATCGTTGTCAGGGGAAAGCTCGGGAAGGAGCAGCGACAATTGACAGACCCTGCATGGCTATTCCTATAACTTGCCCGTCTTCCGATATTCCTCGACATAAACCTTGATCGCCCGAAGGATGATCCAGTCCATCGTAACACTGTTGTCCTTTGCAATCTGGATCAGTGCGTCGATCAGGTCTTTATCGATCGTAGGCTGATCAACGGGTTGAGATGCAACGACGGCTTCTTCCGGCGGCTTTGTCTCTTCTCCCGGCATCCGCTTCTGATGTTCCTGGCGAAGAAGGTCCATGAGCCCCTTCACATCGCCGCCCTGGATCGCTTTTCTGACCTCCTCCGGTATCTCTTCTGCTGAAGGTATCTGACCCGAGGCCGCATTTTCCGAAGACAGCGGCTGCTCTTTATTCTCAGGCGCGCGCGAAGAGACGGGAGCACCTCCCGGGGGCATCATCCCTGTCATGCCCATCATCATGGTCGTGAGATTTCGTGCATATGCATTGTCCGGCATTTCCTGTTTCAGAAATTCATCGAGCTTTCCCTCTGCCATGGCCGCGGCCATGCGGTCAGCGAGGAGCGCGCCCTGTTCCTCTTCCTCCCCAAACTGCTTTTTTCTTCCAAAGGCCGTGTTGGGCGGCTTCGGCAAAGGCTTTTCTTTCTTCGACATATCGACTGATTCCCCCTGAAAGACTCTAACCTGGACAGTTCAAAACCATGAAGCATCTCTCGCCAAGGCGCAATAGCCTAAAAAATGAACCGGCCACTTAGAGAGTCACGCAAAGGTTTAAAACAAATACCCCGTTTTCTTGGCGTACTTAGCGAGCTTTGCGAGAAAAATTTCCTGCTTTTCATTTTACAGATACGCCGAAAAATACGGCTTAATCGCCTGGAGCGTGTCCTCGGCCGCGAGCGGCAGCATTGCGGCAAAGCAGTCGAGGTTCACCAGCGCGTTGATGTTTGCGTCCTTCTTTGCAGCATCCCGGAGCCTGTTCGCGAAATCACGGTTCACAATGCTCACCTCGGCATAGACCCGTACGAGCCCGTCAAGAGTCCACTCCGTGGGCTTTCCTTCCTGGTGGCGGTAATGCTGCACCAGAAGATACATGGACGCCATCCTGAAGATCGTCTCCTCAAGGGTCGCGAAGGGGAGGTGGAACCGGACCATGGGCTTCAGGTATTCCATTACGGGGCAGCCGCTCGTGGTCATGATGATGCCGATAAGCGGGCTCAGGCCCTGCTGGATCGTTGTGTTTTTGGAAAAGGTCCTTTCGTCGGTAGTAACAGTGACGCTCACCTTTTCATGGGACAGCATGTCCTTGAACTGCTCGGCGATGTCCGCGAAGTTAAGCGCCACCGGGCAGTACGGATGCTTCCGCTCATCAAGGGGGCAGTTCTCGCATTTCTTATGATTAAGGAGCGCCCAGAGCGGCGGGTCCGGTTTTTTCTCCAGCATGAGGCCGAGCGTCTGCCCGTCAAGGAGCAGGTTGAACGTTTTCGTCGACCCGTTCTGGAACCGGTAGGAATAATCTATCTTGATAGGAGCAGTCATCGTTCCCTCCCTTGTTTATTATAACATATATACCTCGGTAGACGCGATGTCAAGACTCAGCCGGTTTTCTCGCAAAGCCCGCAAGGGACGCAAAGGAAAGCTTTAAGTCGTGGTTTTAAACCGGAAAGCATTGGTCTTTCTTTGCGACCTTTGCGGGCTTTGCGAGAGACGCCTTTTAGTTTCAGAGTTTTTGTTCCGGCCTGTCCTGGTTAGGTAACGCATAATAAATTATTGCACTCCACGCCGAGATGAGGTACATTGTACGGCACATCACCGAACAAAAGGAGATCCAATGGCACAGGCAAAAAAGGGAGACACGGTCCAGGTGCATTACACCGGAAAACTGGAGAACGGCACCGTGTTCGATACCTCGCACGAGCGGCATCCGCTCCAGTTCACGCTCGGCAACGGCCAGGTGATCGCGGGGTTCGAGAACGCGATAGCCGGCATGAATGTCGGCGAATCAAAGACCGCGGTAATTCCGGTGGAGCAGGGCTATGGTCCGCGGCGTGAAGACATGATCGTCACCATAAAGAGGGACCAGCTTCCGCCGGACCTCCCCGCCAAGGTCGGTCAGCGGCTCGAGATCACCCAGACCGACGATCAGGTCATGCTCGTGACGGTCACGGCAGTGACGGATGCAACGCTGACGCTCGACTCCAATCATCCCCTCGCGGGGAAGGTCCTGACCTTCGACCTTGAGCTCGTGGCTATCGTCTGACTCCCCCTTGAACAAAAGGACCTGCTCAATACCAACGCCTGATGGACAATAGACATGATCCTCGTAATTACCATAGCGCGTCCATTCTGTTTCAGCTTGGAGCGACCCTCCTGGCCCTGAGGCTGATCAGACCTACGAAAAGAACGACTGCCCGGCTGCTGCTCGTTGGAACAGTATCGTGATCGCTCGCCAACCCCCTGCTCTTGCCTGTGGCTGCGAGATGCAACAGAAGCTATGAAAACGCGAGGGCAAGACCCCGCAGCAAATGAAGGTTCGTACAGGCATCCGCGGGGAAGGCGCTCACTCCGGAATTCATACGTTCGTTGTACGTTGCCGCCGCAAGCAAGCGCTCCTAAAAACCCTTCTGCTCAGGACCCCTCGCACTCATTCAAGACCTATGGTACGCCGAGAAGTTTTCGAATCGCGCGACCTCTTCTCATCTGACGGTTTTTTCCCCTTCGCCGTGATAAAATATAGATATAAGGTGCGTTCTGCTGTCTAACGGGTCTGCATTCGGTGTATATGATGAAGCGGTTATTTACGCGAAACTCTTTGTTTCGAATAGTCTTCCTCTATCTCCTCTTCGGCGCCCTCTGGATCGCGGTGTCCGACCGGATCCTGGAGTCGCTTGTTTCCGATGAGCACAGGCTCACCATACTGCAAACCTACAAGGGTTGGTTTTTTGTAGCGGCAAGCGCACTGCTCCTGTATTTTGTCGCCCGGCGGGAATTCAGAAACCGCGAACAGGCCGAGGCGGCGCTCCGCGATTCCGAGGAAAAATACCGGATACTCATGCAGCACGCGAACGACGGCATCGTAATCGCCGACGCAGAAACCGGCTCGATCCTCGACGTGAACCAAAGGATCGAGGAGCTGACCGGCCGGCCCGCGGGCGACCTTATCGGAAAACACATCGCGGAGCTTCATCCGGACCGGGACCGCGACCGCTGCCGGAAGCTGTTCCAGGATGCCGTGGATCAGGAAAGCACCATCAGGGGAGATCTCTGTGTGCTGCATCAGAACGGAGACGAGATTGATGTCCCCGTCGAGATAAGCGCAAGCATCGTGGAGATCAACGGCAAGAAGGTCATCCAGGGCATCTTTCGGGACATTACACGGCGCAAAAAGGCGGAAGAACAGGCCCAATATCGGCTCGAACATCTCTCCGCGCTTCACGCCATCGATATGATCATCAGTTCGAGCCTGGACCTCCGAGAGACGCTCCGGGAATTCCTTGACCTTGTAATCACCCAGCTTCATGTCGATGCCGCCGACGTCCTGCTGCTGAACCCGCACACGCAGATGCTTGAATATGGCGCAATGCAAGGCTTTCGCAAGGCCGGTATTCGACACTCCCGGCTTCGGCTCGGAGAGGGCATTGCCGGCCGCGCCGCCCTCGAACACCACAGCATCGGAATTCCGAATCTCCTTAATCGGGCCAACGGTTACGTGCGGGCGCCGCTCCTTGAAGGGGAGGAGTTCGTCGGCTACTACGTTGTCCCGCTCGTTGCCAAAGGGCGCGTCATGGGCGTACTCGAGGTCCTGCACCGTTCGCCGCTGGTCTTTGATGAAGAGGGGAAGGGGTTCCTCGAAGCACTTGCCGCTCAAGCCGCTATCGCCATCGATAACGCCACGCTGTTCAATGACCTTCAGCAATCCAATGCCGGGCTCATCCTCGCCTACGACACCACGATCGAAGGCTGGGCCCGTGCGCTCGAGTTGCGCGACCAGGAGACCGAGGGCCACACCCAGCGCGCCGCGGAGATGACGCTGCGCCTCGCCCAAGCCATGGGCATGAAAGAGGAGGAACTCGTGCACGCGCGCCGCGGGGCGCTTCTGCACGACATCGGCAAGATGAGCATCCCGGACAGCATCCTGCTCAAGGCCGGCCCGCTCACCGAAGAAGAATGGGCGATCATGCGCCGCCACCCGGCCTATGCCTTCGAGCTTCTCTCGCCGATCGCCTACCTGAAGCCGGCCCTCGATATCCCGTATTGCCACCATGAGCGGTGGGACGGCACCGGCTATCCCCGCGGCCTCAAAGGCGAACAGATCCCTCTCGCGGCCCGCATCTTTGCGCTGGCCGATACCTGGGACGCGCTCTATTCAGAGCGACGCTACCACTCTGCCTGGCCGGAAGACCGCGTACGGAGGCATATCCGCTCACTCGCAGGCACCCAGCTGGACCCGAAGGTCGTCGAGGCGTACCTGGGCATGGAGCAGGAGCTCCAGGAACAAATTCAAGAAGACGTAAAGACCTGAGCGGTCAGACGGCAGGAAGAAAGTCTGACGCAAGTTCACGATTCGAAGCAGAATTGATGCGGGGAGAGGGCATTGTCAAACGCGGGCGCTATTCGTGAGCCAGGAGAGGAATAACTGCGGAAGTATTGTCCCTCCCCGAGAGGGGAGGGACCGTGGAAAGTATCAGCCCATGATTGCGGATGAGCCTGCTGATGTCCCGAGCAACTTCCTCACATAGAGTTGCTGCACGATAGAGAGCAGGTTGCTCAAGGTGATATAGAGAAGCAGGCCCGCCGGCAGCCAGGCAAAGAGGAAAATGAAGGCGACGTTCATGAACATCATGATCTTCTGCTGCTGGGGATCCACCGTGGTCGAGGTCATCTTCATCGTAAAGATCATGCTCACTCCCATGAGCACCGGCAGGATGTAGAACGGGTCGTGGACCGAGAGGTCATTGATCCAGAACGAGATAAACGGCGACTGGCGAAGCTCGATGGAGACGGACAGCACGTTATAAAGCGCGACGAAGAACGGGAGCTGAAGAAGCATGGGCAGGCACCCGCCGAGCGGGTTCACCTTGTGTTCCTTGTACATCTTCATCATTTCCTGGTTCATGCGCGGGGGGTCCTTCTTGTATTTCTCCTTCAGCGCGGCCAGCTGGGGCTGGATCTTTTTCATCTCCTCCATGGCCGTGGCGCTCTTGAGCGACGGATAGAACAGGAGGATCCGAACGACGATCGTAAGCAGGATGATGGCAATGCCGTAGTTTCTGGTGATGGCGTAGAACTGGCGCATGAGCCAGAACATAGGCTTGGCAAGAATGCCGAACCACCCATAATCGACCATCTGCTCAAGTCCGCGTCCCTCGGCCTGGAGCAGCGTAAAGCTCTTGGGGCCGGCGTAGATGCCGAACGTATGCGACCCGGCCTTTTCTTTGACGGTGAGGCCGGTCGTCAGAAGGTCGCCCGCTTCCGGGGGGGCCGGCGTTCTCTTGCAGGTGACGATGCCCCGGTCTCCGTAGAGCATCGTGGCGGTAAAATACTTGTCCTCCTGGCCGAACCACTCAATGGCGCCGCTGTACTGCACCTCGCCCTTGATGCTCCCGAGCTTCTCGGCATTCATCTTGCCGTCCACCAGCGCAGCAATGCCCACGCGCCCGCTCGCGTCCGTACTCGTCTTGTCCGCTATCCCGAAGTCCGTACCGAGGAAGATATTGTAGCCGTCAAGACCTTTCGTATCGATCGCCACGTCGATCTGGTACTTGTCGTTATGAAAGGTCAGCCGTTTTTCGATCATGATGCCCGCCGGGCCGTTGTAGGAGAGGACCAGGGTTTCCGACGGCCTGTCCCTGGTGAGCAGGAAGGAATCGCCGTTCGCGCGGTACTTCACCTGCGCGAGTTTGAACAACGCCTTGTCGAGGGGCACAACGGTCAGGGGCGCGACCAGGTCCTTGCGGTCGACACCCTCGTAGGAGGGAACGAGCTGCACATTGCCGAGCTCTTTCTTGGGCTTCTCTTCCTTCTTGGCCTGCCCCGTGAACTTTTTGTACAGGGCGCCCAGGCCGACCTCGGTTTTGTCCGCTTCGCGGTAGTTCTTGAGCTCGAGACCGGTAATGACGCCGCCCGCGGTGTTCACCACGGCCCTGACCAGGTCCGTTTCGATGACGATGTCCCTGCCCTTTGTCGCCTGCTCGATCTTCGCTGCAACAGCCTCGGGACGCTTCGCGGACTGCGTCGCCGGTTCCGCCTTCTGCGGTACGGTCCCCTGTTGTGCGGTTTCAGGAACAAGCGGTTTTTGCGGCGGCTTGGGCGCGAAGAAGCGCACATAGACGACGAACACTATTAAGGACAGGGATAGGGCCAGTATAAATCTTCGTGTTTCCATGGATCCTCCGGAATCATTTACCCCGTTAGAAAGTTGCCTAGTGCGGGAGTGTGTGCGTGTTGCAACCCGAGGACGACAACATCAACTCCCCGTCTCTGCCGGTTCAGGCCCCGGCTTTCCAACGGGGTCAACAGGGTCGTAGCCGCCGGGATGAAAGGGATGGCATTTTGCGATCCGCACCAGTGTCATCCGGATCGCGGTCAGCGTACTCTTGCGCGAAAAGGCTTCGATTGCATATTCCGAGCAGGTCGGAAAAAACCGGCAGGCTGGCGGCAAGAAGGGGGAAATATAGCGCCGGTACAGGCCGATGGTGTAGAGGAAAAACATTTTCATGGTGCTGTGCCTTCCCCGCGATGCGCGGGGCTGCGAAGCGCGGCGCGCTGAAGGACCGTCTCGACGGCCTTCAAGATTTGTTCATATCCGGCGGAGTAAAGCTCCCGCCGTGCCACAAAAACCAGGTCGTAACCCGACGAATGATCTTTCAACGCCTTCATGATGCACGCCCGGATCCGGCGTTTCAGCCGGTTTCTCTTGACGGCGTTTGCCAGCCTCTTGCTGACCGATATCCCGACTCTGAAATTCCCCGCATCGTTCCCGGCATAAAAAAGAGAAAGACCGTCAGCCGACAGTCTTTTTCCCTTCATGACAGAAACGAAATCGTTATTTTTTCTTATTCGCTCGTTCTTTCGGTAAGCGTAGGGCATCACTCACATCCCGCAGAGAGCTATACAGCGAGACGTTTTCTTCCCTTGGCCCTGCGGCGGTTGATGACGTTCCTGCCCGTGGCGGAGCTCATCCTCTTCCTGAAGCCCTGCGCCCGTTTCTGCTTGAGATTGCTCTTTTGTGCTGTTGTTTCAGACATCGTCCTGCTCCTTATGATTAGTGATGAATAGGCGGGTATTATAAGACAAAACGCAAATATGTCAAGCAAAAAAACAGCGCTTTTGTAAAGGGTTATCATGGCGCAGGGATACAGGACCCGGCTTATGGCCCCTTTGACTTCGCGTTGTATTTTTGGTAAAGTGCCACGTTGGGAATTTTTCCGGTGCTATGAAAAAATTTTACTCCTCCCCGATAAACGCCATGCTTCTCTTCGGCCCCACCGGCGTCGGAAAAAGTCCGCTCGGCAATGCGATCGCGCAGAACGGCCTGTTCGGCCGACGATGCCATCACCTCGATTTCGGCGAGGAATTGCGGGGCGCTGTTTCGCGTGAAGAGCTGTCTCCTGCCTACTCGTCGAAAGAACTCGATTTCATTCACGGCGTGCTCGAACGAGGACTCTTGCTCGAGAATGAACATTTTCCGCTTGCCGAAAAGATCTTCGGTCTGTTCCTGGACCGGGCGGGGTTTGCTTCGCGTGATCTGCTGATTCTGAACGGCATCCCCCGCCACACGGGTCAGTCAGAAGATATCGCGCGCATTGCCCGGATCCATGCTCTCATTGTCCTTGATTGCACTGTGGATGACGTCTACCATCGCATTCGAAATAACGTTGGAGGGGACAGGACGGAACGACTTGATGATGATAAGAAGTTAATAGCAAAAAAACTGGAAATCTTTCGGGAAAGAACCGCGCCGCTTGTCGGTTACCATTCACAACGCGGCTGTCGTATTTATCGGGTGAACGTCTCGGCTACGACGACCACGGAACAAGCGTATCAAAGCTTGTCATCGCTTGCCGCCGCTCACCCACCAATCTCCCTTGTCGCTGAACCACCACAGCGATGAATCGGTTTCCAGGATCGTCTTTGCCAGTTCCCGCGCCGCTTCCGTTTGAAGGCGCTTCAGGGAGAATTCGAGCCATTCGTCGGCATATTTGTTGCCGAGGTCCTTGTATTCCTTGAGCGCAAGGATGAATTCAAGCTGGTCCGCATCGCGTGCCAAGCGCGCCTCCTCGGTCACGCACTCGCTGAACTCCAGGATCAATTCCTTGATCTCGTTGCCGAACGGCAGCGTTTGCGCAAGATCGTCTACCGCTTTTCTCTCATCGGCCTCCACATACTTCTTGTTCACGTAGTTGAGGTCTCCGGTCCGCGCCTCCGGCAGATCGTGGAACAGGCACATCTTGATCAACCGGTCAACATCGATATTTTTTCCCAGCCTGCCGAGCGCATATCCGATACAGGTGGTCCGGAAAATATGTTCCGCAACCGACTCCGCGCCGGATCCGAGAAATTGGAACCCGCTTCGTGGCGTGCGCTTCAGCATCCCTGCTTCAAATAAAAAATTTGCGATGTTTTTCATGACAGGGTCTTATACCACGAATTCCAACGCCTGTAAATACTATCTTGAACATTGCTCCATTTTTGAGAAGTGCCAGGACAGAATGACGTTTAAAAAAGCACAATCTTCCACAGGTGCGTTTTGCTTTAATTACTATTAATATATATAAATAAAATTAGTAGCAGTAGTAGTAAGCAATGTGAATATGTTGGAACCGCGAAGAAGGTATTGAAAAGGAACAAAAAAGGAGAACAGATAAACTGTCGACTTGTTTGTGCGCGGGAACGGGGCACCCTGTTGATATCCGGAGACACCGGGTTTTGCACACCTTGTGAAACGGGAGTTCACAGGGAACTGTTATTAACCCGGAGGCCAGGAAAAATGACGGCCCGACAGGACATGGAGATGAATGTGAAATACGGTCTGTCCTGCGCCGGCGCCGTTGTTGATGACCATCCGGTATCCCTTCGAGTGCAGCCCCATGTCCTCGGCAATTTTTTTTGCGGTCAGGAAGAGATGGCCGACAAGGTCTCGGTCGGCTTCCGTCATGCTGTGAATATCGGGAATATGTTTTTTGGGAACGACGAGTGTGTGGACGGGCGCTTGCGGATTCACGTCCTCAAAGGCGGTCACGAGATCATCTTCGTAAATGATTTTGGAAGGGATTTTTTTTGCGATGATCCTGCAGAAAATGCAGCCTGGATCGGAGCTCACTTTTCCCCCTCGCTTTTTTCCGAAAAACTTCTGAAGAAGCAGCTCCGCTCTCCGGTATGACATGCGGGCCCCGTCTGCTCCACCTTGACGAGAAGCGTGTCCAAATCGCAGTCATAGAGGATGTCCTTGACGCGCTGGACATGGCCCGAGGTCTCGCCCTTTTGCCAGAACTTCTTGCGCGACCGGCTCCAGAACCAGGTGAGGCCCGTATCGACCGTTCTCCGCACGGACTCCGCGTTCATGTACGCGACCATCAGGACCTCGCTGCTCCGCCAGTCCTGGACGACGGCGGGGATCAGGCCCTTTTCATCGAATTTCAGGTTTTCAGGGATCTTCATATTCATGAAGGCTTTTTATCATAAATCGGGAAAAATGTCCAGAGGGAGGGCGCTCTCAATAAAAAACCGGTTCTCTTCAGAGAACCGGTTCGTGCGGTATTCGCAGGTTGCGCGTGTCGCAGCTTAAATGAAAAGATTGATCTGGGAATCGGCAGCCCCGTCCAGCCACGTTGCAGCGCCGCCGAACTCAACACCGTCGATGATGTCCTCCTGCTTGACACCCATCACATCCATGGTCATCTGGCAGGCGATGAGTTTCACACCGCTCTCTTTGGCAAGCCCGAGCAGCTGGCCAATGGTCGCAACGCCGTGCTTCTTGAACATGGACTTCATCATGCCTGTCGCCATGGCCTCCATGCCCGGCATGGACGCAACAAGGGAGGGGATCGGCACGGGCATCGGCATGGCCGGGTTTCCGAGGGGCGAGACCTTTAGCCTGTCCGCATTGTCCTTTTTTATGATTTCCAATCCGTAAAACGTAAAAAATATCGTCACATCAACGTCCATTGCCGCCGCGGTGCTGGCGAGGATCAGGGGAGGATAGGCCATATCGAGCGAGCCCTTGGACGCGATGATCGTCATTTTCTTCTGAGCCATGCGGGGTTTTCTCCTTATGCTGTTTTCTTAATGTAGAACGTGAACGAGCCAGAACCCTCTTCCATCTTCAGGACCTCATTCCCCGTTCTTTTAGCCCAGGACGCCATATCATTCTTCGATCCCGGATCTGTTGTTACGACTTTTAAAACCTGGTCCTTTGCAAGCGCTTCCACGGCCTTCTTGGTTTTCAAAATCGGCAGCGGGCAGCTTAACCCTTTTGCATCGAGTGTCTGATCCACCTTGATATTCACCGGCATGTTTGCTGACCTCCTCCTAAAAAGTTTATTGACGTGCTCATACAGAAACACTTGTTCTATTATATCGCATGCATAGTTTCAAAGTCAAGCAATTTTTAAACTAGTTCCGGGGTGAAGTTTTTTTTGCAACGCCTCATCGGTATCAAGGCCGGTTTGTGAA
>Ga0210377_10003873_pt1 | contig 12748 bp, 11 predicted proteins | sample PLM4_65_b1redo_FD_155480 | JGI IMG/M metagenome (GOLD analysis project Ga0210377, IMG submission 155480) | Groundwater sediment microbial communities from an aquifer in East River, Colorado, USA - PLM4_65_b1 redo | ecosystem: Environmental > Terrestrial > Soil > Riparian zone | place: USA: East... | reverse complement strand
GGGAGATATCGGGGAGGTAGGATCCGATTCGCTGATGAGGACATCGTCCCGCTGACCGTACACAGCGGCACTCGACGGGAAAATAAGCTTCGCCTGGGTATTGTGAAGTCTCATGTACTCCAGAACCTGGAGAAGGGATACAACATTGCGATCAAAATCATCTGCGGGAAATTCATTCGAAAATGCTATCGATCCGCTTCCCGCGCAATGAATGAGCACATCAAAATCATTACCGACTGCCGTCAATAACGCAAGGCTAAGATGCTCTTTTACAAATACATCCACAGATTCCCTCTGATCAGCGATGTCATGTATATCAATGCCCGTTACCTTGCAACCGCGCGCTTTGAAATAGTTTGCCGTATGAGAGCCAAGGAAACCGGAAACACCTGTAATCAGTACAGATCTCATTTTACGTAACGATTAACCTTTCGTTAATTGGAGACAAACAACACATCGGGATGCAGCTAGGTAGTCCTTTTCAAATTGATGATTTGTATTGATATCGAAGTAATTCCCGTCCCCGCAAGCGACCTCCGTAGAAAACATCCATTGATCATTCGTATACCTAAAATAGGTCAGTGAATGCATCGCCGGTTTGAACGTATCGATAACATCTTGGACCATTTCTCTGTTGAAAATCTGAAACCATCCGAAGTTTGTATACTTCCCGTAGGGCATGGAGAGATAAAGCGTACCGTCCTTTTTAAGAATGCGTGAACATTCCTTAAGGTAGTCAACATAAGCTCTGCTATTATTTTCCTTCTTATCAAGGTCATCGGTATAGAGCATGGTGTTGTCCATGCCGATGTGTTCAATGGTAGATAAACTGCAAATGGCGTCAAAAAAACCATCCTTGAAGCAGGTGTCCCTCAGGTCCTCATAAATATAGGAAGGCGATGAGGTTGTTGGATACGTCCCCTCATAATGAAGCGTACATATATAAAGTCTTTTTTTCTTCAGTTGCTCTGAACATAATATTTGCGGAAAATTCAATACCGATCCGGCATCGAGAATAGTTATTTCTCCATCCTTCAGTCGGGAAAATAACCATGGATACTCCACGGCCCTCTCGTCTAGCCTATACCCATATCCTTTCGGCAGCACACCACGTCTAAAATCCTCGATACCAAGACTATTTAAAACTTTTCCGATGAAGTCATATTTGTATTCCGAATAGCCCGGCGACCAGGGGATTCGCTCTTTGAGATATTGAGACTGGATTGATGCACCGGAATGCGGCCGCGGCACGATGCATGATGCCCTGTTTTTGATGTTATTATACAACCGTCTTATTTTCATCATCGACTTTTCCATAATGTTAATTCTTGATGGCAAGAAACGTATAGAGCCTTCCTGGTGCTTTTGTCGTGGCACTGTAATATGAGAAAAGCAGGTTATGAAAAAATAACGGGAGACGAAAGCCAAAATTCTGCGAAAAGTGAATCAGCAACTCGTTTTGTGAACTTGGGTACAAGTTTATGTCAGAATTGAATGTTGCGATTGATCGCTTGAGTTTCAGCCCTCCTGTATTGATCGCATGAACATATTGGTTCAATGTGTACGCATTTTCACCGCCGTAACGATGATGCAATGGATGTGAGTCGAGGAACGCCGTCAGATCACTCTCGTGATCAATAACATGTTCACGGGCAGCAATGAAAAGCCCATTGTTAGTAAGGACACGGGCGATTTCAGAAGTGAACTTATACAGGTCCTTTGCATGATGCAGCGCCTGACGGACATAAACGATATCAAAACATGCATCATCAAATGGAAGCAACTCTCCGACATTTTCGATCACGCTTATGTTAATCGTGGTTTCCTGTGCGAGTTTTCTAATGGCCCCAGCACCTACAAATTTGCTTGGATCCGGCTCCATAGCCGTGACCATGTAACCATTGACAGCAAATGCATATGAAGCGATTCCCCTTCCGGCTCCGATCTCTAGCAATCTGCCGTTCCGAGGTGCAGGAAGGAGAGCCAGTGTTTCCATGAACTCTCTCGACCTGGAGAACCTCTGTGCCGCATCGACTACATTATCATCAAAATAGTTATCCAGAACAGCTTGTTCGTTCCCAGGCTGACAGCAGTACCAACGTACAGCCTCTTCCCAAGTGATTTTGTCAGGCACGCTCATCCTCTGGAATGACTCGAATGACTTGTGCCGGATTGCCGGCAACAATGGTGAAAGGGTCTATGTTCTTCGTTACGACACTGCCGGCCGAAACGATGGCACCCTTCCCGATCGTTACCCCTTTCAGAATGATTGCATTTGCAGCGATGAGCACATCATCTTCAATAACCACGTCTTTTTCTTGCAGATCAATACGATCAGGATGCCCTCTTGTAATGATGCTCTTGAATTGTTCGTGTCGTTGAACAGGACTTATGGGATGAGTATTATTATCAAAGATATTACAATTGTGTGAAATAAGAACCCTGTTCCCGATGATAATGCTTCGTGCCGACCAAATGTAGGTATTCCGACCGATGTAGCAATAGTCTCCGATCCATATTTTGCCACCATGGGCAAATGTCAATAGTTGACCCCGTATATGGACATTACTGCCAATTATTATTCTGCTTTTGTCCAAGAGGTTGTTAATTATCTCTGCTTCGCTGTAAACAACGGTTCCTTTACCAGCGACATAATATTTCTCTGAAGATGCGGTAACCTTCTCGCTCGAATCATATCCGCGAAGTGCATACTTCAGCTTCTTGAGCAGTTGTTTGATCATCATGGTTTATGGCAGTGCGACGAATTACGAGAAACACCGTAACAGAACACTAAGATAACCGTTTCAATTTGTCTAAGCCCTGAAAAATTCGACGAACGATGTTCCCGTGCCCAGATTTCCCTTTATTGCTGTCGAGATAGTATTTTTGTATCCGCCCAAGGGCTTCACGGTCTTCTTGAATGTGATCGTTAAAATCAGTAATTTCGTGCATCATAAGCTGTGTTTCGAAGATATCGGTTTTCTTGGAATGAATTCCGCTATCGTCGTGCCCGCAATTATACACAAGAGATCTTGACGGATGCAAACACAGCCCATTGCGAAGAAAGACGCTCGCATACCACCGTATTGCCCATGAGTTGATCTTGTTCTCACGATGAAGTTTGAAGAACGAATAGTAATCGTATGCGCCGTCAAGGTTGAACGTTTGCTTATCCTGTTCGGAAAAAGATTTCTCAAGTATTCCCGCATCTGATTCAAAATACTTCCAAGCTCTCGCCCATGTTGCCCAACCCCAGGACGATGTCAGTCGTAAAAATAAAGTTTCCCGAAGGCCCTTGTGTTGAATAGGGAGCATATAACCGCAGATCTGCATGACGTTTTCATTTTTCGCATAGATCGTCAGTGCTTGGTTCATATACTTCAAGAAAAAAGGCGATGTGATCAGATCATCTTCAAGAATAATCGCTTTACCATACCTATTTACGATTTGATTTGTTCCCTCGATGATCGAAGCGGCGAGGCCTCTATTCTCAGTGTTTTCGATAATATGGACGGTGTGGCACCATTTTTTCCCCCTAATAACTTCGCGTACGCGATTGATCGAAACTAAATTGTCCTTACTGGCATCTGAATTGGGTCCATCAGCATAGATATAAAGCTCCGAACGATCGGCCAAATTGTTTCTATGAAGACTCTCAAGCATTCTCATCGTATGCTGAGGCCGGTTATAGACAAACAGTATTATGGGAGCTAAATCGCTCATCAATATATCAACCAGATAAAAGAGTGTCCTTTTTTAAAGATCCCGTAACGGTAATTGCTTCAAGGCCGAATTCATCTAGCCCTTCCATAGAAAGTTCATTATTTTAAATTGATTCATCCGTAAATTCGATTTAATTCGCCTAATAAGCTAATGCACATTGTCATGGTATTTCCGCAATCTACGCTTTATTGCAGCAGGCACTACTTTTTTCATGCGCTGTTGCATCCCAAAAGGGATTAATCTTACTCCTTGTCGAATAACGAATGATACAATTATTTTAATTGAAGATATGCTCTGAACAATGAAACGGTGACCAATTAAAGATATGCTCCGAACGAAGAAAAGGCGATTTAATACTAAGGTCCAAAACTTGAATAACGTTTTTACTTTAATTTCTTTCGGACACCGTAAGATAATAAAATTTGTCCAAGCAATAGGATTCATGGCTGCTCGCCTTGAAAAGTTCTTCAATAGATATTGTATATAGGTTTCATTACTCAAATCTCGATTGCCTGTTTTATCAAAATCGATACCGATCTTAAAGTCAGAATGGAGCATCAGTTTTAATCCGCGCTCTTGAGCGCGCATCGTGAATTCTAAATCAGACAGATAGTGCGGGATCAGTCTGGGATAAAACCCGCCTACGCTCAAGAAGTCGCCCACTGTGGCAAGCATGCCGCGCGTAGAGAGACAATTGATCTCGCTCACATCATGGGTCTCATAACAGACCAGATCTTTCCAGGCGAATTTGTATCCTCCCGGGTCCTGGGGTTGACCTGTCGTCAAGTTGTATCCTGTTGCCGTCAGCAATGTACGCCGATGGTCTTTCATAATAGACAAACCTGTCTCCAGGAAATCCGCCTCGAATTCCGTATCATCATTCATGACGAGGACGTAATCCTCTGCTGGCACTCTTTCCTGAACAAGCCAATTATGACCTTGCTGCAGAGAACCGCCCCACCACCAATTTCCCTTTCCGCGAATGATTGTTGCATCAGGTAGCAGATCGAGAACAGTCTCGGATGTTCTGTCTGTCGATCCGTCATCAATAAGAACTAAATGATAATTCCGATATGTTTGCTTCTTAAGACATTTAATAAAGTCTGAAGTAATCTTACATCGATTATGAACTGGAAGCAAAATATATATTTGGGGCGATGAAGTCATTCTGGGCTTTTGCCCCTGTGTAGTTCATTTAAAAGTATTTTCGACGTTTCAATCATCTCAAGCCTTTATCTGCTATATAAATTATTTCATTATTGATGCTGAAATCTGCTTTCAATGGTAATTCTGGCGCAAATTGTGAATACTCATTTCTAAAACTGGTTCCATGAAATATTATTTTTCTTCCATATTTAGTCACAAGGTCCTGTAATTTAATGGTCTCGGTCCAGCTGTTATATTGTCGTCTCCATATATCATAAAAAAAAACATTATTATTATAATATTTACTAAGAACATGCGCGTATTTCCTGTATGAATATAAATCACCGAATTCCAACGCATAATATGGTGATGAGGACCGATAATAATATATTCGAGCATAATCTGGATAGTCAGTTTCGTCTTTAACGTATATTTTAAATAGTTCATTCTTTGTAGCGGTATTGTTTCGATACAAATTGTGAATGTTCTGTCCTTGCACAGTAAGAACAGAGAGAATCATCAATGAAATGATAATGACTGAACTCTTGACCGGTAGTCGATAGTAATCTAATACAGGTCTTAGATTTAGTATGCATAAGACCATTGTGAAACCCGCTAAAGTCAACGATGGCAGTAAGTAGTGCTGGCCAGGATGTTTAGCCACCATCAGGATTGACGTGACATGTGATAATGCAAGCCCAAGCAATAATCTCCATTTTTTGTCATCAAAGATCGTTTTATGGCCATATATGGATGGTTTTATTGCAAGAACAATAAATGAGCTAAGCACGATCATGGAATAAACTATGTTCTGTTCAAGGAGCTCTTTGACAGACGTTAAATATAATGTAGAATCAATGATTGTGTTCATACCACTGCCATAGAAACCTGTATGGGAAAAAACGTTGTATAACCAAATAAAGAAATAGTCATATTGGCTAATGATTGGCAGTGTGAATAATACAAAACTGAAAAGTGTTCCAAATAGGTACTGGACTCTGCTTTTTATAGATGTGAGAAGCACTAAAGGAATGACAAGGAGCGGCAAGAACGTTAATTTAGTTGCAACTCCGAAGCCTGCGAGAAGCGCAAATATTGTAACAAATCCTTTATGAGTAATTTTAATACCGATGCCTTCAGCCTTTGTCGTCGATTGGATGTCTGAAAATGAAAACATTATTAGAAAAAGGGCAAACAATAAAGTTACGGATAATAATAATGGCTCTGGCGAAACGCGAGTCAATCCATAATCAAGGATGGTTTCGTAAAAGAACGGTGATAATTGCATAAGTAAGCTTAGGGCAATGTCTTTTGTGAGAAAGTACATTGCAACACCGGTGATAAGGAGTACATTAAAATTAATGAATGAAAAGATCTTATTCAATATGCTTAAGTAATACTCGGGATCCCTGATCACTTCTTCTGCAAGCGTCGAACTAGATGCGTTGATATTCAACAAGCGTAGGGCAATTCCACCAATCACCTGGACGGGGGTGCCCGGATGATCAGTATGACCAATTTTTGTTAAAGTGGCGACATTGAGAGCATTAAATAGGTACGCATATTCTGGATCTTGATTTGGTGCGAGCCAGTAAGGACCTTTTGACTCAGTCAACAAAGATCCTGTATTGATGAGCAGCAACGGAAGTACCAATAGTATCGAAAATATCAAATATTTTTTCACAATTATTCCTTGACGATTTCGATGTTCACGAAACTACCGAAGTCCGTAGATATTCGCAACAGCGTGTCCTCTATGGAGGTAACAAAGCCAAACAACGAACTTGGTATAAGGCTCCAGTTTTTCAAGCCACCAGACAGCCAATACCACAATGGCGTATGAGGTATATACGATTCAAGCCTCAGATGAGGGAAGCGTTTTTTAAACTGATTAATATCGCGAACAAACACGATCCATGGTAAAGCGGTATTCGCGCCTGAAAGTGGCCCTGCTGAGTCAAACTTCCATTCAGATGCATCGGGACGGAATGGTTCATGGTGAAAGTTTCTTATGATAAATTTACTGATGTGTCCTACATGATGATCAACGATAAAAAGTCTTCCACCAGAGACAAGGCATCGCTGAACTTCGTCGAGAAACAGATCTATATTGCTGATATGATGAAAAACATTCATCATGCATATCAATTTTAAACTATCCTTGGGAAAAGGAAGATTCGTTGCATCAACGACTTTATCGATTCCTTCATAGGGAAGAATATCAGATGTTATAAGATCCGGGATAAACTTCTTTGCATAACCAGCCCCTGATCCAAGCTCAAGAATGTCGCCATCCCTGGGACAACGGTGCAAACAGTCAACATAATCTCGGTATACTTTGTCATAATATGTCCTCAGAGACTTTTTTCGTTCAATGGTTTTTCTGATTGATAAAATCCTATTGGGATCGTCGAGATCGTGCATTTCCCGCTCCTATTTTGATCCGAATAAAACCAATGAGCGTCATCTTAAGCAGCATAAAACCATGTTTAAAGCGACTAATATTAGTACTTCCGTATGTCCTTTCAAGGTATCTTACCGGTATATCCACACAGCCAAGCCCAAGTATCCCTGCGGGAAAGATCAGCTCAAAATCGCCAAAAGGATCAAAATCGCCAAAATCTTTCCTCCATGCTATCATCCTCTCATAATCATGTTTTGCTAAAAGCTTTGTTCCGCATAATGAATCTCCAATATCCGTGTCAAGCCCCCAACTTAAAGCTTTTGCAAAAAAAACATTGCCCAACCTGTTGAGAAACCGCATAGCTTGTTTCTCCATAGGATATACCAGTCGCGACCCATTAATAAAATCACCAAGTCCCGTGCAATAAGCATCGTAAAAACGTCCGATAAGTTCTGGAGGCATGGTAAGGTCTGCGTCAAGGATAGTCAGCAGATCACCCGTGGCTTTTGAAAATCCAAGGCGCACAGCATCACCCTTCCCCTTGCCCGTTTGCTGATACATTTTGATATCGAAGTTCTTGCCATAACGCTCCCTCACCCTGTTAATCTCACTCCATGTATCATCTGTCGAATTGCCTTCAACAAAAATTATTTCGAGATGACACCCAAGATCTGGAATACGTTTTATGGCATTTTCAATATTCCCCCGCTCATTGCGGGCTGGGATAATACACGATAAAGATGGTTTAGCGGGCTCAGCAATAATCGGTCTAAGAACCGCTATATAGGTAAGACACAGCCATCGCAAACCGGGAATAATAAACATGAGATTATTGATGATGTCACCTATGCCCCATAACCGCCAAGGGAAATAGACAGCCAATCTTGTTTTCACGATGGAATAACCGGCAAGGGTTGCAAGCTCATGGAGGGTCTCGCGGGTTATGAACGTCGTCGGTACTTCACCTCTCCGAATATTCATCCAATTGGCTAAACGGTATAGCCAGCTGAAATAAGGGTTGTAGACAATCAATACCACCCTGGAGGTTCTTGATAACGACCTTCTTAGTTGCATTAATAAACCCTGGATATCATAATGATAATTAATATTGCCATTGAGCAGAATAGCTGTCCGTGAATTTTTATCCTGACTCAGATCGGGGAAAGATTCTCCATCGCGTATCATCTTCTTCTGCGGGACATCGATGAAATCAAATAGGATTCCAGTATCCTCTTTTCTTGGCATCCATTGAATAAGCTGATCATAATAGCGAGCGAAGACTGATATTTGTTCTGCAAGTAAGCGATTTATATATAGTCGCCACCGAGATTCAGTATCGGACTCGCTTGAAAATATTTCATTCACCAATGTTTTCTGACTCATTGCCATCCTTAGTTGATTTTATAGAAAACCGTATTGTAAGTCTTTGCACACATAGAATACCCTTTATTGACGACAAAATTGTGGATAGGATATTTTTCAGGATGATTGACATCGAAGTCCAATATTTCGATAAGCAGTATTTTCGGTCGATATTTTATCCAGTTATTTGACTCTAATACTGACATTTCATAATCTTCCACATCAATTGACATGAAATCTATATGCCTGTTATTAACGTGTTCATCCAGTACAGACGATAACTTACGAGTTTTGATGGTCTTCTTTCCCATCAATTTTTGTCCGCTTCGCTCATATTGTTCGGCAAGCGATTGACTAAATGTATTGAGTGCCGGTTCCTGGAACATATAAAACGTACTTTCGGATTCATCGTTCCCGATGGCCGTTTCGATATTGATATCTTCTGGACGGATATCGTCGAAAAGCCTTTTCACGTCAGGATTCGGTTCAATATTGATACCTCTCCACCCCAGTCGATAAAGAAAAAAGGTATTTGAAAAACGTTTTGGATGGTGCGCTCCAATATCTACGAAAAACCCCTCCCGCTGGTCATTGAATATGCGGAACAAAACGAGGTCTTCACCTTCCTGTGAAAATATGAGCCTGCCTTCGTTGAGATTATTTATGTCGTCGATCCTTATTACGGACTTCTTTAAATCGAGAAGGATGTTGAGATATGACGCAAATGACCCGCTTTCCACAAGCGATGATGAAAAAGGCTTCTGTTGAGAAGAATCTGAGCTGTGAAATTCACGATAAAATTCATAAAAGTTCACAAGATCATCCTTGTCATTTTTATAAAGATCAATAAATCGATTGAGATCAGTTGATGGGATCGAAGTGTTCCTGAGCAAATGTAACGTAGTAAAATCAATTCTCGTCTTAAACAATTTATTAAAAAATAAGATGATGGCTTTCTTGAAAGTTTCTTTCATGTATTCTGATATCCTATATGACCACGTAGGAAATTATGCTGTTAAGCCGAACCGCTACTTATTGTCTCTCGGCATGTCATCATCAGTATGTACTATCTGACCTCCAACAGGTCGCAACTCACTATTGAGTCTTTGTAGAGAGATGTTGTTCTGAAAAAATAGAGATGTCGTCCATGTATAACCATTTACCGGACCAAAACCATGAAAATCGATCTGGTTGAAACCATGATCTCGCAACCTTTGACACGAATTCGGGTACCAGTCGGAATTATCAAATATGATGATTCCGCCCGGCTTGAGTTTGATCAGGGCATTATCAATAACAGCGTACCTGTACTTAATGCTGTCAATTATAATAACGTCAAAAAGACGATCGAATTTTAGTATCAAGTTAATGAAGTCGTCGATATTGTCATGCAAATATATGGAGGCGTTATCGGGCTTGCTTCTGCTGATAAATTCAAACCAATCTTTATCCGTTTCAACTGAAATTACATCTTTTGCTTTACCGGACCAGAATAATGTTGAGTTGCCAGACCCATATTCAAACACTGATGAACCGAAGTAATCAAACTGCAGAAGGAACTCCAGTGCAGGATAGGTGATCCATGGAATTGGTTCTCTATTTGAATTCACCGGCTTTTCAAGCTTGAACGTAGAGTATTGTCCCATTTTGAACAAAAGCGTATCAAGATTAAGCGATATTTTTTGATAAATAGCAGGATCCGGCTCGGGATCATCTAACAGTTTATTATCATGAAAGACACTACCGCATTTCGCTATTGATTCGACCTTTTCAGGTGTTAGTTTATACTTCATTAGTACTTCTGATGATGAAAGCAACTCTTTCAATTTATTCCAATGAAAATATTTTGCTTCAGAAGGATATTGTTGTTGCAAATGAGATAATATCTCTCTTAATTTTACAAGAGAATGAAAGCTCATCCTCGTATCCTTCAAAATATCGTACATATTAGTAATGTTCATATCGTTTTTTCCCGCCCGCCGTTAAGTGCCTTACCTAATATCCGGGTATTGCTGAGATGAACCCTAGAGCCGATTGTATATCTATGTCTGTGTGCCCGCCTTCATGAAGAACAAAAGAAAAACGGCTTTTTATTTTTTTACTGATATCTTTTAGCAAGCTGATGCCGCCTAGCGTTTCTTCGGCAAATACTCCACGCTTAGTTCCTGTAAAGTTGTTATTGCCTGGAACAAGCGGCTTCCCTATCCATAATGCATCTTTCCGCCCCATTTGAATTTGTAAGGGCCGTCCAAGTACGCACGCATAAATCGGTACATATGATGTAAACTGTCGAAAGTCATGACAAATAGGATGCCCTTTAATTCTATAATCCCGTCTCGTCAATTCGAGTGGGAAAAAAGCGCCACTCGTAATCAAACCAGAGATATCGTTATTCGTGATGCTCATGACTAAACCCGTTAGTCCACCAGCAGCTATGCCTATGACGATCGATCCGCGCGACTTTGATGTAACGTGTTGTAATAATGGCCAAGTCAAATTCGCAACCTTAGCCCACATCATTGAATAATCATAAGAACTAAATAGTTGCTTAAGTTCCTCGTGGTAGACGTTATCGGGAGCCCAAATGGTGAACCCTTTCGCCAATAATTCTGCTGCTGGTGAGCCTGCAGCGAATAATGCGGTCCTTTCTTCACGGCTAGGGACCATCCCGTGACCATGAATAAATATAACCAGTGGCGAATCCTTCAAGGGCGTAACAGGAATCGCTATGGTGCCACCAGTTTTCGAGCCTGCAAGTGGATGCCGATCTGGCCATGCACAATGATACTGTTTGAGAATGCCATATTGATGCTGCTGGTCATTCTCCCAGATCAAACCTTTAGGACTTTCTAGTGGAATTGCATTGTAGAGATCTTTAATAAATTTAATTGTCGAAATTTGCCATGAGATAAAGGCAGCCTTGTCATTGAGAATTGCATCAGGAGTTAAATCAATAAGACTGGAACTATATGTATAATCTGAGTCAACTTTGAAGCGAAGTTCTGGATGTTGAGTATATAACGCGTATATATCTTCCACCTGGGCAGGTTGACTATTATTATTTAGTTGAGACATCCATACTGTTTTATATATGATCAAGATCATCAGTAATGTAGCCGCAATAATAATTAATAGTATATTTTTTCGGTTCATGTTTGTCATAATCAGATGTCTCGGGTATAAGGTTTTCTGAGAAGTAAAAATGGTCTTTCAACGGCTATAAAAGATAGCAAAGAGATAATGAGAACAATAGGAATGACCACAAGTGCATTGACCATGGCATTGTGGAAGTAATTATCCGTTGCCCGGAAAAAGAATTTATGTGAGTAGTAACCTATGATCGGTATATGTAGTAAATAGATAGAATAGCTTATATTTCCGACGAAGCTTAATATTGCATTGTAAATTCTGTGAAAGTGGTTTTCAAATGCCTGATATGCTACGATAAATGCAGCAAAGAGAATACCTTCTAAGGTATTCCAATAAATTTTCCAAGGTGTAATGCGTTCCCACCCCCCTAAGCGATTGAAAATGATTAAAGCGCCGATAATACACAGGATAACAGGAAGAAGCATCTTCCTTTGCATCGAGTTGTGCTGAGGATATGTTCTAACATATATTGCAGCAAGAATTCCAAGGCAGAATTGATCCATTCGCCCGAGAATTGTGAAATATGGCATATCGCGCGGTGATGCCCCCATATCAACGCTCATAAGGCGTAAGAGGATAAAGAGTGCTATCCAAAATAAAATAATCCGCCAGGTGAACTGACGAATAAAGATCATCATGAAAGGAAAAATAAAATAAAAAATGAACTCGGTAGATATCGTCCATAGAATAACAGTGAATAAACCCCCATCGTGCGCCGCCGGCGTCCCTTGTAAAAGGAACAATGCTCCAAGAAAACTGCTAAAAGTCAACGTACTGCTATTCGTGTACATGCCACAGAAGACCAATAAGCTGTAAAGTGGATATATGCGCAATATTCGACTTCTAATAAAGAGCCAATATGATATTTCTTTCTCATAAGTGAGTGTGGTGAAAAGATAGGCACTCAATACCAGGAACAAGGATACTCCTGCATGACCTTCTGCTAAAAATTCATAGACAATG
>Ga0210377_10003871_pt1 | contig 12750 bp, 11 predicted proteins | sample PLM4_65_b1redo_FD_155480 | JGI IMG/M metagenome (GOLD analysis project Ga0210377, IMG submission 155480) | Groundwater sediment microbial communities from an aquifer in East River, Colorado, USA - PLM4_65_b1 redo | ecosystem: Environmental > Terrestrial > Soil > Riparian zone | place: USA: East... | reverse complement strand
TTGTTATTAGGAAAGAAGGAATAATGCTGGATAAATTAATTTTAAAAACGTGCGACACAGCAGAGGGAGATGTTGTTATAACAATAATGATACCAAGAAGTGACCTTTTTTGGTTTACCGAGAATCAAATCCAAATGATTCATATGGCTCAAGGAAAAACAATAATAGACCAGTTAAGAATTATTTTTATTATGATTCTTGAAGTTCTGTCAAGAGGAAACAAACATGCCTAAAAAGAAAAGTATAAACAACGAAGATCTCGTAGAAGATATGCTTCAACAACTTCCCTCAAATTCTCAAGCATCCAAACGGGTTGCTCCGATCCGGGAAGTCACTCTGGACGTGGATGAGACTGCTTTTGTTGAAGAGAAGGACGCCCGTACTCCCCGAGCAGTTGTACGTAAGAAATCTTTTGCCCAGTCGATTGCACAGACCTTTCTTGGTCAGGAAGCTAAGGGGATGGTGCAGTACGTCTTACAGGATGTTCTGATCCCAGCAGCCAAGAACACGATCCAGGAGATGGTGCAATCAGGCATTGAGATGCTCCTCTTCGGGGAAACTAGACCCTCCGGTAGGAATCGTGATAAAGGTAAGACGATCGTGAGCTACGGAAGCTTCTACAAGGATCGGGATGAGCGTAGAGATCCTAGACATCGTGGGAGTTCACGTGACAAATTCGGTCTGGAGGATATCTACTTTCCCACTCCGAAAGAAGCCAATGATGTTCTGAGTGAGCTCTGTGATCAGCTTGAGGAATATGAGTGGGTCACGGTCGCTGACTACTTCGATATTGCTGGCATTGATGGAGCATCCTGGATTCACAGCAAGTGGGGCTGGGATAATCTTAAGAGATCCAAATGCATCCATACTCGTGGAGGATATCAAGTTGTTCTGCCTGAACCGGAGGAAGTAGGATGAAGAAGATTTTAATATGGTTATTAATGGAGCTTTTGAGAAGCGACAAGATAGTAACTAAAAGACGGCAAGAAAACTTTATTGTCCGAGATCTCGCTTTCTATATTGACGGAGAGGTAGTTGTCCTTGGAAACCCGAACGAAAGCATCCATGTGTCCATTTGCGGAACACAGATTGAAAAGATAAAGGAGTAATACAAAATGAACATTGAAACTTTAAAACTTACACTTGGTCGATCGTTTGGAAAGGCCAATTTGCAATTGCAGAAACACAGCCCGGAGATCCTTCTGGGTGTTGGTATTATTGGGGGCATTGTTACCACGGGATTGGCTATCAAGGCTACGTACGATGGTGCACGGGATATACTTGACGACCACCAAGATAAGATCGAAAAGATTGACGAAGCGATTCTAGAGAACGACCATGTATATACCGATCAAGATATTCTGAAAAGCAAAGTAATTGTGTATACTCAAACTAGTCTCCAATTTGCCAAACTCTACGGTCCATCCGTCGGTCTTGGTGTGCTCTCGATTGCCGCGATCCTTAGTTCACATGGTGTCATGGCCAACCGTCAGGTCTCCCTGGCTGCTGCCTATAATCTCGTTGTGAATGGGTTCAAAAGCTACCGCGATCGTGTAGTGGAGGAATTCGGCCTGGAGAAGGATGAGATGTTCCGTCTGGGTCTCCGTGAAGAGGAATACAAAGACACAGAGACGGACGAAGAAGGCAAGACCAAGAAGGTCAAGAAGACTCGTCTAGTGTTTACTAGTGATCCCACGATGTATACCAGGCTGTTTGACGCATCTAACCCTAACTGGAAGAATGACGTTCTGCTCAACATGGCCTGGCTTGAGGGTCAGCAACGCTGGTTCAACGACAAGCTCATCATCCGTGGATATCTGTTCCTCAATGAGGTCTATGAAGATCTAGGCTTCCCTTCAGTCCCTGAAGGACAACTGGTTGGATGGGTCTTAAGGACTCCGGAAGAGATGAAGGATGAGCGTAGGGACGGGTATATCAGTCTTGGTATGGACAACGATCTGAACAAATCTGGTCTTGCCTACGAGCGAGGCGGTATTGTCCTCAATCCCAATGTCGATGGTGTGGTCTACGATCTTATTTGAGGATGTAAGATCTCGGCGGACAAGTTGTCGGGATCTGATGATAACATTCTTGGATATATCATAGATCCTGATGACTGGTTCTATAGAGATTAAAGGAGAATACATAATGAACAACAAAGTTAAGATGCTGATCGGTGCCACAATTGGTGGTGCTTTTGGTTGGTTTGTTGGTCGTGTAGTTGTCGAGTATATCCATATGAAAGAGGATATGATTGACTACCATGATATAACGGAGTTTGTTCTGGATATTAAAGAACAAGATTGGCCAAAGGAGTTTAGCGAATCGCCAATGAACAAAGCGTCAAAAATGCATAAGGTAGAAAAGTCAAAAGCACGCAAGAATTATGACAAGATGTTTGAGGGGCGACCGGATATTCTGGAGTTGGCCAAGCACTATGAAGGTATTGACTCTGGTCTCGAACAGAAAGAAATTGGTGGACTTGCCTCAGAACTAGTTGTTGAAGATGAGTTTGAAGGACCCGTTGATGTGACAACGAACCAGGAAGAATCCGACATCTCCATCATCACCATAGAAGAATATGCTAACGCTGAAGACTTTGATCGTGTGACACTCTACTACTACCAGGATGATATCCTTACGAACGACAAGGATCACCCACTTGATCGTCCAGAGAGGTTTCTGGGAGAAGAGGCTCTGCTCTCCTTCGACGACGATGACGTGGTGTACGTACGTAACCTCACTAAGAAGGCTATGTACGAAGTCATACGTATGGATCAGGACTACTCTGCCCCTTCTGGTCGTAGGTCAATTCCTAAGAAGGGGAAGAAGGGTTTTGATTACAATGAGAAATACGAAATCGATAAGGAATGATTACTTTGACTGGCTGTTAAATTTCAACATTGGTGGTGACAGTCGTAAGTATATCAGTCTTTGCACCATACTTCATCAGAAAATATTCCGATGGTTCGTTCACAATGATGATAACCGTTGTGAAGACGGAATTGCACTTAGATACGAGTTTATTAATACGCTAGGTTTGGACGAGAATCATTTAGAAGTCAAGTATTTTCTTGCTGGTAACTGTACAGTACTTGAACTCTTGGTGGCTCTCGCCAAGCGTATTAATGACTATATGTATGATCTAAATCCCAACCACGATGATACTGCAAAGTGGTTCTTCGAGATGCTTACTAATTTAAGAGTTATCAAATTTAAGGGCACTAGTCTTAGCGGGATGGATGAAGTAGAGATAGATGATATCCTGGAGAACTTTATGGATCGTACGTACGACTACTATGGGACGGGTAGCTTGTTCCCTATAGAGAAGAGACCAAAGAAAGATATGTCAACTGTTGAGATTTGGTACCAGTTAATGGAGTACTTAAACCAAAAATATGGCTAGAAATTGAAAACTATTCTGTGCCACTTTTTTGACACGTTTTGTGACACATTTTCCAAAAACGGAAAAAACGACGAAAAATGGGTCTGTGCCGGTTTTGAACGAAATTTCTGGCACAGAAAAAGGGGTCAATTTCCCTCTTAAAATGCCCATTTTTGGGGTCTTGTGTCACTGTGCCACTTCTTTCAAAAAACTCTTTCCCCGTAATAAAAAAGGTTAAAAATATATAATATAGAAAGTTTTTTGACAGGACCATTTTAGTGACAGTGGCACAAACGATAATGTTTGCAAAATGTGTCAAATTTCTGACACGAAAAGTATTGAAAGGAGTAATATGGATTTCTGCCTAATCACACAAAAATCAACCAAAAAAGGCATAACAGAAATATATCCAGCGTTCAAGGTAGGAAGATCCAAAGACTTAATGGTACGAGGAAAAAGTTTCTATGCCATATGGGATGAAGCAAAAGGCATTTGGTCAACAGATGAAGACGATGTCCGTAGACTTATTGACAAAGAGTTAACGGAATATAAGGAAAAGGTTGAGAGCACTACAGAAGACCATATTATTGTCAAAACTCTAAGGGACTTTGATTCCAATAGCTGGAAGCATTATCGAGAGTTTCTCAGTAATATGTATGACACCGCTCAGTCTTTGGACGATAACTTGACCTTTCAAGATACTCCAGTAACTAAGAAGGATCTAGTTAGTAGACGGTTGCCTTATCCATTGAAGCAGGGAACATACTCTGCGTGGGATGAGATTATTGGAACACTTTATGATCCAGAAGAGAGACAGAAGATTGAATGGGCTATCGGAGCAATTATGTCCGGAGATGCCAAAACAATTCAGAAATTTCTCGTTCTCTATGGAGAAGGTGGTTCCGGCAAATCAACAATATTGAACATTATCCAAAGACTGTTTGTTGGATATTACACAACATTCGAAGCAAAAGAGTTGACTTCATCTAATAATTCGTTCTCTACAGAGTCATTCAAAGGCAATCCTTTGGTAGCTATTCAGCACGATGGAGATCTATCCAAGATCGAAGATAACTCTAAACTAAATGCTATCGTGTCCCATGAAGAAATGACCATGAATGAGAAGTATCGTCCAAGTTATTCCGCGAAGGTTAACTGCTTTCTTTTTATGGGTACTAACAAGCCAGTTAAAATAACGGATGGCAAGTCTGGTTTAATTCGTCGTTTAATCGATGTTAAAACTTCCGGAAGAAAGGTTTCAACACAGAAGTATCAGGCTCTGATGAGTCAGATCGACTTTGAACTTGGTGCAATTGCATATCATTGTCTTGAGGTATATCGCGGGCTGGGCAAACACTATTTTTCTGGATACGTTCCTTTAGACATGATGTTTAAGACAGATATCTTCTTTAACTTTGTTGAAGCATATTACTATGAGTTTGCAAAGGAAGAGACTATCACCCTGTCTAGAGCATATGAGTTATATAAGGTATATTGTGACGAGAGCTTTATTGAGCATAAGATGCCAAGATATAAGTTCCGTGATGAACTCAAGAACTATTTTAATGAGTTCGTTGATCGGACACGAGTTGAAGGAACGGACAATCCAGTTCGCAGCGTCTATAAAGGTTTCCAGACACAGAAGTTTCTGTCAACTTTAGAGAGTCTTCCGATCGAGGAGAAACCAACATCTTTAGTTCTTGACAGTGAGGAATCTATATTTGACAAAGTAGCAGAAGAATATCAAGCTCAGTTAGCTTCTCCAGTTGATGGTTTTCCAATCGCTAAGTGGAAGAATGCTGAAACTCGTCTTAAGGATATTGATACCACAAAGTTACACTATGTTGTTCTAGCTCAGAATCATATTGTAATTGACTTTGACCTTAAAGATTCCAGTGGAGAAAAATCTGCTTTGCTAAATTTGGAAGCAGCGAGCAAATGGCCAGTAACATATGCCGAGTACAGTAAGAGTGGTAAAGGTGTTCATCTGCATTATTTCTATGATGTAGATCCTGATAAACTAAGTGGTTTATATTCTGAGGGGATTGAGATCAAGAGAACCATCGTTGGAGAGAATGGACCAACCTCTTTAAGAAGGATGCTCAGTAAGTGCAATACCACACCAATAGCACATATTAGTGGCGGTCTTCCCTTGAAAGGAGAAAAGATGATAGATACAAAAACGGTAGCTAGCGAAAAAGGGCTCCGCGATCTAGTATTAAGAAATATTAACAAAGAGTTTCTTCCAGGCACAAAGCCAAGTATTGACTTTATTTACAAGATACTTGATGATGCATATAATTCGGGGCTTAAATATGATCTAACTACCCTTCGTCCTAAGGTCTTAGTCTTTGCAAATAATAGCTCAAACCAATCTGAATATTGTGTAAAACTTGTAGCAAAGATGAAATTCAAGTCAGAAGAAATTGAAGAGCCCGCTTTAGAGTTATCAGACAATTCACCCATGGTAATGTTTGATGTTGAGGTATTTATCAATGTTTTTATTATTTGTTGGAAGTTCAAAGGAAAAGATCAGAAAACAGTTCGTATGATCAATCCAACAACAAATGAGGTAGGAGCACTATTCAAATATAAGTTGGTTGGCTTTAACAATCGAACCTACGATAACCATATTCTCTATGCTGCCTATCTTGGGTATAGTAATAAAGAACTCTATGATGTCAGTTCAAAGATTGTTAGCAACAATAGTCAAAACGGATATTTTCGTGAGGCTTATAACATTTCCTATACTGATGTTTATGACTTCTCCTCAGCAGCAAACAAGAAGAGTCTGAAGAAATGGGAAATTGAACTTGGAATCCATCATCAAGAATTAGGTCATCCTTGGGATCAGCCATTGCCTGAGAGCATGTGGTTCAAGGCTGCGGAATATTGTGAAAATGATGTTGAGGCAACTGAAATCGTGTTTGATCATTTATCTGGAGATTGGGCTGCCCGAAAAGTATTGGCTCAGCTTAGTGGTTTAACAGTAAATGATACGACAAATCAACACACCACACAAATTGTATTTGGCTCTACCAAGAAAGATCGTGCATCAGAATTAGTTTATACTGATTTGACAACTACATTTCCTGGTTATAAGTTCGATTCAGGAAAAAGTACATATCGTGGGTATGAAGTTGGTGAGGGTGGGTATGTATATGCTGAACCAGGAATGTATGAAAATGTTGCTTTGCTTGATGTAGCATCGATGCATCCTGCAAGCATCATCAATTTAAATCTTCTTGGTAGATATACAAAAAGGTATTCTGATCTAAGAGCAGGTCGTGTAGCAATTAAACATAATGATCGTGAAACCTTAAAAACTCTTCTAGACGGAAAGCTTATTCCATTTATTGAAAAAGCAGACGCCGGGGAGTTTAGTTTAAAAGATCTGTCATCAGGTCTAAAAACAGCTTTGGTTTCAGCATATGGTCTTACATATGCTCATCATGATAATGCCTTTAGAGATCCAAAGAATATTGATAACATTGTAGCTAAACGTGGAGCATTATTTATGGTAGATCTTCAATATGCTGTTCAAGAAAAAGGATTTATTGTAGCTCACATCAAGACCGATTCCATCAAAATTCCTAATGCAACAAAAGAAATCATTGATTTTGTTTTTGCGTTTGGAAAGAAGTATGGCTATGAGTTTGAGCATGAAGAAACATATCGTAAATTCTGTCTAGTAAACAACGCTGTATATATCGCACAAAAACAAGACGGAACATGGACCGCAACTGGTGCTGAGTTTCAACATCCATTCGTTTTCAAGAGTCTGTTCACTAAAGAGGAAATTAAGTTTGAAGATCTCTGTGAAACAAAATCTGTAACAGGCAAATCAGCATTGTACCTAGATATGAATGAAGAATTAAAAGAAGGAGAACACAATTATATATTTGTTGGTAGAGTAGGATCTTTCTGTCCTGTAGAATCTGGAACTGGTGGTGGCTTACTTATGAGGGAAAAAGAAGGAAAATATTATGCCGCTACTGGAACTTCTGGATATCGTTGGTTGGAAGCTGAAACAGTAAAGAATCTTGGACTTTCAGATCAGATAGATACTTCATATCACGAATCCCTTGCAAACGATGCAATTGAACACATCTCAGAATTTGGAAACTTTGACAAATTTGTTTCCAACGAAAGCTAAGGAGTTTCACTAAAAATGCAAAACTACGACGTAAGTCAGCAAGGAGCAGTGTTCAAGATAAATACAAAAGAAGATGCAAAATTCTTTGTAACATCTGATGTTCATTTTGATAGTGCTTTTTGCAATAGAAAGCAATTTTTCGAAGATATGGATACTGCCATAGAACGAAACGCCAAAGTATTAATTATAGGTGATTTCTTCGATGCTATGCAGGGTCGTTTTGATCCTAGGAGAGACATGAGCATGTTGCGTCCGGAATATAGGCGTAGTGATTATTATGACTATATTGTAAAAGATGCAGCATCAAAGTTAAAAAAGTATGCTTCACATATTCTTTTAATCACTGATGGCAATCACGAATTATCTGTTTTGAAGAATGCAAACACCGATCTGACAGGAAGATTAACGGAGCTTCTATCCTCAGAGAAACACAAAATTCATAGAGGAGGATATGGGGGAATTATTTCCCTCACAGAAAAAGGAGTTAACACAAAGATTAAATTCTTTCATGGATCTGGTGGAGAAGCTCCAGTAACAAGAGGTGCAATCCAGACAAACAGACAAGCAGTATTTCTTCCAGATTACCAGATAATTCTAAATGGCCATAGTCACCATATGTATTGGATTCCTGTTGTCCGAGAAAGAATTGATGAGAATTCTAAGCATTATTTCGATATTCAGCATCATGTTCGAACGCCAGGATATTCAATGATGTATGGTGATGGTTCTGGAGGGTGGGAAGTCACTCGAGGCGGAGTACCAAAGCCTCTTGGATCTTTTATATTGTATATAAAATCTGGAAGAATTTCTCCATTTCCTTTGATCACCCCGCCCGTTCCAGTTAGTCCTGTTATAGACGTTTACAACGGAGTTTTATTTCCACAAGAATAAAGGAGTTTAAGATGACCACAAAAACAAAATCACAAGAAGTAAGAAAATTGCCTCCTCTCACGATTGAGAATGCACATATCATGTGGCGTAACTTTGAAGGAGCAGCTAAGAAGTTCAATGCAAAAGGTCTTCGTAATTTCCATGTAAGACTCGAGACACCGGTTGCCCAAAAGTTGGAAGCTGACGGATGGAATGTTCGTTGGCACGATCCAAAAGAAGAAGGAGATGAGGCCTGGGCAAGTATTAAGGTTGCGGTCCGTTTTGATAATTATCCTCCAAGGATTGTCCTTATTACGGGAAAGAATAAAAAAGGAACTCTTATTGACGAAGACACCGTTTATATTTTAGATACTGCTGAGATTGAGAATGTAGATCTAAAGTTGACAGCTTCTCCTTGGAGTGTTCAAGGTAAAAGTGGTTATAAAGCATATTTATCAAAAATGTTTGTGACTCTTTCCGAATCTGATTTAGAGTCAAAATATATGACAGCTATGATAAAAAATGATCACTATAAAGAAGTCGAACAAGAGGATTGAATTAGCTGATTATCAGAAGAAAGCTGTATCACAATTAAAAACCGGCTCCATCCTTCGGGGTGGGGTCGGTTCTGGTAAGTCAAGAACAGCTCTAGCATATTACTATGATGTTGAGAAGTCTAAACCTTTATATATCATAACGGTTCCAAAGAAACGAGACTCATTGGACTGGGAAAAAGAATCAGAGATGTTTGGAGTAAACCCGGTTGTAGATTCTTGGAACAACATAAAGAAGTACAAAGAGGTAAAAGATGCATTCTTTATATTTGACGAGCAGAAAGTTGTTGGATATGGCTCGTGGGTTAAGTCTTTCATTAAAATATCTAAAAGAAACAAATGGATATTATTATCAGCGACACCTGGTGATACGTGGATGGACTATTTACCTATATTCATTGCAAATGGGTTCTTTAAAAACAAAACTGATTTTGCTAGTAAGCATGTGGTATATAGCCCTTTTTCATCCTATCCAAAAATCGAAAGATATGTTGGAGAAGACAAACTTCAAAAGCTAAAGGATCTTATCCTTGTTGAGATGGAGTATAAGAAGAAAACTGTTGACCACATAATAAAAATGGTTCTTCCACACGACCAAGAGAAATTCGTAAAAATCTACAAAGATCGTTGGAACCCTTACAAGGAGCAGCCGATAAAAGGTGCATCAGAAGCCTGCTATTCAATGCGTCGGGTTGTAAATAGTGATTCTAGTAGATTAGCGGCCATATTAGAATTACAGAAGAAACATCAGAAACTGATAGTATTCTACAACTTTGATTACGAGCTTGAAATCCTTAGAACTCTAAATGATATGGCTAAATGTCCAGTTTCTGAGTACAATGGTCATCTCCATGAACCAATACCTCAATCTGACCGGTGGATATATCTGGCTCAATATATATCTGCCGGAGAAGCTTGGAATTGCACAGAGACAAATGCTATTGTATTGTATTCTAGGAACTATTCCTATAAACAAACCATCCAGGCAATGGGTAGAATTGACAGAACCAACACCCCATTTCAAAATCTTTATTACTACTTTCTCACATCTAGGTCGGAAATTGATCTGGCCATTGAGAAAGCATATTTAAAGAAAAAGAACTTCAATGAACAGAAATTTATTGAGTTTTAGCCTCGCGTCGCAAACATATGCTATAATAGAAGGAGAGCGAATTTCCTATTGACTGCCCAGAAATGGATCAATAGTTAAAGAAATAACTCTCCTTTTGTTTTTGCCTTGAAAGGAGCAAAAATGCCATTAGAAAGTGTATTTAAACAAGAACTGATTCATAAGATTCAACGACAATTCCCTGGTGCTATAGTTTTGAAATTAGATGCTAATAACATACAAGGAATCCCAGACAATTTTATTGTTTGGGAAGATCGCTGGTCGGCCTTTGAGGCAAAAAGATCTGCTTTGGCTCCTCATCAAAGAAATCAAGATTATTATGTTAAACTAATGAACACAATGTCATTAACCGCGTTTGTGTATCCAGAAAACGAGGAGTGGTATCTCAATGAACTTCAACAAGCATTTCGATATCCAAGGGCAACACGCCTTTCTCTCAGCGAGTAAGTATCATTGGGTTAATTATGACGACAGTAAGATTCTTGATCATTTTGACAAATATCTTGCTACTCAAAAAGGAACTCAGTTACATGCTTTGGCTTGTGAACTCATAAAATTAAGAGTTAAACTTCCAAAAACAAAACAAGCTTTAAATCGTTATGTCAACGATGCCATTGGTTTTCGTATGACGCCCGAACAACCTTTATTTTATTCAATAAATGCTTTTGGAACTGCTGATACCATTTGCTTTAGAGACGATTTTCTTAGAATCCATGATCTTAAAACAGGTATTTCTCCAGTATCTTTGGTACAACTAGAAGTATACTCTGCTTATTTTTGTTTGGAGTACGATGAAGACCCAAAGAGAATAAGTATGGAATTACGAATATATCAAGGAGATGAAGTTATTGAACATCATCCAGAAGGTAAAGACATCAAAGAAATTATGGATAAGATCGTCCGTTTTGACAAACAACTTGAGAAGCGAAAACTAGAAATGGAGGATTAACCCATGTCCTTTCTAAAACATATTGGAACCAAAAGACATAGCGGAAGATATCCTTGGGGATCTGGTAAAGATCCAGAACAAAGAGGAAGTAGTTTTCTTGGTATGGTTAGGAAACTGCAAAAAGATGGTCTATCTGAAGTTGACATAGCTAAAGGTCTTGGTCTTAAAACCTCTCAATTACGTGCAAAGAAAACAATAGCTAGAGCAGAAATGCGAGCTGAACTATCTTCTCAAGCACAAAAATTAAAAGATAAAGGCCTTTCCAACACAGCTATTGGTCAGAGAATGCATATAAACGAATCTTCTGTAAGAGCATTGCTAGATCCAGTTCTTCAAGAAAAAGCTAGTATTGCTGTGTCTGTGTCTAATTTGTTGAGAGATACTATAGACAAAAATGGACCTCTTGACGTTGGTGCTGGTGTTGAAAGTCATATTGGAATCAGCTCAACTAAATTGAAGGCAGCCATATCTTTACTAGAAGAAGAAGGATATAAACTTCACTATGTTGATGTAACTCAGTTGGGTACTGGAAAAGATACATCAATTAAAATTTTAGCTCCTCCAGGTATGGGTTATAAGGAAGTTGCAACTGGAAAGATAAATGGTATTGCTGGTGGATATTCAGAAGATGGTGGAAGATCTATTCTTGGTATAAAACCACCAACAAATATCGAAAGTTCAAGAATTTCAATTAGATATGGTGAAGATGGCGGAGCATCTAAAGATGGTGTTATTGAACTTAGAAAAGGGATTGATGATATATCTTTAGGTAATTCAAGATATGCTCAAGTTAGAATTGCTGTTGGTGGTACTCATTATTTGAAAGGTATGGCTATATATTCAGACGATCTACCAAAAGGGATAGATATAGTATATAATTCAAATAAAGAAAAAGGGACACCAAAAGAAAAGGTGTTCAAGCCATTAAAAGATGATCCTGATAATCCTTTTGGTTCTGTCATTCGTCAAAAAACATATGTAGATGCTAATGGAAAAGAAAAGCTATCAGCACTAAATATTGTCTATGAAGAAGGTAAATGGGATGAGTGGACTAGAGCAATATCCTCACAAGTTCTTTCTAAACAATCTCCAGCTTTAGCAAAAAGGCAATTAGATTTAGCTAGAGATATAAAGTTAGAAGAATTTGATGAAATATCATCGTTAACTAATCCAGTTATTAAGAAAGCATTACTAAAATCTTTCTCTGACGATCTTGATTCTTCTGCTGTTCATCTAAAAGCTGCTGCTCTTCCAAGACAGGCTAACAAAGTTATATTACCAATAACTTCTCTAAAAGAAAACGAGATTTATGCTCCATCATTTAATAATGGTGAACGGGTTGTTTTAATTCGTCATCCACATGGTGGAACATTCGAAATACCAGAAGTTATTGTAAATAATCGTAATCCTGAAGGAAAAAGTATTTTAGGAAACGCAACAGATGCTATTGGTATTCATCCAAAAGTAGCACAAAAGTTATCTGGTGCTGACTTTGATGGTGATTCGGTTCTAATTATACCAAACAAAGACAAATTAATAAAAACCTCTCCGTCATTAAAGGAACTTGAGAATTTTGACGGTAAAGCAACGTATAAGCTTTCAGACGATGCACCAAAGATGAGTAACAGAATGAAACAGCAAGAGATGGGCAATGTCTCTAATCTGATAACAGACATGACCATCAAGGGTGCAACGTCAAGCGAAATA
>Ga0210377_10003870_pt1 | contig 12751 bp, 8 predicted proteins | sample PLM4_65_b1redo_FD_155480 | JGI IMG/M metagenome (GOLD analysis project Ga0210377, IMG submission 155480) | Groundwater sediment microbial communities from an aquifer in East River, Colorado, USA - PLM4_65_b1 redo | ecosystem: Environmental > Terrestrial > Soil > Riparian zone | place: USA: East... | reverse complement strand
AAGGCCGCAGATCAGGCAGCCTGTTTTGTAACTCATGATTCCACCCCCGTTTATCTCGCCTGGATTCGGTATATAAATTTATATCGTGAATGCCCGATTTCTGCAAAGGAAAATAATTCGCCGTTGAATCTAATACCCGTCGTCGTAGCGCTTTCCGATGCATCCTGGCAAGACTTCCGCCGACAACAGAGTTGATGAAAAATTGTAATTGGGGGTTTGGGGAGTTGGACACTTAATTTGTATCGAATTTCTTTGAACACTTTTACAAAGGCATATGATAAGTACATACTACAACGTATTTGATAAGCGGTTGCATGAGGTCTCGCTGACTCTTCTGCCGGCACATTGACTTAAGGGGTGTGTAAAACGTGATACGGCTTCATAATCGACATCAGATTCCAAAACTCTCCGCTGAGCAGGTTCCAAAATGAAAATTTCCACCTCCAATAAAACAAATATAGTGCTGATCGGCATGCCGGGATCGGGCAAGAGCACGGTCGGGGTCATCCTTGCCAAACTCACATCCCGGAGCTTCCTTGACACAGATCTTCTCATTCAGATCTCAGAGCAGCGCCCTCTCCAGGATATTGTCGACTCCCAAGGTTACATGGCCCTCAGGAGGATCGAGGAGCGCATCCTACTCGGCATCGAGTGCAAAGGCCATGTGATCGCCACAGGGGGGAGCGCGGTCTACAGCCATCCAGCTATGGAGCGGCTGCGTTCGGAAGGGGTTATCGTTTTCCTCGATGTGGACCTCTCCACCCTTGAGTCCAGGGTGCGTGATTTAGCCACCAGAGGTCTTGCAAAGCGCCCTGATCAGAGTTTCGCCGACCTTTTTGCCGAACGTGTCGCGCTCTATGCAAAGTATGCGGAAATTACGATCAACTGCTCCCGGCTCACCCATGAAGAGACATGCGCAGGCATCATCGCCATGTTGGCGACTGGTTGACGGTCTGTTGAATAAGGTGGGGAAGATGTATCTTGCAGAGGATATGGAGCGGGCGGAAGGGTAAGAGGGGGAAAGGAGATGTTGGAAAGCCCCGAGGTTTAGAACCTCGGGGCTTTTTTTCAGAATCGGGTCAACCTTACAACAAATTGGAATCAGTGGCCGGAGAGCTTCATGTAACACTCAGCCTGGTAGAGCGCGGCCTCGGGTGCGTCCGGCGAGTTGGGGTAGGCTGACAGGTAGTCGTCAAATATCTCCAGGGCCAACCGGTAATTCCCTTTTTCATATGCCCTGACACCGCGTTTGAAGAGGTGTTGTCCGGCTTTGTCGATAGTGACGGGTGCGGAAAAAGTCCGGCGCTTTTCGAGAACCGTTGGGCCTTTCTTTGTTGAGGGTGTTTTTTTCCTTATATTGCCATGGTCCTCTTTTACGGTCGTCGAGCTCCCTTCCGGCCGCGTCACGGGAACCTTCAACATAGCTCCGGCATAAATCAGGTCAGGGTTTTTGATCCTGTTGAAGAGAAGTATCTGCGGGAAAAAAGCGCTTCTGCCGCCGTACCTCCGCGACAGCCTGCTCAGGGTATCGCCCTTGCGGATGATTATGTTCTTGGTAAGGACACCGTCGCCGGGTGCCGGAATGTTTTCCGACTGGACCTTCTCCGGTTTGTAAAGGTAGTAATCTTCCGCATACGCCGTTGATGCGGCGCCCGCCATGAAAATCACCAGTGCAATCGCCACGCTTCGCGCCATTTCAGTACCTGTTCCCCAACTGGTCTTCATAAGTAACGATATTCTTGATCTGGATGTTTGTTCCGACCGGTATTCCCGTCTTGACCCGGAAGGAGACTTTTACGAGCCTCTTTTCTCCGGCTCCGAGTTCAGCGAAATTCCAGAGATATTCGCCGTTGCCGGCAGGCACGAAGGGAACGTCTGCCGCCAGGATCTCCAGATTGTCGGGGAGAATGCTCCGGATCTCCACTGCCTTGGCCAGATTGGAACCGCGATTGACGACTGTGAAATCAAAGGAGGAGATCTCGGCCGGCTTCAGCTTGCCACCCTTCCCGGACATGGAAAGCTCTATGATGGGGCGCGCAAACCTTAGGCTGACCGTCACCGCCCCGGTCTGACCCTTGTTGTTTTCAGACTCGACGGCAGTGTTGACAAGAATTTCACTCGCGTCTTGCGCGCTTTGCGGAGTAGTCAATACCATCATCAGATAGGCCTCTTCCCGTGGCTCAAGGGGGCCGATAAGGGTTACGGGGGTCGCGTCCGGAGCGCGTCTGCCGTTTCTCTCCTTATCCTGGAAATAACGGCAGGTCAGGCCGGCCGGGACATCGGACCTGATCCGGAACGCCTCCCGGATATTGCCGGTATTGGTGACAACGACGGGTATGGTAATGGTCTGACCGGGGATGACGATCGCCCTTTCCGTATTGGCCCTGGCCGATACCCCGCTTATCTCTTGGACCACCGTCGCCGCCGACAGGAACGATTCCCTGATATTCAGTTCGGCATTGATCACGATCGCCCGTAAAGCAAGGTCCTGGCGAGCCGGAGCGCCTTCCCTGACATCAAAAACTACTGTGTAATCCTTGCTTTCTCCGGTATTGATCTTCTGCCCCTCTATTACCAGTGCGCCTTTCGGCCCCTGATGGAACCCGGAGGAGGCGAGATCGATCGGCTCATAATGGGGGGAATAATCGAGGCTGAGAGTTACGTTGCCTGCGTCTGAGGAGCCGGCATTGAGTAGTGCGATGTGATAGACCACGGTATCGCCCGGCAGTACAGTCCCCTTGTCAGGATTTATAACGGCGCGCAGGAGCGGGGCCGAAGCCATGAGGGCGATCTCCCGCGTCTGTGAGACGTCCTGGGCAAATAGGGAGGCGGCTTTGATCGGGAAAGCGGCCTGCTGGCCGTCAATACTGTTACCGGGAATCATGCCGGTCACGAGACCATTGAAAGTCTCTCCAGGCACAAGCTGGGGGGTAACGTTGATATAAGTTTCGGGTGCTGCCGAGGATGCAAACCTGATGTCGTATTCCTGTGGGAACCCGGAATCAAGTGAAAAACTGTCCAGCCCGTTACCCTGGTTAACCAGTTCGAAGGGGATGGAAAAACGCTTGCCCAGCGGGTAAGTCTGACCGGTGGAAAGCAGGTTCAAAGCGCAATCGGCAAACTGTTCGACTTCCAGAGTCATGATCTGCGCGTTTGCGCCAGAAATGGAAGCCGCGCTGCGGGCACGGGCAGAAGGGCCGGCAATCCCCAGCTCTTTCAGCTTGGCGGCTGCGACTGTTGCCGCGCGGGAGCCGGGATACTTGTCGATGACGGTCTTATACGCGGCAATGGCTTTTTCCCGCATGGCGGTGGCATTCTGCGCCTTGAGGGGGTATGCGGTCGGCTCAGGCCGTTTCGCCTTGGTAACTTTCACCAGGGCTGCTTTTGCAGCGCTACTCTTCTTGGCAGCGGCTTTCTCGGAGGCAGTTTTCTCTGCGGTCACCCTTTCCTGCCAGGCTGTATCGGAAGCCGCTTTTTCATCTGCCGCGGCACGTTTTTCTGACTCCGCCTTTTCGGCAAAGGCTTTTTCCGCCGCCAATCTTTCCGAGTCGGCTTTCTCGGCGGCCACTCCGGCATCCGCCGAGCTCGCCGTTACTACCTTTTCTTCCGCGGGCTCTGCTCCGGCCGGAAGCGGCTCACCTTTAGCGTAGGCAGCGGCAAGCTTTGCCAATTCCGGTTCGACGGTGTTTTTCAGAGGGCTGTTGGGATATTCCTTGTAGAACTGGGCCATGTACTGGGCGGCTTCCTTGCGATGCCCCGCCTTGTAATTGGCCCGGGCCAGCCAGAATATCGCCATGTCGCGCAGGGGCGAATCGGGATACTTCTGCAGGACCTGCGACATATTATCTATGGCGCCCTGATAATTCTTGCTCTGGTAGGCATTGAATCCTGAAATGAATATCTGCGAGTCCTGGTATTCGACAGGGAAAGCTGGGGTGGCAAGGAGGGAGAGCAGAACAACAAAACCCAGAAGGGAACGTCTCGCGACAGCGCGTAGAATCGTCATAACATCCACGGGATCAACCTTTCCAAGTATATAAGATTAATTTGTAAAAATGTTTTAAATACATAGCATCATAATTCAGGCTTGTCAACGATGAAAGGCTTGTTCAAAGGGCCTTCGGGATCGTTACAACATTTTACCCCCATTTGAACAGCCAACCTTTTTATGATGATTGAAACGCCCTTAAATTCAGCCGGAAATATATGTTTTAAATCCTCCACTTTGACCTTATAATATGAAGAGCCAGCGGTTATTTTACGCTGGCACCTTAACCAGTCTACGGACCGGCGCCATCTAATGGACCTTGTGCAGAAAAAAACATGATCGATATCACCAGAACCGACCACTTCCCCGCTGCGCCGGGTGTTTATCTGATGAGAGGGGACGACGGACGCATCCTCTACGTGGGTAAGGCACGCGACCTGAAAAAGCGGGTTCGCTCTTATTTCAGCTCTTCCCGCGACACGCGCAGGCATATACGCTTCCTCATGGATCGGGTGGCCGATATCGATTTCATCGTAACGGACACGGAGAAAGAAGCGCTCATTCTGGAGAACACCCTCATCAAGGAGCACAGGCCTCGCTACAATTTCAACCTGCGCGACGACAAGACCTACTTCTCCCTGCGCATGGACATGAAAGAGGAGTTCCCTCGCCTCACCATCGTCCGCAAGGTTGCCAGGGACGGGGCCCGCTTCTTCGGCCCCTACTCATCCGCTGCCGCGGCCCGCGAGGTGCTGAAGCAGCTCCGCAGGATATTTCCGCTGCGCCACTATCCCCTTGAAACCTGCCGCAGGCGGAAACGCCCCTGCCTTTTCCATCAGCTCAGGCAATGTTCCGCCCCGTGCCATGGTCTGATATCACAGGAGGAGTACCTCCTCCTGGCCGAGGGTGCCGCCCTCTTCCTGGAAGGGAAAAACCGCGACCTGGTGAAAATATACCGGCAACGGATGGCGGAGGCGGCAGACTCGGAGCAGTTCGAGGTTGCGGCGCGCTTCCGCGACCTGATAAGCGCTGTTGAGGTGACAGTGGAAAAACAGAAGATGGTTGTGGCGGAGGGGGACTTCGATCTCCTCGGCTACCACCGCGCCGGCGACAGGTTGGAGGCGCTCATCCTCTTCATGCGGGGGGGCAAGGTGATCGGAAGCCGGAGTTACACACTTTCATGGGGGTTCGACGACTCGGAAGGCCTGGCATCCTTTCTCCACGAATACTACGGCCGTGATGTCCACATCCCTTCAGAACTCCTCCTCCCCATACCGCTTCCGGAAACCGACTCCTTTGCCGAACTCCTCTCGGAAAAACGCGGCCGCAGGGTCATCATTGCCTGCCCGAGGCGCGGAGTGAAGAGCGAGCTGGTGAGTCTGGCCATGAAGAACGCCGCGGAAACAGCGAGGGAGAAAGAGGAGTCCCGGGCCGGGACGGAAAAAACGTTGCGGGAAATGCAGGAGAGACTCAACCTTCCCCACCTACCCCGCCGTATCGAGTGCTACGACATCTCCAATATTCAGGGTCGCCATGCGGTCGGGAGCCGGGTGGTCTTTATCGACGGCCGGGCCGAAAACTCCCTCTACCGCCGCTATCGGATCAGGAGCGTTGATCAGGCGGACGACTTCGCAATGATGCGGGAAGTCCTCTCCCGCCGCTTTGCACCCGGCAGGGATGACGGTGCTCCGGACCTGATAGTCGTCGATGGAGGCATCGGCCAGTTGAACGTTCTCATCGGTGTCCTGAGGGAGTTGAACATAGAGGGAGTACCGGCCGTAGGGCTGGCCAAGAGCAGGGTTGAGAAGGGGATGACAAAGGAGGAGATCGAGCGGAGCGCCGAGCGGATATTCCTGCCGGGGCGCAGGAATCCGGTAGTGTTGCGCCAGAACTCGGCTCCGCTTCTACTGCTATGCCGTATCCGCGACGAGGCCCACCGCTTCGCCATCACGTACCACAAAAAAGTACGCGATCACGAAACCCTCACCTCGCGTCTGGCGGCAGTGCCGGGTGTCGGGGAAAAGCGTCTGAAGGAACTGTTGCGCCACTTCGGCAGCCTGCGCAAACTGGAGGGGGTGTCAATGGAAGAGATATCGGCGGTTAAGGGGATTTCCGGGAAGTTGGCCAGAGGTGTGTGGGAGTTTCTCCATCCCGCTACTCCCCGGTAAAGAATCTCCGAATGCTTCTCCCCATCTCCCTGAATGCGTCGCCGGTCTTTTGCCCGGCGTCGCTGAACCACTCGCCGAGGCTCCTTCCAGTCTTCTTCGCTGCCTGGCCGGTATCCTTAGCCATCTGCTTGAAGCCCTGTCCGACCTCTTTCCCCCCTTCTTTAAAGGCCTGGCCGGTTTCCTTGCCGATCTTTTTCACCCCCTGACCGATCTCCTTCCCACCTTCCTTGAAGGTATTATCGGCCCAACCGGGAGTGGCCAGGGAAAGGGCGATGATCACAACACCCAGTATTTTTATCATAGTGGCACCCACCTCTGTAAAGTTATTTCCGCCCGCGCTCTGGACGGTTATCCTGTCTGGACTTTCCCTGATAACCCCCTGATTTGCCGGTCTTCTTTTTTTGGGGGCGCGCTTCGCCAACAATAATAACACGATTTATCAGGAGTGCACCATCAAGGGTGGTGATCGCCTCTTTCGCCTCATTATCGGTAGCCATTTTCACAAAAGCGCAACCCTTGAACTGGCCCGTCTCAGGATCGATTACCAAGTGGACCGAGGCGACCGTTCCCGTCACTGAAAAGAGTTTCCTTATATCATTTTCCGTGGCCCTATCGGAGATATGCCGCACATAAAGCTCTTTACCCATGATTTATCCTCTTTCTTATTCTTATTGTGCCATCAAGATGACATTTGTTTGCAGGGGCCGACCCTATTTCAAGAAATCTATCCCAGGTATGGCGGTAATTGCAAGGCTATAATCCTCTATGCCAAAGAGTGTCAAGGTTCATCTCCTGACGCGCATCCCCTCTGTTGCGTCGTATGAATAGAGGAGAAGGCCGGCCCAGATACAGGCAAAGCCGGCAAGGTGAGTCCTGCTGAACGGTTCAGCGAACACCAGGACGGCCAGGAGGAAGTGGATCGTCGGTGTAATATACTGCATGAACCCGATAGAAGCAAGGCTCAGACGCCTGGCCGCGGCCGAGAACCAGAGCAGGGGTATCGCGGTGATGACGCCGGCCAGGGGGAGGAGGATATTGTCCCCGACAGTGGCGGAAGGGAACACCCCTTTACCCGTGACTCCGAGGTAGATGAGGTAGCCGGAGGCGGCTGGAAAGAGGAGGAGGGTCTCCACGGAGAGCCCGGTCAGGGCGCCGGCAGGAACGATCTTGCGTAAGAGCCCGTAAAGTGCAAAGGTGATCGCAAGGACGAGAGATATCCATGGAACGCTGCCGAGATGGAGAGTCAGGACGATCACCCCGGCGCAGGCAAGGGCCAGGCTTAGTATCTGGAGTCGCCGCAACCGCTCCCCGAGAAAGATGAAACCGAGCAACACCGAAACCAGTGGATTTATGAAGTAGCCGAAGCTCGACTGGAGCACCTGGCCGCGGTCCACCGCAACTATGAAGACGAACCAGTTGGTGGAGATGAGGATGGTGGTGGCGGCGAGGGTGATGAGCGTCCTCCGCTGCGCCAGGGCAATACGGACCTTGCCCCACTCACGGGTGGCGGCGAGAGGGACCATGAGAGTTATAAGGGACCAGGCGATGCGGTGGGCGAGCACTTCCAGGGGGGGGACATGGGCCACCCATTTGAAGTAGAGGGGGAAGAACCCCCAGAGGAGGTATGCGGCGAGGCCGTAGGCGACCCCCATGCGGGTTTCGCCGGAGCTGTCATGGGTCGAATGGATCAGAAGAGCCTCCGGGATATAGAGTTTATCAGGATTATGCAGGACAAACGGGCATCTTTCTCAGAGTTGCCGGAAAAGTGCAAAATGAAAGGCCCGCTGTAATTCCGGCGGGCCTTTCCGACTCTTCTTCATTGCACCCTGTCACCCAGGGTTAATGCGGCGGCTATTGACGCCGCTCCAGATACTGCCCAAGTTTTCCGTCGGGAACTTCTACTTCCTCGATTCCGTGTCCTCCTTGGGAGTGGATTAAGGTAGCTACCTGATAATATTATACCATCAAAATCCGGAAATAAAAGCAAACAGATTTTATTTTCATCGCAGCCTGATTTTTTGATTCGATATCTCTTTTCATTGCTGTATTTCCCACTTCGCATAGAGCCCTGCAATACGGGCGGAAAGCAGGGCGTGTTCATCTCCCCCCTGCCTGGCCGCCTCATGGTCTGCGAAATAGGCCGGGTCCGCCATCTTTTTCTCCAGTTCAGCCAAGGCACATTCCATCTTGCAGATCTCGGCTTCGATCTCATCGAGCAGCTTCTGTTTTTGCCGCTCTTCGCGCTGCCGCTGTTTCTCCTCTTCGCGCTGCCGCTGGCGATCTTCCCTGGATGCCGGGACCGTGGAGCGGGGAATGGCGACCGGGGAAATCAGAGGGGTTTCTTCATTCGCGGTTAATTTCTTCTTCTCCAGGTAATATTCGTAATCGCCATAATATGAATTGAGCTTCCCCTCTTCCACTTCAACGATGCGCGTCGCCACTCCGTCTATGAAATGGCGGTCGTGGGAGACGAATACGACCGTGCCGGGGAAGGCGCGCAGGGCGTCGAGGAGCACTTCCTTGCTGAAGAGGTCGAGGTGGTTGGTCGGCTCGTCCATGAGGAGAAGGTTTGCGGGCTTGAGGAGCATCTTGGCCAGGGCAAGCCTGTTTTTCTCGCCTCCGGAGAGGACTGACACCTTCTTGTCAATGTCATCGCCGGAAAAAAGAAAGGCGCCGAGAATGTCGCGAAGCTGGGGGACCATGTCATAGGGGGCGTCCGCCAGGAGTTCCTCGTACACACTCCGTCCCGACTCCATTGCCTCAGCCTGGTCCTGGGCAAAGTAATCGAGGAGCACGTTATGGCCCGCGCGCCGTTCCCCCCCCTGGAATTCACCACCCGCCAGGAGGCGCATAAGGGTCGATTTGCCCGCCCCGTTGTGCCCTACCAGGGAAACACGCTCCCCTTGCTCGATAACCAGGTCAATGGCGTCGAGCACCTTTCTCGCACCATAGGCACGCGTGACACCTTCCAGTTCCATGACGACCCTGCCGCTCTTGGGAGGGGTTGGGAAACGGAATTTGATCCGCTTTCTTTCCGGGGGGAGGAGTATCCGCTCGATCTTTTCCAGCTGCTTGATGCGCGACTGGACGAGACTTGCCTTGTCCGCCTTGTAGCGGAATCGGCTGATGAAATCTTCAATCTTCCCGATCTCCTCGTCCTGGCGGCGTTTTGCCTCGCGCAGCGCCGATACCCGCTCTTCGCGACGCACGAGGTAACTGCTGTAGTCGCAGTGGTAATCGGTAAGGGTATGGTTCCAGACCTCTACGATCCGGTGGCAGACCTGGTCGAGAAAGAAGCGATCGTGGGAGACGAGGATGACTGAAAAGGGATATAATTTCAGATAATCCTCAAGCCAGTTGCGCGCTTCGATATCCAGGTGATTAGTCGGCTCGTCGAGGAGCAGAACATTCGGCTTTTTAAGCAAAAGCCGGGCAAGGGCGATCCGCATCTGCCAGCCACCCGAGAATTCGGAGCAATCCCGCTCCCAGTCCGGGGGAGCAAAGCCGAGGCCGCGCAGTACGTTCCCTACTTCCGCCTCCATGGAGTACCCCCCCTTGAGGCGGAACTCTTCCTGGAGATGGCCCAACCTATCCAAGAGTTCATCATGTCCGGGGTTGTCGTGGGGCAGGGATTCCAGGCGGTTGGTCAGCTCATGCAGTTCCGCCTCGATCCCCTGGAGCTCATCGAGGGCAGACATCGCTTCGGCGAAGAGCGTGCGGCCGTATGTTACTATGCCGTCCTGGGGGAGATAGCCGACAGTTGCTCCTTTGGAGAACTGGAGCCCGCCGCCGGTGTGCTCCACTTGACCGGCGATTATACGCATCAGGGTGGACTTTCCGGCGCCGTTTTCTCCTACCAGGCCGACCCTTTCCCCTTTTTTGAGGTGCCAGTTGATATCGGTAAAGAGTGGTTTCCCAGCGAATTCCTTGGAGAGGTTTTTCAGGTGGAGCATCAGGATTCCAATTCGTTCAGCGTTCAGCGTGCCGCGTGAAAAGCGGAACTTGAAACTTGAGGTGTTATTTATTTATTATGACTTCGCCCGTATTGGTGAAAAGAGTGGCTGGGAGTTGAAATACGCGTTTGAAAATATTGAAAACCCCCTTGGCCATGGACTGGACCGGAATTGCCTTTACCTGCGGGTCTTCAAGTTTCCCTTTTGCTTCAAAATAGGCGGATATCAGGGATTTATTCTTGCCGGTCAGTATCCATCCCACGAACGGGATATGGCTCAGCACTTTATCGACGGTCTGCAGCGGCTTGACCCCTATGGTGGCGTCCAGTTCATTCCTGACCAGGTCCACTTTTCCCACCGCGGAGATATTCATCGCATCGCTGGCAACGTAGAGGTCATTGCTGGAAATGACGCCGTCCTTGATCGCCAGGGTGGCCGATATTTTATTGTAGGGCATCCCTCCGGAAACCATGTCAGGCAGTTGGAATTTCAGCCATTGTGAAAAATTCAGCAGGGAGAATATTTTTGACAGGACGGCGAACCTCCGGAGTTTTCCTTCCTCAAAATGGACCTTTGTCGTGCCAAGGAGCGTTTTCTTCAGTTCTTCAGCGGTGTTCCCCTTTGCGGACAATTCACCCTGCAGTGTCATGAGGCCGGTGATCTCCTGCTTCGTGACCCCGAGGGCGTGCATGAAACTCTCGGCAGACACATCATTCAGACTATAACTGAATTGATAATGAGGGGCGCTGGCCGACCCGGAATCCATCCGCACTTTTCCTGATATTTCGCCATCCATTGCTAAGCATTTCAGAGGCTGCATGTATAGAATATTATTTTCGATGATCAAAGTCCCCTGGAGTTTCGCGAAGTCTATTCCCCACGCCTTACCGGCATCCACATGCAAAGAAGCCGTAATGGCCGGAGCAGCGGAAGAATCCCCTTTCTTTTTGATCCGCTCCATGCTTCCCGCCAGAATGAGGTCTTCGACTTCCAGGTAGGGAGAAGTCAGATTCAGATCGACCTCAGGATTCCCCAGGTCCCGGATGGTCCCTTTCAGATTGACGACCGATCTGTTCAATCGGGTTGAGAACGATTTTATCTGAAGATTATTGTCCTTCAGGGAAATATTCCCCTGTACACCGGCAAGCCTTAAATTCTGTTTGGGGCTCCTGATCCCGAAATCCGCGGGGTCCAGGGAGGGAGAAGAAAAGACTAGAGATAAATCCGGATTGTCAAACCCTGTCAGCTTGCCTCGGCCGGAGATTGCGGTGTTTCCGATGTTTGCGGAAATCTGTGAGGTCTCAAGGTTATCACCATTGAAGTTGATGACCCCATTGATATTGCTGACGTTATTTATCCCTATACCGGGGTTGAAGGAAAAGCCTGCGAGATGGATATTTCCTCCCCAGCGGAGGCCGGCCGTCCCCTGATCCGGGCTTTTCCCCTGGAGAGCAGCCTGGACTCTTCCCATCGCCTGGTATTTTTTAACGCGGGGGAACATGGCCGCCACATCATTTATCTGAAACTGGTTTGACCTGATATCCAGCGCCAGCCGGCCCTTGTCGGCAAAACGGTACGAGGCCCCGATATTCAGGGCCATTGGTGCAAGATTGAACTGGGAAGAGGATACTTTCATTTCCTGTTTGGTTACGTTTCCCTTGAATGAGAGAGAATTCGCCCTGCCGGTGGATTTGATGATCAGGTCGGGGTAGCTGTATGCGGTCGGGGTGAGGTCCCAGTCACCGGACAGATTATAGCTGTCGGTAGTGCCGGAGCCGGCCAGATGCAAAGTCGAATCTCCGTTAAAACCGAACCCGGCCTTCTTTTGATTTCCCAGCAGCCACACCAGGTCAGGCTGGCGGGGGACTATGCTCATGGTAAAGGGGTATCCGCAGGGGGTTGTGAGCGGGTAGTCGGTTATTTTCCCATCGAGGGTGAACGGAGAACCGCCGAAATTGCCGGACATCTTCCGCAGAATGAAGTCCTTGCCGCGCATTTCGAGAGTGCCCTTGATGTTATTGAAAGCGGGGTTATTCGGTCCGTATGAGACCAATCCCTTTTCCACCCGACCATTTATAAAGAGAACGTTGTAGTTGGTTCCGCGCTCCATATGGGCGATCTGGCTGACCCGGCCGTCCAGCCTTCCGTCATCGAGCCTGTAAATCCCGCCTTTTATGTGTTGTTCAATGTAGTCGGCGGTATCTTTGACTATTATGCCGTAAGGTATGTACTGGCCGAAATTCACCAGGTTGAACTGGGAGGTCCTGGCCTTCGCGGTAATACGAATATCGCTGCTGTTTCTGTTAATGTCCCGGATGGCGCAGCTCCCCTTGACGTTAAGTCCGTCAACCGTCAGATTGAGCGATTTTACCATGATGTCGACCGGATTGAGAGAGATATCATAACTGAACTTGAGGTCTCTGGGGAGAAGGACCGCGTGGAATACCTGTGGATAGTCAAAGCGGAGTCCGGAAATACTGACCTTTCCTTTGGAGGTGAATTCGGCTAGTTTCCCCTTGAAGTGACCCTCCATATCCAGCCATCCCAGGATCTGCCGGAATGGGACGTAGCGGCTGTAATAGGGCCAGAAACGGGAGGCGTCGATATTCCTGGTGGTGATCTCCGCGTTCAGCACGGATTCG
>Ga0210377_10003869_pt1 | contig 12752 bp, 13 predicted proteins | sample PLM4_65_b1redo_FD_155480 | JGI IMG/M metagenome (GOLD analysis project Ga0210377, IMG submission 155480) | Groundwater sediment microbial communities from an aquifer in East River, Colorado, USA - PLM4_65_b1 redo | ecosystem: Environmental > Terrestrial > Soil > Riparian zone | place: USA: East... | reverse complement strand
TCGAAATTCCGGACAGGTTCGTCAGCCTCGAGGTGACCTGTTGACGGTCCCAGCGAGTCGGGCCGGACGCTGTCGCGGCCGCGGCGACCAGCCCCAGAGCGGCCACGATTCCGCCGACTCCCATCGTCCGTGATCTCAAGCCGGCCTCCCCGGCGGAAGCAAGGGATCTCGCCTCAGCGCGCCGCGGTCTTCGGGTTCTCCCCGCGCAGGAGCTTCAACTCCGTGACGTCGCGGTTGACGAAAATCGCGCCGAGCGGGCGCCCGAACTCGTCGCCGAGCGACACGACGAGCGTCTCGGCGACCCCCTCCGACCCGTCTTTCCGAACGAAGGTCGTTTCGCCGGACCAGCGGCCTTCTTTGCGCATCGAGCGGAGCATCTTCCCGGTCAGGTCGGAGTCCTCCGCGCGGTGGACGAGGGCCGGGGTGTGCCCGACCGACTCCTCCTTCGAGTACCCGAACATCCGCGCGGCGCCCGGGTTCCAGTCCACGATCTTTCCATCGAGGTCCGTCACCACGACGCCGTCGAAAATGTGGTCGAAGTACCGCGCCTGCCGTTTCAGGGTCATTTCCATCAACCGGCGGTCGGTGACGTCCCGGAAGCTCCACACCCTTCCCACCGTCTTACCGCCGATCTTCTGCGGCTGCGAGTACCGCTCGAAGATCCGGCCGTCCTTGAACTCCAGCCAGTCGTAGCTCTTCGAGTCGGGCTGGGCGTAGAGCTCCTTCACCTTCTTGATGAAGCGCTCGGGCTCCTTGACCTGATCGAGGACCCAGGCGAGAGCGCGGTTGTCGTCGCGCGATTCCGCGATGAACTTCGGGATGCGCCACATTTCGATGAACTTTCGGTTGAAATTCACCATCTTTCCGTTCTCATCGACGACCAGGATGCCGTCGGTCGTCGCGTCGAGCGTGGCCTTCAAGAGCGACACGTTCTCCTCGATTTCTGAGTCGGCGCGCCGGCGGGCGGTCACGTCGCGGAAGGAGAGGACCTTTCCGACGCTCTTTCCGCCGAGCATCTGCGGCCGCGTATAGCGTTCGAAGATCCGGCCGTCTTTGAACTCCAGGACGTCGAAGGTCTCCGAGTCCTGGCGCGCGTAGGAGCGCATCGCGAGCTGCACGAAGACGCCCGGATCCTTCACCTGGTCGAGAACCGACTCCAGCAGCTCGTCGCGGTTTGCCGTGGCGGCCGTTTTCTCCGAGATCTTCCACGCCTCCAGAAACTTCCGGTTGTACGTGACGATGCTGCCCTCGTGGTCGAGCACGAGGATGCCGTCGGCGGTCGAGTCGAGCGTCGTGCGGAGCAGAGAAACGGTGCTTTCGAGCTCCTTCTGGATGTTCTTTCGCTCCGTGACGTCGAAGGCGACCCCGATGACTCCATAGACTTTTCCATCGGAGTGCCGGAGCGGCTCGACGTGAGACGCGAAGGTGCGGCCCTTCCACTCGGTCTCGTAGGTCACCGACTCGCCGGAGAGCGCCCGTTTATGCGCGGCGATGGCGTCGAAATCGGAATCTTCGGTGCCGAAATAGTCGAAGAGCGTCAGGCCGTTGAACTGGTCCGGACTCTGGTTCAGGTTCGCGAGGCCGGCTCCCATCGAGGAAGTGAAGCGCAGGTTGCGGTCGACCGACCACAGGACGGCCGGCATCTGCTCGGCGAGGAGGCGGACGCTCATCTCCTTCTCGTGCAGAGCCTCGCCGGTGTCGCGGCGCTCCCGGATGAGCCGGCGCCGAAGCTCCATCTGCGCCTCGACCTGCCGGGACAGTGCCCGAAGGGCGTTCTCCTGCTCCGCGGTCAGCTGTCTCGGCTTACGGTCGAGTACGCACAGCGTGCCGAGCGCGTGACCGTCCGGGGTCCGGAGGGGGGCGCCGGCGTAGAAGCGGATCTTGGGGTCGGCCTTGACGAGCGGGTTCTCGGAGAAGCGCGGGTCCTCGGTCGCGTCGGGCACGATGAAGAGATCGCGCTGGAGGATGGCGTGGGCGCAGAACGCGACGTCCCGCGACGTCTGGGGAGTGTCGATCCCGACTTTCGCCTTGAACCACTGCCGGTCGCGATCGATCAAGGAGATCATCGAGATCGGCGTGCCGCAGATCTGCGACGCGATCAGAGCGAGATCGTCGAACTCCCCCTCCGGAGCGGAGTCGAGGATCTCCAGCTCCCGAAGCGCCTCGAGACGGGCGTCTTCATCCGCGGGAAGGGCCGCTTGCATCGCGAACTCCCGTTGACCTTTTCGCAATCATATAGAACAGGGGTCCGCGAACCGCCGCCGCGGTTCAAGTCGCGCCGACAGAGCGAGCCCAACCGGCTCGACTTCATTGAACCTTGTACCGGGAACCGGCTGCCTCTTCTTCCGGCTCCCACGCGACCGCTCCCGGCGAGGGATACGCGCGCTTCAGGATGGGAGTCGTGATCACCGTCGTGAAGAGCGCCATGGTCACGAGCCAGAAGAACGCGGGGGGCGAGACGACGCCCAGGTCCGCCCCGACGTTGATGACGACGAGCGCCATGAGAGCGCGCGTGTTCATGAGGAGCCCGATCGAAAGAGACTCCTTCCAGCCGAGACCGGAGATCCGGGCGGCGGCGGCCGTCGCGCCGAACTTCGAGACGCACGCGACCACCACGACCGCGACGAGCGCGAGCCAGAGACGCGGATCGGTCCCGAGAGATCCGACGTCGGTCCGCAGCCCCGAGAAGACGAAAAAGATCGGCAGGAAGAGGACCGCGACGAGGTCGCCGATCGAGGTCTTGATCGACTCCGCGAGCTCCCGGTTGAAGGAACCCGCGACCCCGCAGAGGAAGCCGCCGAAAATCGAGAATACGCCGAGAGCGTTCGTCGCCGTGGCCGTCACGAAAACGGTCACCAGCACGAGGGCAAGGGCTCCCGGAGTGAGACCTCCGCTCTCGGTCCGAGGCACGCGCAGGCGCGAAATGCCCAAGCGCCCCGCCGCCCAGAATCCCGCGCCGAGCAGGGCGACGCCGGCGAACGAGAGCACCACCCAGCGCAAGTCCGCGCGTCCGCGTGTCACCGTCGAGAAGACGACTCCGAGGAGTATCCAACCGAGAACGTCGTCGAGCGCGGCGGCGGTAATCGAGGTCAGTCCCATGCGCGTTCGCGTCAAGCGGGTGTGCATGAGGATGCGTCCCATGATCGGGATCGCGGTGATCGAGACCGCGGTCGCGAAGAAGAGCTTGAACGCCCCCTCCGAGGAGCTCCCCGGCGCCAGCGCGTAGAGCGGCCCGGCCAGCGCCCAGCTGGCGGCGAAAGGCACGAGGATGCCGGCGAGGGCCACGAGCAGGGCGGGTTTCGCCGCGTGCCGCATCCGGTCGAAGGGGAACTCCAGGCCGATGAGCAGCATCAGGAGAACGAGCCCGATCTGCGCGAACGCGGAGAGGATCGCCGATGTCTGCGGAGTCAGGAGGGCGTGGATCGCTCCCGGGTAGAGACGGCCGAGCAACGACGGCCCGAGAATGACCCCGGCGAGGATCTCGCCGACGACCGGCGGCTGTCCGATCCGCCCGAAGAGCCATCCGAAGAAACGCGCCGCGCCGACGATGATCGCGATGTCCGCGCAGAGGAGCAGGAGCAGCTTCTCCAGGGCAATGGGCGAGCTCGCGACGTGTTCCACGATTTCCCTCGATTTCCGATTTCCGATTTACGGCTTGAGGAACAATACCCGGGGTTCGGTCATCTCTTCCATCGCATAACGCACGCCTTCTCGACCGAACCCCGACGCCTTCGTTCCGCCGTAGGGGAAGTTGTCGATCCGCATCGTGGGCGCCTCGTTGACGATCACGCCGCCGACTTCCAGGCGCTCGAACGCCTTCATGACCCTCGAAACGTCGCGGGTAAAGACGGACGCTTGCAGGCCGTAGGCGCTGTCGTTCGCCTTCGAAAGCGCGTCGTCGAAGTCGTCGAAAGCCTCCACGGTCGCGACCGGCCCGAAGATCTCCCGCTCGCGGAGCTTCGCTCCCCGGGGGACGTCCTCCGCGACGATCGGCCAGAGCTTCGCCCCCTCGCGCCGCGGGGGTATGAGGATCCGGGCGCCGGCCGCCTTCGCCTCCTCCACCCACGCCTCGACCCGCACCGCGTTTTCCGGGTCGATCATCGGGCCGAGCATGGTGGATTCGGCGCTCGGATCTCCCGGCTCCATCTTCCGCGCCGCCGCGAGAAAGGCGGAAACGAACGGCTCATAGAGAGACCGGGCCACGAGGAGTCTCTGCGCCTTGATGCAGACCTGGCCGCTGTAGGCGAAGGCCGCCGTCGCGAGCTTGCCCGCGACGTCTTCCGCGTCCGCGTCGTCGCAGACTATCGCGGCCGCGTTTCCTCCGAGCTCGAGGATGACCTTGCGCCGAACCGCCTCCCCCTTGATCTTCCAGCCGACGGTGTCGCTGCCGGTGAAGCTGACGCACTTGATCCTTTCGTCCGTCCACAGCGGGCGGGCGACGTCCGGATCCGCGTGCACGAGTGAAAAGGCCTTTGCGGGCCAGCCCGAGGACTCGATCGCCCGGGCCAGCAGGTCCGCCGTGACCGGAGTTCGCGGCGAAGGCTTGAGGATCACGGGATTTCCGACGGCGAGCGCGGGCGCGACCTTGTGCAGCGCGAGGTTCAACGGAAAGTTGAACGGCGTGATGGCGGTGACCGGCCCCACCGGAAAGCGACGAACCGCGCAGAAGGCCCCTTCGCCGCGCGGTTCGATGTCCACGGGCACGACCTCGCCATTCAAACGCGTTGCCTCCTCGGAGGCGAGACGCAGCGTCGTCAGACCCCGCGCGAGCTCCGCCTCGGCGTAGCGCCGCGGCTTCCCCGCCTCGGCCACGATCGTCTCGACGAACTCCGCGCGCCGGGCTTCGACCTCCCCGCGCACGCGGCGCAGGATCTCCGCACGCCGGTGGGCGGGCAGGAAGCGCGTTTCCTCGAAGCCGGCCGCGGCGGCGGCGACCGCCCGTTCGATCTCGGGGGGACCGGCCTTCGCGACCCGCGCGACGAGGTCCCCCGACCAGGAGGAGCGCACCTCGATCCAGCCACCGGTCGTGACTTCTTCGCCGCCGATGCGAAGCGGAAGATCTCGAGAGTCCAGCTCGAAGCCTCGGCTACTTCGGACTTTCCGCCAGCCGTTTCCGAATCACGTCGGAAAGTGGAACCAGGTCGCGTGACTTGCGCTGCGCCTGATCGTAGGCGGCGATGAGGGCTTTCGGACCGGCGGCGAGCGCCGCGCGGAAGGCGTCGAGGCCGAGGTTCTGAATGATCCCGTCGCACAGGAACGCGCCGGCGGGAGCGGCGACTCGCTGCGCGAAGTCCGGGCGCTGGATCTCGGCGCCGAGCGCGACGCGCTGCTCGAGCTCCTTCTCCGACTCCACGAGCCGCTCCGCCGTCCGGTTCAACTCCGCGATCGACCTCTTCATCGGCTCCTTCAGCCAGACCGAGAGCGGAAAGAAGTTCTCGTCCACGTGGAAGAGCGCGGTCGGCCCGTGCTCGCCTAAGATCTGGAGGAGCGGTTCGAGCAGGCCGAGAGAAGCGTCGCGCCGCGTCCACGCGGGACTTCCCGCCCGGTACGTCCGCCACGCCTGCCGGAACGCCTCCCCCGCGACGAGCCGCGCGACTCTCTCGAGCCGGTTCGCGACCGATTCGCCGGCGGAGTCTCCGAGCGCGCGGGCGAGGTCGACGATCATCGCCTCGGTGCCGTCGGACGCGGTGACCACGAGGTGATCGGCGAGCCCCGCGAGCCCAAACGTGAGATAGACCTGCAGCCGCGCGGTGACCGGCGGCTCGGCCGGAAGGAGCGCCGCCGCGCGCTCGGCCGCCATGCGCGCCAGGTCGGACTCCCGGGAAGGGACGGCGGCCAGAAGACCCTCCCACCGGGGGCGGCCGGCTCGAATCGAGTGGAGGTCGAAGACGGCGCTCTTCGCCTCGTCGTCGAAAGCCGCAGCCAGGTCCCGCTCGAAGGTCTCGAGCGTCCGTCTCGAGTCCTGGACCGCCAGGCGGACGGCGGGAAGCTCGCCGATCGCCCGGGCCCCCTCCGGCTCGAATCCCGGGCGAGACAGGAACGCGAAGATGTCCACCGCGGCCCGCGAGTCCACGTGGATCTCGATCGAGTGGCGGCCGGCGGGCGACGCTTCGTACGGAGCGCGCGGCGCGCCCGCGGAAGGCGCGGAGGGAAGGGAAGTGGATCCGGCGCAGGAGATTGCCAGGGAAGAAGCGAGAACGAGGACTGCCGCGCGAACGGTCATCGCAGGATCGCGTCGGCTGCCGCGTCGACGTCCGAGAAGTCGGTGAAGAGCGCATGCGGCCGTTCGGCCGCGAGCTTTTCCGCCGGCGTCGGGCCGGTGGCGACCGCGATCGCCCGGGCGCCGAGGGATCGCCCGCATCCGACGTCGTGCACCGAGTCCCCGACGATGACGACGGATGCGCCGGCAAAGTCCCGGCCGGTACGCTCGCGCGCTCGCGCGACCGCGACGGCGGGGAGGCAGTAGCGGTCGGCAGAATCGTCGCCGAACGCTCCGAACGGAAAAAAGCGGTTGAACCCGGGCGGCTCGAGCTTCAGCCGGGCGCCGCGCTCGATGTTGCCGGTCAGCAGACCGAGGACCACCCGCGGCTGCCGGGAGAGCCGCTCGAGGAGCTCCGGGATGCCGGGCTTGGGGACGACGGCCTCCGCCCGGAGCCGGCTACGCAGCTCCGCGACGTAGCGGTCGAGCACTTCGGCGAGCGTCGAGTCGAAGCGGTCGGCGCCGACGGACTCTTCGACGAGCTCGCGCAGGATCTGGGGATCCGTCTTTCCCGAGAAGTCGTTTCCGTCGGCGGACCCGTCCCAGCCGAGAACCGAGCCGAGCGCCGCGAGGATCGAGTCACGCGCCGCCCGTCCGGCGGACAGGAGCGTGCCGTCGATGTCGAAAAGGATCAGCCGGGCTCCGTTGGTCGTCATTTCCCTCACCGCTGAGAGCTTTTCTCATCATACGAGAACCTTTTCGCGTGCCACTCGCAGATCGCGATGAGACCGCGCCGCCAGTAGTCCCAGTCGTGGCCGCCCGGCTCGAGCACGACGTCCGTCGGAATCCCGTGCTCGTTCAGGAACGTCCCGAACTGCGCCGCAACGCCGTCGAGTGCGTAGAAATCCTCGGTGCCGGCGCGAAGGTGAGCGGAGAACGGCGGACTCTCGAACCGCTCGTCGTGCAGGATGTCCCACACGTCGTTGGCGGCGAGGGTGCGCGGATCAGGATGCTTTCCGAAGACGCGCTTCAACGTCAGCCGGGTCACCCACCCGTAGCGTCGGAGATCCGAGACGCGGATCGGGATCAGCGCGCCCGACAGCGAGGACACGCTTCCGAAGAGGTCCGGGTGCTTCATCGCGATCTTCACGGCGCCGAAGCCGCCCATCGAGATGCCCGTGATTCCGCGACCCCTTCTTCCCGGCACGACGCGATAGCGCGTCTCGATCTCGCGCAGGAGGTCGCCGGTCAGGAACTCCTCCCACCGGCGCTTCCCGTCCGCCGAGTCGGAGAACCAGGACCCGCGGGCTCCCGGCGCGACGATCAGGAACTCCGGCAGACGCCCGTCGGCCATACGGGCGGCGAGATCCGCCGCGACCCCGCGGCGTTCGAGCGTGTGGACGTCGCCGTACCCGTCGTGCAGAAACACGAGAACGGGATACCGGCGCCCCGGCGACCGCGCGTAGGACGGCGGCTCGAGGACGAGGCAGCGCGCCGGGGAAGGGAGAGACGCCGTCGGGACAGCCACGTAGGACAGCCCGGGCACCCGCGCCGTCGCGCACCCGGAGGCGAGCAGGACGACGAGAAGCGCGCCCTTCGGTGTCATCCGGGGACGGAGGACCCGGCTACGGGACGGGCGACGGGGTTGCCGGCGGCGGCGCCGCGAACAGGGAGTCGTCGCGCGACGCCGAAATGGTGACGTTCTCGAAGAGGATTCGGAGGGGACGCCCCGTGATGGTCTTTTCGAGAGAGAGCCCGATGCCGCCGATCGTCCGCCAGTCTTTCCAGAGCGCGGTCGTCGGCTCCTCGGCGGCGCCTCCCAGGACGTACTGCCACTGGACCATTCGCCGTCCGTCGCGAGTGGTCCAGAGCCAGTAGACGTCTTTCGGCGTCAGGCCGACCTCTTCGAAGGAAAGCTTGATGACGTCGCAGAGCGCGCCGTCTAACCCGGGCTTTTCGCCGGCGTACTCGCGCCGGACGCCGGGGTCGAAGACCTTCCAGGGCGCGAGCAGCCAGTAGCTGTCGTTGATGAAGCGGCCGTACGCGGTCTCCAGGAGCTTCTGTTTCTCTTCCCCCTCGACCGGGCGTCCGTTGACGAAGGCCGTCCCCTGACGCGTGTTGACGTTGAAGTAGACGGCGTAGGGAGCGCCCGACTTCTCCGTGCCGAGAAGCCGGTAGTCTCCGGTGTATCGGTCCCAGAGGTGATGGAACTCCGCGGCGCGCGTGCCTTCGCGCTCGACGACGAAGTCGAACCGGAACTGGCGGGCCTTCTCCCAGGCGGGCTGGCCCCCGAGCGAGGCGACGAGCTCCCGCGCGACCGCGTCGGCCTTCTCGTCCGCCGCGAGGGGAAGCGGAAGGAAGCCCAACGCGAGAAGGGCCGCGACCGCCGGGATCCGCAAGCGACGTGCTTTCATCGCCCCGATCATATTTGCAATCCGGGAAGATCCGGTCGTTGGCCGTACACTTGCGACGATGGAGCTCGACCGGCTGCCCGTGGAGATCCATTTCGCCCTTTCGGGCGCGGGCTTCCGGGCGCGGCGCCGTCTCGCCCTGCCGTTCCTGACCATCGATCCCGGAGGCTTCCCGAGGGCGGCCCTCCTGACGCTCGGAGAGGTCCGCGCTCAGTCGCGAACGCTTTTGGCCGTCGCCGTTCGTGCCGGCAGCCGGACGGCCGCGAACCTGATCCGCCGAAAGACCGCGATGCTCTTCTACCTCGCCCGGAACAAGGCCGTGTGGGTGCAGGGGAAAGCGGGCCGCGGTCACGCCTCGGACTTCGACCCCGACCGGCAGATCTTCCCGCTCGCGGTCGTCCGGGTGAGAGTCGACCGACCTCTGCCGGAGGAGGGCGCGGTCGCGCTCGCCGGCGGGCCCACGTTCGCCGCGGGGGGCGCGGATCGAATTTTCTCCGAGGAGCTGTTCGACGAGCTCGGCCGGCGGGACCCGGTCCGGTGAAGTTCCGCGACCAGACGGTTCTCGTGACGGGGGCTTCCCGGGGGATCGGGCGCTCGATCGCGCTGCGCTTCGCCGAGGAGGGAGCGAGACTCGCGCTCGCCGCGCGCACCGAGAACGAGCTGCTCCAGACCGCGAGCCTCGTCGAGCAGAGCGGCGCGCGCGCGGTCGCCATTCCGACGGACATCCGCGACCGCGCCGGCGTGGAGGCCTGCGTCTCGCGGGCGGAAGCGGAGCTCGGTCCCATCGACGTGCTCGTCAACAACGCGGGGGTCTTCCTCTGGCGGCCGTTCCTCGACCTCTCCGCGGAGGAGTGGGACCTCGTCCTGTCGACGAACCTGACGGGCGCGGCCAACTTCTGCCGCGCCGTCCTGCCCGGAATGATCAGCCGCCGGCGGGGGCGCATCGTCAACGTGTCGTCGATCCACGGGGTGCGCGGCGAGGCGAACCTGGCCGCGCACAGCGCCGCGAAGTTCGGTTTGATAGGGCTCACGCAGAGCCTCGCGAGGGAGTACCGGAGCTTCAACATCGCGGTCAACGCCGTGTGCCCCGGAACCGTCGAGAACCAGCAGGACGAGACCGGCGCGCCTTCCCGGTCCGAGCCGCTCGCCGAGAAACTGTGGCCGCGCGACGTCGCGAAGACGGTCCTCTTCCTCGCCTCCGACGACGCCGCCGCGATCACGGGGGCGGCTCTCGAGGTCCTCGGTGGAACGCATCTGACGATCCAGCCGTGATGAAGTCTCCCCGCCAGGTTCCCGCCGAGACCTCCGAGTCGCGCGAGATGAGCCGCGAGCTCGAAGGCCTCGGATTCCGCTTCGTCGGACCCACGATCTGCTACGCGTTCATGCAGGCGGTTGGAATGGTGAACGATCACCTCGTCGGCTGCCTTCGCTACCGGCAGGTCGGCCGCTGAGCCGCTACTTTCCCCACAGCATTTTCACCGACACGAGGAGCAGGAATCCCCCGAAGAGCCGGCGCATCGTCAGGTCCGAGACCGGCTGCACGAGCTTCGCCCCCAGGAACGCGCCCAGGAGAAGCCCGGCGGCGATCAGGAGCGAGTAGCGCACGTTCAGGTTCCCGTTGCGGTAGTACACCCACGCCCCGAGCGCTCCGACCGGCAGCAGGATCGCGCCGAGCGACGTCCCGACCGCCGCGTGCTGGGAGAGGCCGTAGAGGAGCACGAGAGCGGGCACGATGATGAGTCCGCCTCCGATCCCGAACATTCCCGCGGCGACGCCTGCGACGACCCCGATGGCCACGAGCCCGAGCAGCTGCATGTCGGTTCCTTTCTCGGGAGGCTAAGCCGAAGAGGCGGCCGGCGAGCTCTCCGCGCGAACGGCGAGCGCCACGTCGGGCACGTCGGTGATTACGGAAGCCACCCCGGCCGCGAGAAAGCGGCGGATCTCGTCGGGCTCGTTGACCGTCCACGTGTGCACGGAAAGCCCCGCGGCCGAGGCCTGCGAGAGGAGGGCGGGCGTCGCGAGATGGCGCGCCGGCCCGATCGCGTCCACGGGCGGAAAGAGCGGGGTCAGACGCCCCTCCTCCGGCAAAGCGACCGGGTGATCGAAAAGGTACCCCGTCGCGAGCCGCGGCTCGATCTCGCGCATCCTCCGGCAGAAGTCGGCGTCGAAGGAGACGACGAGGCAGCGCGGGATCACGCCGTACTCGAACGCGAGTCCGGCGACGCGCCGCGCCATCACGCCCCGGTCGTACCCGGGCGACGCTTTCACCTCCACGACGTACCGCAGCGCGCGGCCGTACCGGTGGAAGACGTCCTGGAGTTTCGGGATCCGGTAGTCGCCGTGCTCCGAGGGGAGCGTGAGCTTCTCGATCTCCCGGGTCGTAAAGCTGCGGACCGGCACGTGCTGGTTGCCGAGCGTTACGTCGTCGTCGTGGAAGACGACGGCCTCCCCGTCGCGGGTCTGACGGAGGTCGAACTCGACCGCGTCGACGCCCAGGCTCTCGGCCCAGTCGAAGCTCTCGATCGTGTTCTCCCGCGCGCGCCGCGGGGCGCCGCGGTGTCCCACGATCCACGGGGCGTGCGGCTCCCGCCACTCGCTTCCGAGGTCGCTTCCGGCCGCGTCGGTCACGACGCGGATTGTATTTCCGCGAGCAGTGACTCCAGGGCGGCGTCCGGGTCGGGCGCCGCGGTCAGCGGCCGGCCGACGACCAGGAGGTCCGCTCCCTCCGAGAGCGCGTCGGCCGGCGTCGCGATGCGCTTCTGATCGAAGCGGGTAGTTCCGGCGGGTCGAATTCCCGGAACGACCGCGAGAAATCCGGATCCGCACGCGCCCTTGACCTCGCGGACGTCGCGTGGCGCGCAGACCGCGCCGTCGAGCCCGCAGTCCTTCGCGAGCGTAGCGAGCCGCCGCGCGATCCCCTCCGGGTGGCCGGAGACGGGGAGGTCGGCCAGAGACCGTGAGTCGAGCGACGTCAGGAGCGTTACCGCGATGACCTTCACCGACGGCCCCGCGGCGTTTGCGGACTCCCGCGCCGCGACGAGCATCTCCCGCCCGCCGAAAGCGTGGACGTTCACCATCGAGGCGCCGGAGCGGACGGCCGCCGCGACCGCGCGGGCGACGGTCGTCGGGATGTCGTGCAGCTTCAGGTCGAGGAAGACGCGGGCGCCGGTCTCCGCGACCTCGGAGACGATGCGCGGCCCTTCCGCCACGAACGCCTCGAGACCGACCTTCAGCCAGCCGGCCTTTTCGCCGAACCGGCGCGCCGCGGACAGGATCTCGCCGCGTGTGGGCAAGTCGAGCGCGACGCAGAGCTTCTCCTCCCTCAACCTTCCGCCCCCGCCGCTCCGCCGGTCGGCGCCTTTAAGCGCTGCGCCCGGCCGACGAGATCCGAAACCACGGTGTCCCGATCCCGGCAGTACGCCGCGAGCTCGTCGACGAGCCTTCCCGAGATGCCCGGGTCCCGGAAGTTCGCCGTCCCGATCTGCACGGCGGACGCTCCGGCCGCGAGGAACTCGATCACGTCGGAGAGGTCCGATATGCCCCCGATCCCCATGAGCGGGACGCCCGGCAGCGCCCGCGCGACCTGGAAGACCATGCGCAGCGCCAGCGGCTTGATCGCGGGGCCCGACAGTCCGCCGGTGCCGAACGAGAGGCGAGGCCGGGCGGTGACCGGGTCGATGGCCATGCCGACGAACGTGTTGACGAGGGAGAGCACGTCGGCGCCCGCATCGCGCGCGGCGCGGGCGGACTCGACGAGGTCGGGGGCGTTGGGCGAGAGCTTGACGACGAGCGCCCGGCGCGTCGTCGCGCGGACGCGCGAGACGAGAGACGCCGTCAGAGCCGGCGAGTTTCCGAAGAGCATCCCGCCCTTCTCCACGTTCGGGCAGGAGATGTTGAGCTCGATCGCGGCGATGTCCTCCACCCCCTCCAGCGCCGCGACGACCGCCACGTAGTCCTCCTCGGTATCTCCCCACACGTTCGCGATGACGGTTGCGCCGAAATCCCGGAGGCGCGGCAGCTTCTCTTCGAGAAAGTTCTTCACGCCCACGTTCTGGAGTCCGATCGCGTTCAGCATCCCCGCCGGGGTCTCGCAGATCCGGGGCGGCGGGTTGCCGACGTGGGGCTCGAGCGACAGGCCCTTC
>Ga0210377_10003868_pt1 | contig 12754 bp, 9 predicted proteins | sample PLM4_65_b1redo_FD_155480 | JGI IMG/M metagenome (GOLD analysis project Ga0210377, IMG submission 155480) | Groundwater sediment microbial communities from an aquifer in East River, Colorado, USA - PLM4_65_b1 redo | ecosystem: Environmental > Terrestrial > Soil > Riparian zone | place: USA: East... | reverse complement strand
CCCCGCGACGATCATCAAGAGATAGAGGCAGAGGGCGCCGAAGAACTTGCCGAGGACGATCTGGAGGTCGGTGATGGGGGACGTGGCGAGCAGCTCGATCGTCCCCTGGCGCTTCTCCTCGGCGAACAGCCGCATGGTCAGCATCGGTGTGAGGAAGAGGGCCACGACGGCCATGTTGTGGAGGACCTGGGCGATCACCCACTCGTTGAGGGAGAGCTTCGGGCCGCCCCCGCCCATCTCCATCTGCTGCATGGCGCGCTGGGAGACCATCAGGAAGCGGTCGAAGACCAGATAGAAGAAGCCGCCGAAGAGGGCGCTCCAGACGAACAGGGCGACGTACGCGATGGGGCTGCCGAAGTAATGGCGCCACTCCTTCTCGACGATGGCGCCGACGTTCCTGAGGGCGTTCACGCGCTCACCTCCGTGGGCTCGGCGGGTGGGGCTTCCTGGGCGGCGTCGGTGGTGGTGAGGTGCAGGAAGACCTCCTCCAGGCTCATCCCCACCTGCTCGAGGCCCAGGAGCTCGAAGCCGCGCTCCACCACGGCCCGGGCCAGGTCGGCGCGGATGTCCCGCCCCGCTTCGGCCTCGATCTCGAAGATCGAGGAGCCGCTGGAGCCGGACCTGGGCTTGAGGGTCGCGACGCCCGGGACGGTGCGGATCGCGTCGAAGAGGGGCCCCGTCTCGCCCCGCGCCTCGAGGCGCAGCCCGGCGGCGCCCTTGAGCCTGTGGGTCAGGGCCTCGGGCGAGTCCTCGGCCACCACCCGGCCCTTGTTGATGATGACGACGCGGCTGCACGTCATGGAGACCTCGGGCAGGATGTGCGTCGAGAGGATGATCGTGTGCTCCCCCCGGAAGCCCTTGATCATCTCGCGGGTCTCGATGATCTGCTTCGGGTCCAGGCCCGCCGTGGGCTCATCGAGGATCAGCACGTCGGGGTTGTGGAGGATGGCCTGGGCGAGGCCCACCCGCTGGCGGTAGCCCTTGGAGAGCTTGCCGATGTGCTTGCGGCGCACGTCGGCGATCCTGCATTTCTCCACGGCGTCGTCGATCCGGGCCTTCCGCGATCCGGGCGGGACCCCCTTGATCTTGGCCACGAAGTCCAGGTACGTGCCGACCTCCATGTCCGGGTAGAGGGGCGGCGTCTCGGGCAGGTAGCCGACCCGGCGCTTCACTTCGAGGGGCTCCTCGAAGACGTCGAAGCCCGCCACCCGCGCGGTCCCCTCGGTGGGGGGGAGGTAGCAGGAGAGAATGCGCATGGTGGTGGTCTTCCCGGCGCCGTTCGGCCCCAGGAAGCCCAGGATCTCCCCCTTCTGCACCCGGAAGGAGACGTTGTCCACCGCCGTCTGGGTGCCGTACCTCTTGGTGAGGCTCTCGACCTCGATCATCTCGACTCCGTTCGCCCGCCCCGGGGCCGGCTGACGGCCCGGCCGCGGGAGGCCAATTGCGCCCGACTCTGGCGATCAGGGCTCGTCTCCGCCAGCGAGGCGGCGGCGACGCTAAACCGCACAGCCAACGACCGTTGGCCGCACGTCACAGGGACAGGTATCATAGCGGCAAGGGTCTGAAACTGTCAATCCATCACTCGCGCGCCGCCGCGATCCGGCGGCTGGCCGACCAGGTCCTGGAGGTTCCCGATCGCGAGGGGCTGACGCGCCTCCTGACTCAGGCTCTTCCGGCCGTCCTGGGCGTCTCGTCGGTAGCACTCCTGTTCTGGGACCGAAAGCTCGAGGCGTTCGAAGCCCTCTCCCCGGGTGAGACGCAAATCCATGCCGTTCGGCCGGGGAACGCTCCGGTCGTGACCCCGGAGGCTCGCCATCTGCTTTCCGACGGCCAGCTCCTGAAGACGGCCGGAGGCTCCGGGGACGGGGTGCTGGTTCCCCTCCAGGCCCGAAGCGGCCTGATCGGAATGATGGTGCTCGGCCCGCGGGGCGGCCGCAGGAAGACACCCTATCGCCCCGCCGAGCTCAGGCAGATGGGCGTGCTGGCTTCCCGCGCGGCCCTGGCCCTCGAGAACCACCTCTACCAGCGGGAGCTGATCGCGTCGGAGCGGATGGCGGCCCTCGGGGCCATGGCCGGCATGCTGGCCCACGACTTCCGGAGCCCGATGACCGTGATCCGGGGCTATGCCGAGACGCTGCTCGAAGCGGGCCTGGAGCCCGCCGACGTCCGGAGCCGGGCCGAGATGATCGTCCAGATGGTGGACCGCCTGGAACGCATGACGAGCGAGACCCTGGACTTCGCGCGGGGCGGCGGCCGCCTGGCGCGTCGCACCACCGACGTGCCGCGCTTCCTGGAGCAGCTGGCGGCCGGCCTCGAAGGCGAGCTGCCCGGATTGGAGGTGCGCCGGGAGATCGAAGCGCCCGCGGGGACCCTGGCCGCACTCGACACCGACAAGCTGCGGCGGGCGGTGGCGAACGTGGCCGCCAACGCCCGCGATGCCATGGGCGGCCGCGGGCGCTTCACGCTCCTGGCGAAGATCGTGGACCGCGCCGGAGGCCCCCGGCTGGAGCTGTTGCTGGGCGACGAGGGGCCGGGGGTGGCGCCGGAGATACAGGATCGGCTCTTCGAGCCCTTCGTGACGCTCGGGAAGAAGGGCGGCACGGGGCTCGGCCTCGTCGTCGCCCGTCGCTTCCTGGAGGACCACGGCGGCTCCATCGAGCTCGTCCCGAGGGGACCGGGGGCCTGGTTCCGCATCCTGCTCCCTCTCGCATCCGGATAGCTTCCGGATAGAATGGGCCCCGGTGTCCGACTGAGCCACAAATCCATGCGTTCCCATCTCGTCCTGGCGCTCCCGCTCCTCGCCTCCCTCGTCGCCTGCCGCACGCCCGACCCCAAGCAGGAGCTGGAGGTGCGCGACCTGGAGACGTACTGGGCCGTCGATCCCTCCAGGGGCGAGACCCGGTACCTGGCGCCCGTCGTGCGCCTCCGCCTCCACAACAAGGGCGGGAAGCCGGAGCAGTCCATCCAGGCCACGGCCACCTTCCGGCGCAAGGGCGAGGAGTCCCTGACCTGGGGCTCCGATTGGAAGCAGGTGACTCCCTCCAGCAAACCCCTGCTCGCCGGTCAGGAGGTCTTCGTGGAGCTGAAGTCCGACGCGCGCTACTACTCCACGGGCGACCCGGGCTCGATGTTCGAGCACAAGCTCTTCAAGGACGCGACCGTCGAGGTCTTCGTGCGCGTCGGGTCCAGCGGCTGGGTGAAAATGGCCGCCGCCGACGTGGAGCGGCGCCTCGGGTCCAAGGGCGTCCAGACGGGCCGTTGACGGTGAGGCCGGGCACCCTCTAGGGAGAAGACCGCTTTGGTGATGCCGGGGGACCAGGGGTCTGCCGATGCCACGCGGCTGACCTTCATCCACCTCTCCGGCCCACGGCGAGGCGAGACCGACGTGGTCACGCGCCTCCCCGCCGGCATCGGCTCGGATCCCCTCGAGGCGGTCATGGTGCCGGGCGTGGCCCTCCGGCACGCGGCGCTCCTGCGGCGGGACGCCGACGTCATCCTCCAGGACGCGGCCTCGGGGGCCGGGACCTTCCTGGCCGGAGAGCCCGTGCAGGAGGCGCCGCTTCGCGACGGCGACATCGTCGAGCTGGGCAGCGGCGGCCCGAAGCTGCGCTTCCGGAACGACTCGACGGCCACCTCGCTGGTGCAGGCCATGGTCTGGGCGCGACCCGAGGGAGCGCCGAAGGACGTCTCCGACACCACGGCCTTCATGAGCGTCCTGTTCCGGGAGCTGGCCTCGCGCACCACGCGCCCCTTCCGCTACACGCTGGCCGGCCTGCTGGTGGTGGCGCTGTCCGTGGTGGCGTGGAGCGTGTCGGAGTCGATCCGGCTGACGCGGGAGATCCAGAGCCTGCGCCGCGACGTGCAGGCGGCCGAGACGCAGCGCCGGGTCTTCGAGCAGACCATCGAGATGGAGCGCCGCCGGGCGCAGGGCGACCGGGCCGCCTTCGAGGAGCAGGCCCTCGAGTTCCGCCGGCGTGAGGCGGAGCTGAACGCCCGGCTCCAGCAGGCCGCCTCCGGCGAGGTGCAGAGCCTTCGGGCAGAGCTGCTCGCCACCCGCGAGCGCCTCACGACCCTCGAGACCGAGAGGGCCGCGGCGGAGGAGATCATCAAGAAGTACGGCGGGGGGGTCTGCCTCGTGCAGGGGTCCTACGCCTTCTACGACCCGGCCGGCCAGCCCCTCCGCTACAAGAACGACGAGGCTTCGGGTGAGCCCTCCCGATCCTCCGACGGCACCTTGGTCCTCGAGGTCGGCGGCACCGGTGAGGTCCACACGGTGGAGTTCTTCGGCACGGGCTTCCTGGTCGACAAGCGCGGGGCCATCCTCACGAACCGCCACGTGGGCGAGCCCTGGTGGAACGACGCCACCGCCGAGGCCTTGGAGCGCGCCGGCTATCGTGCGCGGCTCGAGGTCTTCCGTGCCTTCTTCCCACGGGAGGCCAAGCCCTTCGACGTGGTCATGGAGCGCCGCTCCGAGCGCGCGGACCTGGCGCTGCTCAAGACGGACCTCAGGGGCCGCAAGATCCCGGTGCTCCCCCTGGCCCAGGACGGGGCGGCGGCCGTGGCGGGACAGCCCGTGGTGCTGGTGGGGTATCCCACGGGGCTCGAGGCCATCCTCGCCAAGGCCGACAGCGCCGTCGTCAAGCAGATCCTCAGCACCTACGGGACCAACCCCCAGCGGGTGACCGAGGCCTTGAGCCAGAAGGGGCTGATCCGGCCCTCCACGACCCAGGGTCACATCGGGGACGTCACGAAGACCGACATCGTGTTCGACGCCCCGACGACGGCCGGCGGCAGCGGCGGGCCCGTGTTCAACAAGGGGGGCCTCGTCGTCGCCGTGGAGTACGCGGTGCTCGAGAAGTTCGGCGGGAACTCCTTCGGGGTGCCGATCCGATACGCCCTGGACTTCCTGCGGCCGCCTCGAAAGAGAGCGGGCCAGTGACGCGCCGCCGGGACCTCATCCTGGCGTCGCTGCTGGCCCTGCTGGCCGCCGCTTTCCGCCTGCCACGCCTCGGCTTCCCGCCGCAGGAGATCTTCGACGAGGTGTACCACGCCAAGACGGCCCTCGAGTACCTGAGCGGGCAGTCTCCCACCGAATGGGTCCACCCCCCGACCGCCAAGCTGCTGATCGCGGTCGGTGTATACCTGTTTGGATACGAGTCCTGGGCCTGGAGGCTGCTGCCGGCCCTGGCGGGTGTTGGCCTGACCCCCGTCTTCTACCTGTTCGCCCGCCGCGTCCTGGCCACCGAGCGCGCGGCGGTCCTGGCCACGGCCCTGCTTCTCTGCGACGGCGTCTACCTGGTCCAGAGCCGCACGGCCATGACCAACATCTTCGCGGTGCTGTTCCAGGTCGGCGCCGCCCTCTTCGTGATGCGCTCGGTGCTCCAGGACCGCCTGCCGGCGGGCTCGATGCTGGCGGCGGGCGTCTTCCTGGGCCTGGCCCTCTCCACCCGCTGGACCAGCCTCTGGGCCGCGGGCTTCCTGGGTCTCGTGGTCCTCGTGGTGCGGGCCCGCCGCCTCCTGCGCGCCCGCGAGATCGCCCTCGTCCTGGCGGCCTTCGCGGTCCTGCCCGTGGTCATCTACGTCCTGAGCTACGTGCCCTGGATGCGCCAGGGGCACTCCCTGCTCGAGGTCGCTGAGCTGCAGAGGTCCATCTGGCAGTACCACGCGGGCCTGCGGGCGCAGCACCCCTACTTCAGCAACTGGTACACGTGGCCCTGGCTCTATCGCCCCACCTGGTACTACTACCAGCAGGACGGCTCCACGGTGCGGGGCATCGTGGCGATCGGGAACCCGGCCTTGTGGTGGGTCTCGGTGCCCGCGACCCTCTGGGTGCTCCTGAGCGGGATCAGGCGCCGGGACCCGAGACGCCTGTTCGCCGCCTTCGGCTTCCTCTGTCTGTACCTGCCCTGGGGGATCTCGCCGCGGACCCTCAACTACAGCCACTACCTCTTCGAGGCCATCCCCTACGCGTGCCTGGGCCTCGCGGCGCTGATGGACGAGGCCTGGGACGGCCGCTTCGGGTGGGTCCCCCGGGCCTACCTCGCGGTGGTGGTGGCGCTGTTCCTCTTCTTCGTGCCGATCCTGACCGCGCTGCCCCTGCCCACCAAGGCCTTCTTCAGGAGGCTGCCCGGCGACCTCCGGCCGTGGACGTGGCTGCCGAGCTGGGTGTAGCCCGCGGTCGATGACGCAGCCCCAGGGGACGGCCCTCGGCATCTTCCTCCTCACCTACGTGGGCGTCGCCCTCGGGGGCATCCCCGGGCTCCGCCTCGACCGCACCGGGGCCGCGGTCGTCGGGGCGGCGTTCATGGTGGCTCTCCAGGTGGTGACACCCCAGCAGGCCTACGCCTTCGTGGATCTCGGGACCCTCGTCCTGCTCTTCGGCATGATGGTGCTGGTGGGCCACCTGCGGCTCTCGGGGTTCTTTCGCTGGACCGGCGTGATGCTGGCGCGTCGGGCCGCGACGCCGCACCGGCTGCTGCTGGGCCTGGTGGTCGTGGCGGGGGCGCTGTCGGCGCTCTTCGTGAACGACACCGTCTGCCTCGCCTTGACGCCCCTGGTCCTGGAGGTCACGGCGGCCCTCGGCGTCCGCGCCACGCCGTACCTGATCGCCCTGGCTACCGCCAGCAACGTCGGGAGCGTCGCCACCCTGACCGGGAACCCGCAGAACATGCTGATCGGCGCCGCCTCGGGGATCCACTACGCGCACTTCTTCGCCGCGCTGTTTCCCGTGGCTGCCGTGGGCCTCGTCCTCGACTTCCTGGTGATCGCCGCCGTCTACCGCCGGGACCTCGCCCGCCCCTTCCCGGCCCCGGCGCACCCGCGGGTGAAGGTCCACGGCTTCCTGATGCTGAAGGGCCTCGCCGCATCGGCCGTGATGCTCGCCTTCTTCTTCGCCGGCGCCAACATCTCCATCGTGGCCCTCACGGCCGGCGCGGCCCTGCTCCTCACGCGCCGCGTCAAGTCCGAGAAGGTCTTCGTGGAGATCAACTGGAACCTGCTGACGCTCTTCGCGGGCCTCTTCGTGGTCGTGGGCGCCGCCCGCTCCGCCGGCCTGGCGGAGCGGGCCTTCGACCTCCTCCACGCCCGGCAGGTCCATGGCGTCCCGTCGCTCTCGGCGCTGGCGGCCCTGCTCTCGAACCTGGTCTCCAACGTTCCGGCCGTCATGCTCTTCATCCCCCTCGTGCCCCAGCTACCGGACCCCGGGCGCGCCTGGCTCGCCCTCGCCATGGCCTCCACCCTCGCGGGCAACCTCACCCTCGTCGGCTCCATCGCCAACCTGATCGTGGCGGAGGGGTCGAAGCGCAGCTCGCCCCTCGGCTTCGGCGAGTACCTGAAGGTGGGCGTCCCCGTCACGCTGCTCACCCTCGGCGCGGGAATCCTCATCCTGTCCTGACGCAGCCCGGGGGCCGCGCGGCGCCGATGTATACTGGCCGGGGAGAAGAAGGGCGCGGACCCCATGGGGCTCATCAACGAAGAGATCGCCGCGCAGCTCCGGGAGGAGTTCCAGGGGCTCGTGGGCCCGGTCCGGCTCGTGGTCTTCTCCCAGGCCCTCGCGGACCCGGGCTCGGAGCAGGTGACGCGCCTCGTCTCGGAGCTGGCGGCGCTCGATCCGCGCCTGAGCTTCGAGGACGTGAACTTCGTCCTGGAGGGGGAGAAGGCCGCCGCCCTCCGGATCTCCCGGACGCCCGCCATCGCCATCGTGGGCTCCTCGAAGGACCACGGCATCCGGATGTACGGGATGCCCTCGGGCTTCGAGTTCGGGAGCCTGATCGACGCGATCCTGACCGTCTCGAAGGGAACCACCAGCTTGAGCGAGGAGACCCGGACGGCTCTCGCGAAGGTCGACCGTCCCGTCCACATCCAGGTCTTCTCGACCCCCACCTGACCCTACTGCCCCCGGGCGGTCCGCCTGGCTTTCGAGTTCGCCCTCGAGAACGAGCACATCACCGCCGACGGCGTCGAGGTCACGGGCTATCCCGAGCTGGCGCAGCGCTACCGCATCTCGGGCGTCCCGAAGACCGTGGTCGGCGAGGAGTTCGAGTTCGTGGGGGCGCAAGGCGAAGGCGCCCTGCTCCAGGCCGTGCAAGAGGCCGTGGCCGCGACCCCGGCCCCGCCGCCGGCGGAGACGCCCGCGGAGACCGCTGGTCCTGAGGCGGCCGCCTTGCCGGCGGCGCCCGCCTCGGGCCGCAAGGCGGCCCGCAAGAAGACGGTGAAGCTCCGCCACAATTAGGGAAGCGGAATCCCGGAGTCGAGCCCAGGGCGGCGGTCGAACCGGGAGGCCTACATCGACGCCTTCCGCGGCCTGATGGCCCTCGTCATGGTCCAGGGCCACGTCGCGGAGGCGCTGCTGTCGCCCGTCTCCCGCGCCGATCCCCTGTACCAGCTCCAGAACGTGGTCCACGGCTCCACGGCCCCCGGCTTCCTGTTCGCCTCGGGCTTCGTGGCGGGGCTCCCGCGGGCGCCTCTCGCGCCCCGGGCCGCGCTGCGGCGGGCGCGGCGGCTGCTGTTCATACTGGGCGTGGGCTACGCGATCCACCTGCCTTACTTCTCGCTCTGGAAGACGCTGCTCGAGGCCACGCCGGCGGAGGGGGCAGCCCTCTTCGCCTGCGATGCGCTCCAGGCCATCGCGGTCACGCAGCTGCTCGCCCTCGTCCTGCAATGGGCCTTCGGCAGGCGATGGGCCGCCGTGGGCGGTCTGCTGGCGGCCCTCGTGATCGTCGCCACACCCGCCGTCTGGGCCGCGCAGCCCTCGCGAAGCCTCCCACGTCTCGTGGGCGCGTACCTGGATCCGGCCACCGGCTCACGGTTCCCGCTCTTCCCGTTCTCGGCCTTCGTCCTCGCGGGGGCGCTCGCGGGCGGCGTGATCGGAAGGCAGGATCCGCGGACCCGGCGCCGTCGCGCGGTCCTCTGGGGCCTCGCGCTTTCCGGCGCTGGGCTCGTCCTGGCCTGGCTCCTCGAGGGCCGCGTGGAGTTCTGGGGGCCCTCCCCCGCCTACGTGCTGCTGCGCCTTGGGGGCCTCGTGCTGCTGCTCCGGGCCGTCGAGGCCGCCGCCGTCCGGGGCTGGCCCGGGGTGGGCAGCCTGGCGCTCTTGGGACACGAGACGCTCCTCGTCTACGTGCTGCACCTCTGCCTGCTCTTCGGCGGGGTCTTCGGGCCGGCTCCCCTCTGGCCCTGGGCGAGCCGGCTGGGCTTCGGCGCGGCCGGTCTCGTGCTCCTCGGCATGCTGCCGGTGCTGCTGGCCGCGTCATGGATCTGGCATCGGTGGAAGGCCCGCGCTCCCGGCGAGGCCTCGCTGCTGCTGGCCTTCCTCACGGTCGCCTTCGCCTTCGAGCTCCTGACGCGCCCCTGGTGAGAGCGGCGACCGTCGCGGGATACAATCCGGCGCCGCGCGAGGAGGAGGTCCTCGAAAGGATGCGCCCCGAGCCGCTCCTTCTCTGGCTGGACGAGATCGCCGACGAGGACCGCCCGCGGGTGGGCGGGAAAGCCTCCGCCCTGGCCCGGCTCCGGCGCGAGGGCTTCCCGGTCCCGGACGGCTTCGTCGTCACGGCTGCCCACGCGCTGGACGACGCGCGCCGCGCCGCCCTCAGGGCCGCCTATGGTCGCCTCGGAGGGCGCGTCGCCGTGCGTTCCTCCTCGACGGCGGAGGACACCGAGGAAGCCAGCTTCGCCGGACAGTACCTCACGGTCCTGGACGTGGCGGGCGAGGAGGCGGTGTCACGGGCGGCGGAGCGGTGCCTGGCCGCTCTCGACGCCTCGGCGTACGCGCGGGCGGCCGGGGCACGGGCTTCGGACGTGATGGCCGTGCTGGTCCAGCGCTTCGTGGAGCCGAGGGTGGCAGGCGTCGTCTTCACACGACACCCCCACGAACCGGGCGCGCTGCTCGTGGAATCCCACGCCGGGCGTGGGGAGGCCCTCGTCTCGGGACGCGTGAGCCCCGACCGCTACGTCCTCGACCGGGTGACCCGCGCGCTCCGGGCCGGCCCCGCGGAGGGGAGCCTCTCCCCGGCGGACCTCGAGCGGGTCGGCGTCCTGGCCCAGCGCGCCGAGGAGGCCTTCGGCACACCCCAGGACGTGGAGTGGGCCATCGGCGAGGAGGGACCGCTCCTGCTCCAGTCACGTCCCATCACGGTCGAGGCCGAGGAGGCGCCGCCCCCGGGCGTGCGCTTCCTGACCCGTGCCAACGTGGGCGAAGTCCTCCCGGGGCCCGTCACGCCCCTCACGTGGACCACGGTCGGACGCTTCCTGGAGCACGGGTTCCGGGAGGTGGCGCGGGCCGCCGGGCTGCTACCGGATGCCCCGGGTCCCTTCCTCGTGCTCCATCGGAGCCGCCTGTACCTCAACCTCACCCTATGCGTCGAGGTAGCGCTGCGCCTCCCCGGCGTCTCCCGAGGCGACGCGGAGATGTTGATCCTGGGAGAAGGCGCGAGCCGAACCGCGGGGCCGCCGCCCCTCGGAACGCGCCTCGCTTCGCTGCCGGGGATCCTGCTGCGTCTCCTCTCCCTCGCGACGGGCCTTTCGGGGCGGACCCTTCGGGCCCGCGAGGCCCTCGCGGGGCTTCCGGGCCGCGCGGCGGTCGAAGCCGCAGACGCGTCCCTTCTCCGCTCGTACTTCGCCGCCTTCGAGGCTGCGGGGTCCCGCATCGCCGAGGCCCACGTCGCCACGTCGGGAGCCTGCGCGCTCCGGCTCGCCCTCCTCGGACGCCTGCTCCCGGCCCCGAAGGCGGAGGGCGTGGCCGATCGCGTGAACCGTCTCGTGTCCGGGCTCGACGAGGTCGCGAGCGCGGCGCCGGCCCTGGCCCTGGAGGAGATCGCCGCCGAAGCCCGGGCCCGGCCGGAGTGGGCGGCGTGGCTCGAGGGTCACCGCCCCGAGACCCTGGTCGAGGCGTTTCGCCGGGGCGAGACCCCGGCCGCGCTTGGCGCCCGCCTCGCCGCGTTCCTCGAGGAGTTCGGGCATCGCGCCGTGTCGGAGGGCGAGCTGGCCGCGGCCGCCTGGGAGGACGACCCGGCTCCGGTCCTCGGCGCGCTCCGGGCGACCCTCCGCTCGCCGCGCTCCGCCGGCTTCGGCCACCGGGCCGCCGCCGAGGCCCGGCACGCCGACGAGGAGGCGCTTCTCTCGCGCCTCCGGCCCCCGCGGCGGGCCCTCGTGGGCTGGGCCTTGGAGGCCGCGCAGGAGTGGGTCGCGCGCCGTGAGGAGACCAAGTCGATGGCGGTGGCCCTCGTGCAGCGCGGCCGCCGTCTCGTCAGGGCTGCGGGTCGCCTGTTGGCGACGCGCGGCGCCCTCGCGCGGGAGGAGGACGTCTTCTTCCTCACCGCCGACGAGCTCCGACAGGCGCTCTCGGGCGCCCCCGTTGCCCTCGGCGGGCTGGGGCGCCGGCGTCGCCGGACCGAGCGCGAGGGAGCGCTTCCTGTCCCTCGCGACGTGGACCTCGAGGGCGGGTCGCCTCCCGTTCCCGCAGGCGAGGCCCTGCAGGGGATCGGCGTCAGCCCCGGCGTGGGCGTGGGCCTGGCCCGCCTGCTGCTGCCATCCGAGACGCCCGACCTGGCGCCCGGCGAGGTGCTGGTCGCCAGCGTGCTGGACGCGGCCTACGGGCCCATGCTGGCCACGGCCTCGGCGGCCGTGGCGGAGATCGGCGGCCTCCTCTCCCACGGCGCGGTCGTGGCCCGTGAGCTGGGCGTGCCGTGCGTCGTGGACGTTCGCGATGCCATGCGGCGCATCCGCACCGGCGACCGGCTGATGGTGGACGGCCGCTCGGGGCGCGTGAGGGTCCTGTCCGAGGGACCCGAGGGCGTCGGGGAAGCGGCGCTGCCGCGAGCGCTCCTCGCCCCGGCCGAGGCCAGCGACGAGAAGCTCCATGCCCTGGACCCGCACCCGATGGCCCGGGAGAGCGTGTACTTCAACGCCCAGGACGAGGAGGCGGGGATCGCCCTGGTGGCCTCGCTGGGCGTGCGGCAGGGCGGAAGGGGCGAGGCCCTGCTCGCGGTCGCGCTGCCGGACAACCGCGTGCTGTTCGGCCTGGATCTCGAAGCCCCGCGCCTCGAGCGCGGGGCCTTTTCCGTCGCGGGCTCCACGGTCACCTGGATCCCCACGCGCCTCACGTTCGAGGGGCGCCTCGCGGCCCACGAGTCCGGGGCATTCCCACCCGCCCCGATCCCGGCTCTTCTCGCTCCGAGGACCGTGTCCGTGAGCCTGAGCCTCAGCTTCATCCCCACGGCTCCGCCCTTCGACCTGAGCGCGGGGCTCCCTGCCGACGTCCTCGAAGCCCTTCGGCCCCTGGGCCGGCACCACGTCGAGCAGTCGGGGCTCTGGCGGGGAGAGCTGCGGGTCGACGGCCGGCGCTTCCCCTTCGATGGCCAGGGGAGCCGCGACCATTCCTGGGGCCTGCGGGACTGGGAGGCGGCTGATCACTGGCGGCTCTTCACGGCCAGCCTGGGGGCCGATTTGGCGGTCCACGCCCTGGCCGTCAGCGTGGAGGGACGCCTCGTCGAGGGCGGCTTCCTGTGGCGCGAGGGCCGCGCCGAGCGGATCACGCGGGTACGGTATTCGGCGAAGCGGCGCGCCGGACGCATCGCTTCCCTGGAGCTGGAGGTCGCCTCAGCGGCGGGCCCGCCGCTCCAGATCGAGGGGCGCGTGCTCAAGACGCTGCGGGTCCCCGTGCAGGTCGAGGGGAGCCCCCTGCGCCACATCTCGGGGCGTCCTTACCGTATGATCCTCCAGGAGAACTTCACTCTGTACCGCGCGCTCGGCCGGGTCGGCC
>Ga0210377_10003867_pt1 | contig 12754 bp, 11 predicted proteins | sample PLM4_65_b1redo_FD_155480 | JGI IMG/M metagenome (GOLD analysis project Ga0210377, IMG submission 155480) | Groundwater sediment microbial communities from an aquifer in East River, Colorado, USA - PLM4_65_b1 redo | ecosystem: Environmental > Terrestrial > Soil > Riparian zone | place: USA: East... | reverse complement strand
CGCTTGAACTCCAACATCAAGCCTGGGTTATGCGGACCGACCGGGACAGGGATCTGCTCCCATGCGGAATAGGTCTGGCTCCAATAAGCCGTTGACCAGTGCTCATTGAGCGCATCCAATGTGCCGAACTTGCGCGCAAGATACCCCTGGAATAATTTCTGACAGCGCTCGCAATAACAGACACGATTGTATTCATTGTCGAGTTGCCAGCCGATGACATTTGGATTCGAGCCAAAGCGCTCCCCCATCGCAGAGACAATTCGTTTTGTGGCGGCATGAAACTCCGGTGAGTTCACACAATAATGGCAGCGATTACCAAATTGCACGCGCCGTCCACTTTCATCGACAGCCAGCATGTCCGGGTATTTCTGCACCAGCCAGGCAGGCGGAGCGGCAGTTGGAGTACCTAACACCGAAACGATCCCAGCCTCGGCAAGCTGCGTAATGGCTTTTTCAAGCCAGTCAAAAATAAATTCCCCGGCAGTGGGCTCCATGGTGGACCAGGCAAATTCCGCCATGCGCGCCACAGTAAAGCCGGCTTCCTTCATCAGGCGGATATCAGTTGCCCAACGACTCTCATCCCAATGTTCGGGATAGTAGGATGAGCCAATATGAGTACGGTTACTTGTCATTGTATCTTTTATATTCATCAGCCTGGGTACCAGATCTTTCGCGGGTCATTCTCTGCGCGGACGTAATCGAACGCAGAGTCGATTATTTTCTTCAAGTCATATTCCGGGCGCCAGCCCAGAAGGAATTTTGCCTTGGAGTTATCGAGCCACGTGGAGTGATATTCGGTCTTGATCTCCACAGTTGGAAAGCCGCGAGTAGCATTCAAATACTTCCCCATCTCGCCATAATCGACGGGCTCATCCATGCAGATGTTGAAGAGTTGCTGCCGCGCTTTGGGGTTATCCAGGGCGTGCAGGATGGCGCTGACCAGATCATCCACGTGGACAAAGTTCCGTTTAACGGGAACAGCCTGCGGGTCCAGCATGACCGGTATGGTTTGAGTCCGCCTGTATTCATCGGCTGGTTGAGTCTCAACCAGGTCCCGCCAGCGTGGTCCACCAAAGACATCGTCCCCGAATGAAAGTTGAACCTTGAAGTCATCCTTTTCCATGATCCACGGCGCGCGCAGGCAGCAGCCGTTGAGATCGTATTGGATGTAGTATTGCTCAAGCATCACTTCTTCAAGTACTTTGGAGAGTGCATAACAACCGGGATACGCCGAATGTTTTTGTGTCTCGGTGACGGGGAGAGGGTGCGGGTAAACAAAATGCCCCATGCCCGCATCGCCGCCAACCATGATGAATTGCTGGAAGGTGGGTCTGGTGCGGCAGGCTTCGAGCAGCCAGAACAAGCCTTTGACCGCCACATCCATGATCTGCTCCGGCGTTTCCTTGACCGTTGCCAGATGCAAGACGTGAGTCACGCCGTCCATCGCTTTTTCGACAACGCCGCGATGTTCAATCGAACCGTGAATGTTGTGGAGGCGTGCGTGAGATTCAAGCTCACGGTTGTGACACAACGCGCGGACGATAAATGAATCGAATTTGGAATCTTCCAACAAACGGTTGATAAATGTCCGCCCCACTTTGCCCGTTGCACCTGTAACTAAAATTATTGGCATTGAGATTCCTTACACAAGGTGTTCAAGATCTTCTATAAGCATAGCACTTCGACTGTGCTCGGACGATAAAGCCGTCCTCACTCCGCTCACATCGTCCCGATTCTTTTTCGGGAGCGCGGAAAATATTTAGCATTTCGTCCATTTGCCATTGGCATTACTGGATTCGATCACGCTGTTCACGAAGTGCACGCCCAGCAAGCCATCCCATGAGTTCGGGAAATACGTGGCAAGTGGGTCGGCTTGTTTGCCTGCCTTGCGTGCTGCGATGGCTTCCGCCGCGTCAGAGTAAATATTCGCAAACCCGTCCGGGAATCCTTCGGGGTGCCCCGCGACAAGGCGAGTGGAGCGTGCGGAGAGTGGCAATGTGCCGGGTCCGTTCGGCGTTCGGTTCTGCGAGGGACCATGCAAGGGTTTGAAGGTCAATGCCTGCGGGATTTCCTGCATCCATTCGAGCGTGCCCTTGCTCCCACTGACACGGATGCGGAGACAATTCTCCACACCGGCGGCGGCTTGCGTGACCCAGAAACTCCCACGCGCGCCGTTATCGAATCGGAGCAGCGCCCCGGCAAAGTCGTGGATGAGGCGGTTCGGGACGATGTTCCCGATCTCCGCCGCGACTTCGTCCACTTCCAGTCCGGTGATGAAGCGGGTCAGGTTGTGAGCGTGAGTCCCGATGTCGCCCATCACGCGCGAGGGTCCGCCACGCACCGGGTCGAATTTCCAGTTATCAGGTGAGAAGGCTTTTTCTTCATCTGCTTTGCCGCCCTGCACATATTCCACCTGGATCAAGCGGATCGTGCCCAACTGTCCATCCATCACCATCGCCTTCGCCTGGCGCACCATGGGATAGCCGGTGTAATTGTGAGTGAGACAAAAAACCAGACCGGTCTCCTGAACCTTTTTATGAAGTGACTCAGCTTCTTCGCTCGTGTTGGTCATGGGCTTGTCGCAGATCACGTCAATACCACGCTCCAGCGCCACCATGGAATAGTCATAGTGACTGTCGTTGGGCGTCATGATGGCAACAGCGTCGATGCCGTCTTTGCGCGACACTTCCGCATCGAGCATTTCAGTAACGTTTGAATATAGACGGTCGGAAACAAATCCCAGTTCGGAGCCAGCTTGTTTGGATTTGGCAGGATCGGATGAAAGGATGCCGGTGACGATCTCATAGCGATCATCGAGTCTTGCCGACTGCCGGTGCATGGCTCCGATAAAGGAGCCGGGTCCTCCACCGATAACGGCGAGGCGGAGTCTGCGTCCCAACATTCCAATAACTGGATTCAATGCCATATCATTTCTCCTGCGCCAGATAATCTCTGAGCACCTGAACAACCAGTTTATGATCCTCTTCCTGAGGAAGCCCCGAAACCGTGATCGTGCCTACGATGCCAGTATCTTTGACAATGATGGGAAAACAACCGCCATGAGGGGCGTATTCACTTTCAGACACCAGATAGGTCTCTTCAATGGTCCTGCCCTTGCTTTTGAGAAGTTGCCCGATATAGAAAGAGCTGTGTCCAAACCGATAGACAAGACGAACTTTGCGTTTCACCCACTCATCATTGTCAGGGGATGTGCCACGTAGAGCAGCGTGAAAAATTTGATGCGTACCGCGCGTGATGTCTACCGTGACGGGAAGATTTCTATTACGTGCCAGTTCAACGAGTTGACTGCCAAGTTTCCAGGCAACGTCTTCATTGAACTTTGCGAATTGGAGTTCCTGTTCTTCCTGAAGCAACTGCTTTTGCATGTCATCCATGGGGGGCATCCTATAATAATATTGGGAGTTCCATGCCGCTGGAGCCTGGTCTCCCAATATTGATTCAATACGCTGGTAGCTTATAAATAAGTTGATGGAGTACTATGCGCTCTTATTCTTGTTGTAGACATCGAACAAAACTGCAAGCAACAACACGATGCCTTTCACAACCTTCTGCCAGTCGATTCCTACTCCAAGGATGGACATACCATTGTTCAATACGCCGATGAGAAAAGCGCCAACCAATGCGCCGATGACCTTGCCGACACCGCCCATCGGTGAAGCACCACCGATGAAACAAGCGGCAATCACGTCCAATTCCATACCATCGCCCGCATTGGGTGTGGCGCTATTTAAACGGGCCGCCACGATCAAACCTGCTGTGGATGCAAGAACGCCCATATTGATGAACGTATAAAACAACAGGCGCGGCGTGTTGACACCCGAAAGCCTGGCTGCTTTTTCATTGCCGCCCATCGCATAGATACGGCGGCCAATGACCGACGAGCTGGTGATGAAGGAAAAAAAGGAAATCAACGCAAAGAGCAGGACGAGTACGTTGGGAAGTCCTTTGTAGGAGGCCATCAAATAACTGAACCCCATGACCACCGCAATAATCCCTATATTTTTGGCGACGAAAAAAAAGAATGGAACTACTTCAAAGCCATACTTTCGCTGATTTCTTCTGGCACGTACATCCAGCCAAACTATTAAGATCGAAAGTAAGACCCCGATCAGGATGGTGGTAATATGCAAACCTTCATAGTGGAAAAAGTCTGGGATAAACCCTGAACTTATATTTTGAAACCCTCTTGGAAAAGGTCCAACCGACTCTCCCCGCAGCAGGGCGATGGTTAAACCGCGAAAGATCAACATGCCTGCCAGGGTAACAATGAAAGCCGGGATTTTCTGATAGGCAACAAAATACCCATGAAAAGCACCGATCAGCGCGCCGAGCAACAGACAGATCCCAACGACTAGCACCCAGTTGAAATCGTATCTGACGATCAGCACGCCCGCGAGCGCGCCAATCACGGCAACAACCGAACCTACAGACAGGTCGATTCCGCCGGTGATGATGATCAACAGCATACCCATGGCCATGACAATGACATAGCTGTTCTGCAGGACCAGGTTGGTGATATTCACCGGCTTCATCAATACGCCATTTGTCTGGAATTGGAAGAACACCATGACCGCAATGAGTGCGATCAACATGCCATATTCGCGAACATTGTTCCTGAAAAGATCTCCCAAAGTTTTCCGGAAGGCAGTACCGCTGGCTGCCTCGTTAAAGGTTGTGGGAATTTTCATTGTGTTACCTCTTGTTGTGTCATTATGTATTTCATTACCTTTTCCTGCGATGCTTCGCTGGCCGGCATTTCACCTACAACTTTACCATCGCGCATTACATAGATCCGATCGCAAATCCCCAAGATCTCCGGCAATTCCGATGAGATCAGGATGATCCCTTTTCCTTCACTGGCCAGGCGATTGATAATGGTGTAAATCTCATATTTCGCACCGACATCGATGCCGCGCGTGGGTTCGTCCAAGATCAGGATCTCTGGACTTGCAAACAGCCATTTGCTCAGCACAACTTTTTGTTGATTGCCGCCGGAAAGATTAAGCGCCAGTTGCTTGATGCTGGAACACTTAATATTTAGTTTATCCCGGTACTCACTGGTAACCCGCATTTCCTGTGGTTCATTGATCACCTGACGTTTGGAGATTTCCTCCAGGTTAGCCAGGGTAATGTTATTTTTAACTTCCTGGATCAGGACCAGCCCATATGCCTTCCGGTCTTCCGTAGCATAGGCAATTCCATTGGTAATAGCTTTATCAATGGTGCTGATATCTATTTCCTTCCCATGCCTGTAAGCAGTACCAGTAATTCGTTTCCCGTAGGCCTGGCCAAAAATACTCATTGCCAGTTCGGTTCTTCCAGCTCCCATTAACCCCGAAAGTCCAACAACTTCGCCCTTGCGGACGGTGACATTCACATTAGTGCTTACTTTGCGATCCTCATGGATCGGATGATAGACATTCCAATCACGTACTTCAAAAATAATTTCCCCGATCTTCGAATCACGTGGCGGGAAACGGTGTGTGATATCACGACCCACCATACCACGAATGATCCGGTCTTCTGTAATCTTGTCCTTCCGGCAATCCAGAGTTTCAATCGTTGCTCCATCGCGAAGGATTGTAATGGAATCAGCCACTTTATTGACTTCGCTTAATTTATGAGAAATCAAAATCGAGGAAATACCGTGCTCTTTAAATTGGAGTAACAACTCCAGCAGTTTCTCACTGTCGGTTTCGTTCAGGGAGGCTGTGGGTTCATCCAAAATAAGAAGTTTCACTTCTTTTGCCAATGCCTTGGCAATTTCAACCAGCTGCTGTTTGCCCACGCCCATATTGGTAATCAATGTATTGGGCGACTCATGCAAACCCACTCTCTCCAGATATTCTGCAGTTTTGGAAATGGATTCATTCCAGTCAATTACGCCGTTTTTGGCGCGCTCGTTACCAAGAAACAGGTTTTCAGCTACGGAGAGAAAAGGAATCAGTGCAAGTTCCTGATGGATGATGACCAGTCCAACTTTTTCAGATTCAGTGATATCTCGGAACCGACATTCCTGGCCCTGAAAATAGATTTCGCCCTCATAGGTGCCGTATGGATATATGCCACTTAGCACTTTCATCAGGGTTGATTTTCCCGCTCCGTTTTCCCCCACCAAGGCATGGATCTCTCCCTTTGTTACGCTAAAACTCACATTATTAAGCGCTTTTACACCGGGGAAAGTCTTTGTGATATTGCGCATTTCCAAAATGACATCAGACATGGTCTTCTCGTCCTTAATCTACATGGAATGAAATTACGGTGCTATCTGTGCTATTCTAATTCGATGTTTTACAAATATACAAGGAAAGTGTGTGAGGACATTTCTGTCCTCACACACCAGTGTAAAAACTACTACTTTAGATCTTCAGCCTTGATATAGCCACTATCTACCAATTCTTTCTGGTAATTGTTAATATCAATGCTAATGGGGACCAACAAATAAGAAGGTACAACCTTGACGAGGTTGTCATAGGTCTTGGTGTCATTGATCTCAACGGTCTCGCCCTTCAGAGCCTGATCAGCCATCTTGGCGGCCTGCTTGGCAAGAACGCGGGTGTCTTTGAACACGGTATAGGTCTGTTCGCCGGCGATGATCGACTTGACGGAAGCAACTTCTGCATCCTGACCGGTCACGACTGGGCACGGCTGTTCGGGTGTGCAATAGCCAACGCCCTTGAGGGAGGAGAGGATACCGATGCTAAGACCATCGTACGGGGAGAGAACACCATCTACGCGCTTGTCAGTGTAGTAGGCGCTGAGGAGGTTGTCCATGCGGGACTGAGCTGTAGCAGCGAGCCAGCGCAAGGTACCGACCTTGTCCATGCCCATCTGACCACTTTGGATGACAATCGTGCCGTCGTCGATGAAGGGTTGGATGACGGACATGGCGCCATCATAGAAGTAGAAGGCATTCGTATCGTCAGGAGAGCCGCCGAACAGTTCGACGTTGAAGGGTCCAACGCCAGCAGGGGCTTTTTCGCCGGGTTTCAGGCCGAGGCCTTCGAGAAGCTGGGTTCCCTGAATAACGCCGACGCCAAAGTTATCGAAAGTGGCGTAATAATCGACATTCGCGGTCTTGGTGATCAGGCGGTCATAGGAAATTACGATGGCGCCGTTATCATGAGCCTTCTGGAGAACATCAGACAGGGTTGTGCCATCGATGGCTGCGATGACGAGAACATCAGCACCCTTGGCGACCATGTTTTCGATCTGGGCGAGTTGGTTGGGGATGTCATTGTCAGCAAATTGCAGGTCAGTGGCGTAGCCCAGGGCTTCGAATTCTTTGACCATGCTCTCACCATCTGAGATCCAGCGGAGTGAGGTCTTGGTAGGCATGGAAATACCAACGAGTTTCTTATCATCAGCGGGAGCAGCTCCGCCGCACGCTGAGAGAACTAAGCTGGCGAGCATGAGAACAGCCACCAGGGTGTAAAGCAATTTCTTGGACATTTCTTCTCCTTGAATATATCGAATGTTATGTTATCGAACGAATTTGGTAAGAGCGATAAGACGATCAACCAACGACGTGTCTGCCTTACCTGGAAGTACACACATATTATCCTATATGTTTGCTTCCATCTTACTGGATACCAGATTGTCGCTTCCCTGAACCTCACCTCCTTTCGTAAGGTGTAATGAACTTTGTCGCACAACCAGTGTTGGCGGCACAACAATGGACTTGGGTTCAACAGGCCCCAGCCCTTGCCAGCCTGATTCAATGGTCTTGATCACTTCCGCAACTGCTAATTTTGCGACACGATATTGATCTTGTTGAATGGTTGTAAGCGCAGGAAAGAAAAAGGGTGATTCAGCGATATTATCGAAACCTACAACACCTATGTCTTCAGGGATGAGTATCTTTTTTTCAGCAAAAAATTGCATGACACTGAGTGCCATCTGGTCGTTCGCCACAAAGACCGAATCCATATCGGGGTATTGATCAAATAATTTTTCAATCGCCAGGGCGCCGCTTGCAGATGACCAATTCCCTTCTACGCAATGCTTGTCGCAAACTTCCAATCCGGCTTCGGTCAGAGCATCCTTCCAGGCAGCCATTCGCTGGCGCGCTTCCCACCATTCTAACGGACCCGAAATGTGCCCGATCTTTCGATAGCCCTGCTCGAGTAGATGAGACATTGCCATTCGTCCGCCAAGATAATTATCAATGGTGACCACGGAGAGGGTATCTCGAGGTTCCATCGTGATAAAGACCAAGGGAACCTCAATATCAGCGGGGGGATTGTTTAACCACTTTCGATTTTCACCGACCTCTGAAACAGCCCAAATAATCCCATCGACATGCCTTGAAAAAAACGCCTGAAAAATCGGGGAAACATCCTCTGTCTCATAACTCGGAAGTTCTTTCAGCAACAGGGAATAACCAGCTTCTTCCGCCGCTGCTGAAATGCCGCTTAATGTACGGGACGGACCGAGATGCCTAAGCCCGGCAGTTACCACACCCAATGTATGGCTCCGCTGACTGATCAGGCTGCGAGCCAGCGCACTTGGATGGGAAACATCGGGCCTTTCATTAATAACGCGAGAAACCGTCTGTGTTGAAACCCCCGCCACAGAGGCTACTTCCTTGATCGTAGCTCGCATCGTTTTAGGTCGCATAGATGTTATCGTTCCCGTTATCGATAACGGGAACGATAACATTCTACATAGAACCTTTTATAAAGTCAAGGATTTCTATTACTATTGGATAGGAAATTCAGCATGTCTCGCATCGTACGGCTTGGTTCTACCCTTTTCTTCGCCTCAAACTCGGACCCTCGTCCTGTCGCCGCGAAAATAGCCTAATTTCGTCGACGTTCGTATCCCCATAAACAAATACTATGACCCACCCTAGCGAATCCAGAGACGAGTCATAGTATGATTTATTGTTGTAATTTGGTTTATTTATCGGGCGGAATCCCCAAAGCGTTTTCGAGATAGGCAATGAACCACGTGACCACTGTCAATGTCACCCCGGCACGTGCCCCAAACATCAACTTGCGCTCCACGGCATCTAGCGGGAACGCATCCACAACCGCGATACCGCCATCCCCTTCCGCCTTGACGGCAAGTGAGAGTTCGGTCCGTTCACCGAGCAACTTTCCCAAGATCTCTTTTGGGAATCTTGCTGTGAAGCGAAATTGTCCGGGCTCGGATGAGATGATCTTCCCGCTCAATTTGGCTGTCGCATTGAGTGCTGCATCATAGATGCTCTGCACATCCTTGGGATAAGTCTTTTCCTTATGTTGTTCGAATGGCATACAAAACCTCACTTTTCATTAGGGGCATTAATGTTTTCAACTTTCTTGACAGTCAGCGTAATCGCGTCCTGCCGGATCACGCGCACCAGGGTACCGGCGGGCAGCATCTCTTTGCTGCGTGCTTGCCAAAGCTCTCCTTCGATCCTTACAGAGCCGATTGAGAATGGTTCGATCGCGATCCAAACTTCTCCAGTCATTCCAACTAATGTATCGCCGATCAGCGGCGCTTTCCCTGCAGTCCGCCTGCGCTGAACCGTGAGCCAGATGAACAGACCGCCAAAGACGGAAATCATTCCTGCAAGACCCAGATTGGCAAGCGGACGACGATTCTCATCCACAAAAAGATAGGCTGATCCAATCGACAGCATGAAGATCGTCAACACGAATAATGGGCTGTGAAGTCGCTCCTGACGCATGGCAAGGAAGTATGGCAGCGGGCTGAGGACTACGATCAGGAATGCCCAGGGATTTCCATCCAGGATGCAGAATTCGGCCATGCCCGCAAGGAAACAAAATGCCATTGCGCCAACTTTTGGCAATGAGTACTTTGTATCGTTGAACATGATCAACAACAGCATTACGCCTGTGAAGATCAATAAATAGGCGACAGTCGGATTGATGATGATTTCCATTTTCGCCTCATTTCGAGGGGACGATGTTTATACAGTTTCGAGTCGTTCGTACCGGACCTGTGAGAAAAGCTCCTCGATTAGCGGACGTGAACCGACTTCTGTTCCGGGTAAACTGGCAGTGGCAGCTCCGCTGGCGACGCCCCAGCCCAGCGCTTCTTTCAAAACGATTCCCTGGGTCAATGCCCAGACCAATCCACCGACCATCGAGTCTCCTGCGCCGATCGGATTCTTCTCTTGAATCTTGGGAGTGTGGACCAACCACGTCCCTTCGGCGGTATGAAGTAGCGCGCCTGCCTTTCCCATCGAAACGACAACATTCTGCGCGCCCATTCTGCGGATCTCTGCCGCGCCAGCCGCAATCTCAGCAGGTGTTTCCATAGGAAGACCTGTCAACGCATGGGCTTCTTCAGCGTTCGGCTTTACAAGATAGGGCTTCTCAGCACAACCAAGCTTGAGTGATTCGCCGGAGGTATCCAGAATCGCATTTGCTCCGTGTTTATTTAGAACTTGCACCACGCGAGCATAAAAATCATTGGATACGCCAGGAGGCAGGCTACCAGCCAACACCCACCAATCACCGCTCTTTGCGAGTGAGTCGATCTTCTCCAGGAGTTCCTTCTGCTTGGACTGGTCTACCAGCGGTCCTTTTTCGTTGACCTTGATATAGTGATCGTGCGACTGAGTCACAATGCTGACGTTGGTGCGCGTCTCTTCTGGAACCCAAACAAAATCTGTACCGATTCCAAGGCTCTGCAAACCTTTTTGCAAAAGTTCACCGGCGTTTCCGCCCAGAAAACCGACCGCAGTGCTCGGCTCATTCATGCCCTTGAGCAGGCGCGAGACATTGAATCCCTTGCCGCCAAAATCGATGCGCGACTCGCTGGCGCGCAACACGGAATCAAATTCCATGGCGGGCACGGTCAGTTCGCGGTCAACGGCGGGGTTGAGTGTAAGTGTGTAGATCATAGTTATCAAAATAGAGACCAAAGTCTATAGACTTTGGTCTCTACATTATTAGGGCTTTTCCCAAAGTTTTTCGATGAGCACTTCTTCCGCTTCGTTTGTCCACATGTAGTCTTCGCCTAATTTTGCAGCGACTTCGGGGAGGCGCTCTTTCAACTCTTTGAGTCCCGTCAGCGGGAGATTGCGGATCTGCGGGAAGATGACGACCTTGCCGGGATATTTCCCTTCGATGACGGATTCGATCGCTTCGGCTGCCGTTTCCAATCCACCGATGGCTGCCACCGAACGACCGGGCGACAGCGTCCCTGCAACGCGGCGTGCCATCACGGAGGCTTGATCGTCAATGGTGAGACCGGATGTGCCGGTGTATTGCGCGTTCGAAAGATACACATTGCTGAGATTGACATTGCCCATCGTCCCATTCGGGACACCCGCGAAGAGTACCATCATGCCATCGGGCTTCATGACCGTGTCCCCTTCTTCCATCAACGCAGCGACCGGTACGCTGACCACAACATCATCCGCGCCTTGATTTTGCGTGGCTTCCATCACGAAATCATGGAAAGTTTGCTTCGATGAGTTGGGATTGAAGAACAGGAGTTTGCGTCCCTGCTTCTGTGCCAACGGCGTGAACATGTTGCTCAAGGTTTCCAGACGTTCATCGCTGATCTCGGTCGCAATGACGAGTTTCGGACCGTTCGGCAATTCCAACGCGCGCTGGACGTGCATCTGTCCCATCGGTCCGCCTGCGCCGACGAAGACCGTGGATCCGCCTGGGCGAAGTTCGCAGCGGTTGCGTGCTTCGCCATAGGAGGCGGCGATGTCCGTTCCGTTGGTTCCGAGGAAGGCGATGTAATCATAGTGGAGGCGACCCAGGTCAACCTGGACAAGTCCATCGAGCGGCTTGGTGCCGACAAGATTCAGAGTGCCGCGGCGAGCAATGAATTTCGCGATCTTACTGACCGTGCTGGCAGAGCTTGGCTGCAAGGCAACAATATCGTCGAAGCCGACGCCGTTCGTTAATTCCTTGCTCAGGGATTCGTAATCGGCAGGAGTGAGACCGTTGCGCTCGGTAACCTTTGCTCCCGTGGCGGAAACCAATGTTTTAACGGAAGCAGGCACATCGGTCAGAACGACCGAGCCGGGAGCATCCAGTCCGGCAGGAAAAGTATAAGATGCCGAGTCGCCAGGCTGTCCGATGATCCACATCATCCCGCCTTTTTTCGGGGTAAGGCGTCGACGCTGCGTATACGCCGCCATGACGCAGCCCCACGGCTCGAGCAGGGACGACTCGGCATAGCCCATGTCATCTTTAAGCGGCAGGAGACAGGCACCGGCGTCGGTCTTGAGGACTTCGTCGCCGATCAAATGGAATTGGATCATGCCGCCGGGGACGGTATAACCATACGCCGTGCTCTTGCCCTGCTGATAGATATCCGGCTGAACGGCGAGACGCTGACCGGGCTTATATTGATCTTGTAAATTTTTGCCCACCTTGACGATGGTCAACGAGACTTCGTGACCAAGACGTGTGGGATCATTCGCCAGATCGCGGTTATAGAGTTTGGGATGACTGCCGCCCTGCTTGAGAATTTTCACATCAGAAAAACAAACACTGACGGTGTCGATGCGCACGAGCAACTGATCGTCATTCGGTTCGGGGATTGCGAAGGGTTCCGGTTGACCGGCGTTGCCCAGTTTTTCGAGTCCTGCGCCGTAGAGATTCCACGTCCATGATTTGTCGGGGATGGTGTAGTTCAACTTCCGATAGGCTTGATATTTTTCGCCCATAATTATTTTCCTTTCTTATTCGGGGTGATGAGCCTGCAACAGTTTGCCGTGAGGTCAACATCCATTAGAGATTTTTGAACCACTGTC
>Ga0210377_10003866_pt1 | contig 12758 bp, 17 predicted proteins | sample PLM4_65_b1redo_FD_155480 | JGI IMG/M metagenome (GOLD analysis project Ga0210377, IMG submission 155480) | Groundwater sediment microbial communities from an aquifer in East River, Colorado, USA - PLM4_65_b1 redo | ecosystem: Environmental > Terrestrial > Soil > Riparian zone | place: USA: East... | reverse complement strand
GATCGGTGACCGCCTTCCGCTCCTCGGTCATGGCCCAGGCGCACCAGCCGTCGTACTGCGGAGCGTATTTCTCCGGACTTGCAGCGAAAAGGTCACGGTTCTCCTTGGACTGGAAGAACCATGTCATGCCGTGCCACGAGAAGGTAAAGTACTCAGTGCCTTTGAGAGCCTTGCCTGCCGTGAAATAAGCGACAGTATCATAACCCTTTATGGCCACAGTATCCTCCGGCGTTGCTTCGGCCACTATCCAGCTGATTCCAGCTAACAGTAGTACAAATGTGAAGCTCATACGAATCCCGTTGGTTGCTCTCTGTAATTTCATGTGCTCCCGCCTTTGTGTTAATTATATCATCGAAAAGAGAAAAGGAGCATAGGAGGGACTTAACCAGTAATTAGACGGTTAATGGTACTAACAACGGAAATCCGATGTAAGTCAACCAGTATTAGACGAAAACCGCCTCGATAATATCGGAATTTGCATATTAGTCAGATCAAGCTCGACTTTCCCACAGTCATCTGAGGGGATCTATTATCCCGGCCGCCTTTTCACCAAGGAGCTTTCCGCCGGCAATGGGCGGAAAGAGGGCCAACTCGTCTCCATCCTTCAAGGGGTGTTTTACAGGCCTGTGTTCGCCGTTGACAATCCTCAACAGCGGGATCTTTTCAGGCAGGACAAGCAGACTTATGACACCCTCAATCGTTGCATTGTCAGGCAGATCGATTATCTGCTCCTCAGGCCCATATTCCCTCAGTGATGCAAAAAGCTTGACCTTTACCTTCATAGCTAAATTATATCAGACTTCTAAGCCCCACGATGTATGGAGGCATGTTACACATCTCGCGGTTCGATGAGAAGTTTGAGGCCGGTGACAATCTGTTTTACTCGCGCTGCAGGAAGAGTACCAATCCGTTCAATTAGATCCGATTTGTTTACAGTCACAACCTGAGATATGTTGACTACGCTGTCTTTTTTCAGGCTCGCTTCTCCTTTTTTGAGAAGAACATTGCCCGGCACAGCCGCACGTTTCAGATTGGATGTCAGTGCGCATACGACAACGGTATTGATTCTGCTGTGATTAAACACGTTGTTCTGCACAACAACGTGAGGATGCCTGTAACACGGTTCTGATCCAACCGGGTCTCCCAGCTCAATCCAGTAAATCTCGCCTTGTTTAATGTTCAATAGCGCTCCTTCTGCGCGATTTTCGCATACCGCTTTTTACTCTTTGCTCTTACTTTGTACTCTTCAGGGGATTCGGCGGTCGCGTACGCCTCGTTCAGCGCGGTAAGAAGTTTATTTGACCGTCGTTTCTCCAAATATTCTTTAACAGCGATGACAAACACTTCGCTCCGCGAATAATGGTGTTCTTTTGCGACCTTTTCGATTTCCTTAAAGAGTTCGTCCGGAACTGATATGGCAGTTTTCATATAAATAGTATATCCATGAGTTATACCAGTGTCAATACCAAGGAGCGGATTAATCCCAGAATAAGGGTCATGGCGGCGCGACTTTATGTCCGACTTATTATTTTATGATCTTCCTCATACAATTATTTGACCGGACTGTTAAAATAAGCATAAGGAAGCAGGGTTTAATGGACGACTTAAAAGAGACGATAACCGCCGTCGAGAAGACTCCTTTATCCGGAGACTATCCCTCCAAGCTTTTCGTAGAGGTCACGACGAAGTGTAACCTCAAATGCGGCATGTGCGTCAAGCAAAACAGCGACAGGGGCATCAGAGAGGGCAGCATGTCGGTTGAGACCTTCGATGCCCTGTCCCCGGCCTTCCCGCATCTTGAAGCGCTTGTACTAAACGGAATCGGTGAGTCACTTCTGCACCCTCAGCTGGAGGCCTTTATAAGAAGGGCGAAAGCCCGTATGCCCGGAGGTTCATGGGTAGGATTTCAGACCAACGGAATGTTATTGAACGGTCGCCGGGCCGCCTCCCTTGTAAAAGCAGGGCTTGACCGTATCTGCCTGTCCATGGACGCTGTTTCACCTGAAAGTTTTCGCACTATACGAAGTGGCGGCGAGATGAGCGGCGTGGAATCGTCGCTTTCAGCCCTGAGCGGGGTTCGGAAAGGAAGGCGAGACTTCCGCGTCGGTATCGAATTCGTACTTATGAGGGACAACGTGCGGGAGCTTCCTTCGGCTCTTCGCTGGGCAGGGCGCAGGGGCGCAACGTTTGCACTCGTCACACAACTTCTCCCCTACCATAAGTCCCTTGTAAGTCAGGCTGCCTATGATACCAATACTGCCGGGGCCATTGCTGTCTGTGACCTTTGGAAGGCAAAGGCAAAAAAGGAAGGAGTGGATATCCGGCGTTACTTTGATATTTTCATGAAGTTCTCAAAAACCCCTGAGGAACAGAAGATTTGCAACTTTGTTGAACAGATGAAAGACGATGCGAACTCCCGGGGCATTGCCCTCCACCTGGAGAGGCTTCTCCTTCGGGATGAGGAATGGTTCCAGAGCGTGGAACAGGTTTTTGAGGAGGCGCGGCAGATTGCAATAGAAGAAGGAATCGAGCTTACCCTTCCTGGAACTGCCCCTCACAACAACAGAAAATGTGAGTTTGTGGAAGCTGCCAGCGCGTTCGTCTCATGGGAGGGAGATGTCCATCCATGTTATTTCCTCTGGCACCGTTACCAATGCTTTGTCGGCGGCTGGGAGAAACAGGTCAGACCGTGGGTATTCGGTAATCTGAAGGAGAAGAATATCATTGATATCTGGAACGCTCCACAATACCGCGCCTTCAGGGAAAACGTGCTCCGCTATCATTTCCCCTTCTGCTTTGACTGCAGTTTCGCCCTTTGCGATTACGTCCAGGGCGAGGATTTTGAACAGGATTGCCATATACAAGACGTCCCCTGTGGCGCTTGTCTCTGGTGCACCGGACTTTTCCAATGCCTTCAGTAGCAGGCTGCATCTGACGCTGCCCCCTTACCGGCAAAACCAAAAAGCGATTTCAATAAGGTATAATCACAAATATAGATAAATAGCGTCTGTCCATAAAGCCGGCATTTTTTACTGTTTATCTGTCATTCCGGCATGCCAGGTCTCCTCGGCGACTCGCCGGGGCGAGAATCTTTCAGGTGGCTCAAAAAAGGATTCCCGACTCACTTCACTGGCGGGAATGACAGCCTTTTTTATGGACGGCCTATACAATGACAAAAGGGATGGATTTTCTATTGAAAAAAGTCTTCAAGCAGGATTTCCCGACGAGGTGCAAAGAATGAATGCCTGTCCTTTTTGTTCCATTCCTCCAGGGGACATTCTCGATGAGAACGATTATGCGGTTGCTGTGCGCGACAGCTTTCCTGCGAGCAAGGGACATACTCTGATCATTGCCAGGCGTCATGTAGAGGATTATTTCCAGTTATCAAAAGAAGAAAGAGATAAGGCCTTTGAGCTCCTTGAAAAAATGAAAAAAGCGATTGATAGTGAGTTCAATCCGGACGGGTATAATATCGGTTTTAATATCGGACAAGCAGGAGGACAGACAATCTTGCATGTTCATATCCATCTCATCCCGCGGAAAAAAGGTGACGCCGAAAATTGTAAACGAGGTGTCAAGGGGGTCATTCGAAGACAAATGAACTATTAGCGGTGAAAACCGGAACCTCTTGCATCATGACTTGAAAGGAATTTCTGAAAGATAAAGTAGTCCTACTAAGCAGATTGTCAACTCACAGATCATTTGAGATAATGTAGGTGATCACAATCGGCAATCGATACTGAAAGAAAATAAAATCAGGTTGACTGATATACATTAAAAAGGTATTAATAAAAAATCGAGGATTGTAGCGGACAGTAAGCTATAATGATCTCATAGCACGCGAAAAGGAGACGAACATGAGTATTCTTCCGGAAGGTGAACAGCTAAGAAAAGCGGTCAAGTGGGTATCAGATGAACGTACCGAACATCCCGAGGCCCCCCTTTTCACTCTTGTCGAAAAGGCCTGTCTGAAATTCGACCTAACTCCAAAAGACGAGGAATTTCTCATGCGTTACCTTGCTGAAAATAGCGCGGACAAATCGTCGTAATAATAAGACGAACATTGTACCTTAAAACTACCAATTGCCGGATTAACCCTGGTGCAAGATATTTCCTGTATTCAACGTCTTCAAAGACCTTCTGCCGCCTACTACTTTCTCCTTTGAACAAACACCCCTGATAAACTATAAGCTATGAAAGTGGGTCATTGTTTCGCTCGATGATTAAAGAAGAGCAAACCTGCCTCCCCGGCAAGGGAATCCGATGTTCGCTGCGGCGGCCATAGGAATGTCGTCGTAAACGTCGTATCGAACGCGCTGAGATTAAGAAGATTCAGGGCTTCCGCATGGTCCCCCTGTTTTATGCTATGTTTGCACGGACAGTTGTGATAAACTTGATAAAAATGAACAATGGAGCCTGCGGGTGCATCTACTTAAAATTCTAGGCCTTCTCGAAAAACTGGAGTCAACAATTTCAGAGCTGTATGCGGCATTCTCACGCTCATTCGGGGATGATCCCGAGGCAGCCCTGTTTTTCGACCAGATGAGCATGGAGGAGTCACTTCACGCCAACCTGGTCAAGTTCCAGAGAAGGATAGTTAGACCCAATATCAAGGATTGTAAAGAGATCGATTTCGACGCCCAGGAGGTCGAAAAAACGATAGAAGAAGTGATGAGCGCAATAAAGACCAGCGAGCACCTGTCTCTTGAAGCCGCGCTGAAAATGTCTCTCGAAATAGAGAACGGCATGGCTGAGCAGCATTACCGGAACACGGTCCAGCGTTCATGCCCGGACATAGTCAAACTTATGAACAGCCTGACCTCTTATGACTGCCGGCATTCCGATGCATTTCTTCTCTTTGCGAAGAAGAAGGGTTTTAATTTTAATATAAAGCAAAGTTCATACATTCCGGTATGCCCGAGCACTGAAGATATAAAGATAAGTCCCCCGCATTCAGATGAGGATTCAACTGAAAATGCGTCGGGCATATCTAAAAAACTTGTTGAGAGAATAGAATATTTGTATGAATGGCAGGATAAGATGGACTATTACAAAGTCCTCGGCGTCAGTGTAGCTGCATCGTCGAATCAAATCAGACTGGCCTTCCATAAGCTCGCCAAAGAGTTTCATCCGGACATGCACATAGACCCGCCTCTAAAGATCTTAGAAAAACTCAACTCCGTTTTTTCACGGATGGCCCTGGCATATTCAACCCTTATGAACGAACGTTCAAGACTGAAGTATAACGAATCCCTGCCCTCGAGACACCACTGATCCGACCTGGAACCGGCCTTAGCTCAGCCTTTTCTTGACAATCTGCTATAGTGCTTTCCTTTTATGGTGAAAGTGGCGGGGTCTATAAAGGATACGATTATGTATTACACCGGATGGGCGATTACAACAAATGGCGCGGGGACATGGGGTCCCGCCATGCGCACGGGCAATACCCCTAAAGTTGTCGTAGTAACGCTGCAATAAGAATCCGATCACACACATCTTTAAGCCCTGCTATAAGAGAGACTAAGGCTATCATTCATTGCATTGAATAAGTATTCTCTGGTGACCGTTTCCAAGTTGCAAAAGAAGGGAGAGGTGATAGAATGAGAAAAAATGCCGTGAAATCTCCAGTATATTCGCTATCAATGGGAGGACCTATGAAATTGACTCAGAAAATGATGTTTTTTATGGTCAACATTGTTGTATTTATTCTGGTAGCTATTTCCTCCGGTACGGGGACGGCCCAGGAGATCGATTGGCTTCCTTTGTCATTCCTGGGACTCGGAGATGTGCACCATCCTGTATCTACAAAGAGCGCGGATGCGCAGAAATTCTTTGATCAGGGACTTGCACTGGTTTATGCCTTCAATCACGACGAGGCGGTCAGGTCATTTAAAAATGCCGCTGTGCTTGACCCTGACCTTGCAATGGCCTACTGGGGGATCGCTCTCGCCCTCGGGCCAAACATCAATCTTCCCATCGATGCCGACCACGAGAAGGCGGCCTATGAAGCAATTCAGAAGGCGCAGGCACTGTCTGTAAGGGCCCCTGAGCAGGAACAGGCTTACATCAAGGCCCTGTCAAATAGATATTCCAGCGATCCTAAAGCAGACCTTCGAAAACTTGACGTTGAATATAAAAATGCTATGCAGGAACTGGTGAGGCAATACCCTGATGATCCCGACGCTGCGACTCTCTATGCCGAAAGTGCGATGGACCTTCGGTCCTGGATGCTCTGGAATCGTGATGGCACCCCGGCTGAGGGCACGCAGGAGATTATGGATGTGCTTGAATCGGTCCTCAGGCGCAACCCCAATCACCTGGGGGCCAACCATTATTATATCCACATTGTCGAGGCATCACCGCATCCGGAATGGGCCTTGCCGAGCGCGGATAGGTTGAGGGCCCTCGCACCTTTTGCGGGGCATCTAGTTCATATGCCCGCCCACGTATACAGCCGTACAGGATTTTACGAAGAGGCCGCTGTTGTCAACGAGGTAGCGGTTGCCGCAGACAGGGCTTATATTCAGCTTCGGGGAGACCAGGGCTTCTACCCCCTCGGATACTACAGTCATAACCTACATTTTCTGGCTGTAATGAGGGCCTTTCAGGGAAGATTTTCTGACGCCAGGAAGGCGGCCGATGAATTGGCGGCTCATGTAGGGCCTCATGTAAAGGAGATCCCATTGCTTGAGGGTTTCATGCCGCACAGCCTGCTCATAATGGTCCGTTTTGAAAGGTGGGATGATATTCTGACATATCCGCCTCCACAAGAGGCGATGGTCATGACGAGATGCTTCCGGCATTTCGCGCGGGCCATTGCCTATACCTCCATTGGCAAGCTCGACCTAGCAGATAGCGAAAGGAAGGCTTTCCTTGAAGAAAGAAAGCATCTTGCGGCAGATGCCATGTACAGCCCCGTCAACAGCGCAGAGAGCATACTGTCGATCGCCAGTCTGATGCTCGATGCCAGGATCGCAGAGAAGACCGGTGACTATAAGCTGGGAGTGGAGTTCCTGAAGAAAGCAATCGCAGCAGAAGACGCTCTCAACTATAACGAACCGCCTGAATGGTATATTCCTACCAGGGAAGCGCTCGGCGGGTTGCTGGTCCGCACCCGCAATTACGCTGAGGCCGAAGGGGCTTTCAGGGCGGAACTTGCGCGGCATCCCCGAAGCGGGCGGGCACTTTTCGGGCTTTATGAAAGCTTGAAGGGTCTTGGAAAGGACTATGAGGCAGAGTTTGTCTACAAGGAATTCAGCAAGGCATGGCAATACGCTGATACAAAGCTCAGAGTTGAAGATCTATGATCCTAAAAACAGCAGAGAGCCAAGTCTTTCAATTCAACTCTTCCATCTGCCGAATATAGGATGATGCGGCATGAGTGAATCATGGCATTCCTGAAAGTGCTCGACTAAAGGATGAAGCCGAGTGGCGGAATCAGATTTGCATATTGGTATTTGATGTGGTTACAGCGAGGGGAAATACAACAATACAAGGTCTGTCCCTCCCATTTCATCGCAGAAATGATAAACTTTAATTATCGAAGGAGGAACTATGAAGAAAGCGGAATTGACTTTACCTGAAATCGCCCTCATAGCAGGCACACGCGGAATGCTTGGAGCAGGAGTCGGGCTGTTATTAGCAGACAGGCTCAATGATGATCAGAGAAAGGCGATAGGGTGGACACTGTTTATTGTTGGCGCGATCAGCACAATCCCCCTGGCAATAGAGGTTTTAAGTAATAGGCAGTAGTCAATGACTTTGGCCTCGTTCTCACAGGGAATGCTTTGCTGGAAAAAGTTTATCTTCCAAAAGATTTGAGGACCCGGAGAAAAACAGGATCAATCTTCGCTAGTGAACTAAGCACGAACTCTTCGATTCCCCTGTTATCCGCTATATGGAGTCCGCCTGGCAAGGCGTCCTGCTTAATTTGCGCCCGCCCCATGGACTCGTGACCGCCCGCGCTGCCTATGTGTCCGAATGCGGTGCGGGCCAGGTAGCCCGCGTCTTTTTTAACGCCATCGTTTCGGAAGATTACCACCAGCGTGTTGCCCACCACCCCTGAAACCAGCGCCCATGATACGTTTTCCACCCGGATAAAGAAGTCCGCCACCTGCACGCAAACGTCGAAGAACGGGACCGGCCCCAGATGTGAAAACATAACTCCCTTCAAAAAATGCCTTCTGACAAGCGCTATGCTGAAGTAATCGAGTCCCTCCCTGGAAAACTGCGAGAACTCTATTTGCTTAACAATATCCAGGTCTGCCTTGCTCCTGAGCCATCTTATGGCCTCCACGTCGCCGTGGCTCATGTCACCCATGAAATGACGCGTGTCTGTTTTAATCCCGTAAAAGAGGGCACTTGCAAGGTCCTTGGTAAGACGTTTGCCGGCGGTCCTCAGATATTCTGTCAAAATTGACGAAGTGGACAGGTAATTGGGCCGTACGTCAGCAAACCCGACTGAGATAACATCCGCGAGTGGATGATGGTCTATCACGATATCGCATCGGGGGAGGCTGAAGTCGGTGAAGAAATGGGGCTGGGAGTCAACCAGTGCTACAATGTCCGACTGGCCGGCCTCCTCCTCGCTGACCGGAAATGCCGGGATCTTTAGTCGCCTTATCATAGAGGCGTTCTCCGGCCTCCCGATAGCCCCTGTATAGCCTATATTGACGGTGTTCTTTTTTGTCTCAAGTATTTTTTTGAGAGCAAAGGCGCTGGCGAGTGCGTCCGGATCAGGATTCGCGTATATTATGACGCTGATATTTTTCGCCTCGTCGCATATTTCACTCAGACGTTCAAGCTTGTTACGGGTGTTATCGTTTGCCTGCATGTATCTGTCTATTGCTGTCATCACTTAATTAATAGCACAATAACAGGCATTTGTGAGAAAAATCTATATTACTGAACTGGTCTATATGGGACCCGCTCACTCTTTTATGGGGCAGGTGCGGTTTACACGCCCTGCCGGGTCCTGGCGGTAGTAGGCGCTAAGGACGCGGTAGAGGTCGGGGACGTGCTTCTGGAGGGCGAGGGGACGGTCGAAGAACTCCTCGGTTGCCACAGCGAAGAACTCGGCCTCGTTCATTGCGCCGTAGGCGTCGAGGAAGGTTTTGTGGCCCTTCCCAGCGAGGCGGCGCAGCCGCAGGAATTCGAAGGAGCACACAGCCACCCATTCGGCGAACTGGTCGCGGTCGGCGATAAGCGGGGTGCCGTCGGCAGCTCCGTCGAGCATGTCTAGCTTGTGGGCGAACTCATGGTAAACCACGTTATGACCCTGCTCCGGGTGGCGCGCTCCGTGAAGGACGGAGTCCCACACGAGAATAACCGGCCCTTGGGCGAAGGCCTGGCCCAGGATGGGGACGGGGGCCGTTACAGGGCCGTCCACGCGCTCGAATATGCCGGGGTGATGCTCTGGAGGCACTACTGTGGAGGGGTAGACGAGGATCGACTGTACGTTGTGATAGTAGTCATGGGGGAGTCCCAGTTGCAGCAGACACGCCTGGGCCGCGATGGTGACGCGGATCTCGTCGGTGAGGTCGAGTCCACCACACCCCTCCCAGTGCTTTTCCTCCAGGAAGACCTGCATCATTGCCTGCAACTCGGCGCGCTCGGCGTCATCGAGCACGCAGTAGTGGGCCACGTTCGCACGCACGAAGGCCTCCCACTCAGGGGGTAACGGGCGCTTTCGCGCCTCGGCGCGGCGATGGTCGCGGAGCCAGTGGAACATGGAATGCCCTCCTTTAAGGATAGTTTAACACACCCCCTCAGTATGGGCTAAAGACAAAAACTGTTTCGACGTGATTTTTATATGAGGTAACAATTCAGTTTCGACGTGATTTTAGATGAGGCAAGTCGAATCCTTGTCAAGGTATGTCATTTTGAGTATGATAACAGACAACAGTTAATTACCAGATTGGTGAAATAAAAAAACAGTTTTATCACTTATTGAGACTCGAAAGTTAAACTATGCAACATGGGAACCTTGGTAAAGTCCTCTTTATACCTGCCGATGAACTTGCTCGTTCGATTCAGGGAGGAAACCCAGCGGCTTGGGGCTCCTTCGAACTAAAGGGAGGTACAGGGGCAATTACAGCCATGTGCAAGTGCGGCGACTTTCTCGAAATTTACAAGGTGGATAAGACGTTTCGTTGCGAGTCTCTGAAATCAACCGACCTGCGAGAAAAAAATCCAAATGCAAAGTGGATTGCTTCCCAAGTTGCAGATGTCGGGTCAGGGAATCCGATCATCGCGAGGATGTTAAGAGTATAGATAGGAAGTGGTTGTCGCTACAAAACCAAAGACGTCATGGGAGGAGCCAACTCAATGCATTCAAAAGTGGTAACTTTCGAGATTAAGCCAGGGAGGAGGGATGAAGTTATTCGTTTATTTCAGAAGTTTGTCATTCCAGGTGCGTTGAGTAAACAGAAAGCAAGAGGAGGAGATTAGCGATGAAATACTTAGTAATCGGTTCTGGAGGACCTGGGTTTACCTCTCCAGAAGAAGCAATCAGTGTGCTTGAAGAAATAATACTTCCAAGTTTTGATAACCTCATTGGACTTGAGAAGAAGAAAAAAATTCTTGCCGGGGGGCTCCCCGTAGGAGATAGGGCGTTTGTATTCATAGCGGAAGCATCTTCAAATGAAGAATTGGATCAGATCCTACGAAAGATTCCTATGTGGGGCTCTTTAGACTGGGAAGTCACCGCCCTTCAGACATTTGCAGGAAGGGCCGAGCAAGAGAGGGACATAATCAAGAAACTCAAAAAATGATTACTATCGTTCATTGAGGCGACCAGGATAGGATAATCAGGTTTCCTAAGGATTGTGGCCGGGCGGATGATAATAGCTTTCAGCCGAAGAGTTCTCCTGTAATTGAAGTCCAATTAGAATTGGTGTTTATTGTACATCATCGATAAACGTTTTTAGAAAAAGGGGGCAGACATGGAAGCTGGTGTGCGACTCAGATATTTAAAAATTGCTTTGGTATTGATCGGTGCATCCTTCGTAGTTGTCGTTTATCCGCTTACAATACTTTGGCCGTCGGGCTGGGCGTGGCACACGGGCGGCCCTTCGCTCTACTTGCAGATGATTATCGGAATCTATGCGACACTCGGCGTATTCCTGATCATCGCAGCCCGAAATCCTCTTGAGCATCTCAGTCTCATTTGGTTCACAGTGTGGTCAAGCATCGTGCATGGCGGGATTATGGCCGTGCAGGCCCTCGTTTATCCGGAACACAGAGGCCACCTATTGGGTGACGTTCCCGTACTGTTACTTTACGCGGCAGTCCTGTCATTTTTGACTCCGAGAGGGAAAAGAGAGACAGCAGCGACCATTAGAAAGTAAATCGAAGTCTAATGTCGGGGTTTGCTTATTTGTATTTGATACGGTTATTACGAGGGGGAAATACAACAATACAAAGACCGCCTTCCCAATCTTTTGCAAATGAAATTCATGCTACAGTTTCATCTCTTTGAAAAAAGTTTATTTGGAGGTGACCTTGACCCTCCGGAGTGCTCCAGTAATCTTAATGCCAGAAATCAGGGTTGAAGGCTTTTCTCAGAGTCTGGACTTGTATTCGGCCTCTCCCCATTTTGCTGTTTCACAGCTAATCCTTGTTTAGGCCAGTTCAAGATCACTTGCACAATTTCGCGAACATATGCACATTCACACTTCACTGGACATGAGCGTAAATCACTTTTGTGCAAACAGTGGCCACCGCACTCTTTAGTTCCCCTCAGCTTTTCGGTAAACATCGGGCCATCATACAGATCTTGAAAGGCGTCTGCTTTAATAGCAAGAGACGTTCCGCAAATGTGGTGGAACAGAAACAGCCCCGCCATAAGTTCGTCAAAGTCGACCTGGTAGCCAATCATGTGAAGGTTCGGATCATTAAGGAAAGACGCCTTTTCAGGCCAAACGAAACCGCACTTGGAGCATGTTTTGAAGCATATCGACTGCTTTTTTTTCACTTCAGCCACGCTATCTTCAAAAATTCAATCTATAGTCCAATTATAAGAGCGGAACTCAGTTTTGTCCAATTAATTGCGTCTCGCTATCCTAAGATGTACCTTATACACCGCAAAATATTCTCATGTGATAATATAATCATTACAACTGGAAATAAATGGATAGTGAACGATATTCCCCGTGGACTTGCCACGGGGTTATCGCCAGAAGTAGGTGCTTTAAGCAACCTAATATAATGAAAAATATACCTTCGAGTCAGACATCAGATCCGATCCATCATCCACTTAATGCCGTTCTTCGTGTCCACCACGGTCTTGATCTCCATGTCCCCCCCGGCCTTTATCACCATGCCCTCCGCGGTCATGCTCACCGTGCCTGTCCCAATATTTTTCCTTCTCCCATTTCTTCCAGTTCTTTTGCACGTCTCCATGAGGTATCCGTTCGTATCCAGGCGATAGATGATGACGATAGTCCCGTGGCAGTTCTCTCAAACCATGGGGAATCCTCCCAGGTTCTACGTGGCGCCAAGACCCCCTGTAGTCCCGGGATCTGTACCAGTGCCCTTCATAAGGACGCCACCAGTAGCCCTGAAAAAACAAAACATCAACATCAATGTCAGGGACCATGTAAACATATGTTCCGGGTATCACAACTACTTCAGGCGGGGCAGCAAACCTGTAAGCCGGCAGATTGACACCTATATTTACATGTACCCCTGCCTCGCTTTGGATTGCAGATCCTGCTAAGACTAAAAGCAGAGCAGTAATACCCAATAAACACGACTTT
>Ga0210377_10003865_pt1 | contig 12758 bp, 12 predicted proteins | sample PLM4_65_b1redo_FD_155480 | JGI IMG/M metagenome (GOLD analysis project Ga0210377, IMG submission 155480) | Groundwater sediment microbial communities from an aquifer in East River, Colorado, USA - PLM4_65_b1 redo | ecosystem: Environmental > Terrestrial > Soil > Riparian zone | place: USA: East... | reverse complement strand
CGCCGGCATCGGCTCGGGCGCCCCCAAGGAGATGCGCCCGCGCTTCCAGGCCGATTCCATCGCCGCGGCCGAGCGTTTCGAGCGCGAAGGCTCCACGGCCATCGCCGAGGCGATGGCGCTGGGCCCGGCGCGCGTCCAGTTGCAGAACAAGGACCCGCGCGGCTGGGAGGAGGAGAAGCGCTATCTCGCCGAGCATTCCGCCAAGGGCGCGGCCAACACCCTGCGCGGCTACCAGGCGACGCGGCCCTCGCTCTACGACCTCGCCGAGCCGATCGCGCGCCTGACCATCCCGACGCTCATCGTTTCCGGCGACGAGGACGAGCCGTGCCTCGATGCGAGCCTGTGGCTGAAGCGCCAGATGCACCATTCGGCGCTGGCGATCCTGCCGCGCACCGGCCACTGCGTGAACCTCGAAGAGCCCGACGCCTTCAACCGCCTCGTGCTCGATTTCCTGACCTTGGTCGAGCAGGGCAAATGGGCCAAGCGCGACCCGCGCACGCTGGTGACCGCGCCGTTCGGGCAGGGCAAGGGTTAGAGGACATCGTGCCGGACGCCCCGCCCGCCACCATCGGCCTCCTCCTCGCCGGCGGCCTCGCGCGGCGCATGGGTGGGGGCGACAAGTGCCTGCGGCCCCTCGGGGGGCGCCCGATGCTCGCCCATATCGTCGAGCGCGCGCGGCCGCAGGTTTCGACGCTGGTGTTGAACGCCAACGGCGATCCGGCGCGGTTCGCATCGTTCGGCCTGCCGGTCGCGGCCGACGTGATCGAGGGCTTCGCCGGGCCGCTGGCCGGCGTCCTCACCGGCATGGAGTGGGCGGCCGCGCACCGTCCCGACGCTGCCTGGCTCGCCACCTTCGCCACCGACGCGCCGTTCTTCCCGCGCGATCTCGTGGCGCGGCTGCACGCGGCGGTGGCACGCGAGGGCGCGGACCTCGCATGCGCACGCTCGGACGGGCAGGACCATCCGGTGTTCGGCCTCTGGCCGATGCGCCTCCGCGCCGATCTGCGCCGGGCGATGGTGGAGGACGGCATCCGCAAGGTCGATGTCTGGACCGCGCGCTACACGCTGGCCGTGGCCGAATTCGCGGCCACGCCGCACGATCCCTTCTTCAACGCCAACCGTCCAGAAGACTTGGCCGAGGCGGAACGCATCCTCTCTTCCACGTCATACTGAGGCCGCTTCTTGGCGGCCGAAGTATCTCTCGACGCGGAGTCCCGGCGTCGAGAGATCCTTTGACCGTCGCAAGGGCGACGCCTGACCGTCGCAAGGGCGACGGCCGCAGGATGACGGGAAAGGGATAGGACGGCCTTAGGATGACGGGAATGAGGGGCGGCGGGCTACCAAGCCGCTACTCCGTCTCGCGCTCGTCCTCGACCACTTCCAGGGCCACGACGTCGCCGTTGATCAGGCGTTTACCGGCATTTTCGAAGTTCACGGTAATCCTGCTGCCGACCATGCTCTGGACCTGGCCCAGGCCCCAATCGGGGCGGTCCGGGTGGCGCACGAAACAGCCGGGCAGAAGCAGGCCAGACATGGTAAATTCTTCTCGGACGAAACGCGTTAACACCCTGTTAACGAGTCGCTTGTAAGCCACACAGGCTTGAAATCAGGCGGGCGGATAACAGGGTCCAGTATGAACCAGACAGTGTTGAACATGGGAGCCGGGCGCGCCTTGCCAGTCGGTTTCGATCTTCGCGTCGTGCATCTGCTGCACTCGCGCGTGCTGCACGACCTCGCCGGCCCGGTCGGCGCCATCTCCAACGGCCTCGAGCTCGCCAAGGAGAGCGGCGGCGCCCTCGATGCCGACGCCATGCAGCTCGTGGCCATGAGCGCGCGCGACCTCTCCGAGCGCATCCGCTACTACCGCGTCGCCTTCGGCCTGGCGCCCGGCGCCATCAAGACGCTGCGCGAGGGGCGCGATCTCCTCACCGCGGCGGTGATCGGCCCACGCAACAAGATCGTCTGGCCCGAGGCCGACGGTCCGGCCGCATGGCCGTTCGGCGACGAGTCGCTGAAGCTTCTTCTCAACATGATCGTGCTCGGCGCCGAGAGCCTGCCGCGCGGCGGCAGCATCGAGGTCTTCGTCGAGCCGGCCCAGCAGCAGTTGAAATTCACGATCGTGGCGGCCGGGCAGGGCGTGCGCGTCGAGGAGCCGACCTTGGCCGCGATGATGAACACCGCCGCGCTCGAGCAGCTGACGCCGCGCAACATCCACGGCTATTTCGTCGCCCGCATCTCCGAGGCGCTGGGCGGGCGGCTCACGCTCGACTATCCGCAGCCCGGCATGCTCGCCCACCGCGTGACGCTGCCGATCTGAGTACACGGTCGCGGCGTCGTCGGTTCGAACAGGGCGCGCGCAACGCGCCCCTACGATGCAATCGCTACGGTAAGTCGAACACCAGCACCTCGGCGTCTTTACCCCCTTCGAGGCGCATGCTCTTGGCGTCGGTCGCCTTGAGCGCATCGCCGGCGGAGAGGGGTGCCCCGTTGGCCACGATGCTGCCGCGCGCGACATGGACATAGGCCTTGCGGCCGGGCGCCAGCGGAAGCTCGGCGCTTTCCCCGCCATCGAACAGCCCGGCATAGACCGAGGCGTCCTGGTGGATATTGACCGCGCCCTCGCGCCCATCGCGCGCCGCGACGAGGCGTAGGCGCCCCCGCTTGTCGGCCGCGGCAAAATGCTTCTGCTCGTAGCCCGGCGCTATGCCCGTGACCTCGGGGATGATCCAGATCTGGAGGAAGTGCACGGGCTCGGTCTGCGAGGCGTTGAATTCGCTGTGCATGACGCCGCGCCCCGCGCTCATGCGCTGCACGTCGCCGGGCCGGATGATCGAGCCGGTCCCCATGCTGTCCTTGTGCTCGAGCGCGCCGCCCAGCACGTAGCTCACGATCTCCATGTCGCGGTGGCCGTGCGTGCCGAAGCCGCCGCCCGGCGCCACGCGATCCTCGTTGATCACGCGCAGCGGGCCGAACTGAACGTGCTCGGGATCCAAATAGTCGGCGAAGGAAAAGCTGTGGCGCGATTTCAGCCAGCCGTGGTCGGCGAGGCCGCGCTCGTCGCTGCGGCGGATGTCCTGCATGTTGCGCTCCCGGTGAGATTCGACAGCGACCATGTAGCGCGCGGAACGGCGCCGGCAATAGGCGCGCCCGTGCCTGGCTTACACGCGGGGATGCGGGTTACGCAAAAGAAACGCGCCGGCCGGATGTCTCCGGCCGGCGCGAGGTTCGCCTCAATATTCCCCCGAATCGCGAAGCGTTGGCTGCGGCTAGATGCCTTGTCGTTGACGGAGTCCCCGCAAAATCCTCAGGCGGCCTTTTCCTGCTGCGCCGCCTGGCGGATGTCGTCCTCGGTCGGTTCGCGCAGCACGTAGCCGCGGCCCCAGACCGTGTGGATGTAGTTGTCGCCGCCGCACGAAGCGCCGAGCTTCTTCCGGAGCTTGCAGATGAAGACGTCGATGATCTTGAGCTCGGGCTCGTCCATGCCGCCGTAGAGATGATTGAGGAACATCTCCTTGGTGAGCGTGGTGCCCTTCCTGAGCGAGAGCAGCTCCAGGATTCCGTATTCCTTGCCGGTCAGATGCAGCGGCTGCGTGTCGACCTCGGCGGTGCGCGTGTCGAGGTTGACGGTGAGCTTGCCGGTGCGGATGACCGAATCGGAATGCCCCTTGGAGCGGCGCACGATCGCCTGGATGCGGGCGATCAGCTCGCGCTTGTCGAAGGGCTTGGTGAGATAGTCGTCGGCGCCGAAGCCCAGACCCTTGATCTTGGCGTCGAGCTCGGCGAGGCCCGACAGGATCAGGATCGGCGTGCGCACCTGGCTCGCGCGCAGGCGGCGCAGGACCTCATAGCCGTCGATGTCCGGCAGCATGAGATCGAGCAAGATGATGTCGTAGTCGTAGAGCTTTCCGATTTCGAGACCGTCTTCCCCGAGATCGGTCGTATCGCAAACATACCCCTCGGAGCGAAGCATCATCTCGATGCTTTTCGCCGTGGCGGTATCGTCTTCGACCAAAAGTATACGCATGTCCCCACACTCCTCATCCTGGCCGGCTGCAGTTGTCGGCAAGACGAATCATTTACCTGTGCAATTATAGCGACCGTAAAACAAAATGGTTAACAAAAACTTTAACGAAACCATTTAGCTGCGAGGTCATTTACTCGGGCTTAATCTCGCTATGCGTATGGCATCCGCAGTATAGGGGGCAATACGGGTGGGCTTGTTACGGGGCTGGCGCATCCGGGCGTTGCCGACCCAATAGAGAGGGATGGTGGACTTTATGACCGAGGAGTTTATTCCTGTGGAACATGCGCTTCCCCGTCGCATCGCCGTGCAGCGCTGGACGCTCAACGAACGCCGTCAGGAGCTGACGTCGTTGACGCGGCTGCGCGCCGATCTCGGCCGCCAATTGGCCCAGCTCGATCGTGCCGCCGGCGAAGCGAGCGAGGCGCGCCGGCAGCATCTCGGCGAATCGATCCGGCTGGTCGAAGGCCAGATCGACGAGTCGCGCGCCCAGGTCGAGAGCGCCCAGCGCGTGCTCCGCCGGCTCGAGCAAAACGCCGAACCGGAGGCGCCGCGCCGCCGCCGCCGCCGGCGCACCCCCGCGCACTGAGCGCCCGCTCCGACGGAGCGGCGCGGCCCGGGCCTAGTCGTTAGCATTGGGCATGGGCGCCAGCGGATGATCCCGGCCCCCACGAGATCGCAAGCCCACGGAGATTGTCCCTGCCGCGCGCCCGAGGCGCCCGCTTCGCCGCGGCGCATCGCCCGGCGCGGTGTCGAGCCCTGGCCCGCCGCCAGCGCGAAATGCCTTGGCTCGACCTCCGATCGCTGCCGCGATCAGGCCGAGCGGATCGCGTCCAGAGGCGTGCCCCGGGCGCGGGGCGAATGTGTGGGATTGTCGTCCGAAGGACTGCGCAACCTCTGCGCGTAGGGGCGAATCCGCGAGGCCCGCGCCCCTCCAGGCGCGGACTCGGGCCGGCGCGGCGGCGCCGGGACGCTTATTCCTCGGTGCGCTTGGCCGGGTCGCGCTGGCGCTGGGCCATGTTCGGATCGAACGTGGTCCAGGTGTCGGCCGCGCGATAGTGCTGGATGCGCGTCACGCGCAGTCCGGGCACGCCGTGGCGCTCGATCATGCGCTGCCACCCGAGGAACTCTTCGACCGAAAGTCGATAGCGCTGGCAAGCCTCTTCAAGGCTGACCAGGCCGCCCCGGACCGCCGCCACGACTTTCGCCTTGCGGCGAATCACCCAGCGTCGGGTCTCGGGCGGGGGCAGGTCGGCCAAAGTCATGAGCTCGCCGTCAGGCCCTATGACCTGCATCGGCCGTGTCATCTTTCGTTGTTCCGTCATCTCCGCAATCAACCGTGTTTGGAAGCGATTTGTTCGCGATCAGGGTGACTGGGACGATAAATGGACCCGCTTAACAAAGACCTAATCCCGGAACCCCATGAGCATTTGATATTTCTAAGGAATTGGGGCGTGCGGCGATGCGTTCCATGCTTTTTCGCGGGCCGAGCAGGGGCGCGCGTCGCAATGCTTGCACGCCGTTATTGAGATCGCTATTTTCCGCGCGCCGCAACGGCGAGGGAGGCCCTAACGGTATGAAATGCAAGGCAAAAGGCCCGAAGACCAAGCATCTGCGCAATGGGCGCGATGCCTCCAGGCTTCTGCCGCCGACTTACCGGCCGACGCTGAGCGAGCCTTTCATGAACCGCGTTATGCGCCAGTATTTCAAACAGAAACTGCATTTCTGGCGGAGCGAGATCCTGCGCGAGGCGGGCGTCACCATGCACGCCCTGCAAACCGAAAGCCTGCACGAGCCGGACCTGACGGACCGCGCATCGCTCGAAACCGACATCTCGATCGCGCTGCGCACGCGCGACCGCGAAAGAAAGCTCCTATCCAAGATCGATGCAGCGCTTAGGCGCATAGACGAGGGCACTTACGGCTATTGCGAGGAAACCGGCGAGCCGATCAGCATCCGCCGGCTCGAGGCGCGGCCGATCGCGACTTTGAGCGTCGAAGCGCAAGAGCGCCACGAGCGCCTCGAGCGCACCATGCGCGACGATTGATCGTCCACCTCGGCAGCCGCGATTCGATTAACCATAATCTCAACTTGCGCTGGCAAGGCATTTGTAATTCCGACATAATCCCCAGCACTTTAGGTTACGAAATACTTGCCGCCGAAATCTGCCGGCAAGGTTACGGCAACGTCGCCGGATCAAAGCAATGCATCGGATGGCTGCAAAAACGCGCATCGGCGGATGGGCGGCAAGTGTCGCGCTGGCCGCGGCGTTGTTCGCTTCCGCCGGGCCGGCACATGCCGAAGCGGAGCCGGTCAAGGCCGCCGTGCAGACAGATCGCGGCAGCGGCCGCCTGATGCTCGAATGGCGGCGGCCGGTCCAGTACACCGTCGAGCAATCCCCTCCTTACGTCTTCGTGCGTTTTTCGCGCCCCTTGAGCGCCGATCTCGAAACGGCCCAGCGCGCCTTGAGCCGCTATCTGGCGGAACTACGCTTGGCCGGCGGCGGCCGAGTGCTGGTGCTGCGCGTGACGGGGCAGCCGCGCTTTACCCACTACCGGCGCGGCAATGCCATCATCCTGTCCTGGATCGGCGCGGGACGCGCCACGCCGGCCGAAAACCCCACCGACTCGAGGGCGACGCCTGCCACTCCGCCGGTAGCCAAGCAGGAAGAGCCGGCGAAGCCGGGCCCCGGCGCGGCACCCGAGACCCAGCCCAAATCGCCGCCGCCGGATACGGCCGCCCCGCCGGCGGCCGGTCCCACCTTGACCGTTGCGACCAGCGGCGCCGAGACGCGCATCGCGGTGGCCTGGCCGGAACCGGTCGCCGCCGCCGTGTTCCGCTACGGCAGCAATTTCTGGATCGTCTTTCCGCGGCGCGAGGCATTCGACGTGGCGGGGCTCCAGCGCCTGCTCGGCCCCGGGGTCGAGCGGCTGGAGCGGGTCGAGCATGCCAACGCCACGGTCCTGGCCGCGCGCACGCGCCCCGATGTCCGCGCGCGCGTTCTCCACGAGCGCAACGTGTGGACCGTGGTCCTCAAGCGCGAAAGCGCCCCCGCCCGCGAAACCGAGGTCAAGCTGGCGGTCTCGCGCGGGGCGCACGAGCAGGTCGCGGTCCCGCTGCCGGGCGCCGAGGCGCCGATCCGCCTCGTCGATCCCGAGATCGGCAGCACGCTCCATGTGGTGTCGAGCCGCGCGCCGGCCGGGGTGGGCGGCGAGCGCCGCTTCGTGACCTTCCGCCTGGTGCCGGCGGTGCAGGGAGCGGTGATCGAGGCGCTGGCCGATGGCCTGGTGGTGGCCGTCGAGGGCGGCGCGATCGTCATCCGCCGCAAAGGCGGGCTTCTGCTCTCGGGCGGCACTCCCGCCGGCTCGGCCCAGCACGGCCAGTGAGCCCGCGGCGTCTGCGCGCCGGCGCCACGGCCGTCTAAGGGGCGGATTTTTTTCCACTGCCGCTCGCCGAGTCGGCCATTGACGTGAAGGCCATCACTTACGATGGACCCTTAACTGTGCTAGGGATAAATAAGGTGTGTCGGGGCGCGTCCTTGAAGCCCGCGCGGGGATCGCCGCGGCGGGTGTTTTGGGCACGCCGCCCCATCCCGTCCCCGTAACCATTCGCGGAGGCGCCGCTCAGGCGCCTCGGCGCGCCGAAGGCCATGAGCGAACAGCATTTCAACGCGCTGCCTGCGGGCTATCAGTTGCAAGAGTACACGGTGAAGTCCGTGCTCGGGCACGGCGGCTTTGGCATCACCTATCTCGCCGGCGACAACAACCTGGGCAAAGACGTCGCGATCAAGGAGTACCTGCCGGCCGAGTTTGCGGTCCGCCACTCCGATTCGCGCGTGCAGCCGCGCTCGACCGCCGACAACGACGATTACGAGTGGGGCCTCGACCGCTTCATGAAGGAGGCCCAGACGCTGGGCCTGTTCCGGCACACCAACATCGTGCCCGTCTACCGCGCCTTCAAGGGGAACGGGACGGCCTACATGGTGATGGAGTATCAGCGCGGGCAGCCCCTGTCCGACCTCTTCCGCAAGCACCGCGACGAATTCACCGAGGAGGATCTGCTCAACCTCATCCTGCCGATGCTCGACGGCTTGGGCGTCGTGCACAAGGCGGGGTACCTTCACCGCGACCTCAAGCCCGGCAATATCTTCATCCGCGAAGACGGCTCGCCGGTGCTGCTCGATTTCGGCGCCGCGCGCAACGCCGTGGGGCGCAAGAGCAAAAACCTCACCTCGATCGTCACCCCCGGCTATGCGCCGCTCGAGCAGTATTTCGCCGACGGCAATCAGGGGCCGTGGACCGACATCTACGCCATGGCCAGCATCCTCTATCAGGCCGTGGCCGGACGCATCCCGCCCGAGGCGCCGGCGCGGGTCAAACGCGACCCCATCACGCCCGCGGTCGAAGCCGGGCGCGGGCGCTTCAGCGAAACCTTCCTCGCCGCCATCGACACCGCGCTGGCGGTGGAAGAGGAGCACCGGCCGCAGAACGTCGAGCAGTGGCGCGCCATGCTGCTGGGCCAGGAAGTGCCCGAGGCGGCGCCGGCCCGCGAGGCGGCCTCGGTGCGCGCCAGCAACACGATCTTGGCCGGGCACGCACAAGCACCGGGCAAGGCGCCGGCCAGCATGGCCGGTTCGGCCTCGATGCGCTTTCCCACCATCGGCCGCGAAGACGCGATGGCGCATACGCGCCGCGGTGGCGGCGCCGGCAGGATCGCGGCCTTGGTCATCGGCGGCGTCGTATTGCTCGCCGCCTCGGGGGTCGGCGCCTATATCGCGCTCAACCCCGACCACGGCCTCTTCGGCACCGCCAGCAACAACCGCGGTTCCAACACGTCGCAGACAAGCTCCGACGCCGACAAGCGCCGCGCCGAGGAAGAAGCGCGGCGCCGTACGGACGAAGAAGCCAAGCGCCGCGCGGAAGAGGATAAGCGTCGCGCCGAAGAGGACCAGCGCCGTGCCGACGAGGAGAAGCGTCGCGCCGACGAGGAGAAGCGCAAGGCCGAGGCCGAAGCCAAGCGGAAGGCCGACGAGGCCAAACGGCGGGCGGAGGAAGACGCCAAGCGTCGTGAAGAGGAGGCGAAGCGGCCGTCGACCGATGAAGAGCGGCGCCGGGCCGAGGAAGAGCGGCGGAAGGAAGAGGCGAAGCGGGCCGAGGAGGAGAAGCGGAAGGAAGAGGCGCGTCGGGCCGAGGAAGATGCCCGCCGGCGCGACGAGGAAGCGCGCCGCCGCGAGGACGAGAAGCGCCGGGCGGAAGAGCAGAAGCGCCGCGAGCAAGAGGAGGCGCGTCGCCGGGAAGAGGAAGAGAAAGAGAAGCGGAAAGCGGCAACCTTGGTGAGCTGCGACTATTCGGTGTTGAAGAGCGTGTTCGCGGACGAGACCGACTGCTACTACCTGCAGCACACGATGAAGTTCACGCTGGACCAGGCTCGCGTCGGCGGGCCGGCGAACACTTGGCGCAATTCGCGTTCCGGGGCTTTTGGCACGATCCGCATCATCGCCACCGTCCCGAGCTCGGATGGTTCGCCGTGCCGCCGCTTTCAGGAGACCGCGACAATCAACGGCCGCACGCATACCGGGACCGGCACCGCCTGTTTCCGCAACAGCGCGTGGCAGGTCGTCGGTTGAGGCGCGCGACCCACCTCGCATCGTAAGACTTGCGCCGCCGGGGACCGGGCGCATCCATGGGGCCGCCGGGCAGGGGTTTCTGGCGTTGACCACGCTTTTGGCTAATATGATTTCGTGAACGGGCCGGCCCCAGGGGAACGGCCCGAGGAGGAATGACGCATCATGCGCAAAGGACCCGACGGCAAGACCATCAAGGGCGGCGAAGAGGCGAGCGAAGACGCGACGCGCAAGGTGCCGCGCCGCTCCATCCGCGATCGCCTCCTCGCCCAGGACGAAGCCGGCGACGACGTGCCGGCGACGCACATCGCCAATTCGCCCACTCATGAAGGCAGCGATGCCAACCGCGCGACGCAGCCCGGCGGGGACGTGCCGCCGACCTTCGTCGCCGGGCAGCCGCCGCCCGCGCCGCGCGAGTCGGCGGGCCGGGCCGAGGCGCCGGCGCGCGACTATGTCCTCGCCGAACAGCCGCGCGCCAAGCCGCCCTCCGGCTCGCCTGCGGGCCAGCCGGCCACGCGCGACGCCGACGCGCCGCCGCCGACGCGCGAAATCATCCCCTCCGACAACGCGGCGACGAAGATCTACCGCCCGAATCGGCCCGCTTCGGCGCCCACCGCGCCGACACCGCCCGAGGGGGCGGCTCCGGCCGCCGGCGCGGTCTCGCAGGCCGGGCGCCCGAAATCGGGCGGTCCCGTCTCCGCCGACTTCACCATCGCCGATCCGGTCGTCGGTTGGCTCGTGGTGGTCGCCGGCCCCGGCCGCGGCGCTTCGCTCAATATCGGCTACGGCAACAACCGCATCGGCCGCGCGCCGACCGAGAACGTCTCGCTCGATTTCGGCGACGAGGAGATCTCGCGCGAAAACCACGCGACCATCACCTTCGACGGGCGCCACCGCCGCTACTACGTGCTGCCCGGCCAGGGCCGCAATCTCGTCTATGTCAACGACCAGCCGGTGATGACGCCGCTCGAATTGACCGGCGGCGAGGACCTCCTGCTCGGCCAGACCAAGCTCCGTTTCGTCCCGTTCTGCAGCAAGAGCTTCGACTGGTATCAGAAATGATTGCGCAAGCGCGAGCGCAGGGCTTGCGGCGGCGCAGCGGGGTCGAACCCCATTCCTCGTGGGCGCGCGGGGCGATTGGCGCGCAGCTCCCTTTTCGCGCGGCGACAGGCCGGCAACCGGGGCCTTGGGCATGATTCCAGGACGGCAATTTGCCGGCCTGCAGCTGCAAGGTGGCCGGCCCTACCAGGAAGACGATTTCGGCTTCTTGAACGATCTCAAGGAGACCGATCCCAGTCCGTCGCATCTTTTGGTGGTGCTGGCCGATGGCATGGGCGGACATAGCGGCGGCGCGCATGCGAGTGCCCTCGCGGTCGACACGTTCCTCCAGGCGTATCAGCAGGCGCCGGGATCGGTGACCGAGCGGATGGTGAAATGCCTCAACGACAGCAACGAGCGCATCCGCGTCGACTCCGAGGGCGACCCGCAGCTCACCGGCATGGGCTGCACGCTCGTGGCCGCCGGATTCCTGGAGGACGGGCTGGTGTGGGTGAGCGTCGGCGATTCGCCGTTCTGGCGCTACCGCGACGGCGGCATCAAGCAGCTCAACGAGGACCATTCGATGGCGCCCCTGATCGCGCAACAGGTCGTGGCCGGCGCGCTGTCGCCCGAGGAGGCGGCGCGCCACCCGCACCGCAACGCGCTGCGCTCGGCGCTGATCGGCGAGCCCATTCCGAAGCTGGACCTGCGCGAATCGCCGATCCGCCTCAAGGCCGGCGACAAGTTTCTGCTGGCGAGCGACGGAATGCAGACGTTGAGCGATCAAGAAATCGCCGCAATCCTCAAGGAAGACGCCGATGCGCTCGACCTCGCGCGCAAGCTTTTGCGTGCGGTCGAGGAGAAGAATCGGCGCGGGCAGGACAACACGACGGCGATCGTCGTCACGCCTTTCCGTAACGGCGAGACGACGCCCATCGTCGAGTGGACGCTCTGACGGTTGCGTGCCAGAGTAAAGCCACGATAGGCCGGCCATGAAGATCGAACTAGGATACGCGCAACATCTCGGCAGCCGCCAGGAACAGCAGGACGCCGGCCTCATGCTGTCCGACGAGGCGCGCGGCGATCAGCTCCTGGTCGTCGCCGACGGCATGGGCGGCCACGCCGGCGGCAGTATCGCCTCGGCGCAGCTGGCGGAAACCGCGCGCCGACTCTGGACCGAGCACCAGAAGACGCCGCTCGAGCCCAAGCGCCTGCTCGAGCGCATCATCCGCGAGGGCCACGAGGCGATCAACAAGGCGGGCGCGGAAAAAGGGCTCGGTCCCCGCAGCACCTGCGCGATGCTGCTGATCCGGAACGGCACCGCGCACTGGGCCCATGTCGGCGACAGCCGCATCTACCGCCTGCGCGGCGGCCAAGTCGCGCGCCTCACGCGCGACCATTCGGTCGTGCAGATGCTGGTCGACCTCGGCAAGGTCTCCGAGGAGGAGATGGGCACGCACCCCGACCAGAACCGGCTCACGCAGAGCCTCGGCGGCGATGCGATCCCGCTTCCGGATTTCGGCAACGACTCGATCCAGGCGCACGACGCGTTTCTCGTCTGCTCGGACGGCCTATGGGAAACGATCCCCCAGGAGGAAATGGCGGCGGCGCTCGCGGCCAAGAAGCTCGGCGACGACGGCGCCCGGCACTTGGCCGAGCGCGCCTTCGACCGCGCGAAGCCCAAGAGCGACAACATCACCGTGGCGCTGCTGCGTGTCGGCGGCCCGCCGCCGGCCGGCGCCGCTGGCGCCCCTGATGCCGACGAGGCGCCGACGATCCGGCTGCCCGACGTGGCGCGCTCGCGCGCGGGCGGCGGCGTGCGCTGGGGCTTTGCCGCCGCGACGGTGGTGGCGCTCGGCGCGGCGGCGGCGGTGGTCTACATGCCGCGCGACTCGGGCAAGCGTGACGCCGAAACGCAGCCGTCGACCGCGAAGGAGCCGCCCGCCGAAACGCCCAAAATCCCCGAGAAACCGGAGCGCGAAAGCCGGCCCGATCGCCCGCCGCCGCCGGGGCAGGACAAGCAGCCCTCGCCGCGCGAAGGCGCGCCGGGGACGCCGCCGCCGGGGCAACAGACTC